>Ga0180221_1002080_pt1 | contig 12103 bp, 9 predicted proteins | sample eDN5th37CKraftMG_FD_151339 | JGI IMG/M metagenome (GOLD analysis project Ga0180221, IMG submission 151339) | Enriched Miracle-Growth compost microbial communities from Emeryville, California, USA - eDNA 5th pass 37_C Kraft MG (version 2) (version 2) ...
TATCGTTGACATGGCGGAAGTGCCACATGTCATCCAGGCAGGCCACCGCTTGCAGGGTGAAGGTGCGCGGCATGCCGTAGGTGTACAGCAGCGGGTTAAGGTCTTTCAGGGAGGCCGCATGGATAAGCCCTAACGCGCCGCCGAGGCTATGCCCGCATATGAATAGATCACGGCGACGAGCTGCAGCTCCAACTCTGCCCCCCCAAATCCTCAACAAATTTCCTTTGAGCGACCTCGTAGGCATCGCGGAACCCTAGATGCACACTTCCCCTTGGCGTCAGGTCAGCACAGGGTACCTTTGGTTCACAGTTGGCCTGCACCTCGGGTTTGACCGGGCGGAAGGCGACATCCGTGGCCAAATCTGGGAAGGGGAAATTCATTTCAGTGCCGCGCCACCCCACCAACACTTGCGAAGTATTGATCGCATAGAACAGCTGGGTGTCCCCCTCTGGCGGCTTGGCTTCTTTGGTATCTAGCCTTTCCGCTTCGGTATAGCGCTCGCTGAAAGGCACATCGACCACAACGCAAGGCGGGTTCGTGTACCCATCCCTCACTCGAGGCGTACGTGACAGGTCCAGGCACTGCCTGAAGAAGAATTCCTGCACAGAACCGTACTGCCCTGGCTCGTGCGTACTATACGCCAGCACACTCATCAGACCCAGGTTGTAGGCCGTGACCAGGCTGTAGTCACGTTGGTGGTGCAGTACCAGCGACCAGGCACGGAAGGGGCAGACCTCCAGCACGTGGCGACGATCCAGGCGCTTATAGGCCTGGCGATAACCCACCTCGCTTCCGAGGGTGTATCCACTGAAGCGGCTGTCGGGGAAGTGGTAGGGCGGCAGTGGTTCCCCTTCTGGCAGAGACGGATCGAGTCGGGGAAGCCTGTCGCACAGTTGGCCGATGCGTACGTGGTGATAATCGTGCCCCGCCGCAATTGCCTGCTCCTCGACGGGGGAATACCCCGTGCGCTGGGGGCTGTGCAGTGGTGTGGGATCACCGATGGTGGGCCGCTTGGGTTCGGCACGCTTTGCCCGCAATCGGCGGGTTTGTAGCACTTCAGCGAGGGGGTCGGCGTCGATCAGCAAGGTGAGGGGAATCGGGTGCAGCCCTTCGATGCGGATCACTCCATCGGCGTCGGCCTGCCCGCGGTACTCCGGCACGACACCTTCTCGTGTGGCATCGTTCTGTGCTCGATAGGGAAGGTACGGCAGTGCTTCGCCGTGCTCGTCCAGCAACTGAACTTCGACCCAGTGTTGTATCTGCGGACCACACAAGACCTTCTTGCCTGGGCATAGCGTATCCGTGCGGTGCATTCTATCGGATTTGTCCATCGTCACTTCCTTTGGCTCGCGGGCATAGCAACGGTGCTACGGACCGATTACGCCGAGCACCAACTAAAAGGACGAATAGGATCAAGCTGCTCAGCGAATGTCTATCAGACACGGCTGGAAATTCAGGGCGACCCGGCGTCGGAGCTGATTGGGCCGTCTAGGTGCTGACTGAGCGCGGGTATAGCGGCTCAATAAAACCGTGGTTTTCCCGAACTCACCAGACGCCACAAGGGTTTGCGGGCAGCACCTGGCTAAAATGCACTTTTTGTTCCGTTGCGCCCCAAACCCCAAATTTCAGTCAGCCTCGGCGGTTGTTGCTAGAAGCCCGCGAGGCTCATGCCCACTAGTTTTACTATCGGCTAGCACCTTCCGGATTTTGCGGATCGACCGCCTACGTTTAGCCAAGTCCTTCACCTTCTTGTATTAGTTTCTTATCGTGGTTTCCAATTTTTCGGTGCTGATGGGGCTCAGCACTTAGATTGGCGGGATTCGCCTATATAAGCCACGCAAAATATCAAGGCCAATCTTCCTTTCCGCCCTTATATAAATCACGCTTGTAACACTCATAAACATCATATTTACACGCTTCATTCAGATAGCTCAGCGACATAGCGCGACTTACTTCAACGCCTTGACCGCGATGATACATAAGCGCAATCAGGCTGAAAGCTGCTGATTTGGCAGAGCTCAAATTATCCAGCGAAGCTTTATTTAATAGCGACATCGAAACGGTGTATTTTTGAGCATGACTTTCATAGATCGCCATCGTGATCATTGCGAATGAATTGCCTTCTTCCGACAATTTCCTAATTCTATCTTTGTAGACATCATTAAATGTTTCGGCATATTTAATTTCATTGACCCTAACGAGCCCGGCCTCAGACTCTCTATCACCGAGATTGACAGCTTTTTCGAAATAACCATATGCCTCATCCGGATCATCAGCCATCGTTATGTTCCCCAGCAACCTCCAGGCTCGTGAGTATCCGCTATCGGCCGCTTGTTTTATCAACGACAAGCCTCTCACCCTGTCTATTTCGACCCCAATGCCATAATAAAACATGTTTCCTAGATAGGCCTTAGCCGAAGCATCACCACTAGCCTCTGCAATCTGGAGAGCGGAAAAGGCTTTACTCATATACTTCTCAGCCAAAGCCTCATTGGATGGTAAAACATACTTTGCCACTTCCTTATCAGTATTGGAGTACATTCCTCCAAGCATGTAATAGGCGATACCATTGTTGGATCTTTCAAAATATTCAGCAGCTTTGAAGACATCAGTCTCCACGCCGTTACCATCCAAATACTTCATGCCTTCATTTAAGTTAAATTCATCACTAAGCATTTCCGCCAAGCTAACGCCAGGGGTTGTGATCAGAAGAACCATAATCAATCTGATAAGATGCCTCATGCTACCCTCAGTATTTGAGCGCTTCCACTAAAGTTTTTGGAAAATTGCTTGATTCAAAAGGACCGCTCATGGGGTTTGTAAGCCGTGACCGGGCTGTAGTCAGGTCGGTGGTGCAGTACCAAGGGCCAGGCGCGGAAGGGGCAGACTTCCAATACGTGACGACTTGAATTTCGACCCAGCGTTTAATTTGCGGGCTGCACATGACGTCCTTAACTGGGTATAGCGTATCCGTAAGGTGCGTCCAATCACTCTTGTCCATCGTCACTTCCTTTTGCTCGCAGTCATAGCAACGGTGCTACGGACTGATTACGCCGAGCACCAACTAAAAGGACGAATAAGATCAAGCTGCTCAGTGAATGTCTATCAGACACGGCTGGAAATTCAGAGCGACCAGGCGTAGGCAGCAGAACTGCGGATAGTTCGGTAATGCCCGAAACCGAGCGATTTTGGACAGATAGAGCGCGACCCGCTCAAAATATAGCCTGATATAATTTTGGACACGGGCGATATTTCGGACACTCTATTAGGACGACTTCGCCCCTATGCCACGTACCTTTGCCTATGTTCGCGTATCCACCACCGGCCAGACCGTCTCGAATCAAATTCGAGAGATCGAGGCTGCTGGCTTCCACGTCGAGTTTCGCCGGATTGTGACGGAGACGATTTCAGGCAGCGCAGCGCCGGGAGTTTTCGAAGCTTATGGATCGTCTGGAGGCCGGTGACGTGCTCATCGTCACGAAGCTGGATCGGCTTGGCCTCAATGCAGTGGCCCAGTTCAACGGGATTTGCTGATCGAGCGCACGCAATCGGGCATCGAGCGGGCGAAAGCCGAGGACAAAGTACTGGGCCGACCATCCTCTCTCAGCAAACAGCAGCAACAGGACTTGCGGGGCGAACTGGCTGCCGGGGCGAGCGTTTCAGCCATCGCCCGTAAGTTCGGCACCAGCCGACAAACCGTGATGCGCGCTCGCGCATCCGACGCCTGACATTCCGCACAGGCGCCTCCTGAAAGCGGTCGTCAGGGCTTACGTTGGTTTTTCTCCCCAACCCCCTATTACGCCCTGCCCGGCAGCCTGCCGCGGCAACCCCGGCGGCGCTAGAGCGCCGGCAGCTGGCGGAAGCTCACCGCCAGGCGGTTCCAGCAGTTGATGGCGGAAATGGCCACGGTCAGGTCCACCGCCTCGCGCTCGTCGAATTGGCTGCGCAACTGCTGGTAGACCTCGTCGGGCACGTTGGACTGCGATAGCAGCGTGACCGCCTCGCACCAGGCCAGCGCGGCCCGCTCGCGCTCAGTGAAGAAGGGCGAGTCGCGCCATACCGCCACGGCGTACAGGCGCCGCTCCGACTCGCCGCTGCGCCGCGCCTCCAGCGCATGCATGTCGGCGCAGAACGCGCAGTTGTTGACCTGCGAGACGCGCACCTTGACCAGCTCCAGCAGCGGCTTCTCGATGGACAGGTCGAAGGTCGCCGCCTCCAGCGCCAGGATCGCCTTGAGCGCTTCCGGCGAGGCCGTGTAGTAGTCCAGGCGTGGTTCCATGGCGAAATTCCTCGAAGGTAGATGAAGACCATTCTGCCGGGCGCGCCGCCACGCCGGGGTGGCCAATCCGACGAAAAACCGCTACGCAACTTCGCGCCCGGCCCGGCCGCTGGCTACTCTTGCGCCAATACACAGCGAGCGCGGAGGGGCCTTCATGGAGTTGCACATCGTCATCCAGGGCCAGAAGGACCTTGGCGGGCAACTCTACGCGCAGCTGCGCGAGGCCATCGACAGCGGGCGCCTGGCCGCCGGCGCGCGGCTGCCGCCCAGCCGCCTGCTGGCCGAGCAACTGGGCCTGTCGCGCAAGACGGTGTCGGACATCTACGCCCAGCTCACCTACGAGGGCGTGCTGGTCGGCCGCGTCGGCAGCGGCACCTTCGTCAACGCCCGGGTGCCACGCCACGAGCAGCGCCCGCAGGCCATCCGCTACGCCGCCCAGGAGGCCATCGACACCTGGGAGGCGCTGCAGACGCGCATCGTCCACCCCCACGCCGGCGTCACCCTGCGCGCCGACTTCCTCGGCGGCGCCAGCAGCCTCAATACCTTCCCCCACGAGGACTGGCGCCGCTGCGTGCACTTCGCCCTGCGCCAGATGCAGGGCCCGCGGGCGGTCTACGCGCAGCCCGAGGGCCTGCCCAGCCTGCGCGACGCCATCGCCCGGCACATCGCCTACAGCCGCGGCGTGCAGTGCCGCGACGAGGACGTCATCGTCTGCAACGGCGCGCAACAGGCCCTCGACCTGCTGGCCCGGGTGCTGGTGCGCCCCGGCACCCGGGTGGCCATGGAAGACCCCGGCTACCCGCCGGCGCGCCTGCAGTTCGCCATGCAGGGCGCGGAAATCGTCAGCGTGCCGGTGGACACCGAGGGCCTGTGCGTGGAGCGCATCCCCGACGGCACCCAGCTGATCTACTGCACCCCGGCGCACCAGTTCCCCCTCGGCATGCCGATGAGCGAGGCGCGGCGCCAGGCCCTGCTGACGCGGGCCGCGGAGCTGGGCGCGGTGATAATCGAGGACGACTACGACAGCGAGTTCCGCTACGAAGGCCGCCCCCACGAGACGCTGCACAGCCTCGACCGCCTGGGCCTGGTGGCCTACGTCGGGACCTTCTCCAAGACGCTGCTGCCGGAACTGCGCCTGGGCTACCTGGTGGTGCCGCCGGGCCTGCGCCCGGCGTTGCTGCGCGCGCGACAGCTGAACGACTGGCACAGCTCGACCCTGGCGCAGTGGGCGCTGGCGAAATTCATCGCCGACGGCTGCCTGCTCAAGCACATCCGCCGCTGCCATGGCATCTACGCCACGCGCCGCGAACGCATCCTGGCGCGCGTCGAGGGCGACCTCTCGCCCTGGCTGCAGGCGGTGCCATCCAACGCCGGCTTCCACCTGGCGCTGCTGTTCAAGGTGCCGGTGAAGCTGCCGCTGCTGGTGGAGCTGGCGCGCAAGCTGGAGGTCGGCATCTACCCGCTGGACGGCTTCTACGACCGCGAGCCGGTGCGCCAGGGCCTGCTGATGGGCTTCGGCGCCATCGAGAAGCTGGACATCGATCCGGCCCTGGACAAGCTGCGCGACCTGCTCCGGCAGATCGCCTGAAGCCGCGCAGCCACGCGCCTCAGAAGGCCGAACGCACCACCCCGCCGTCGGCGCGCAGGGCCGCGCCATTGGTGGCCGAGGACGCCTCGGAGCAGACGTACACCACCAGGTTGGCCACCTCCTCCGGCGTGGTGAAGCGCTTGAGCAGCGAGCTGGGCCGCGCGCTGCGGAAGAACTCGGCCTCGAATTCGGCGAACGGCTGGCCGCCGGAGAGCTTGCCGACGAACTCGTCGACGCCCTCGGAATGCGTCGGCCCCGGCAGCACCGCGTTGACCGTTACCCCGGTGCCCGCGCAGTCCTCCGCCAGCCCGCGGGACAGGCCGAGCTGGGCGGTCTTGGTGACGCCGTAGTGGATCATCTCCACCGGAATCTGCACGCCGCTCTCGCTGCTGATGAACACCACCCGGCCCCAGTTGCGCTGCTTCATGCCCGGCAGGTAGGCGCGGCTGAGGCGCACGCCGGACAGCAGATTGACCTGCAGGAAGCGCTCCCAGTCCTCGTCGGGAATCTCCGCGAAGGGTTTGGGATCGAAGATGCCCAGGTTGTTCACCAGCACGTCCACCTGCGGGTAGCGACCCACCAGCTCGGCGATGACCGAAGGCTGCGACAGATCGCCGGCGAAGCCCTCGACACGGGCATTGGGCTGGGCCGCGCGCAGCTTGGCCAGGGCGGCGTCCACCGAAGCCTGGCTGCGGCCGTTGAGGATCACCCGCGCGCCTTCGCGCGCCAGGCCCTGGACGATGGCGAAACCGATGCCCTTGGTGGAACCGCTGACCAGGGCGAGCTTGTCTTGCAGATTGAAGTTCATGGCGCTGCTCTCGGTTGTTTTCAATTCTCGATTTTCGTAGGAGCGAGCTTGCTCGCGAACGGATTCCGCTGCGGGGTTACGCGAACAAGGGCTGGGCGACGATGTGCTGAGCGAACCCAAAGCAGCCTAGGCGCTGCCGGCAACCACGTCCAAGCACCGCAGGATTGGACTGCCGCTTTTCGCCCGGATTGTCCGTTATTCCCCGCCCGCCGAACGCCTAGTATCCCCTTCACGAAATTTCCCTTCCCAGGAGTCCCGCCATGCAACAACGCATCCTCGTCATCGGTTCCGGCTTCGCCGGCATGTGGGCCGCGCTGGGCGCCGCCCGCGTCCTCGACCAGCACGGCCGCAGCGACGTCGAAGTCGCGCTGGTCGCCCCCGAGCCGCTGCTGCACCTGCGCCCGCGCCTGCACGAGGCCGCCCCGCACGCCATGACCACGCCGCTGCTGCCGCTGTTCGAGGCAGCCGGGGTGCGCTATGTGCAGGGCAGCGTCGAGCGCATCCACACCGGCGAGCGCAACGTCGAAGCCGTGAACGAGCGCGGCGAACGCTTCACCCTCGCCTACGACCGCCTGGTGCTGACCGCCGGCAGCCGCCTGTTCCGCCCGGCCATCCCCGGCCTGGCCGAGCACGCCTTCAGCATCGACCAGACCGACGAAGCCAGCGCCCTGGACGTGCACCTGGCGCGCCTGGCCGACCTGCCGCCGAGCGACGCGCGCAACACGGTGGTGGTCGCCGGCGGCGGCTTCACCGGCATCGAGATCGCCTGCGAGCTGCCCGAGCGGGTACGCCGCGTGCTGGGCGAGGATGCCGAGATACGGGTGGTGATAGTCGAGCGCAGCCACGTCATCGGCCCCGACCTGGGCCCCGGCCCGCGCCCGCAGATCGAGCAGGCCCTGGACGAGCTGGGCGTGGTGCGCTTCCTCGGCGCCGCGGTCAACGCCATCGACGCCGACGGCCTGAGCACCACCACCGGCGAACGCATCGAGGCGAAGACGGTGATCTGGACCGCCGGCATGCACGCCAGCCCGCTGACCGCCCAGGTGCCCGGCGAACGCGATGCCCTCGGCCGCCTGCACGTGACGCGCGACCTGCGGGTGAAAGGCGTGGACGCCGTATTCGCCGCCGGCGACGTGGCCCTGGCGCAGGTGGACGACGCGGGCAACCACGCGCTGATGTCCTGCCAGCACGCGATGAACATGGGCCGCAGCGCCGGCTACAACGTCGCCGCCGACCTCCTCGGCCTGCCCACCCAGGCCTACGCCCAGCCGGTCTACGTCACCTGCCTCGACCTGGGCCCCTGGGGCGCGGTCTACACCGAGGGCTGGGAGCGCCAGGTCAAGCTGCAGGGCGCCGAGGCCAAGGCCCTCAAGCGGCAGATCAACACCCAGTGGATCTACCCGCCCCTGCCCAGCCGCAAGGCCGCCCGCGAAGCCGCCGACCCGCAGCGGGTGGTGGTGGCGTAACCGTTCGCGGTCCTTCGCCGCTACACCTGTGTCATTCCCCAACGCCATGGTCGAACCGGGCTTTGCCTCCGGCCATGGCGATGGGTATCGCTTCGCTCCACCCATCCTACGGGAACCCGGAAAACAGCGTAGGAGCGGACCTTGTCCGCGATAGCCGGAGGTTCCGGCGCAATTCGCGGATGAGATCCGCTCCTACGCCGCCCCACCCACAGCATTCCCTGTAGGAGCGCGCCCTGCGCGCGAATCGCGGGCAGGGCCCGCTCCTACAGGTTGGTCGTCGCAACGGTGTCCGGGCCAACGGCGTATAACTGTTCGCGGTTATACGCCGCTACACCCATGCCGCAGGGGTTTCTGATGTTCTCGTAGGAGCGGACCCTGTCCGCGATAACCGGAAATTCCGGCACGATTCGCGGATAAGATCCGCTACGGGTTGCTCTCACCTGTGCCTCATGTAGTAGCGAATCGCGGGCAGGGCCCGCTTACAGGTTCGTGGGGCGCCTGCTCCCGTCGTTATCCGCCGCATCGGGGAACTTTCCGATCCGTCGTGGGCACAAAACCAACGATCCAGCCAAGGACCGACACCACTCAAGGATGAATCTATGCCTCGCCCTTCCTTCCTGTCCGCCTGGGCAGCCGCCATTCGTATCTATGATCCGGTCGATCCCGGATCGAAAGTCGCCAATGTCATCGGCGGCAATGTCGCCAAGAACGTCAATAACCCGGAGCCTGCTCAACGCTGGAGCAATACCTGCGCAGTACGTATGAGCTACATCCTGAATCAGTCGGGCCTGATCATCCCGCAGGTGCGCGGGCGTACGGTATCCGGTGCCGACCGGCGCTGGTATTTTTTCCGGGTGCGGGATCTCATCGCCTTCCTGGAGCAGCGCTGGGGGGCTCCGGACGTCATCAAGTACCCACCGCCTGGAGGCGGAACCATGGCTGGCAAGAAGGGCCTCGTGCTCTTCGAAGTATCGGGATGGTGGGACGCTGCGGGCCATGCAACGTTGTTCGATGGCACGCATTGCTACGACCACTGCTATTTCAACGAGCCTGGTGTGAACTATCAGACCGACAGGGCGAACTTCTGGAGCCTGCCATGAGCAAGAACTTGACCACTCGCTGTCTCGCCCTGCTCGCAGCAGCCCTTCTTCCCCTGGCGGCCCAGGCGGAAGGCCCGCAGGCGGCCGCCCGGACCTATGCGCAGAACTACAAGGACATGGTCCTGGCCACCTGCATCGCCAATGCCTACAAGGCAGACGGCTCCGCCGCCGTCGATGCCGGCAGCAGCGTCAGCGCATTGCGCGACTGGACGTACTACGACATGGAGAACAGCCCGGACGCCATCAAGGCCCTGGTCGAGGGCTACCTGGCCCGCGACTATCGCAACCCGCTCACCGAATCCGAGGTCAAGGGCGTGCGCTTCGACTTGCTGAAGTGCCTGGACCTGTACCACAGCAAGGAACTCCAGGCGCAGGTCGACAAATTCGTGCTCGACCCCGGGCACAGCTACCGCCAGGACAACCCGCGTCCATAAAGCCCATGAAAAAGCCCGGGCACCTCGCGGTGCCCGGGCTTCTGCCGTTGGCGGCCGTCTGCGTGGTTACGGCATGACCGGCGGCAGGTACTGCAGAGTGGTGCCCAGGGCCCAGAGCAGGAACAGCACCAGGGGCACGTGGACCAGCAGCTGGACGAAGGAGAAGCCGATCAGGTCGCGGGCCTTCAGGCCCAGCACGCCGAGCAGCGGCAGCATGTAGAAGGGGTTGATCAGGTTCGGCAGCGCCTCGGCGGCGTTGTAGATCTGCACCGCCCAGCCCAGGTGGTAGTTCAGTTCGTTGGCCACCTGCATCACGTAGGGCGCCTCGATGATCCACTTGCCGCCGCCGGAGGGGATGAAGAAGCCCAGCACCGCGGAGTACACGCCCATCAGCAGCGCGTAGGTGTCGTGGGAGGCGATCTGCACGAAGAAGGTGGAGATGTGGTGCGCCACGGTGGCGCCGTCGGTGCCTTTCACGGTGGTCATGATGGCGGCGATGGAGCCGTACAGCGGGAACTGGATCAGCACCCCGGTGGTGGTGGGCACCGCGCGGGCCACGGCGTCGAGGAAGTTGCGCGGGCGCCAGTGCAGCAGCGCGCCGACCATCAGGAACAGCAGGTTGTAGGTGTTCAGCCCGGAGATGGCGAGGATCGCCGGCTTGGTGGCGAACTCGTGGAACAGCCAGCCGGCGGCCAGGGCCACCAGCAGCAGGATCAGCAGCGGGCTGTGCTCCAGCCACTCGCCGGGACGGCTGGGCTTGCTCATCTTCGGCGGGGTGAAGCTGACGTCCACGCCGCAGGCATCGGCGTCGCGGGCGCTGGATTCGCCCGGCGCGGTCATGTAGGCGATCACCACCGACACCACCACCAGGGCCAGCAGCATCAGGCCGGACTGCCAGAGGAAGATGGTCTCGGTGAAGGGGATCACCCCGGTGATGGCGAGGATCGACGGCGGCAGGCTGCCGGGGTTGGCCTGCAGCTGTGCGGCGGAGGAGGACAGGCCCAGCGCCCAGACGGCGCCCAGGCCCAGGTAGGCCGCGGCGCCGGCGGCGCGGTAGTCCATCTTCAGGTCCGTGCGGCGGGCCAGGGCGCGCACCAGCAGGCCGCCGAAGACCAGGCTCAGGCCCCAGTTGAGCAGCGAGGCGAGCATCGACACCACGGCCACCCAGGCCACTGCCGAGCGGCCGTTCTTCGGCACCCGCGCCAGCAGCGCGATCAGCCGCGAGGCCGGGCCGGAACTGGCGACCACGTAGCCGCCGATGACCACGAAGGCCATCTGCATGGTGAAGGGGATCAGGCTCCAGAAGCCGTCGCCGAAGGCCTTGGCGGTGTCGCCGGGGGACGCGCCCATGGCCAGGGTGGCCACGGCTACGATCAGCACCGCCAGGGTGGCGAACACCCAGGAGTCCGGGAACCAGCGCTCGGCCCAGGCCGAGCAGGCCATGGCGAAGCGTGCGGAACGGCTTTCCTGCAGTTGCAGTTTCGCGTTCATTTTTCCTACCTCGATTTTCTTGGAGTTATTTTTCTTTGTAACGCCGAACGCCCCGGAGTTCGTCCGGGGCGTCCGTCACACGGGCACGCGGGGCTCGATCAGTCGCGGACCAGGGCCAGGGCCACGCCCTGGCCACCGCCGATGCACAGGGTGGCAAGACCCTTCTTCGCATCGCGGCGGAGCATTTCGTGCAGCAGGCTGACCAGCACGCGGCAGCCGGAGGCGCCGATGGGGTGGCCGAGGGCGATGGCGCCGCCGTTGACGTTGACCTTGGCGGCGTCCCAGCCCAGTTCCTTGCCCACCGCCAGGGATTGCGCGGCGAAGGCTTCGTTGGCCTCGATCAGGTCCAGCTCGGCCAGCTGCCAGCCGGCCTTGTCCAGGCAGCGGCGGGTGGCGGAGACCGGGCCGATGCCCATGATCGCCGGGTCGACGCCGGCGCTGGCGTAGGCGGCGATGCATGCCAGCACCGGCAGGCCCAGTTCCTTGGCCTTGGCGGCGCTCATCAGCAGCACGGCGGCGGCGCCGTCGTTGAGGCTGGAGGCGTTGCCGGCGGTGACGCTGCCATCTTTCTTGAAGGCCGGCTTGAGCTTGGCCAGGGCCTCGGCGGTGGTGTCGGCGCGCGGCTGCTCGTCGGTGTCGAAGCTCAGCGCCTCGCCCTTGCGCTGCGGGATGCTCACCGGGACGATCTCGTCACGGAAGCGCCCGGCCTCGATGGCGGCCACGGCCTTCTGCTGCGAGGCGGCGGCGAAGGCGTCCTGCTCCTCACGGCTGATGCCGTACTTGTCCACCAGGTTCTCGGCGGTGATGCCCATGTGGTAGTCGTTGAAGGCGTCCCACAGGCCGTCGACGATCATGCTGTCGACCAGTTGCGCATGGCCCATGCGCAGGCCGGTGCGGGCCTTGGGCAGCACGTAGGGCGACAGGCTCATGTTCTCCT
>Ga0180221_1002084_pt1 | contig 12089 bp, 10 predicted proteins | sample eDN5th37CKraftMG_FD_151339 | JGI IMG/M metagenome (GOLD analysis project Ga0180221, IMG submission 151339) | Enriched Miracle-Growth compost microbial communities from Emeryville, California, USA - eDNA 5th pass 37_C Kraft MG (version 2) (version 2) ...
TGCTGGAACACTTCGGCCTGGCCTCGCCGGAAACCGCCTCGGCCCGCGACATCGGCCACGGCTGCGTGCTCGTGTTCGACGGCGGGAGCATGGTCCGGCACGAATGAGATCGACGGGGGGCGGATATCCGCCTCGGCCATGCGCACCGCAAAGGCAGGGCGCCGCCAAAGCAAAGCGGCCGGACGTTGGTCCGGCCGCTGAAGCCTGTCGGAAGAAATCCGAAGCGGCAATCGTCCGCGCTTGCGCGCGGGGACGATGGCTTACTTCGAGGACTCCTTCTTCGCAGCCTTCTTCGCCTTCTTCTTCTTCTTCGTAGCCATGACATCCATCCTATGTGTGCGAGGTTTTTTTGCTTGATCCCAGGGTGGCCGCGCGGAGCATCAGCGCCATCGCATCCACCGAAAACGAGGATGGCACGAAGCCCTTCCGCATGCAATGGGGGAATCGGAAAAAACGCTTATATTTCTGTAGCTTAACGGACATTCAGCTTGCCATGAACTGTCATTCAGGCACCTGAACGGGCATTCATTCCGCGACATGGCTTTGACCCGGAAACGGGCGCGGGCTACGAACACGCAACGCACGCGGACGACCATGTCTTTCAACACCTTCGGCCATCTTTTTCGCGTCACGACCTACGGCGAGAGCCACGGACCGGCGATCGGCGCCGTGATCGACGGCTGCCCGCCGCGCATCCCGCTGACCGAGGCCGACATCCAGCCGTATCTCGACAAGCGGCGGCCCGGCCAGTCGCGCTTCACCACCCAGCGGCAGGAGCCGGACCGGGTGCGCATCCTCTCCGGCACGTTCGAGGGGCGCACCACCGGCACCCCGATCAGCCTGATGATCGAGAATGTCGACCAGCGATCGAAGGATTATTCGGAGGTGGCGGCCGCCTATCGCCCCGGCCATGCCGATTATGCCTATGACGCCAAATACGGCTTTCGCGACTATCGCGGTGGCGGCCGTTCCTCCGCGCGCGAGACGGCGGCGCGGGTGGCGGCGGGCGCGGTGGCGCGGCTGGTGATCCCGCAAGTGCGTATCCGCGCCTATCTGGTCGAGCTGGGGGGCGACCCGATCGATCGCGCGGCGTTCGACGATGCGCAGATCGACGCCAATCCCTTCTTCTGCCCCGACGCCGCGGCAGCAGCGCGCTGGGAAGATATCATGGACCGCACGCGCAAGGCCGGATCGTCGGTCGGCGCGGTGGTCGAGTGCGTGGCCGACGGCGTGCCCGCCGGTTGGGGGGCGCCGCTCTATGCCAAGCTGGACGGCGAGCTGGCGGCGGCCTGCATGTCGATCAACGCGGTGAAGGGCGTCGAGATCGGCGACGGCTTCGCGGCGGCGCGGCTGACCGGCGAAGGCAATGCCGACGCGATGCGCCCCGGCAATGACGGGCGGGCGGTCTTCCTCTCCAACCATGCCGGCGGCGTCGCGGGCGGGATCGCGACCGGGCAGCCGGTGGTGGTGCGTGTGGCGCTGAAGCCCACCTCCTCGATCCTCACCCCCGTCGAGACGATCGACCGCGAGGGACGCGCGACCGCTATCCGCACCAAGGGGCGCCACGATCCCTGCGTCGGCATCCGCGCCGCGCCCGTCGTCGAGGCGATGATGGCCCTCGTGCTGGCCGACCAGAAACTGCTGCACCGCGCCCAGATCGGCTGAACACGCCGAAATCGCGGCACCGCATGGCGCCGCGCGATCGGGCGGGGGGAATGATTCGTCCGGCCCGTCGCACGATCCGGCGGGTTCGGAGCCTGCCCCGCGCCGGGCCGAAAGCCCTCCCGATTTCGCCCGGCCACAGCGCACCCTAGATCGGCGGGGCAAGGGGAAACATAATGATCAGGAGAATGAGATGCACAGACCTTTGCTGATCGCGGCGGGCGCGCTGCTGCTGTCCGGCACCGCTTATGCGCAGATGGAGACAGCGCCGTCGTCAACACCGTCGTCGACCTCCCCTTCGACGCCGGGAAGCGGGACGGCCCCGGCGACCGATCCGGGCACCGGAACCATGTCGTCCCCCACCCCCACGCAGACCGATGCGACCGGCGCCGGCGACACGTCCGCCAGCCCGACGACGAACACCACCGGCAACCAGACGACGACGACGACGACGAAGCATCACAAGCATTCGAAAAGGCAGAAGCCGGACTGACCCAGCCGGGCGGACGCGGGGCCGAACCGCGCGGCACAACACGGCGCAAAAGAAAGGCCCGGTGGAGACGCCGGGCCTTTCATCGTCTGGCGATCGATCTCCGGCCGGGTCAATCGGCGAAGGGATCGCGGACCAGAATCGTGTCCTCGCGCTCCGGGCTGGTCGAGACGAGCGCGACGGGGCAGCGGATCAATTCCTCGACGCGGCGGATATATTTGATCGCGCTCGCGGGCAGATCGGCCCAGCTTCGCGCGCCGGCGGTCGATTCGCTCCACCCTTCGATGGCCTCGTAGATCGGCTCGACGCGCACCTGGTCCTGCGGGTGGGGCGGCAGATAGTCGTAATCGCGCCCGTCCAGCCGATAGCCGGTGCAGATCCGAAGCTCCTCGAAGCCGTCGAGCACGTCGAGCTTGGTGAGCGCGATGCCGGTCACGCCCGACACCGCCACCGCCTGGCGCACCAGCACGGCGTCGAACCAGCCGCAGCGGCGCTTGCGCCCCGTCACCGTGCCGAATTCATGGCCGCGCGTGCCCAGCCGCTCGCCGACATCATTCTCCTGCTCGGTCGGGAAAGGACCCGAGCCGACGCGGGTGGTGTACGCCTTCACGATCCCCAGCACGAAGCCGACCGCCGATGGCCCCAGCCCCGATCCGCCCGCCGCCGTGCCCGCGATCGTGTTCGAAGAGGTGACGAAGGGATAGGTGCCGTGATCGATGTCGAGCAGCACGCCCTGCGCGCCCTCGAACAGGATGCGGTCGCCGCGCGCGCGCGCCTCGTTCAGCGTCACCCAGACCGGCCTGGCATAAGGCAGGAGGAATCCGGCGATGTCGCGCAGGTCCGCCATCAGCCGCTCGCGGTCGATCGGCGGCTCGCCGAAGCCGGCGCGCAGCGCGTCATGGTGCGCGGTGAGGCGATCGAGCTGCGGCCCGAGATCGTCGAGATGGGCGAGGTCGCACACCCGGATCGCGCGGCGGCCGACCTTGTCCTCATAGGCCGGGCCGATGCCGCGCCGGGTGGTGCCGATCTTGCCCGCGCCCGATGCATCCTCGCGCAGCCCGTCGAGGTCGCGGTGGAAGGGCAGGATGAGCGGGCAGGTCTCCGCGATGTGGAGATTGTCGGGCGAGACGTCGACGCCCTGCCCGCGCAGCTTCGCCACCTCGTCGCGGAAATGCCAGGGATCGAGCACCACGCCGTTGCCGATCACCGACAGCGTGCCGCGCACGATGCCCGACGGCAGCAGGCTCAATTTATAGGTCTGATCGCCGACGACGAGGGTGTGGCCGGCATTGTGCCCGCCCTGGAAACGCACGACGACATCGGCCCGGCTGGCGAGCCAGTCGACGATCTTCCCCTTGCCCTCATCGCCCCATTGGGCGCCGATGACGGTGACGTTGGCCATGATTTCTTCCTTCGCTGCCCTGCCCGTGAAAAGGGAAGGGGATCTAGAGCCCGACCGGATTGCCGCCTTCGAGACGATGGGTGCAGGCGAGCGCAGCCGCGTCGTCCGCCGCGGAGAGCGCAGCGATCGTCGTCCAGCCTTCGCCGCGCAGCCGGGCGGCGGCGGCGGGATCGGCGCCGATCGGCACGAACAGCCGCCGTGCGGGCTCCCGCCCCAGCCCGGCATCGACCAGCGGATCGACGTACAGGGAGAAGCCGGTCGCCAGCTCCTCGCGCGCCTCGTCCGCCCGGCCATGATGGACGACGGCGTAGCTGCCGCCGCGTCCGACCTCGCCCGACAGGCCCCGCCCGAAGAGCGAGAAGCCGATCCAGCTTTGATATTCGAAGCCATGCCGTTCGGTGGGATCGAGCGTCAGCGTCACCCGCCCTTCGAACGCGGCGGCGATCGCCTCGACCCCCGCCAGCCGCGTGTCGAGCGCGGCGAGGCCGAGGGCGCGCAGCCGTTCCAGCGCGGGCGCGATCGGCCCGGCGGCGTGGATGAAGGGCAGATAGGCCGCCGCCCCGAGCGCCGCGAGGCCGCCCGCATCCTTGGCGTCGAGCATGTCGCGCACCGCCTCCAGCCGGTCGGGGGCGAGCGGCATGGCATCGCGGCTCAACGTCTCGACAAGATCGGGCAAGGTGAGATCGACGGTGATCCCCTCGACCCCGGCGATCTCCAGCGCCTCGATCGCGACGCCCAGCACCTCGATCGCGGCGGCGGGCGAATCGCTGCCGATCAGTTCCGCGCCCGCCTGGATCTGCTCCCGCTCCGGCCGGAGCTGAGTGGCGCGCAATTTCAGCACCGGGCCGCCATAAGCCAGCCGCAGCGGCCGGGGGCGATGCGCCATGCGCGTGGCGGCGATGCGGCCGACCTGGGCGGTGATGTCGGGACGCAGCGCCAGCGTGCGCTGCGAGACCGGATCGACGAAACGCAGCAGATCCTGCGCGCGCGCCGATTTGAGCCGGCCGACCAGCTCGTCCTCGAACTCGGCGAGCGGGGGCGACACGCGCTCATAGCCGTGCCGCCCGATCGCGACGATCATCCGGTGCAGCAGCCGCGACGCCGCCTCCGCCTCGGGCGGAAGCCGGTCGCGCAGGCCGACGGGGAGCAAGCCGGTAGTGGTCATGGCCGAGGCTCTTAGCGATGTTTCGCGACGATACCAGTGGCGGTGGGCCGGTGCGCGGCGGCAAAGGCCGCGCCGAAGCCCACTCCCCGCGGGCGGGGAGTGGGCGCTCGATCGTCAGAACTTCAGCGCCTTCACCGTCCGCACGCCCGGCAGGCGGCAGACCTGCCACAGCAGCGGCTCGGGCACCGGCGAATCGACGGAAAGCAGCAGCACCGCCTCCCCGCCCGCGGCGCGGCGGCCGAGGTGGAATGTGCCGATGTTGACGCCCGCCTCGCCCAGCGTCGTGCCGAGCCGGCCGATGAAGCCCGGCGCGTCCTCGTTGACGATATAGAGCATCTGCCCGCCGAGATCGGCCTCGACCTTCACGCCGAATATCTCGACGAGGCGCGGCTGGCTGTTGGCGAACAGCGTGCCCGCGACCGACTTCTCGCCCGCCTCGGTGGTGATCGAGACGCGGACGAGCGTGTGATAGTCGCCCTCGCGCTCATGGCGCACCTCGCGCACGTCGAGGCCGCGCTCCTTCGCGAGGAAGGGGGCGTTCACCATGTTCACCGTGTCCGAATAGACGCGCATCAGCCCGGCGAGCACGGCGCCCGTGATCGGCTTCTGGTTCAGCTCGGCGGCCGCGCCCTCGACCTCGATCGCGACGCTGCGGATCGCATCGCCCTCGAGCTGGCCGACCAGCGCGCCCAGCCGTTCGGCCAGCGCCATATAGGGCTTCAGCTTCGGCGCCTCCTCGGCGGAGAGCGACGGCACGTTGAGCGCGTTGGTGATGCCGCCCGAGACGAGGAAATCGGCCATCTGCTCGGCCACCTGGATGGCGACGTTCACCTGCGCCTCGTTGGTCGACGCGCCCAGATGCGGGGTGGAGATGAAATTGGGCGTGCCGAACAGCGGGCTGTGCTTCGCCGGCTCCTCGACGAACACGTCGAGCGCGGCGCCCGCGACATGGCCCGAATCGAGCGCCTCCTTCAGCGCCACCTCGTCCACCAGCCCGCCGCGCGCGCAGTTGATGATGCGCACGCCCTTCCTGGTCTTCGCCAGCGCCTCGCGGCTCAGGATATTGCGCGTCGCGTCGGTGAGCGGCGTGTGCAGCGTGATGAAGTCGGCGCGCGCGAGCAGCTCGTCCAGCGTCACCTTCTCGACGCCCAGCTCGATCGCGCGCTCGGGCGTCAGGAAGGGATCATAGGCGACCACCTTCATCTTGAGGCCCAGCGCGCGGTCGGCGACGATCGATCCGATATTGCCCGCGCCGATCAGGCCCAGCGTCTTGGACGTCACCTCGACGCCCATGAAGCGGTTCTTCTCCCACTTGCCCGCCTGGGTCGAGCGATCGGCCTCGGGCAGGTCGCGGGCGAGCGCGAACATCAGCGCGATGGCGTGCTCGGCCGTCGTGATCGAATTGCCGAACGGCGTGTTCATGACGACGACGCCCTTGGCCGAGGCGGCGGGGATGTCGACATTGTCGACGCCGATGCCGGCGCGGCCGACCACCTTCAGCCTGGTCGCGGCGTCGAGCACCTCCTGCGTCACCTTGGTCGCCGAGCGGATGGCGAGGCCGTCATAATCGCCGATGATGGCGATCAGCTCGTCCTTCGTCTTGCCGGTGATCTCGTCCACCTCGACCCCGCGCTCGCGGAAGATCTGGGCGGCCTTGGGGTCCATCTTGTCGGAAATGAGTACCTTGGGCATGTCGATGATCCTTGTCGGATCGTCATCCCCCGCGCGCGGCGCGAGCCCGCGCGGGAACGACGTTACGGGAATATGGGGAAGCTCAGCCGCGCGCCTGATGCCAGGCCCAGTCGAGCCACGGCCCCAGCGCCTCGATATCGGCGGACTCGACCGTGGCGCCGCACCATATGCGCAGGCCCGGAGGGGCATCGCGATAGCCGGCCACGTCATAGGCGGCGTGCTCGTTCTCCAGCAGCGACGCCATCTTCTTGACGAGCGCGAGCCGCGCTTCCTCGTCCAGCCCCGCGACCGCGTGATCCGCGAATTTCAGGCAGACGCTGGTGTTCGAGCGCGTGGCCGGATCGGCGGCGAGATGGTCCACCCAGTCGGTCGCCTGCACCCATTCGTCGAGCGCCGCCGCATTGGCATCGGCGCGCGCGATCAGCGCGGGCAGGCCGCCCAGCCCCTGCGCCCATTCGAGCGCCCAGATATAATCCTCGACCGCCAGCATCGAGGGCGTGTTGATCGTCTCGCCCTTGAAGATGCCCTCGATCAGCTTGCCGCCTTTCGTCATGCGGAAGATCTTGGGCAGCGGCCATGCGGGCGTGTAGCTTTCCAGCCGCTCGACCGCGCGGGGGCCGAGGATCAGCACGCCGTGCGCGCCCTCGCCGCCCAGCACCTTCTGCCAGGAGAAGGTGACGACATCGAGCTTGTCCCACGGCAGGTCCTGGGCGAAGCAGGCCGAGGTCGCGTCTGCGATCATCAGGCCCTCGCGATCGTCCCTGATCCAGTCGCCGTCCGGCACGCGCACGCCGCTGGTCGTGCCGTTCCAGGTGAAGACCACGTCGCTCGACTGGTCGAGCGCGGCAAGATCGGGCAGCTCGCCATAGGGCGCCTTCACCACCGTCGCGTCGAGCTTGAGCTGCTTGACGACGTCGGTAACCCAGCCCTCGCCGAAGCTTTCCCAGGCGACCATGGTGGCCTTGCGCGCGCCGAGCAGCGACCACAGCGCCATCTCGACCGCGCCGGTATCGGAGCCGGGGACGATGCCGATGCGATGTGTGGCGGGCACGCGCAGTATCTCGCGCGTCAGGTCGATCGCGTGGACGAGGCGGCTCTTGCCGAGCTTGGAACGGTGCGAGCGGCCCAGCGAGCCGGTGGCGAGATGCTCGGGGCCCCAGCCGGGCGGCTTGGCACAGGGGCCAGACGAAAAATGGGGGCGCGCCGGCCGGGTCTCGGGACGATCGGTGCGCGACGGCGCACCCGCGGCGGGGCGTTCGATATCAGTCATATAGACTCTCCTCACAGAGAGCACGCGCCGCGTTGGGACGGCGTGGCCCGTCGGCGCTCATAAAGATATGCGGCGCGCTGTCAACGACCGGCGGCGAGACCCGCGGTCAATCGCATCCTGCCGGTGGCGCCGCGACACGGCCGGTCGCGTGGCGGACTCGCTTCGACTCAGCGCGATTGACGCCGCCGCATGCGCCCGCCAGCGTCGCGCCCGCGATGCGGATACGGGGGATTTTGCTGCTGTTGCTGGTGCTTTCGGCCTGCGTCGGCCCGCCGCGCGGCCGCCCCGGCGCGCCTCACCCCCGGCCACGCCCGCCCGCCGCCCCCAGCGCGGCGGACGAAGCGCGCGACTATCGCCAGTGCCTGATCGACCTCGGCCGCTACGGCGCGCGCTACACCCCGCTGCCCGATCGCTATCCCGGCAACGGCTGCTCGTTGACCTACACGGTGCAGCTCAACGAGGTGGGGGTTCCGATCACCAATCTCGGGGCGATGAAGTGCCGGCTGGCCGAGCGGCTGTCCGCCTGGGTCAACGAGGCGGTGCAGAACGCCGCGATGGCTTGGCTCTCCTCGCGGGTCACGAAGATCGAGAGCTTCGGCACCTATAATTGCCGCCCGATCAACGGGAAGGAGGGCGCGAAGCTGTCGCAGCACGGCCTCGCGAACGCGGTCGACATCGCCGCCTTCCAGCTTCAGGACGGGCGCCGGATCACCGTGAAGACGGGCTGGCGCGGGCCCGACGAAGATACGCGCAACTTCCTGCACGCGGTGTTCAAGGCAGGCTGCCGCCGCTTCAACATCGCGTTGAGCCCGGAAAGCGACGGCTTTCATCAGGATCATTTCCATTTCGACATGGGCCCCAATGGCCCCTATTGTCATTGATCCCGTTCCGTCCGCCCGGACGTCGAACGACAGCGAACGACCAGTCCAAGGCATCCTTCCCCCATCATGACCGATCGCCATATTCCCAAGCGCGTCTTTTCTCCGGCCCGGGACGAGGCCGCCGTCGCGCGCAAGGCGACGCCCGCGCCGCAGACCACCAGCCCGGCCTACAAGCTCGCCTTCCAGGACGAGGAGTTCCTGCTGCGTGAGGACCTGCGCCCCGTCCGCTTCCAGCTCGAGCTGCTGAAGCCCGAATTGCTGCTGGAGGAAGCGAAGATCGGATCGACCTTCGTTTTCTATGGATCGGCGCGCATTCCCGAGCCGGCGCGCGCCGACGCGCTGGTCGAGGCGGCGGCGACCGATACCCAGCGCGCGATCGCCGAGCGGCTGAAGGCGAAAGCGAAATATTATGAAGAGGCGCGCGCGCTTGCCCGGCTCGCCGGCCGCTCGCCTGCCGATGCCGACGGGCGGCGCCAGTTCGTCGTCTGCTCGGGCGGTGGGCCGTCGATCATGGAGGCGGCCAATCGCGGCGCGGTCGACGTCGGCGCGGAAACGATCGGGCTCAACATCGTCCTGCCGCACGAGCAGGCGCCCAATCCCTATGTGACGCCGTCGCTCAGCTTCCAGTTCCATTATTTTGCGCTGCGCAAGATGCATTTCCTGCTGCGCGCGCGGGCGGTGGCGGTGTTCCCGGGCGGCTTCGGGACGTTCGACGAGACGTTCGAGCTGCTGACGCTGGTGCAGACAGGCAAGATGCGGATGCTGCCGATCCTGTTCTTCGGCAAGGAATTCTGGACCCGCGTGATCGATTTCGGCGCGCTCGTCCAGGAAGGCGTGATCTCGCCCAACGATCTCGACCTCATCCGCTTCGTCGAGACCGCCGACGAGGCGTGGGAGGCGGTGACGGCCTATTATCGCGAGCTGGAGGCCAACGGCGCCCACCAGGGCGCGGGGAAGTAGGCGACAGCTCACGACCCCGCCGGCGCCGTCGGGACGAGACGGCAAAACGAAAACGGGCGGCGCTCCCTTCCCGAGAGCGCCGCCCGCTTATCCCGTCGGATCGCGCGATTATTTCTTCGCGGGCGCCGCTTCGGCACCGGCGGCAGGGGCCGCCGCATTGTCCGCGCCCGCGCTCTTTTCGGCGCCTGCCTTCTCGGCCCCGGCGGCGGGTGCGGCAGCCGCCGCGGCACCCGCGGCCGGGGCCGCGGGCATCGGAAGCGGATGGTCGCTCTGCTTGTTGAGATAGGCGATCACATTCGCCCGGTCCTCCGGCTTGGAGAGGCCGGCGAAGGTCATCTTGGTGCCCGGCGCGAAGGTCTTGGGCGATTTCAGCCACTGGTTCAGGCTGTCCCAGTCCCACTTGCCGCCCTTGCTCTTCAGCGCGTCGGTGAAGGCGAAGCCGTTCGCCCCCTGCCCGATCGGCTCGCCGACCACGCCGTAGAGATCCGGGCCGGTCGCGTTGGCGCCGCCCTTTTCGGCCGTATGGCAGGTCGTGCACTTCTTGAACGTCTCGGCGCCCTTGGCCGGATCGGCGCTGGCGAGATAGAATTCGATCGGCTTCTCCGCCTCGCCGCCGCCGGCGGAGCTTTCCTCCTCGACGCCCTGGATGGCATAGCCCATCTTCTCCGGCCGCTCGGCCTTGAAATATTCGCCCGTGACGATCGAAAGTCCCAGCGCGGCGATACCTCCCGCAAGAATCCAGCCTGCGATCGTGTTCTTACGGTCGTCCATGCCCCTCGCAACCTCCTGGCCCCGGCCCCTTCGCCCGGCGGGCGGGGGTTCCTTTAGAGGCGCTCGCCCCTATCCGCAAGCTTGCCGCGCCATCTTGCCGCATCGGACGTCTGGGCCTAATCGCTCCAGCCCACATGGAAAGCTATCCCGCCCCCGCCCGCGCGCTCGTCGCCCGGATGACCGAGGCCGCCGCCGCGGCGCCCGATCGCGCCGTCGCGTTCCAGGGCGCGCCCGGCGCCAATTCGCATATCGCGGTGGACGAGATATTTCCCGGCGGCCTGCCGCTGCCCTGCTTCAGCTTCGAGGACGCGATCGACGCCGTGCGCGAGCAGCGCGCCGATTGCGCCGTGATCCCGATCGAGAATTCGCTCCACGGGCGTGTCGCGGACATGCATTTCCTGCTGCCGGAATCGGGGCTGGTGATCATCGGCGAGCATTTCCTGCCGATCCGCTACGCGCTGATGGGCATCGATCCGGCCGCCGCCATCGTCGAGGTGATGAGCCATCCGCAGGCGCTGGGCCAGTGCCGCCACTGGCTGCGCGCGCGCGGCATCCGGCCGATCGCCTATCCCGACACCGCCGGCGCCGCCGCCATGATCACGGAACTGGGCCGCCCGGAGACCGCCGCGATCGCGCCGCCCAGCGCCGCCGGGATCTACGGCCTCCATATTCTCGACGAAGGGCTGGAGGATGCGGCGCACAACATGACGCGCTTCGTCGTCCTGGCGCTCGACGCGCGGGTGCCGGCGGGGCCGGGCCGGTTCATGACCAGCTTCATCTTCGAGGTGAAGAACATCCCGGCCGCGCTCTACAAGGCGATGGGCGGCTTTGCGACCAACGGCGTCAACATGACCAAGCTGGAAAGCTACCAGCGCGGCGGCAGCTTCGCGGCGACCGAATTCTACGCCGATATCGAAGGCCATCCCGATGACGCGGCCGTCGCCCGCGCGCTGGAGGAACTGGCCTTCCACACCAAATGGGTCCGCATCCTCGGCACCTATCCGCAGGCCCGCGCGCGCACGATCGGCTAGAACCCTTTCGGATCAGGCGGGATCGTCCGCCCCGTCCGCCGCCCACAGCGCGAAGAGCGTATGCGCGATCGCATAAGGCGGCGGCGCGCCGAACGTCGCGTCCGGATCGTCCGCCAACGCCGCGCGCACATCGTCGCGCGTCACCCATTTCGCGTCCTCCAGCTCGTTGCGGTCGAGCGTGATCGCGTCCGAATCGACCGCCGCCACGCACGCGATCATCAGCGACGAGGGGAAGGGCCAGGGCTGGCTCGCCAGATAGCGCACCGATGTCGCGCGCACGCCGGCCTCCTCCAGCAGTTCGCGCGCCACCGCCTCCTCGATCGATTCGCCCACCTCGATGAAGCCCGCCAGCGCCGAATAGCGCCCGGCCGGAAAGCGCGGCTGGCGCCCGACGAGCACGCGGCCCTGATGTTCGGCCAGCATGATGACGACGGGGTCGGTGCGCGGATAATGCTCCGCCCCGCAATCCGGGCAGCGCCGCGCCCAGCCGCCGCGCATCACCGTCGTCGCGGCGGCGCAATTGGGGCAGAAGCCGTGGCGCGAATGCCAGTCGACAAGGCTGCGCGCCGTCGCATAGGTCGCCGCCTCGCCGGCGGGCAGGGCGTTCAGGATGCGCCAGATCGCATTGTGGCCGGTGCCCGGCGCCACCTTCGCCAGCGCGACGAAGCAGGGATCGCCCCCGATATGGCCGAGGAGCGCGAGCGGCACGTCCGCCGGAGCCTCGTCCGGCCGCCCCCAGGCGAGCGCCCCGTCCGCCGCCGCGAC
>Ga0180221_1002086_pt1 | contig 12079 bp, 10 predicted proteins | sample eDN5th37CKraftMG_FD_151339 | JGI IMG/M metagenome (GOLD analysis project Ga0180221, IMG submission 151339) | Enriched Miracle-Growth compost microbial communities from Emeryville, California, USA - eDNA 5th pass 37_C Kraft MG (version 2) (version 2) ...
CGGGGCCGCCCTGTCGGTGATCGGGCTCGGGGCGGCGGCCAAGGCCGCGACCGGGATCTCCAAGGCCGCGTTCAAGGCCGGCGCCCGCGAGACCATGGTCGGTCTCAAGGGCGGGCTGAAGGGCGGGCTGAAGGGCGGGCTGAAGGGGTTCGGGAAGGAACCGTTCTGCAAGGTCGGGTTCGGGACCTGCTTCACCGCCGGGACCCTGGTCTCCACCCCGGACGGTGATCGCCCGATCGAGGACCTGCGAGCCGGGGACAAGGTCTGGTGCGTCGACCAGGTCACCGGGGCACGGCTGCTGGAGACGGTCGAGGAGACCTTCGTCCGCCACGCCACGACCCTGTTCCACCTGACCATCAACGGGTCCACCGTCACGACCACGGCCGAGCATCCGTTCATGGTCACCGGGATGGGTTGGGTCCAAGCCCAGGACCTCCGCGCCGGCGACCTGCTCACCACCCCCGACGGCATCGTCGTCTTGGACATGGCCCGGGCCGAGACCGTGGACGAGGCTGACGCGGTCACGGTCTACAACATCCACGTCCACACCCACCACACGTACTACGTCCTCGCCGGAGACGTCCCCGTCCTCGTCCACAACATGGCTGGGCACCAGGTCGTACTGAGCGAAAACGAAGCGGCAGGCGGACACGTGATTGCCCGCCACGTCGCCAAACCCCTGGACTACCTCAAATCCCGTGACCTTCCGTTGGCCTCGACCTTCATCGATGTGGCGACGGCCCAGAGGGCGGTCAACGACACGATTGACGCGAGTGCCGAAGAGATTGCGACATGGCTCGCCGGGAGAAAGCCAAAACTGCCCCTACGTGGCCCTCTGAGACCCGGTGAAGGCGTCACGTACGTGCGTGAACGTGACGAGTTCGTGTCCTCGGACACCGTTGTTACGGTGTTGGTGCGCAGCCGTTCGGCGTCCGACGGGTACGTGGTTCGAACGGCGTTTCCAACCCTCGCGGAGTACCAGTGAACCAGCTCGAATACCTTGCGCGGACCTACTTTCATCCCGACTGGGACGTGGAGGCTGGGACGCCGGAAGGTGTCTTGTCGAACTTCGTTCGGGACGAGCCTCCTGAAGACGTCATCACCCTGCGTCGTGAACTCGGCGAGGTCCTCGCTGCCAACCCGACTGAAGATGAGCTCCGCGACATCTGGCTGCGTCGATGCGGAGCTCAGTGGGATCCGACCCTTCGCGGATGGCGGACCTATCGCGAGTGGTTTGATGCCATGCTGATGGCAGTCCGGTGATCACCGGACTGCTCGACTCTCGCACACCTCTGCGTCACGCCTGCAGCCCGCAGTGCACCATCGAAGCCGGCGCCGGACCGCGGGCGGGATCGCACCCGCTGGTGAGACGTCGCCCCGACCCGAAAGGCGGTGTCCCGTGCATCTCGAGCTACGGCTCTCTCGGCTTGGCGATGAACTCTCCTCGCGCATCCCCGCCGCCATCCTTGAGGAGTTTCGCGAATTTATCGGCGCCGGCGAGTACGGCGTCGGGCTGGAGATACTGTGTGATCGGCTGAGCGACGCGGAGACCCCGTTGACAGTGCATGACGTGGTAGCGATTCACGAACTCGCACAGGCGATGGGCCTCGACTATCCGGGCATCGAGGACATCGATCGGCTCGCTGGCGCCCCTTCCAGCGAAATCCAGAGGGACTAGCGACTCGTCCCGTGCGTCCGCGGCGCCGGTGCGGTGCCGACAGCGAGTCGACTCAGTTTCCGCGGGCGAAGGCGAGACTCTCGACGATCACCGAGAGCACCTCGTCGAGTTCGTTCTCGTCCCGCGGCCCGTAGACCATGAACTCGGTGTCGAAGTCCGCGTACTGATGAGGCTCGGCCCACCCGAGCTCCACGAGCTCGGCGCCCCGCCCGGCGGGCAGGGTCAGGTGCACGCGCGTGTCGTCGAAGCCGTGCAGGTGCACGGGTTCCAGACGCCGGCCGGGGGCGAGCGACGTCTCGGGTGCGCGCTCCTCCCGCTGGTCGACGAGGAAGACCGCACGCGACGACGCGGGTGAGACCTGCGAATGGCCCTCGACGACGCCGTCGAGCGCGAACACGCGTGCCACCAGCTCGCCCCAGAGGGCGGGCGTGGCGCGCTGGTCGAGCTGACGGTGCGGGCCGTCGTCCGAGGTGCGCGGCCGCACGCCAGGACGAGGTCGCGTCAGCACCGCGGTCAGGCCTCGGCGGCGACGGGCTCCTCGCCGACCTGCGGCTCGGCGGCGACGGCCGACTGGCCCAGGGGCTTCGCGAGCTGCGGGATGATCTCGCCGAGGCGCGGCTCCCACGCCGCGGCGCGGGCACCGAAGCACTGCCGCAGGAGCTTGACCATGATCGGCGCGGCGGTCGACGCGCCCGGGGACGCGCCGAGGAGGCCTGCGATCGACCCGTCGGCGGAGGCGACGAGCTCGGTGCCCATCTGCAGGACGCCGTGGCCGTTCTCGTCCTTCTTCATCACCTGGACGCGCTGGCCGGCGGTGATGAGCTCCCAGTCGCTCGGCTTCGCCGTCGGCATGAAGGTGAGGAGCTGCTCGAACTTCTTGTCGCGCGACGCGGCGAGCTGCCCGACGAGGTACTGGACGAGGTCGAAGTTGTCCTTGGCGACGCCGAGCATCGGCCCGACGTTGCCGGGCCGGACCGACCCGGGCAGGTCGAACCACGAGCCCTTCTTGAGGAACTTGGGGCTGAACCCGGCGTACGGGCCGAACATCAGGTAGGACTTGCCGTCGACGACGCGCGTGTCGAGGTGCGGCACGGACATCGGGGGAGCGCCGACGTCGGCCTTGCCGTAGACCTTCGCGCGGTGCGCGGCGACGATCTCGGGGTTGGACGTCCGCAGGAACTCGCCGGAGATGGGGAAGCCGCCGAAGCCCTTGATCTCGGGGATGCCGGACTTCTGGAGCAGGTGGAGCGCACCGCCCCCGGCGCCGACGAAGACGAACTTCGCGTCCACGTGGTGCGTGCGGACCTTGGCGTTCCAGCTCCGGTCCTTCATGGTCAGGTGCCAGCGCTCGCCGTTGCGGGAGATGTTGGTGACCTCGTGCTGGAGCTCGACGTCGGCCCCGTTGTCCTGTAGGAACGCGACGAGGTGGCGCGTGAGCGCGCCGAAGTCGACGTCGGTGCCCCAGTCGGCGCGCGTCGCGGCGATCGGCTCGGACGCGTCGCGGCCCTCGGTGAGCTTCGGTGCCCACGACCCGATGACCTCGGGGTCGGTGCTGAACTCCATGCCCGCGAAGCGGTGGTTCGTGCGCAGCGCCTCGACGCGGCGGCGCAGGTAGTCGACGTTCTTCTCGCCGCGCACGAACGTCATGTGCGGGGTGTTCGACAGGAACGTCGACAGCGGCGGGATGAGCCCGGCGTCGGCCAGGTGGCTCCAGAACTGGTGCGACAGCTCGAACTGCTCGTTGATGGACACCGCCTTGGCGATGTCGATCGTGCCGTCTGCCTTCTCGGGCGTGTAGTTGAGCTCGCACAGCGCCGCGTGGCCCGTGCCCGCGTTGTTCCACGGGTTGGAGGACTCCTGGGCGACGTCGTCGAGGCGCTCGTAGAGCGCGATCGACCAGGACGGTTCGAGGAGCTTGAGGAACGCCCCGAGGGTGGCGGACATGATCCCGCCACCGACGAGCGCGACGTCGACGCTGGTTACTCGAGGCACCTGGCGATTGTAGGCCCGGCCCTCCGGGGGTCCCGCTCGCTAGGGTGGCGATGTGAGCGAGTCGACAACGGACCTGACGTCCGTGGCCCAGGACTACCTCAAGGTGATCTGGACGGCGCAGGAGTGGAGCGCCGACCCGGTCACCACCAAGCTGGTCGCCGACCGGATGGGTGTGGGCGCGTCGACGGTCTCGGAGACGGTCCGCCGGCTCGGCTCGCAGGGACTCGTCGAGCATGCGCGCTACGGCTCGATCGAGCTGACCCCCGAGGGGCGACGGCACGCGCTCGCGATGGTCCGCCGCCACCGGCTCATCGAGACGTTCCTCGTCGAGACGCTCGGGTACGGGTGGGACGAGGTGCACGACGAGGCCGAGGTCCTCGAGCATGCCGTCTCCGACGGGCTCGTGGCGCGGATCGACGCCCTGCTCGGGCACCCGGAGCGCGACCCGCACGGCGACCCGATCCCGCGCGTCGACGGCACGGTCCCGCGGCCGGGCGCGGTGAGCCTCGCGGGCCTGGCGGCGGGGGACCACGGCCGGGTCGCACGGATCTCGGACGCCGACCCGGACGTCCTGCGGTATCTCGACGAGCTCGGGATCCGGCTCGACGTCGAGCTGCGCGTCGTCGGGCGGCGCACGTACGCGGGCGTTCTCGAGGTCACCCTCCCGGGCTCGGGGACGAGCGCACCGCCGATCCTCCAGCTCGGGCTCCCGGCGGCCGAGGCCATCTGGGTCCTCCCCGTCGAACGAGACGACGCCGCCCGGTAGACTCGGCCCACCGCACCACCCTTCTCCCCGGTCGCCGCCGACCTCCCCTCGAATCGTTTCGACCTCGGTCGACCCGAGCCCTGCCCGGAGGCAGCGATGACCGCCACCCCCACGCCGCGTGCCGTGACCCGCCCCGATGCGGGCCGCCGCGCCACGCTCGCGCTCCTCGCCCTCGCGGTCGGCGGCTTCACGATCGGCACCACCGAGTTCGCGTCGATGGGGCTCGTCCCCGACATCGCGTCCGACCTCGACGTCTCCATCCCCGCGACCGGGCACGTCATCACGGCCTACGCGCTGGGCGTCGTCGTCGGGGCTCCGCTGCTCACCGCGCTCGCCGCACGGCTGCCTCGCAAGGCCCTGCTGATCTGGCTCATGGCCGGGTACACGGTCGCGAACCTCGCGTCGGCGTTCGCCCCCGGGCTCGACGGGCTCCTCGTCGCCCGGTTCGTCGCAGGTCTCCCGCACGGCGCGTTCTTCGGGGTCGGTGCGGTCGTCGGGACCGCCGTCGTCGGGCCGGAGCGCCGCGGGCGCGCGGTCGCCACGATGATGACGGGCCTCACGATCGCCAACGTCGTCGGCGTGCCCCTGTCCACGTTCGTCGGGCAGCAGCTCGGGTGGCGGCTCGCGTTCGTCGTCGTGGGCGGGCTCGGCGCGCTCACCCTGCTGGGGCTCGGGCGGTTCGTCCCGCACGTCGACGCGGTGCCCGGGGCGAGCGTCCGCGGCGAGCTCGGCGCGCTCCGCAGCGGCCGGCTCTGGGTCACGGTCGTTGCCGCGGCCGTCGGGTTCGGCGGCCTGTTCGCCGTCTACACGTACATCGCCCCCACCGTGACGACCGTGACCGGGCTCCCCGACGGCCTCGTCCCGGTCGTGCTCGCGGTGTTCGGCGTCGGGATGACGGTGGGCACGGTGATCGGCGGACGGCTCGTGGACCGCAGCGTCCTGCGGACCATGATCGCCGCCTTCGCCGCGACCGCGGTCGCGCTCGCGGTCCTCGCGCTCGTGCTGCAGTGGCCCGTCGGGGCGTTCGTCGGGCTGTTCCTGCTGGCCGCGACGTCGCAGGTGCTCGGCGTCGCGATGCAGACGCGCCTCATGGATCTCTCGCCGACCGCGCCCTCGCTCGGTGCGGCCCTCGCGCACTCGGCGCTGAACGTCGGCAACGCCGACGGCGCGTTCGTGGGCGGCCTGGTGATCGCGGCGGGGTGGGGCTACCGCGCACCGGCGTGGGCCGGCGTCCTGCTCACGCTCGCCGGCCTGGTGATCGTGCTGGCCGTCGGGCGCTCCCGGGCCGAGCGCGCGGGGGCGCCGAGGCTCCGGCGCTGACGGCGCGCGGCCCCGTGTCGGGTTCCCCACGTCCCGAGGCACCTCCCAGCGTCAGCCGGTAGCGTGTGCCGCGTCTCCGTACCGGAGGCGTGACCAGCGTGGACGCCCGGCCCGGCCGGCCGTCGGACCAGCGAGGGAGCAGCGGTGAGCCAGGCCCCGAACGTCAGCACCGAGCCGGACGACACGGACGTCGACGAGGTCGACGACGACTACGCGCGTCCGCTCATCCCGCACCCCCTCAAGGACCGCACGCTCGGCTGGATCCTCACGGTCTTCGGTGGCATCGCCTTCCTCGCCGCGGGCACGCTGACGATCGACGACTGGAAGCTCGCCGAGAACCCCGACTACCGCCCGTCGTGCTCGATCAACGTCTTCGTGACGTGCAGCGCGGCGATGCAGTCGTGGCAGGGCAAGCTCTACGGCTTCCCGAACCCCTTCCTCGGCATCGTGGCCTTCGCGATCGTCGTCACGGTCGGCGTCATCATGCTCACCGGGTTCCGGCCGCCGCGCTGGTTCCGGCTCGCGCTCCTCGCCGCGACCACGATCGGCCTCGGGCACGTGTTCTTCTTCGTCTGGACGACGATCTACCGGCTCGGGAAGATCTGCCCCTACTGCAGCGTCGTGTGGCTCTGCATGATCCCGATCTTCTGGTACCAGCTCGTCCACGCCATCCAGGAGCGGGCGATCCCGCTGCCCGACAAGTGGCGCGGCGCGATCGTGCGGAACCGGACGATCGGGACCGTCGTGCTCTACGTCGCGCTGCTGCTGTGGGTCTTCATCGGCCTGCGCGAGCCCATCGCCCAGACCTACTTCTGACCGGCGGCGGCGCGGTGGACGGCCCGCCCGGAGCGTCCGCGTCCGCCGGTAAACTTCGCGTGTGACATCTCCTGCCTCCACCGCCCCCGGTTCCGACGAGCTCCCGTTCCGCTACACCCCGCAGCTCGCGGAGCGCATCGAGCTCGCGTGGCAGGACGAGTGGGCGCAGCGCGGCACGTTCTGGGCCGCGAACCCGGAGGGCGCGCTCACCGACGGCGAGGACCGCCACGCGGCTCCCGGCGCGCGCCCGTACTTCATCATGGACATGTTCCCGTACCCCTCGGGGGCCGGGCTGCACGTGGGGCACCCGCTCGGCTACATCGCGACGGACGTCGTCGGGCGGTACCGCCGGATGCGCGGCGACAACGTGCTGCACGCGCTGGGCTACGACGCGTTCGGCCTGCCGGCCGAGCAGTACGCGGTCCAGACGGGCCAGCACCCGCGGACCACGACCGAGTCGAACATCGCCACGATGAAGCGCCAGCTGCGCCGTCTGGGCCTCGCGCACGACGAGCGCCGCTCGTTCGCGACGATCGACCCCGGCTACGTGCGCTGGACGCAGTGGATCTTCCTGCAGATCTTCAGCTCCTGGTACGACCCGGAGGCTGTGCGTCCGGACGGCGGCCGCGGCGCGGCCCGCCCGATCGCGGAGCTCGTCGAGTCCTTCGAGTCCGGCGCCCGCCCGACGCCGGACGGCCGGCCCTGGGCCGACCTCACCCCCGCGGAGCGCGAGGACGTGCTGGGCGGGTACCGCCTGGCGTACGTGTCGGACGCGCCCGTGAACTGGTGCCCCGGCCTGGGCACGGTCCTCGCCAACGAGGAGGTCACGAGCGACGGGCGCTCGGAGCGCGGGAACTTCCCGGTCTTCCAGCGCAGCCTGCGCCAGTGGAACATGCGGATCACCGCGTACGCGGACCGCCTGGCCGACGACCTCGACCTCATCGACTGGCCCGAGAAGGTCAAGTCGATGCAGCGGAACTGGATCGGCCGCTCCGAGGGTGCGCACGTGACGTTCACGATCGGCGGCGTCGGGGACTCGAACGCGCGCGAGGTCGAGGTCTTCACGACCCGCCCCGACACGCTGTTCGGCGCCACGTTCATGGTCGTCGCCCCCGAGCACCCGCTGCTCGACGAGGTGCCGGCAGCCTGGCCCGACGGCACCAAGGACCTGTGGACCGGCGGGCACGACACCCCCCTCGCCGCGGTCTCCGCGTACCGGACGATGGCCGCGAGCAAGACGGCCGTCGAGCGCCAGGCGGATGCACGCAGCAAGTCCGGCGTGTTCACCGGCCACCTGGCGACGAACCCCGTCAACGGCGAGCTCGTCCCGGTCTTCACGGCCGACTACGTGCTCATGGGCTACGGCACCGGCGCGATCATGGCGGTCCCGGGCGGCGACGAGCGCGACTTCGACTTCGCCCAGGCCTACGGCCTGCCGGTCGTCTTCACCGTCGCCCCCGAGGGCGGCTTCGCCGACGGCTTCGAGGACGCGCCGGACGCCGCCTACACGGGCGACGGCCTGGTGCAGCGCTCGGCGGGGCGCACGACGGCGGGCGACGAGCTCGACCTCGACGGCCTGACCGTGCCCGAGGCGAAGTCGCGCATGATCGCGTGGCTCGAGGCCCACGGCGTCGGGAAGGGCACGGTCACGTACCGCCTGCGCGACTGGCTGTTCAGCCGTCAGCGGTACTGGGGCGAGCCGTTCCCGATCGTCTACGGCGAGGACGGCGCGCCCGTCGCGCTCCCGGACTCGGCCCTGCCCGTCGAGCTGCCCGACGTGCCGGACTACGCGCCGCGGACCTTCGCGCCCGACGACGTCACGTCGGCTCCCGAGCCTCCGCTCGGCCGCAACGAGGACTGGGTGAACGTCACGCTCGACCTCGGCGACGGGCCGAAGACGTACCGCCGCGAGACCAACACCATGCCCAACTGGGCGGGCTCGTGCTGGTACTACCTGCGCTACCTCGACCCGGCCGACCAGACCGAGGCGGTGTCGCCCGAGCTCGAGAGGTACTGGCTCGGCCCCGACCACAACGAGGGCGCGGGGAAGGCGGGCGGCGTCGACCTGTACGTCGGCGGCGTCGAGCACGCGGTGCTCCACCTGCTGTACGCGCGGTTCTGGCACAAGGTCCTGCACGACCTGGGCCACGTGAGCGCGCTCGAGCCGTTCCACACGCTGTTCAACCAGGGCTACATCCAGGCGTACGCGTACACCGACGCGCGCGGCCAGTACGTGACGGCGTCCGAGGTCGAGGAGCACACCTCGGACTCGGGCGAGACCACGTACACGTGGCACGGGGAGCCCGTGAACCGCGAGTACGGGAAGATGGGCAAGTCGCTCAAGAACGTCGTCACGCCCGACGAGATGTACGAGCAGTACGGCGCCGACACGTTCCGCGTGTACGAGATGTCGATGGGCCCGCTGGACATGTCCCGCCCCTGGGAGACGCGCGCCGTCGTCGGGTCGCAGCGGTTCCTGCAGCGGCTGTGGCGCAACGTGGTCGACGAGGCGACGGGGGAGTCCGTCGTCACGAACGAGGCCGCGGACGACGCGACCCTGCGACTCGTGCACCGCACCATCGAGGACGTCACGGTCGAGATGGAGCACATGCGGCCCAACACGGCGATCGCGAAGCTCATCACGCTCAACAACCACCTCACCGGCCTGGACCGGGTGCCGCGTGCCGCGGTCGAGCCGCTCGTCCTCATGACGGCGCCGATCGCCCCGCACATCGCGGAGGAGCTGTGGCGCCGCCTGGGCCACGACGCGTCGCTCGCGCACGAGCCGTTCCCGGTCGCCGACCCGGCGTACCTCGTCGAGGAGACCGTGACCTGCGTCGTCCAGGTGCAGGGCAAGGTGCGCGCACGCCTGGAGGTGCCGCCGTCGATCACCGAGGACGCGCTGCGCGAGCTGGCGCTCGCGGACGAGAACGTGCAGCGGCACCTCGACGGCCGCGGGGTGCGCACCGTGATCGTGCGCGCGCCGAAGCTCGTCAACGTCGTCCCGGCCTGACGCCCGAGCCGTCGTGGCGAGGGTCGAGGGTGCGTACGAGCGCGCCCGGCGCGCGTTCGCGAGCCCGATGCTCGCGCTCCTGCACAAGCAGCGGGCGCCGCTCGTCGTGACTCTGCTCGGCGCCCTGTTCGGGGCGGAGCGGTCGTCCGTGCCCGTGGCGGACGCGCACACCGAGCTCGACGACGCCCTCGCCGGGCTGCGCGCAGGCGGCTTCGACGACGTCCCCGACGCGTCGGCCCGCGAGCTGTGCCGGCAGTGGGTCGCGGAGAGCTGGCTCCTGCGCCAGGTCGGCGACGACGGCGCCGAGGAGTACCGGCTGACCGCGCACGCCGTCGAGGCGCTCGAGGTCGCTGCGCGGGCCGGCGGCCCCCGGACGCGCGTGTCGCACTCGCGGATCCGCACCCTGCTGGAGGCCGTCGAGCACCTCGCGCAGGAGGCCGACCCGGACGTCGAGAACCGGGTCGCGCGCGTCGAGCGCGAGATCGAGCGGCTCACGGCGGAGCGCGACCGGCTGCGCTCGGGGGCACCGCTCGACCTCACCGACGACGACCAGCTCGTCGAGGAGGCCGAGAACGTGCTGTTCCTGGTCCGCGAGCTGCCCGCCGACTTCGCGCGTGTCGGGGAGAGCATCAAGGCGCTCCAGCGGGGCGTCGTCGAGGCGCTGCGGCAGGACCAGCGGCCCACGGGCGAGGTCCTCGAGGCGTACCTCGAGCAGGCGGAGCGCCTCCTGGACGCCACCCCCGAGGGCCGCGCCTTCGCGGGCGCCATGCGCCTGCTCGCCGACACGGATCGCCTGGACGCGCTCGCGGACCAGCTCGAGGTCGTCCTCGAGCACCCGTTCGCGCAGCACCTCGACCCGGAGCGCCGGGCCGAGCTCCGCGCGATCACCCGTCAGATCGAGGCGGGGCTCGGCGCGGTGCTGACCCAGCAGCGCCGCACGTCGCACATCATCACCACCCAGGTGCGCCACCACGACCCGTTGCGCGACCGGCAGGTCGACGACCTCCTGCGCGACGCGGTCGCCGCGCTCGGCGCCTGGTTCCCGGGCTCGCGGCGCGGCCAGGACGTCGAGGCGCTGCGCCGTCTGCCGCGCGCCGACGTCGGACGGTTGCGCGAGACGCCGTACACGCCCGGGCGTGCCCCGGCCCCGGACGCGCTCGCGGTCTGGGACGACGGTGGCGACCCCGGCGCCGGCGGCGACCTCGAGGACGCCCGGGCGTGGGGCGGGCCGCACTACGGGCGGATCGCCGCGCGGCTCGCGGCGCGGGCGGGGGACCCCGAACCCGCCACGGACCTGGCCGAGCTGTTCGAGTCCGGTCCGGCGGACCTGCGGCGCCCCGTCGACCTGCTGGGGTACCTCGAGCTGGTGCCGGAGGCGGCCGGGCCGCAGGGCGGCGGGTCCGACGAGGTGTCGGTCGTGACCGCCGTCCGCCCCGACGGGACGACGCGCCGGCTCGCGTTCGCCCGGACGCACGTCGACCTCGACCCCGCCCCGCCTGCCGACCCCGCACCGCACGCGCACGACGACCCCGAGGGAGCCCGATGAGCGAGACCGCCGACGAGCCCGTCGAGACCCAGGCCGTGGCCGTCGGCGACGGCGTGCACGCCGACCTGGCCGGCGACGGCGAGCACGCCGACCCGGCCGGCGACGCCGCGTTCGTCGCCACGCGACCCGCGGAGGCCGACCTGCCCGTGCTCTTCGCGGGCGACACCGGCACGCTCGAGCCCGACGTGCGCGAGGTGCTCGTCCGGCTCCTGCGCCAGCGGTACCTGTCGGCGGGGGCCCAGCCGGCGCACTGGCGCACCCTGCTCGCGCACCAGCCGGTCATCGAGTCACGGCTGCACGACCTGTACGTGCGGCTCGTCGTCGACCACGACCGGGGGCTCGCGTTCAAGCGCCAGGTGCGCGACGCGGACGTGCCCGTGCCGGTGCTGCTGCGCGACGAGCCGTACTCGCGCGTCGAGACGGTGCTGCTGGTCCACCTGCGGGCGCTCTACCAGCGCGAGCGCGGCGCCGGCGAGGCCGCTGCGCGCGTCGACCTCGAGGAGCTCGAGCAGACCGCGCTGAGCTTCGCCGACCCGACGTCGTCGAACCTGGCCGTGCGGCAGCGGGAGATCCGGTCCGCGGTGGCGCGGCTGGTCCGCGAGCGGATCCTCGAGGAGGAGAGCCAGGGACGGTACCGGGTCCTGCCGATCGTCGACGTGGTGCTCTCGGTCGACCGGCTCACCGAGCTGACCCGCTGGCTGCGCGAGGACACCGAGCGGCGCGAGCGCGCCGGGGGCGACGGCTCCGGCGACGAGCCCGCGCCCGACGACGAGACCGAGCCCGACGAGCTGGAGGTGCTCGCATGAGCCTCATGGCGGACACGCTGTTCGGGCTCGTCCCGGTCGCGTCGACGGGGCAGCAGTGGACGGCGCGTGACCTGCAGGTCGTCAACTGGGGCGGCTACGAGGGCCGCCACCGGGTGCGGCTCGCGTCGAGCGCGACCCTCGT
>Ga0180221_1002087_pt1 | contig 12078 bp, 9 predicted proteins | sample eDN5th37CKraftMG_FD_151339 | JGI IMG/M metagenome (GOLD analysis project Ga0180221, IMG submission 151339) | Enriched Miracle-Growth compost microbial communities from Emeryville, California, USA - eDNA 5th pass 37_C Kraft MG (version 2) (version 2) ...
CGCGTCTTTTTCGTCTGTCTCGGCATGATCATCGGGGCGGTGGCGACCCCCGAGACCGTGCGCGGCATGGCGACGTGGCCCGCGAGCATCGCCATCATCGCGGTGGCGATGATCGCCGTCACCCTGGCAGCCGCGGCCTACTTGAGGCTGGTGCACGGCTGGGACGCGCAGACCGCGCTGTTCGCCTCTGTTCCCGGGGCGCTGTCACAGGTCTCGATCATCGCCGCCGAGCGCGAGGCCGACCTGCGCGCCATCGTCGTGGTGCAGACGGTGCGCGTCATCATCCTGGCGGTCGGCGTGCCGCTCGGGCTGACGGTCCTGGGCCTGCACGCCGCGACCACGCTGCCGACGAGCCGGGTCGGCGCGCTCGACGCGCCGCTCGATTTCGCGCTGCTGGTGATCCCGTCGATCGCGGCGGCGATCTCGCTCTATCGCCTCGGCTTCTCCGGCGGCTTCTTCTTCGGCCCGATGATCGTATCGGCCTTCCTCCATGGCGCCGGCATGATCGAGCTGAGCCTGCCGGGATGGCTTGCGATCCTCGCCATGATCGGGCTCGGCGCCATCAACGGCTCACGCTTCAATCAGACCTCGTTCCGCATGCTCGGACACTATCTGGCGGCCTCGCTCGGCTCGCTCCTGGTGGTGGTCGCGGTCGCCGCGGCATTCGTGGTCGCGGCCGAGGCGCTGCTCCACCTGCCGATGCAAAGCCTCGTCGCCTCCTACGCCCCGGGCTCGGTCGATGTGATGATGATCCTCGCGCTCGCGCTCCACCTCGATCCGGTGTTCGTCGGCGCCCATCATCTGGCGCGCATCATCGTGGTCTCGATCGCGCTGCCGATCGGCGCGCACCTCACCGACCGGCGGCCGACCCGTCACCACGATCTCCCGGAGCCGCTGGAGACCGCGCGCGAGACGCTGGAGGATTAAGCGGCGCGGTTACTCCGCCGCCGCGAGCACCGGCTTCGAGAGCGGCAGGCCGAGCGCGTGCCAGACGTCCACCAGGGCCTCCGCCAGCGCGTCGATCAGCGCGTCGTCGTGATAGGGCGACGGGGTGATGCGCAGCCGCTCGGTGCCGCGCGCCACGGTCGGATAGTTGATCGGCTGGATATAGATGCCGTGCTCTTCCAGGAGCAGATCGCTCGCCTGCTTGCACTTCTCGGGATCGCCGACGAACACCGGCACGATGTGGGTGTTGCTCATCATCACCGGCAGGCCGGCGGCGGCGAGCACGGCCTTGACGCGGCGGGCGCGGTCCTGGTGGCGCTCGCGCTCCCAGGCCGATTCCTTGAGATGGCGGATCGCGGCGGTCGCCGCGGCGCAGACCGGAGGCGGCAGCGCGGTGGTGAAGATGAAGCCCGGCGCATAGGAGCGCACCGAGTCGATCAGGGCCTTGCTGCCGGCGATGTAGCCGCCGAGGCAGCCGAACGCCTTGGCCAGCGTGCCCTCGATCACGTCGATGCGGTGCATGGCGCCGTCGCGCTCGGCGATACCGCCGCCGCGCGGGCCGTACATGCCGACCGCATGCACCTCGTCGATGTAGGTCATGGCGCCGTAACGCTCGGCGAGGTCGCAAATCGTGTTCACCGGGGCGATGTCGCCGTCCATCGAGTACAGGCTCTCGAACACGATGACCTTGGGCCGCGCGCGGCCCGCCGCCTTCAGGAGCTCTTCGAGGTGGGCCATGTCGTTGTGGCGGAAGATCTGCTTCTCGCAGCGCGACTGGCGGATGCCCTCGATCATCGAATTGTGGTTGAGCGCGTCCGACAGGATCAGACAGTCCGGAATGAGCTTCGCCATGGTGGCGATGCCGGTCTCGTTGGAGACGTAGCCCGAGGTGAAAACGAGCGCCGCCTCCTTGCCGTGAAGCTCGGCCAGCTCGCGCTCCAGCTCCACCAGCGGATGGTTGGTGCCGGCGATGTTGCGGGTGCCGCCGGCGCCGACGCCCATGCGGGTCGCGGTCTCGACCATGGCGCCGACCACCTTCGGATGCTGGCCCATGCCGAGGTAGTCGTTGGAGCACCAGATCACCACCTCGCGGGCGCCGGAGGGCGTGTGCCACCGGGCATGGGGAAACCGGCCGGCCAGACGCTCGAGATCGGCAAAGACCCGGTACCGGCGCTCGCCACGGAGTGCGCCGAGGGCGCGGTCGAAAAAGACGTCATACTTCATGGAATTCAGTCCAGGCGTCTGGCGGATCAAGCTGTTTAGAGGTGTTCTATAGGTCTTGTCGAGACGCCTTAACCAGTGCGCCCGAATGTCGCTTTGCGCTGGCTCAAGGAAGCGGCCCTGCGGCAACGCCGCTGCGGGCCGGAGACCTTCGTCTGGTAAGTCGTTAGGGTCCCGTTAACGAAAATGAGGACATCTTTCGGTTGGTGGCGCCGCCATGCGCCACTACCGTGACTTTGCGGCCACAGTCGGCGCGAAAGCGCGGGCGGCGCGGAGAGCGCTCGGAACCGTTCCGGCAGCATCCCGTTGGCCTGCGCCCAGAGGCAACCGAAGGGGGACATCATGAGGACATTCGCGAAGGCCGCGCTGGCGGCGTCCGCTCTGGCCATCACCGGCGCGGCATCGGCCGCCGACCTGTCGGCGCCGCGGCCGCTTCCGGCCTACAAGGCGCCCATCGTCCCTGTTTATACGTGGACCGGCTTTTACGTCGGCGCCAACATCGGCTGGGGATGGACCGACGGCGACGGCACACTGACGACCGCGCTGGGCGGCCCGGGTCCCATCAGCGGCAGCGGCGACGGGTTCCTCGGCGGCATCCAGGCCGGCTACAACTGGCAGATGGGCAACTGGGTCCTCGGCTTCGAGACCGATTTCGACGGCAGCGCCGGGGACGGCAATCTCGGTGGCGGACCCGCCGCCACCCCGCTCGCTGCGACGGCCAAGACACCCTGGTTCGGCACGGTCCGCGGCCGGATCGGCTACGCGGCCGGCCGCTGGCTGATCTACGGCACCGGCGGCGGCATCTATATGAACGAGAAGCTGGACGGCACCATCGGCGGCGTCGGCTTCAGCTCGTCGACCACGGCCTGGAGCTGGGTCGCCGGCGCCGGCGTCGAGACCATGCTGTGGGACCCGCGCTGGAGCGCCAAGGTCGAATACCTGCATGCCGGCACGCCGGACGAGGTTCCGACGCCGCCCGGCACCACGGGAATCACCGGCAACATCAACACCGACATGGTGCGGGTCGGCCTGAACTACCGGTTCTGACCGACGCCGGGTCTGATCAACGGACAGTCCAAACGACGAAGCCCGCGCCGGCCGGCGCGGGCTTTTCCCTTTTCCTGGTCCTCGACGAGTTTAGTCGACGATCTCGACCACCCGCCGGGTGGCGGGATCGACCAGCACATAATGGTCGTTGACGACCGCATAGCGGTAGCGCGTCACGTGATACTCCTCGGGGACCTCGTAATAGGTCGGTCCTTCGGCGGGCAGCACCGTTCCGACTTCGACCGGGCCGCTGTAGGTGAACGACGGCCGGTGCTCACGGATGACATACTCGTGGAACCGGTGACGATCTTCCACGCCGAGAATGCCGTTGACGGTCCCGGTCACCGCGCCGACCGTGCCGCCCACAACGGCGCCGACCGGGCCGGCCGCGCGGCCGCCGCTGTCCGCACCTTCGGCCGCGCCCCGCAGCGTGCCCTGTGCGTGCGCGCCGGCAATGAGGGACACGGACATCGCTAAGGCGAGGGGGATGATCCTGGTATTCATGGATGCTCCTGCAATCGGTTGATCGATGCAGGCCAACGGCATTTTGCCACGAATGTTCCTGCCCTGGTGAGGGAACCTTTCGCCGCCGGTGGCGCGATGCCGGCGTTGGGACCTGGTGCTGCCGGACAGGATTGAACTGTCGACCTCTCCCTTACCAAGGGAGTGCTCTACCACTGAGCTACGGCAGCGCAGGAACGCGCAAGTACCTGACAGAACTTAGCAAATCAAGTCCGCTTTTGTTCTGTATGGCGCCCGACATACAGATGTTGGGCACCCTTTTGGGCGCAGAGTATCGTGCTCCGTTCATGCCGCGTTCGAGCTCAAGCCCGAAATTTTGTTGACCGCGGCTCGGCCGGCGTCGGCCGACCACTTCGCGTAGACCCTCTCGACCATGGCGAGGGTGTTACCGAGTATGTTGGCGATAGTCCAGAGCGGTACGCCGTTGCGAGCCATGTTCGTCGCGGCCGTGTGGCGCAGAACGTGCGGCGACACGTCCGGCACCTTTGCGTGTGCGGCGAGCCGTTCCAGCGACATGCGGATGTCGCCGCTGTGGTCCAGCACGAAACCGTTGGTGTCCCCCAGCCGTTCGGCGTACATGCGCCGCAGCACCGGCATCAGGGCGTCCGAGATGGGCACCACCGCACGACGCTTCTTCGTCCTCCGCCGGCCGGGCACGTTGAAGTCGATGACGCCCGCTTCGAAGTCCACGCGATCCCAGGTCAGTTCGTAGATCGCGGTCTTGCGCGCCGCGGTTTCCAGCGCCAGCCAAAGGAACCGCTCGACGCGGCTCATCCGGTTGCCGCGTCTCTCGGCCGCGGAGAGGAATAAGCGGTCTATTTCATCCCGGCGCAACCATCGGTCGCGCGCTTCGCCCTCGTCCGGGAGATCGAACACAGGCAGGTCGGCCGGCAGGATGATCTTACGCTTCGGGTCGGAAGCCCAGCCCCAGGACGCCCGCAGAGCGGCCAACTCGCGCCGCACGGTGCTCGATCTCGCAGGGCGTCCGATGCCTGGTTTAAGTGCGCCGCGAAAATCGACATGCTTGCTGGCGCCAACCGCACGACGCTTTTCATAGTCGTCGATCGTCTGCTGCGTGATCTCCGGCAACGTCAGGTCGGCGAAGTGAACCTTCAGGTTCTTCCACGCCCATTCGGCCGTCTCGACGGCCACGGTCTCGGCAAGCACGTGGCGCGTGAAATACTCGCCCCAAATCTCGGCGACCTTCAGCGTACTCGCGGCGCTCTCGGGCCTGATCTGACGTTCCGCTAGGAGCCAATGCGCGAAGTAAGCCTGCGCATCCGCCAGTACCTTCTTGCCCGTGCTATGTCGCTTGCTGCGTCGTTTTTCGGACCAATGAATGTACCAGACGCCGTTGTCGTGCTGTCGGAGTTCGGGTGGTGAGGCTGACATTCGATGCTCTTCTGATACGCGCGGAGTTGAGCGACACTGATCTTCACCGGCCGACCGGGGTAGTAGCCGAGCCGCTTCGATAGGCGCAGTCGTTTGATCGTAGTCTCCGAGCACCGAAGGCAGCGGCTTGTCGAGGGCTCGATCGAGGGCAGGACTGCGACGGCGCCGTTCTTCGCCGCGAGGCCCGGCCAGATCGACGCGGCAGTTGGGAGCGTGCTCGACCAGATCGCGTCACAAAGCCCGACGCCGTCTGTGTTAGGCCCGCGCGCGGCCGACGCCGCGACGAACGCGGTGCGTCAGGTCGAGCAGCAGCGAACGGCTGCGGTTGAGCCGCTGTATCGGGCGGCCAACCCGCAGACGGTGCCCGCCGATGCGATGAACGCCATCCTTCAGCAGATCGGGGACACCGTCGCCGCGGACCGAACAGGCGTGCTCGGGGGCATTCTGAATGAGCTTCGCGATAGACTGACTGCAACGCCGGCCCGGCCGGGCACGCCTGCATCGCGGACGCCTGTGCTCAACCGGGACGGCCAGATCGTATATTACAACACCACGCCAGCGCAGCCGGCGGCCCCCGCGGTTCCGATCACGGACATCGAAAATCTTGATCGTGCGCGAAAGTATTTTCGCGACCGGCTCGATCTTCCGCAGATCGGTCAGGACGCCATCACCAAGGAGCAAGGCGCCGCCGTCTCCAGTGTGCTCGATCAGCTTGATCGACTGATGGAGGCGAGCAGCCCGGAGTTTGCCGCGGGCAAGGCGCGCTATGCCGATCTTAGCCGTAACGTGGTGCAGCCGGTTGCAGAAGGGCCGCTCGGAGGCGTCGCCGCGGCGAAGGACACCACGGCCGCCGGCAATGCGATCCTGCCGCAAAACCCGCTCGTCGGTTCCGAGGGCGAGACGGCCGACGCCGTGCGCCGGCTTGTGGCGGAGGACCCGGACACGACGAGCGCGCTCGTCCGACAAATCATGGGGGATCGCTACGCGAAGGCGGCCACGGAGACGCAAGCTGGCTCGCGCGATTTTGCCGGCGCGAAATTCCACAAGGACATCGCGGGCAATCCGCAGCGTGAAGCCACGCTCGACGCCGTGCTCGGTAACCTGCCAAACGACGTGCGACCGCAGATGAACGAGTTGCTGGACGTGCTGCAAGCAACCGGCCGTCGTATGCCGATCGGCAGCGCGACGGCGTTCAACAACGCGGGGCTGGCTGATCTCGGCTCACTGTCGCCGTTCGCCACGGCCGTTGCCACGGCCCGAACGCTCGGCGGCAACATTCTTACGAGTGCGTCGGACGCCGCGAAGCGTGCGGCGATGCGGAACAGCCTGTCGAGCCTTGGCAGGATGTTCGTCGATCCGCAGTCGGTGGAGCTTATCCGCGATGCGATGTCGCGGTCGGCCCCGCTGTCGTTCCGCGAAGCCATCCCCCGCGGCTTGGCGCAGGGTTTCTTTGGGGCAGGCGATCAGCGTTGACGACGCGATTGTAGTCGGCCCGGCGCGCGGCTTTCCCCAACAGTTTGCCGAAGGGGGCAAGCAGGACGATGACGAGACAGATCACAAGCCAAGTAGCGATCATCGCAACCACCTGTATGGCTGACATAATACAAGGGTAGTACGCCATGGCCGACTTTACAACACCGCGGATCGGGCCGCACCCGGACAACATGCAGGCCGCCATGCGCTATCTTCAGTCGCGCGGGTTCGCGCCGGCCGACGCTGCGGCTCTGGTGTGGAATTTCTCGCAAGAGAGCGGGCGCAACCTCAACACGACGCTGTCGCATGACAACGGGACGGGCTTCGGCATCGCCGGCTATCGCGATCCGACACCGGGCCATGGCCGGTGGTCGAACCTGCTCGCGTTTGCGCGGCAGAGCGGGCGGGACCCGAACGACCTCTACACCCAGCTAGACTTCGCGCAACACGAGCTCCAGACGAGCGAGCGCGCGGCTTGGGACCGCATTCAGGCGGCGCAGACGCCTGAAGCGAAGGCCATCGCGGCGATCTCTTACTTCCGTCCGGCCGCCGCTTACGCTGCTAACCGCGCTCGCCATGCAGGCGAGGTTACGGCGCTGCTCAACGGCCAACCTGACGCCGGCGGCTCGACGCTCGCGCAGCAGTTCACGACCGCCCCGGCGGGGCCTGCCGGCCCGGCTACACCCGCCACGCCTGTGACGCCAGCACCGCCGCTTCCGACGTCGGCTACCGTAGCCTCCGCGCCTGTCGCCGGGACGCCGAATAGCGCCACGCTCGCGCAGGCGTTCGCGTTGTCCGGGCTCAACGATCAGATGGGCTCCGCGCTGGCCGGCCTGTTCGCGCCGAGCCAGCCGCAGCAGACGCCGAGCCGTGACGTTGCCGCGGCGCTGCTCGGCAGCGACGACATTAACTCTGCGGCTGCGCAGGCGCGCCAGCAGGCCGTTGCCGCCTCGAACGAGCGGCGCCGGCGGCTCGCCTACGGTGGAGCGCCGCCGACGCTCGCCAACGCCTACGGTTGACGCTTACGCCGCCACATCCAATCGGGCGGTAGGGGGCGGAAGCGACGGGTGTTTAGTACCCGCGTCCGCGGTCGTTTCCAAAGCGCCGTGATCTCGGGCAACGGTGCCTGGGGACCGCATCGCTGGCAGCGGAGATACGGGATCAGAGAATTGACCGAGGCGTCGGGGTGCCAGTCGATCCGGGTGATGTCGATGCAGGTCTCTTGCTTACATCCCGAGCAAAAAACGCCAAGGTAACATCGCTCCGCCAGCATCGCCGCCCGAAACGTCGGCCATATGGTGCGGGGAAAGCGGCTGTGTGCCTCGGCGTTAAACGCCGCGACGAGCCGGCGGGCGCGCCGGCGGGCAAGCTCACGCCAAGGCCGCTCACGGGCCTCGTAGGCCGCGCGAGCTTCACGAGCAAGCTGTTCCTCTTGCCGGCGTGACAGGCGCAGAGACATGCCCGAAACGGTTCCTGCAAGGGGCGCCAGAGTCAAGGCAGGCCGCGCTACCGCGCGCCGGTAAACGACGCTGAAGCAGGGGCGCCGATCGGGGCGCTTTCGCCCATTTTGGGTGTCGGACAGACCCGACACGAGCTACAAAGATCAGACAAAGGCCGCAAGAAACGCCCTGAAATGCTGGCTAAATCGTGTAGCGTATTGATCTTACAGCGTCGGACAAAACGCGACAATCTGTCTTACCAAGGGAGTGCTCTACCACTGAGCTACGGCAGCGTAAGACGGACGGCGGTGGCGCGCTGCGCGGGCCCGTCCAGGACGGCGCGATCCTTGCCATAAGGGGGATTCCGGCGCAAGCATCGGGTGACCGCCATGACCAGCCCCGGCAAATCCTCCGCCAATGACCGCGCGGCGCGCCTGTCCGCGGCGCTGCGCGAAAACCTCAAGCGGCGCAAGGCGCAGGCCCGGGAGCGGTCGCAACAGTGCCCGGAGCGGGACGACGGGGATTCGCCGGCGCCGCGCCCCACTTCCGCCGCCATCGGCGACGACCACGGCGAGACCTGATTTACCTTAGTTCCTCCGGTCCCGGTCGCGGTCCGGAAAGTGCATTAGAGTGAAAATCTGATAATCATCGCATGGCGTCGCGCGGGGCGGCGGCAAGAGGGGTGACATGGACCGCATTCGCATCGTGGGGGGCCGGCCGCTCAACGGCACGATCCCGATTTCCGGCGCCAAGAACGCGACCCTGCCGCTGATGATCGCGAGCCTGCTCACCGAGGGCACGCTGATTCTCGACAACGTGCCGCGACTCGCCGACGTGGTCACGCTCCAGCGCATCCTTGGCAACCACGGCGTGGACATCATGCTGTCCGGCAAGCGCGCCGGCGACGCCGCGTTCCAGGGCCAGACCATGCACATCTCGGCGGCGCGGATCGTGGACACCACCGCACCCTACGATCTGGTGTCGAAGATGCGTGCCAGCTTCTGGGTGATCGCGCCGCTGGTGGCGCGCATGGGCGAGGCCCGGGTGTCTCTGCCCGGCGGCTGCGCCATCGGCACGCGGCCGGTCGATCTGCTTATCATGGCGCTGGAGAGTCTCGGCGCGACCATCGACATCGACGCCGGCTACGTGGTGGCCCGGGCGAAGAACGGCCTCAAGGGCGGGGAGGTCGTCTTCCCCAAAGTCACCGTGAGCGGCACCCACACCGCGCTGATGGCGGCGACGCTCGCCGACGGCACCACCGTGATCGAGAACGCCGCGCGCGAGCCCGAGATCGTCGACGTGGCCGACTGCCTCATCAAGATGGGCGCGCGGATTTCCGGCGCCGGCACCTCGCGCATCGTGGTCGAGGGGGTGTCGAAGCTCTCCGGTGCGCGCCACAGCGTGCTGCCGGACCGCATCGAGACCGGCACCTACGCCATGGCGGTGGCCATGACCGGCGGCGACATCCTGCTCTCCGGCGCGCGGCCGGAATTGCTGCAGTCGGCGCTCGACGTGCTCGGGGAGGCGGGCGCCAAGGTGCAGGCCACCAACGAGGGCATCCGCATCGCCCGCAACGGCGCCGGCCTGACCCCGGTCGAGGTCTCGACCGCGCCGTTCCCGGGCTTTCCCACCGACCTCCAGGCGCAGCTCATGGCGCTGATGACCCGCGCGCGCGGCACATCGCGCATCACCGAGACCATTTTCGAGAACCGCTTCATGCACGTCCAGGAGCTCGCCCGCCTCGGCGCGCGCATCCACCTCGACGGCGAGGTCGCGACCGTGGAGGGCGTGGCCAGGCTCAGGGGCGCGCCGGTAATGGCGACGGACCTGCGCGCCTCGGTGTCGCTGGTCATCGCCGGGCTCGCCGCCGAGGGCGAGACCACGGTCAACCGGGTCTATCATCTCGACCGCGGCTTCGAGCGGCTGGAGGACAAGCTCGCCGCCTGCGGCGCCCAGATCGAGCGGCTCAGCGGCTGATTCCCGTTCGCCGGCATGCTTTGCCGCACCGTTTCCCGCGTTCGTGACTTGCGGTTGAGCGGCGGCCGGGCCTACCCGTTGGCGGTGTCACAGGGAGGGATCCGATGAACGTCATCCGCCGCCGCGGCTGGGAAATCCCGGAAAGCTGCGCCACGCCCGAGCATCTGTTCTTCGACCGCCGCGCCTTCCTCGCGGCCGTCGGCGCCGGCGCGGCGCTGGCCTTCGCGCCGGACGCCAGGGCGCAGCGCGTCTCCGACAGTCCGGACCCGAGCGTCGGCCTCTATCCGGCCAAGCGCAACGACGCCTACAAGCTCGACCGCGACATCACGCCGGAGAAGGTCAACACCAACTACAACAACTTCTATGAGTTCAACACCACCAAGCACGTGGCGCGGGACGCGCAGCAGCTCCGCATCCGGCCCTGGACGGTGAAGATCGACGGCATGGTGGACAAGCCGCGCGAGGTCGCCATCGACGATCTGCTGAAGGCCATGCCGCTGGAGGAGCGGCTCTACCGCCACCGCTGCGTCGAGGCCTGGGGCATGGCGGTGCCGTGGACCGGCTTTCCCATGGCCGCGCTGGTGAAATACGCGCAGCCGGCATCGTCGGCGACCTACGTGCGCATGGAGACGTTCATGGACCCGTCGATGGCGCCGGGCCAGAACGACCTGATCTATCCTTGGCCCTATGTCGAAGGCGTCACCATGGCGGAGGCGACGAACGACCTCGCGTTCCTCGTCACCGGCGCCTATGGCAAGCCGGTCGCCAAGCAGATGGGCGCGCCGCTGCGGCTCGCGCTGCCGTGGAAATACGGGTTCAAGTCGATCAAGTCGATCGTGCGCTTCACCTTCACCGACAAGCGGCCGAAGGGCCTGTGGGAAGAGCTGCAGGACCAGGAGTACGGCTTCTGGGCCAACGTCAATCCCCAGGTGCCGCACCCGCGCTGGAGCCAGGCCACCGAGGAGGTGATCGGCACCGGCGAGCGTCGCCCGACGCTGCTGTTCAACGGCTACACCGAGTTTGTCGCCGACATGTACAAGGGCCTCGAGCACGAGCGCTTGTGGATGTGACGCGGCGATCATGCAGAAAAAAGAAACGCCGAGCCTTGCGGCCCGGCGCAGTCACGTCAGTTTGCACTGACGTTCACCTTCCAGAGGGGAACGGCTGGCGGCAGGTGATGCGGCCTGGGAGGGAACCGCAGCGTGTCGCCGTCAGCGTACCGGGACGGAATATGCTGTCGTGAGCGTCCGCCAACAAGGAAAAGTGCCTCATGTCAGCCATGTGGCATCCGCAAATCGTGGCGCGCGTCAGAACGTCCAGCGCTGCGCGTTGGCGACCAGGAAGTCGCGGAACACCTGCACGCGCGCCACCGACTTCAGCTCTTCGGGATAGACGAAGTAACAATCGAGCGCGATCGAATCCCCCTCGCCGAACAACTGCACGAGGCCCGACTCCTCGACGAGATAGTCCGGCAGCAGCGCGATGCCGATGCCGCGCTGGCACGCCTTCATCAGCCCGAGGATGTTGTTCATGGCGAACAGCGGCGTGCGCGAACCCTTGCCGTTGCGGCCGACCTCGAGCAGCCAGTTGCGGTTCTGCACGAGGTACGACGGAACCGGGCCGCCGTCGAGCAGCAGGATACGGTGGTTGTCGAGGTCGGCGAGCGACTTCGGCGTGCCGAACCGCTTGAGATAATCCGGCGCGGCATAGGCGTGGAAATGCACCGAGAACAGCTTGCGCTGGATCACGTCGGGCTGCGCGGGCTGGCGCATGCGGATGCCGACGTCGGCCTGGCGCATCGACAGGTCGAGCTCCTCCTCGGTGACGAGCAGGCGGATGTGGATGTCGGGATAGAGTTCGATGAATTCGCCGAGCCGCGGCGTGAGCCAGTGCACGCCGAGGCCCGGCGTGGTGGTGACGCGCAGGTCGCCGTTCGGCCGCTCGCGGCTGTCGGTGAGCTTGGTGCGCGCCGCTTCGAGCTTCATGAAGACTTCATGGGCGGTGCGGTAGAGAAGCTCGCCCTGCTCGGTGAGGATCAGTCCGCGCGCATGGCGGTGGAACA
>Ga0180221_1002089_pt1 | contig 12072 bp, 10 predicted proteins | sample eDN5th37CKraftMG_FD_151339 | JGI IMG/M metagenome (GOLD analysis project Ga0180221, IMG submission 151339) | Enriched Miracle-Growth compost microbial communities from Emeryville, California, USA - eDNA 5th pass 37_C Kraft MG (version 2) (version 2) ...
AAGTGCACGTGCACGTCGATCGCCCCGGGAAGAATGTGCAGGCCGGTGGCGTCGACGGTTTCGGCGGCGGGCGGCATGGCGTCGTCGCTGCCGACGGCGAGGATCTTGCCGTCGCGGATGGCGACGCTGGCCGGAAAGACGGAGTCGGGCGTGACGACCAGTCCACCCTTGATGACGAGATCGGCGCTGTTGCTGGTGTTGTTGCTCATGGCGCTTTTCCTCACAGCATCGCCCAGCCGCCGTCGACCGGCAGATCGACGCCGGTGATCTGGCGCGACACGTCGCTGGCCAGGAACAGGCAGGCATTGGCGACGTCTTCGTCGATGGTCACGCGCTTGAGCGCATAGTCGGCGGCGTGACGCTCCATCGCTTCCTCGACGGTGATGCCGAGCTTCTTGGCCATGTCGGCGCAGACCTTGTCGCGGAAGCGCGGGCCGTCGACCATGCCGGGGGCGACGCAATTGACGTTGATGTTGTGGGCGCCGACCTCGAGCGCGAAGCTCTTGGTGATGCCGCGCAGGCCCCATTTCGAGGCGGAATAGGCCAGGCGCCCGGCGCGGCCGCGCATGCCGAAGGTGCCGCCGACATTGACGATCTTGCCGTAGCGCTGCTCGATCATGCTGGGCAGGACGCTGCGCATCGTGTGGAAGCAGCCGTTCATGTTGAGCGTGACGATGTCGTCGAACTCTTCCGGCGTCGTCTCGACGCCGCTCTTGCCGACCGGACCCGAACCGCCGGCGACGTTGACGAGGAAATCGATGCGGCCGAAGGTTTCCTTGGTTTTGGCCGCGGCGGCGTCGCACTGCTTGGCGTCGGTCAGATCGCAGGGGATGACGATCGCCTCCGTGCCGGCGGCGCGCAGTTCGGCGGCGACCGGCTCGATGGCCGCGATGTCGCGGCCGATCAGCGCGAGGCGCGCGCCTTCCGCGGCGAAAGCGCGGCTGATCGCGGCGCCCATTCCCTTGGCAGGGCCGGTGATGATCCCGGCCTTTCCTGTCAAGCTGAGTTGCATGGTGAGTATCCCGGACTTGGCAAAGTTGACGTGAAGGGGAGGACGCTCCGCCCTGAGGGCGGAGCGCGTTGGTCAGAACAGCTTGTGCGGCAGCTCGGAGGCCGGCGGCAGGAAGGCGGGCGTGAAGATCTCCTCGACCTTCGGCGTGCGCGGCAGGCCGTTGGCTTCGACGAGGATGTCGATCGAGGTCTTCAGGCGGTCCATGTCGACGTTGCCGAGACCGATCTTGGCGATCTCCGGATGGCTCATCTCGTCCTGGAGCGTCGCGTCGAGACGCTCGCGCTCGACGGCGGGCTTGATCAGCGGCTCGCGCTTGGCGACGGCGGCAACCGCGGCGTCAGGGTCCTTCAGCGTGTCGATCAGGCCCTTGTTGATGGCGCGGACCAGGCCCTTCACGGCTTCCGGGTTCTCCTTGACCAGCTTCTTGGAGACGATGATGGCATTGGAATAGAGGTCCATGCCGTAGTCGCCGTAGTTGATGTAGCGGATCTTGGAGTCGTCGAGGCCGATCAGCTTGGCGGAGAAGCGGATGGTGTTGACGTAGCCGAACACGCCGTCGACCTGGCCCTGCATGAGCATCTGCTCGCGCAGGTTCGGCTGCATGTTGGTGATGTTGACCTTGCCGCATTCGAACTTGGCGAGCTTGCAGAGCGCCGGGAACAGCTTGAGCGCGCCGTCATTGGCCGCGCCGCCCAGGGTCTTGCCCTCGAAATCCTTCGGCGACTTGAGCGGGCTGTCGGCCTTCACCGCCACCGTGAAAGGCGGACGGTTGTACATGACATAAACGGCGATCGGCGCATCCTCGGGCTTCTTGGCGGCGAGCTCGATCAGCGCGTTGACGTCGCCGAAGGCCACGTCATAGGTGCCGTTGGCGACCAGCGGCACGCCGGCGCCCGAGCCGTTGCCCTGGTCGATGGCGACCTGCAGGCCTTCGGCTTTGAAGTAGCCGCGGTCCTCCGCGAGGAAGAACCAGCCCTGCGGGCCCTGATATTTCCAGTTCAGCACCATTTTCAGCTTGGTTTCGGCCAAAGCCGGCGACCCGGCGATGGCCGAAAGGCCGAGAACGGCGGCAAATGCCAGCAAACCGGTGCGAATTGGCGTCATGCGGAGCTCCCCCAAGAAATGACCTGCGAGAAGGCTAGCGGCTCCCAGTGACTCCATCTGCCGCTAAATTCTTGCTAGAGTGATGCCGAAAACGCAGCACTCAAAAACGGGCCTTCTGCATGAAGCACCTGCGCATTTTCCACTACGTCGACGAGGTGGCGCGCTGTGGATCGATCCGGAAAGCGGCCGAGCAGCTCAACGTCACGTCTTCGGCGGTGAACCGGCGCATCCTCGACCTCGAGGAAGAACTCGGCGCGCCGATCTTCGAGCGGCGGGCGCGCGGCGTGCGGCTGACGGCGGCCGGGGAGGTCTTCGTCAACTTCGTGCGCCAGCACGACGGCGACGTCGAGCGCATGAAGTCGCAGATCGAGGACCTCAAGGGCCTGCGGCGCGGCACTGTGCGCATTGCCTGCAGCCAGGCCCTGGCGCACGACTTCCTTCCGCGCGAAGTCACGACGTTCCGCAAGCAATACGCGTCGGTCAGTTTCGACGTGAAGGTGCTGGATCACGAAAAGGCGGTAGCGGCGCTCGCCGCCTACGACGTCGATCTGCTGCTCGTCTTCCGGCCGCCTTATCTCGCCAATCTCCAGCCACTGATGACGCTCGAGCAGCGGCTCGTCGCCATCATGCATGCGCGCCATCCGCTGGCGGAGAAGAAGACCCTGCGCGTGCGCGACTGCATGCGCTATCCGGTGGCGCTGCCCGAGCGCGGCTTCGGCGGACGCCAGTTGCTCGACGAGTTCTGCGCGCGCACCGGCCTGCGCTTCCAGATCGCGGCCGAGTCCAACTCCTTCGAGTTCCTGCGCAGCCTGCTCGGCCACCGCGAGCTGCTCACGTTCCAGATCGAGATCGGCGCGCCCGCCGACAACAACAAGCTCGGCATGGTGACGCGCGAGATCGACGACCGCGATCTGCCCAGAGCCAACCTCGTGCTCGGCCAGTTACGCGGACGCAATCTGCCGGTGCCGACGGCGGTGTTCGCCGACCAGTTGGCGCGCTCGCTCAACGCGGCGCGCGGCAAGTCCGATTGAGCCGTTCAGCTCTCCGCGACCGGCAGCACCGTCATGGCGAGCCATTCGGCCGCCGCCGCCGGTTTCTCGGCGCCTTCGCGCTCGATCGTCACGTCGAAGCGTGTCGAGACCTGGCCGGCGCCGCGCCGGCTCAATTCACTGAGCACGAAACGGCCGCGCAGCCGCGAATTGACCGGCACCGGCGAGACGAAACGCACGCGGTCGAAACCGTAATTGATGGTCATCAGCGCGCCGCGGATCGTCGGTACCGCTTCGTAGGACATGGTCGAGATCAGCGACAGGACGAGCATGCCGTGCGCGATGGTCGAGCCGAAGGGCGTCTGCGCCGCGCGGGCCGGATCGACATGGATGAACTGATGATCGTCGGTGACGTCGGCGAACTTGTCGATCAGCGCCTGATCGATGGTGCGCCACGACGACACGCCGATTTCCTCGCCGACGAGCCGGCTGAACGCATCCAGATCGATTTCCTGTGTCATGCAGTTCCTTCACCCCAAGTGGCGCACCGCCGCCGCCGCGGCAGAAATACAGGGCCGCGGGCGCCGTGTCAGCCGCGACGATGGGCTGGCGGGAAGCGCCGGCAAAACCCGCTTTCAAGGGCGGCGAGGCTGCGGCATAAGGCGTTGCGGAAAAGAGACGGAGGAAGCATTGAGCGTCGAGATCAGTCTGCAGGGCGATGTCGCGGTCATCACCATCAACAATCCGGCGGTGAATGCGCTGGGCCATGCGGTGCGCGCCGGTATCGCCGCGCAGATCGCCGCGGCCAATGCCGACCCGGCGGTGAAGGCCATCGTGCTCACCGGCGCCGGGCGCTTTTTCAGCGCGGGAGCGGACATCACCGAATTCGGCAAGACGCCGCAGGAGCCGCTCCTGCCGGCCGTGTGCCAGGCGATCGAGGACTCCGCCAAGCCCGTGGTCGCGGCGCTTCCCGGCCCGGCGCTCGGCGGCGGCTGCGAACTGACGCTTTCCTGCCACGCGCGCGTCGCGCTCGCCGGCGCCGAAGTCGGCCTGCCGGAGATCAAGCTGGGGCTGATCCCCGGCGCGAGCGGCACGCAACGCCTGCCGCGCCTCATCGACGCCAAGACGGCTTTCGCCATCATGCTCGGCGGCGAGCCGCTGAAGGCCAAGAAGGCGCTGGAGGCCGGCATTCTCGACGCGGTGGTGGAGAGCGACGTCGTGGCCGCGGCGGTGGCGCACGCGCGCAACCTCATCGGCAAACCATTGCGTCGCACCGGCGCGCTGACGATCCCGGCCGAGCAGCGCGAGGCGTTCGAAGCCGCCGCCGCGGCGGCGCTGAAGAAAGATCCGGAATCGCCGAACGTCCCGGCGCTGGTCGAGTGCGTGCGCGCGGCCTTCGACAAGCCTTTCGCCGAGGCGATGAAGTTCGAGCGCGAACAGTTCATGCGCCTGATCAAGGACGAGCGTTCGATCGCGCTGCGCCATGTGTTCTTCGCCGAGCGCGGCGCGGCGCGCGTTGCCGACGCGCCGAAGGACACCAAGGCCCGCAACGTCGCCAAGGTGGCGATCGTCGGCGCCGGCACGATGGGCGGCGGCATCGCCATGTCCTTCGTCGCCGCCGGCCTGCCGGTGATCCTGATCGAGAACGACGAGGAGGCGCTCACGCGCGGCGTCTCGCGCGTTGCCGGCAATTACGACTTCTCCGTCTCGCGCGGCAGCATGACCGAGGCGCGCAAGGCCGAACTCATGGGCCGCATCGACGGCCGCGTCGGCCTCGAGGCGGCGGCCGATGCCGATCTCATCATCGAGGCCGTGTTCGAGGAGATGGGCGTCAAGAAGGACGTGTTCGGCAAGCTCGACAAGATCGCCAAGCCGGGCGCGATCCTCGCCACCAATACGTCTTATCTGAATGTCGACGACATCGCCGCGGCGACGTCGCGGCCCGCGGACGTCGTCGGCCTGCACTTCTTCAGCCCGGCGAACGTGATGAAGCTCTTGGAGATCGTGCGCGCCAAGCAGACCGCGCCCGACGTGCTGGTGACCGCCGTCGCGCTCGCGCGCAAGATCGGCAAGATGCCGGTGGTGGTCGGCAATTGCCACGGCTTCGTCGGCAACCGCATGCTGGCGCGCCGCTCGCAGCAGGTGGAACGGCTGCTGACCGAAGGCGCGCTGCCGCAGCAGGTCGATGCCGCGCTCAGGAGCTTCGGCTTCCGCATGGGTCCGTGCGCGATGAGCGATCTCGCCGGTCTCGACATCAGCTGGCGTATGCGCAAGGCCACCGGCCAGAAGGCGCCGGTCGCGGACGCTTTGTGCGAAGCCGGCCGCTTCGGCCAGAAGGCGGGCCGCGGCTATTATCTCTATCAGGACGGCCGCACGCCGACGCCCGACCCGGAAGTCGAGCAGTTGCTCATCCAGGTGTCGCAGGCGCAGGGCGTCACGCGCCGCGCTATCGACGAGGAAGAGATCACGCAGCGGTTGATCTATCCGATGATCAACGAAGGCGCGCGCATCCTGGCCGAAGGCATCGCCGCGCGGTCGGCCGATATCGATGTCGTCTGGGTGCACGGCTACAATTTCCCGCGCTGGCGCGGCGGGCCGATGCACTTTGCCGATCAGGTGGGCCTCAAGCACATCGCCGAGCGTCTCGAAGCCTACAGCAAGGCGACGGGCGACGAGAGTTTGGCGCCGGCGCCGTTGCTGCGCGAACTCGCGGAGAAGGGCGCCTCCTTCGCCAAGTGGACGCCCGGCGGCTAAGCCGCCGTTCGAGCCGCCCGCGCGCCACGTCTGCGACAGACCTCCCTCGTCATTCCGGGGCGCTCGCTTGAGCGAGCGAACCCGGAATCCAGCGCCACGTTCGGAGCGTGCTTGATCTGCAGGTTCTGAGGACATGTCTGGATTCCGGGTCCGCACCTTCGGTGCGGCTCGGAATGACGGATGTACGAAGGTCCTGCTGGATTCCCGCTTGCGCGGGAATGAGCGGAGAGAGGACGCGCTCGGCCGCATCCATGCGCGTCATTCCGGGGCGCTCGCTTGCGAGCGAACCCGGAATCCAGCGCCACGTTCGGAGCGTGCTTGATCTGCAGGCTCTGAGGACATGTCTGGATTCCGGGTCCGCGCGTTCACGCGCGGCCTGGAATGACGGCGGCTCCGAAACGACAGCGGCTACTCGAAGCCGAACAGCTTGGCCGGGTTCTCGACCAGCATCTTGTGACGCGTCGTTTCATCCGGCGCGATCTCGGCGATCAGATCGACCAGGTCGCCGTCATTGGGCACGGCAAAGTGGTTGGGGTGCGGCCAGTCCGAGCCCCACACCACGCGCTCCGGCGCATGCGCGGCCAGCGCGCGCGGAAACGCAACGGCGTCGGCGTAAGGATAGGACTGCTTGGTGATGCGGTCGGTGCCGGACAGCTTGACCCAGACATTGCCGCGATCGGTCAGGCGCTTCAGCGCCGTGAACGCCTTGCCGTCCAGGCCCTCGGCAATGTCGATGCGGCCGATATGGTCGATCACGACAGGCGCTTCGATCGACGTGATGAAGTCGTACTGTTCGAGCACGCCCTGGCCGCCGACATGGATGGCGATGTGCCAGCCGAGCGGCGCCACCTTGGCGATGATGCCGCGAATGTCCTCATAGGGCGTCGGCTTGCCGAGATGCGAGAAGAAGTGGAAGCGCACGCCGCGGATGCCGCCGGCATGCAGCCGTTCGATCTCGGCTTGCGGCGTCGCGGTGTTCACCAGCGCGACGCCGCGATAGCGGTCGGGCGCCGCGGCGATGAGGTCGAGCACCACGGTGTGGTCGCTGCCGTGGCAGGCGGATTGCACGAACACGCCGCGCTCGAATCCGAGCCATTTGTGCAGAGCGAACAGCTCCTCCTTCGGCGCGTCCTGCGGGGTGAAGGTGCGGTTGGCGGCGAATGGAAACGTGGCGTCCGGCCCGAAGACGTGGAAGTGCGAGTCGCACGAGAGCGGCGGCGGGAGGACCCGCGGCTTCCTGGGATGACGGTTGTGCGGCGCGCAGGCGGGCGCTTGCGGTGTCGGCAGGGCGGTCATGATGATGTCTAGTCGCAGCGCGCGGTCATGCCGCCGTCGACCACGATCTCGGTGCCGGTGACGAAGCGCGCTTCGTCGGAGGCGAGGAACAGGGCGGCATATGCGGTGTCGCGGCCGTCGCCCATGAAGCCGAGCGGGATGCGCGCGACACGCGTCTTCAACAGTGCGTCGACATCGCCGCCGGTGCGCTGGCCCGCGAGCCGCGCTTCGACCATCGGCGTGTGCATCTGCCCCGGCACCACGGTGTTCACGCGGATGCCTTTGCTCGCATACTGCACGGCGGTGACGCGCGAAAAGTGGATGATGCCGGCCTTGGCCGCGGCATAGCCGACCTGCGGCGAGCCGGTGAAGCGCACGCCGGAGGTCGACGAGGTGTTCACGATCGCGCCGCCGCCTTGCTCGGTCATCACGGGGATGACGTGATGGCAGGCGAGATAGACGCTCTTGAGATTGAAGTCGATCTGCCGGTCCCAGGCTTCTTCCGAGAGTTCGGCGGCCCCGCCCGGCGCCGAGCCGCCGACATTGTTCACGAGAATGTCGATGCGCCCGTACTTCTCGCGGCAGGCCGCCACCATCGTGGCGACCGCCGCGTCATCGAGCACGTCGCAGGCATAAGGGGTGATGTCCGCCCCAGCGCCGGCGAGCGCGATGGTCTCGGCCATTGACTCGGGGTTCTTGTCGACCGCGAAGACCTTCGCGCCTTCTTGCGCGAAGATGACGGCCGCGGCGCGCCCGTTGCCCCAGCCGGGGCCGACGCAGCCGGCCCCGGTGATGAGCGCGATTTTCCCTTGCAGACGGCCGGGCATTACTTGGTCGTCTCGACGCCCGCGTCCTTGATGACCTTCGCCCACTTCTTGGTTTCGCTGTCGATGAAGTCGCGGAAGTATTCGGGGGTATCGCCGACGAGCTCGGCGCCCTGCAGCTTCAGCTTCTCGACGACGTCGGGATCCTTCATCGCTTGCAGGGCCGCCTTGTTGAGCGCCGCGATGATCTGAGGCGGCGTCTTGGCCGGCGCGACCATGCCGTACCAGTTCTCGGTCTGCAGGGTCGGCATGCCGACTTCAGTGGTGGTCGGCACGTCCGGGGCGCTCGGGGCGCGGTGCGGCGCGCCGACGGCGATCGGCTTGAGGTTGCCGGCCTTGATCTGCGGCAGCAGCACCGGCAGATCGAGGAACACCATTTCCACCTGACCGCCGACGAGGTCGTTCACGGCCGGCGCGGCGCCACGATAGGGCACGTGGGTGATCTGGATGCCCGCGGTCAGCTTGAACAATTCGCCAGCCAGATGCGGCAGGCTGCCGGGGCCGGACGAGGCGAAGTTGAGCTTGCCGGGCTTGGATTTCGCGAGCGCGATCAGTTCGGCCATGTTGTTGGCCGGCACGCTCTTGGCCACCACCAGCATTTCCGGCACCTTGGCGATGAGCGTCACCGGCGCCAGGTCTTTCAGCGTGTCGTAAGCGACCTTTTCCATGCTCGGGCTGATGGCGAGCGCGCCCGCGCTGGTGACGGCGATGGTGTAGCCGTCCGGCGCGGCCTTCGCGACGTAGTCGGTGCCGAGCACGCCGCCCTGGCCGCCGCGGTTATCGATGACGACCGTCTGCTTGAGGATCTCCGACATCTTCTGGCCGACGGTGCGGGCGATGATGTCGTTGGGGCCGCCGGCCGGGAAGGGCACGATCAGCCGGATGGGCTTGTTGGGAAAGTCCTGGGCCGCGGCAAGCGACGGTGCCGCGAGCATGCTCATACCGATCAGCAGCAGTTTCAAGGCGCGCATAATTCGTCCTTCCCTCGAAGCGCGGCGTAAGGCCGCCGCTGTTGGCGCTTTTCGGCCGCACCATAGATGAGCCGTCCGCCCGAATGAAGTTCGGGGGCGATACTTTTTGGGCATGGCGGCTGGAGGCGGGGCAGGTGTGGGGCATCTCGCGCCGCTCAGCAGAGCTGGGCGCCGGCCCACGCTTTTTCGCGCACCAAGGCGCGGCAGACCTCGTGCATCATCGCGCTCGCTTCCTGCGTCAACTTCGGCAGCATCGCGTCGCGCAAGGTGACGATCGTCACCTGCGTCGACAAGGTCGGGCGCAGGATCGGATAGGCCGTGAGTTGCTTGCGCGCGAGTTCGTCCTGCACGGCAGCGTAAGTGAGGATGGTATAGCCGAGCCCCTTCTCGACCATCGCCTTGGCGAAGGCGACGCTGTCCGCCTCGATCTTGATGCGCAGGCGAACGCCATGCTCGAGCGCGGCATGCTCGACGAGACGGCGGTTGTTGTGGGCCATGTTGGGCAGGATCAGCGGCAGTTCGCCGATGTCGCGGATGCGATAGCTCGCCTGCGGCTTGCGGCTCGTTGCAAGGTGCGGCGGCGGCCCGATGACGAACATGCGCTCGCTGACGATCGGGCTGATATTCAGCGCTTCCAGATGCGGCGGATTGTGCAGGAGCGCGATGTCGATACGCTTCTCGATCAGCCATTCCTGCAACGAGGATGTGACGCCCTCGCGTATGTGCAGCGTCGTGCGCGGCCAGGCTTTTTGAAAGCTGTCGACGAAGGACGGGATCAGCAGCCGCCCGGCGACCGGCGGCACGCCGACCGTGATACGGCCGCCGTCATGCGCGCGGTTGCCGCGAATCTCTTCGCCGGTCTCATGTACGAGGCGGGTGATCTCCTCGGCGCGCTCGAGCAGCAGCGCACCGGCTGTGGACAGACGCACGCCGCGGCCATGCCGGGCGAACAGCGGCACACCGAGTTCATGTTCGAGCTTCCTGATCTGGCGGCTGAGTGCCGGCTGGGCGAGGCGCAATTCGGTCGCGGCGCGGCTGACGCTGCCTGCCCGCGCGACACGCATGAAGTTTCGCAACTCTCGCAATTCCATGGACCACCCGACTCCAAGCTATACTTTCAAGGCATAGCTTAGGACATTCGAGGCTGCCCTTCAAAATACGGAGCGTCTGCGGAAGAGGCGTGTCTGAGGGCATGGAGCGCGTAGGTTGTAGGACGCGCTTGTCGCAAGAGGACGCGTGGCACGCTCGGTGGGAGCGGCGATCATCAGCCAGAAATGCGAACGGCCGGCGAAGGCCGGCCGCAGCACGTGAATTCTGAAAAAAGCGGGCGGCCTTCAGGCCGCCCGCGGATAGCGCTTAGTCGACGCGGGCGCCGGAATCCTTGACGACCTTGCCCCACTTGGCGGTCTCGGCCTTCAGGAATTCGTTGAAGGCGTCGCCGGACAGCGTGCCCGGCTCGGCGCCGAGCTCGGCGAACTTCTTCGCCATCTCGGGGGACTGCAGAGCCTTCTCGACGGCGGTGGTGATGGTCGTGGTGACGTCGGCCGGCGTCGCGGCGGGCGCGAGCAAGCCGAACCACGCCGTGGCCTCGAAGCCAGGCACGCCCGACTCGATCATCGTCGGCAGTTCGGGGAACAGCTTGGAGCGCGTGGCGCTGGCGACCGCGAGCGCGCGCACCGTGCCGGCGGCGACCTGCGGCTTCATCGCCGGCATGTTGTCGAACATCATCGGGATGTGGCCGGCGATGAGATCGTTCATGGCCGGCGCGGCGCCGCGATACGGCACGTGCATGAGATCGACCTTGGCGAGATCCTTCAGTAGCTCGCCGGCGAGATGGTTGGTCGAACCGTTGCCCGAGGAGCCGAAGTTGATCTTGCCCGGCTGCGCCTTGGCGAGCGCGATGAGTTCGCGGACGTTCTTGGCTTCAACCTTCGGATTGACCGCGAGCACGATCGGCACCGACGCGATGAGCGCGATCGGCTTGAGATCCTTGGCCGGATCGTAGTTGAGCTTGCTGTAGAGCGTCTGGTTGACGACGACCGGGCCCGGCGCCGCGAGCAGCAGCGTGTAGCCATCGGCCGGGGCGCGCGTGACGACTTCGGCGCCGACATTGCCGCCGGCACCGGCGCGGTTTTCGACGACAACGGGATGGCCCCATTGTTCGGTCAGGCTCTGCGCGAGCAGCCGCGCGATCACGTCGTTCGAACCGCCGGCTGGGAACGGCACCACGATGCGGACGGACCGCTCGGGGAAGGCGGCGTTTGCCGGGCTGGACAGACCGAGCGGCGCAAGCGCCAGAACGGCCAACGAGGCGACGAAAGCACGGCGGAGCATTTGAAGGGTTCCCTCTATCGATTAATTCGAGATCATCGATTTTAATTGACAGTTTCGGACTCGGGCGTCAAATCGAGCCTAGGTCGATGCCTAAAGGAGCCTTAAGTGAGCGTGGCCGCGCATTTTCCTGCTGATCTGCAACACACTTCATGCATGTTGCACTGCATCATGATTGTCGCGCGAGGTGCGCGATGAGCGCGGAGCCTGTGAAAGCCATGCACGCCTGTCCAGGTCCCGACCGCCATCCGAAAACGCCGGCGTTCAAGATGCCGCGCGGCGCATGCGATACGCATGTCCACGTCTTCGGTCCGCAAGCGCAGTTTCCGTTCAGTCCCAAGCGCAGCTACACGCCGGAAGACTGCACTTACGAAGACCTTGCCGAACTGCATAAGACGCTCGGTATCGATCGTGTCGTCATCGTGCATGGCGGCGCGCACGGCACCGACAACAGCGCGACGCTGGCCGCGCTCGATCGCGATCCCAAGCGCCAGCGCGGCGTTGCGGTGATCCCTTCCGGCCTGCCGCGGACCGAGCTCGAAGACATGCACCGGCGCGGCATGCGCGGCTGCCGCATGTCGACCGTCGTGTCGGGCGGCGCGAGCTTTGCGCATCTCGAGCGGCTTTCCGAAGAGACGTTCGATCTCGGCTGGCATCTGGTGCTGCACTTCAACAGGTCGAGCGAACTGGTCGATGTTGCGCCGCAACTCGAGAAGGTGCGCAGCAATTTCGTGCTCGATCATCTCGCGCGCATCACGGGCGATGAGGGCGTCGCGTCGCCGGCCTTTCAGACCGTCCTGCGCCTCCTGGAC
>Ga0180221_1002090_pt1 | contig 12064 bp, 10 predicted proteins | sample eDN5th37CKraftMG_FD_151339 | JGI IMG/M metagenome (GOLD analysis project Ga0180221, IMG submission 151339) | Enriched Miracle-Growth compost microbial communities from Emeryville, California, USA - eDNA 5th pass 37_C Kraft MG (version 2) (version 2) ...
ACGACGGGCACATGGTCGGCGCCGCGTTCAAGGCCGTTGGCGAGCAGGCGCTCGCGCAGGTCGTCGGTCAGGAGGATCATGCCGCCCTCCTGTCGTTCGCGTGCTTGCTGGCCGTCTCGGTTTCAGGTAGGAACGCGAGCAGCCAGTCGGCGGCCTTGCTGGCCTGGGATGCGGCGCGGACGATGGCGCGATTATCCTCACGCAGCACCTCCAGCCACGAGCCGATGTAGTCGGCGTGGCGCACGGTCGGATTGATGCCGAGCGAGGCGCAGCAGAAGGCCGCGTTCATCTCGGCGACGAGCTCCTCGAAGGCGTACTTTTTCGAGCCGAAGGAGCCCGACAGGTCGCGGCCGAGACGGGACGCATGGCCCGTTGCATGGCCGAGCTCATGCAGGGCCGTGCGGTGCCAGTTGATGGTCTCGAAATACGCCTGCGGCGGCGGCACCTGGACGTAGTCTTGCGCCGGCACATAGAAGGCGCGTTCGCCGCCGATGCGGAAATCGATACCGGTCGCCTTGATCAGCGCCTCGACGCGCGGCTCGATCAGGCCGGGTTCTGGTGCGGGCGGCGCGACGGCGAGGTCGTCGGGCAGGTCCTCGCACTGCGCGACATTGAACACCGTGAATCGCTTCAAGAACGGAATGGCCTGCGCTTCCTCGCCGGTCTCCTGCGTGCGCTTCTTCTCGTCGTCTGGAATGAAGCGATCGGCGTAGACGACGGTGGTGCCGCGCTCGCCTTTGCGGACATGGCCGCCGAGCGATAGCGCCTGGCGGAACGTCAGCCAGCTCTGGACCGGGAAGCCATGCTCGACGACCGCGCCCCACAGGATCAGCACGTTGATCCCGGAGTAGACGCGGCCGGTGGCGGCGTTGGCCGGCATGGCGAGCGGCGCGTTCGCCGCCGCCGTTCCCCAGGGCTGGACCCAGGGCACGCGCCCGGCCTCCAGCTCGGCGATGATCCTGTTGGTGATGTCGTCGTAGAGGCTCGCCCGGTCCGCGCCGGAGCGAGTGTTGCGTTGGTGTCTGGACATCGCGGTTCTCCGCGACGGGCGCCGGAGGCCTCTCCTCCAGCCCTCAACCCGTCACGGCAAACCCGGTCCGCACTCTCACTCTCACCCTCTCTTTATTGGGGTTATTGGGGCGTTGCGGGGGGTCTCCCCGCAGAAGGCGTCGGCCGAGACCCTGGCTCGGCCGCAGGGGAAGGCCTTCCCCGCCTGGCCATGCAATGCGCGCTGATCGCCAATTACTGGGCTGGATCGGATACGCTGGCCTTGTGCCGAGCCATGGTCCTGCCGGGCGCTGCTGAACTATCTGTTTTCTTGACAGCTACGCTTCCGACGAAGACGAAAGCTTATGCCTGAAGTTCGTTCTGCGATCCCCGCCCGCGAGATCCTGCGGCGTTACCACGAGGCATGGTGGCCAAGTCTGCCGACGCTTTGGCGGATCTGCATGCGGCGGACGCAGTCCACGAATTCCCATTTCCATTGGCCGGCACCCCGGAACGCTACTCCCGGACGAGAGCAGCTCCGCGCCGGATATCGCCAGGCATGGAGCCGCACGCCGCTGCGGATAGACTCGATCGAGAATGTCACTGTCCACGAAATGCTAGACCCTAACCTCATTATAGCCGAGCAGGAGAGGGTAGGGACGATCGAGCCCATTGGGGAGGGCGTCCCTCTGCCCTCCCTGCTCGTGCTGCGGCTGCAGGACGGCCTGATCTCGCATGTACGAGATTATCTCGACGTACTCAGGATCGTCTCGCTGGTTCGCGGAGCGATGAATCGCCGTGAGGCCGAATGACGGGCTCACGAGGATGCGTTGGCCGCTGCATCGAGCTGATGCATCGAGTCAAGGATAAGGTCGAAGCTGGGGGGCTCGTCAAAAATCATCGCGGCGGTGTTGGCGTAATCACGGCGAAGCGCGTCAATCATGCCCTCGACAGGGGCAATCGCGAATGTGCCGGGCTGCGCTGACGCAAGATCGAAGTCCGGCCGGTCGAAGAACATGCGCGCGTGGCGCACGCAGTCGCGTGCAAGCTCCAGGTCGCCCAACGCGTCCTTCCCTGCTTGCGACGCGTGCAGCTGGTGCAGGTCGTAATAATGGCGCGAAATGCGCTGGCCTTCCTGGCGCAGCACGCCGCGCCGCTCATACCATCGCCGCAGGCCGTGCGCGATCACCACCTTGTCCCAGAAGGTTCGGCCTGGCTCGATGGTCGTGACGTTGGGGACCGAAAGGTCCAGGTCGGGAGTCTCGTCGGCAATGTATGGCTTGATCAGGACCGGACGGTTGGGATCGAGCGCTGACTTCGCACCTGACTCGATCCGCACGGCCGGGCGCACATAGCCGTCGTCGCGCGGTTCAATCTCCGGATACCAGAGAAGCAAAGTCTGCCCCTCGGGATCGGCCTGATCGATCTCCACGCGCCCGGCTCCGCCTGTGGCCTCGGCCAGGAGCCCGGCGAGGCTCTCCCGAAGCGGACCGGTGATATACGCGCGGCAGGCGTCACGGATGGCGTCAAGCCTGGCGCGGCGCTTCTTGCCGGAGAGCGCCTCCAGTTCCTCGGCGGTTGCCGCTTGTTCGAGATCGTCACGGAAGACCGTAACGTCGATATCCTCTGAAAACCGGTTGATGAGGCCATAGGCTTTGGACAGCGAGGTGCCGCCTTTGAAGAGAAGGCGCGGCCGGCCTGCGGGGAGGCGGTGATAGAGCGCGTCGAGCGTCCAGCAGACCCAGAAGTCCTTTTCGATGTTGCCGATCGGTGCGCCGAGCCGATTGGCAGTGGAGAGGAACAGATCGAGGCGGTCGCGCGCGGGGGCTCGGATGACCGCTGCATAAGCCTCGGCGGTCATGTCTTCGCGCCCTCGCCGACGATCAGCGGACGCAGGAACTCCTGCATCCAGATGGGCAGAGCCGAGAGCCCTTCGCGCAGATCATCGCGAATGCCCTGGCCGTGGTCCGGATCGGCGAGCAGCCGGCGCAGAATCTCGGTGACACGGGCGCGTTCGTCGTTCTCGTTCAGCACGTCCTGAAGCCAGTGCAGAGCCTGGACGACGCGCATCGCCGGCCGGCCGGCCCAGTAGAGCCGGCTTGCCGCGGCTGCCTTGAAGTGGATTTCCTGGTTGCCGAGCTTGATGGGCTTTAGTCGGGCATCGACCAGGACCTCGATGCGGGCGGGCACGGCTGTGGTGAGGCCGAGATCGTTGGCAGCCGTCATGCCGTCCACGACGAAGCGGGCCTTGTCGCGCCGGGCGACGGCGCGGATGACGGCGCGATAGTCCGGCACGGTGGGACGGCCGGTCAGGCTGTTGACGCTCGGACGATCATAGAGGCCGCGATCGATTCGACGGAGCTCGCCTGCAGCCGCCAACCGCTGCAGCGATTTATCGACGGCGCCCCGGCCGGCGAGATCGGCGAAGTCGCTGGGCGTCCACACCTCGCTCGGCTGTTCGGCGATGCGGGCGAGCAAGCGGCTGCGGAGGTCGGAACCCGGCTGGTGAGCATCGGTCATGTCCGAAATATGCCGCATGTTTCGGACGATGAGAAGCGTCCGAAGGATGCTACATTTTTCGGACGCGATCTGCTAAGAAATGCAATGGGCCCAGCCAAACCTCACTCACATTCTGTTCCGCAATTGTTCTAGGGCGGGCTTATGGGCGAGCTGGCCTGAGTCGCGCCGGGAAAGGAGTAGAACAAAGCCGATGTGGCCCGATAACGAGACCGAACGTGACTTCCTGAACTTCTCCGGAGTGGCCGACACCGTAGCCGAGATTATCGTTCAGGCACGGGGGCGACCAATCTCCATTGGCGTGTCGGGAGCCTGGGGGATCGGCAAGTCTTCGATGATCAAGCTTACCCAGGCGTCCCTGGCTGCCCGGCCACGCAAGGAAGGTGAGCGGGAATTTGTCTTCGTCGAGTTCAACGCTTGGCTCTACCAAGGCTATGACGACGCTCGGGCCGCACTCATGGATGTGATTGCGACGAGGCTCGAAAAGGAAGCAAAGGCACGCGAAAAGGCCATCGACAAGGCCAAGGCGCTGGTGAAGCGCGTGAACTGGCTGCGTGCGGCAAAGCTGGTCGCCGGCTCTACGGTTGCAATGTCGCTGGGCCTGCCTCCGACGGGACTGATCGGGGAAGTCTGGGGCCTGGGCCAGCGCTTCTTCTCGGGCAGCGTTGACGGCAAGCTGCTTGAGGAGGCGAAGGGCAAAGCTAGCGAGGTGGCCGAAACCGCGAGCGGGCTGTTGAACCCAAAAGAGGAAACGTCGCCACCGAAGGAGATCCAAGCGCTCCGTGACAATTTCGAGGAGACTTTGGAAGAGCTCGGCGTCACTCTCGTGGTGCTGATCGACGATCTTGACCGTTGCTTGCCCGAGACGACCATCTCGACGCTCGAGGCAATCCGGCTGTTCCTGTTTCTGAAGAACACGGCCTTCGTGATCGCCGCCGACAACGACATGATTAAACATGCCGTTCGCCGGCACTTCGAGGGCGTACCGGATGATCTCCTGGTCACCAACTATTTCGACAAGCTGATTCAGGTGCCTATCCGAGTGCCGCCGCTGGGCACCCAGGAGGTGCGTGCATATATGATGCTGCTGTTTGTCGAGAACAGCGAACTCGGCGATGATGTGAAGGAGAAGATCCGCGCGGGTGTCGTCGCCCAGCTCAGGCAAACCTGGGCTGGCAAGCGCGTTGATCGCGCCTTCGTCCAATCGCTGCATGATCCTTTGCCGGCCGAACTGATCGGCCGCTTCGACACGGCAGACCGCTTGGCGCCGCTGATGACAACGGCGTCGGGCATCCTGGGCAACCCCCGCCTGATCAAGCGGTTTCTGAACGCCCTCGCCATCCGCATGACCATCTCAAATGCGCAGGGCGTCGGCGTGGACGAGGCCGTTCTGGCCAAGCTCCTGCTGTTCGAGCGGCTCGGAACCCCCAAGGCGTTCGCCGAACTGATGGCGCGGGTGAGCGCCAGCGATACCGGCAAGCCAGCTTTCCTTGCCGAGTGGGAGGAGAAGGCCATCGCCGGTCAGGACCAAACGCTTCCTGCGCCGTTCGATGATCCCTTCTTTGCCGAGTGGCTGACGCTGCCACCGTCGCTCGCCGATACGGACCTACGCGGTGCGCTGTACGTGAGCCGTGAGCACGCACCGCTGATCACTCCGGAGGACAGGCTCTCCTCAGAAGCCGCCGAGCTACTGACCGCGCTCCTTCAGCACCCGGAAATGGCGGCTAGCTTGAAGGAGCGACTCCTCCGCGTGCCACGGACCGAGATCACGATCGTCATGGACCGTCTGCTCGATCGTGCAAGGCAGGAGCAGGAGTGGGGTGTACCCGCCATTCTGGAAGCTTGTCTCATCGTTGCCGAGGCCGACCCGCCCCAAGGTGCGAGGCTTGCCGCCTTTCTCGGCGAACGTCCGGCCGCGCAAGTCCAAGCAAATATCGTCCCGAAGATCGGCGACCAGCCCTGGGCTAAGGGCGTCTTCGATATATGGGATCGGGGGCAGGTGTCGCGGCCGGTGAAGACCGCCATCAAGAGGCAGAGAGACAATGGGAACCTCGCAGTCTAGTGGCGGTCCAGGCAGCGGCGTCCCCATGGTGCCTTCATGGACGCCGGACCCGCCCGCCAATGAGCCGATTGGTGGTGAGCTGGGCAAGGATGCGCCAACTGAAGCTGAACCGAGCGCGCCTCAAGTAGCGCAGCCTACCCCGGCGCCGGTCGCGCCCCCTGCTCGATTTTTAGGTGTGCGTCGCGCGCTGGGCGATTTCGCGAGATCGGGTGATAGCCGGGATATGCGGCGCAGCCTCGGCCACTATGTCCGAACCGGGTATGGTGGATCGGACACCGCGACGCGCCGCTTTGGCGGCACCGCCGCAACAGCCGGCGTACTCGGAGGAGCCTTAGCGCGCGTGGCAGCGGGGCAGCCTGCCGCACTAGGCAGTCCGCTCGATCCGGCGCTTCTCGCGGGCCGTAACGCCCAGGAGGTCATGGATGCGGTCGTCGAAGCTGTCCGGCCGGTCGATGGCACCCAAGATGCCGAAGCGGAGCGGGCGGCAATTCGGGATGCCTTGTCCGAACTGCTCACCAAATTCCCAGAAGCGGACCTTCTGAATCTTGAACCGGAGCAGCGGGCGTTCGCTATTGAACGATTCACGGCGATCGACGTGTTTCGCCGCTTCGAGCTCGATGTGGGCAAGACGATCGTCGAGAAGGCGCCCAGCGCCGTGACGGCTCTCTCGCGCCTCAAGGAAGTTCGCGAGTACGTGAAGCAGAGCGTGGCGGCGGCGTTCCGCAAGCTGCGCAACGCAGGGCGCAGTCTCACAAGCGGTCGCATCAGCCAAGTGGTCCGCGACGCGCTGCGGGAGACCTTCGATGTGTTCGAGGGCTACGCGGAATGAGGCTCGCTTGCGGTCCGGACGGAGTCGACCTGCTTGGCGGCGAGGACCTCCGCGTCGTACTCTACGGCCAGCCGCGGCAAGAGGGAGAGGGAAGCGCTGGAGATGCCGCCAAGGCGGAAATTCAACGGCGCAGGCTCGATCCTGCGCCAAAGGCGTGGGACCTTCTGTCGATCGCGCTGAGCGTCGTCACCGCCGATTTTGCGGTGGTGCGGGATCAGAGCGCGGACGGGTGGACGCGCGAAATAGAACTCGACATCGCGGTTGCAGATGCTCAGTTCTGGAGCGGGCAAGCCGTGGCGCTTGCCCAAGCACTGGGTTTTCTGACGACGGACCGCTGGACTCTGCGCTTCCACGAATGTGGGCTATTGCCTGCTCCGCCGCGCGAGCCGGTCCGCCCCGCAGAGGATTGCGTCGTTCTCCTTTCGGGAGGGCTCGACAGTCTCGTCGGAGCGATTGATCTCGCTGCCGCAGGCCATAAGCCGTTCGCCGTCAGTCAGACCGTGCGAGGGGACGCAGACAAACAGGTGGATTTCGCCGCGAAAATCGGGGGCGGTCTCGGCCACCTTCAGCTGAACCATAACGCGAACACGCCGGGGATTCAGGAATCATCGCAGCGGGCAAGATCGCTGATCTTCATCACTTTTGGGGTGATCGCTGCCACTGCTCTCAAGGCCTATCACGATGGTGAGGCGGTGCCGCTCTTTGTCTGCGAGAACGGGTTCATCGCCATCAATCCGCCGTTGACCGGCGGGCGCTTGGGGAGTCTCAGCACTCGCACCGCACACCCGGAGTTCTTCGCCCGCCTGCAGGGTGTGCTCGATGCCGCTGGCCTGCGGGTGAAGATCACCAATCCATACGCAACCAAGACGAAAGGCGAGATGCTCAAGGAGTGTGCAGACCAGGCGCTTCTTCGCGCGGAGGCGGCCCGTTCCACGAGTTGTGGTCGTTTTCAACGATTCAATTATCGGCAATGCGGACGTTGCGTTCCCTGTCAAGTGCGACGGGCCGCATTCCTCGCTTGGGGCGCGGCGCCAGACACGACGGACTATGTCTACGGGCCGATCGGGAAGGACGATGCGGAGCACGCCGGCTTCGATGACGTTCGTTCCGTCGCCATCGCGCTCGCGGCCGTCAAGGCCGATGGTCTTGAGAGTTGGCTCGGCCATGCACTCGCGTCGCCCTACATCCAGGACCGTGCCGCCCTGCTCGGGATGCTTGAGCGGGGACTCGGCGAGCTTCGCGCACTTCACAAATCTCACGGGGTCAAGTGATCGATTTCCACGCTCACCTGGATCTTTATCCCGATCCAAACACGACAGTTCGCGAGTGCGTGGCCCGGAACATCTATGTTCTATCGGTCACTACAACGCCGTCCGCATGGGCTGGAACGGCTGCTCTGACAACGGGGGCTCCCAGGATACGCACTGCGCTTGGGCTCCATCCTCAGATAGCGCATGAGCGTAAAGGTGAGTTGCCGCTGTTCGAGCAGCTGCTTCCTCGAATGCGATACGTCGGTGAAATCGGGCTCGACGGCGGTCCAGAGTATAGGCGGCACTGGCCGGATCAGGAGCAAGTCTTCTCGCGCGTGCTCGAACTCTGCGCGCGGGCAGGCGGGCGGATTATGACCATCCATAGCCGGCGCGCCGCGACGCCGGTACTTGATGCGCTGCAGGCGCGGCCGGGGGCTGGCATTGCCATTCTGCACTGGTTCTCTGGAACGCAAAAGGAGCTGTCGCGCGCAGTTGACCTTGGCTGCTGGTTCAGCACAGGGCCGGCAATGTTGGCTGGCGAAAAGGGGCGCTCCTTGGTGATGAAGATGCCGCGCGACCGTGTACTCACAGAGTCGGATGGTCCTTTCGCGCAGGTCGACGGAAGGGCTGCGTGGCCGTGGGATGCCGATCGAGCGGTAGAGACGCTGGCGCAGATCTGGTCGCAGCCCGTGAATGAAGTACGCCGCCAGTTACTCGACAATCTTCGTCGACTGACCAAGAGTTTGGCGTGAGTAACTTATTTGACCCCGCGTCGCCGGAGCGGACTGTCATAGGTGTTGGCCGCCTTGCGCCTCACCACGGCGCACCGCTGACCTCCCCGCTTTAAGCGGATTGTCGAGTGTCGATTATCACTATACGGTGGCTTGGCTAGGAGAGAATCGAAACGCGATGCATCCGGGAACGACCGTCCGGCAGGACTGCATTGAAAAGAATGGGTTAAGCGTCACCGACGCTGCCCGAATCCTCGGCGTTGATCGGCAGACTCTCAGCAACTTGCTGAACGCCAGGTCGGGTATCTCGCCGGAGATGGCCGTCCGGCTGGAAAAGGCGTTCGGCACGCCCGCGCGCGAATGGCTGATCCGGCAGCTCGACTACGAGCTGGCCGAGGTCATGCGCAGGGCGAATAAAATCAAGGTTGAGCCTTTCGAGCCAACGGCCACGGACGGCGGGGGGAACGATGAACGCCGTCGAGATTGAGGAGGCCATATCGAAACTCGCTGAGCAGCCGTTCGACGCCGAGGAGTTCCCCTATCTCTTCCTGCAAGCCTTCGGAAACAAGGAAACGACCCTAAAACGACTGCGCAAGGGCGAGTCGAACAAGTCCGACCTTGGCGGTGTCCTTCAGACCAACAACATCCATATCGCCGTCGCCGCCCCCGGCACGGTGACGCGCACCCTTGCCGCACTGAAGGCCAGCCCGGCGACGACGCGGGCGAAGGCGAAATTCGTCCTGGCGACGGACGGCGACACGTTCGAGGCCGAGGATCTGGCGTCGGGCGAGACGGTCGCCTGCGCCTATGCCGACTTCCCCGACCATTTCGGCTTCTTCCTGCCCCTTGCCGGGATTACCACCGTCAAGCAGGTCCGCGACAGCTCATTCGATATTCGCGCGACCAGCCGCTTGAACCGACTCTATGTCGAGCTTCTGAAGGACAACCCGGATTGGGGCACGGCTGAGCGCCGTCCCGACATGAATCACTTCATGGCGCGGCTGATTTTCTGCTTCTTTGCCGAGGACACCGACATCTTTGCCAAGCCGCTCCTGTTTACCTCGACCGTGGAGCAGATGAGCGCCAAGGACTCGTCGAACACCCACGAGGTGATCGGCACGCTGTTCCGCGCCATGAATATGAAGCACGCAGAGCGGGCGGCGGCGAACATCCCCCGCTGGGCCGACCAGTTTCCCTATGTGAATGGTGGCCTGTTTTCCGGCACCATGGACGTGCCGCGCTTCAGCCGGATCGCGCGTTCCTACCTCATTCATATCGGCGGCCTCGACTGGAAAAAGATCAACCCGGACATCTTCGGCTCGATGATTCAGGCCGTGGCCGACGACGAGGAGCGCGGCGCGCTCGGGATGCACTACACCAGCGTCCCGAACATCCTGAAGGTGCTCAATCCTCTGTTTCTCGACGATCTGCGTGCGCGCCTCGACGAGGCGGGGGACAATCCCCGCATGTTGCTGAACCTTCGCAAGCGCATGTCGCGGATCAGGGTCTTCGATCCGGCCTGCGGCTCCGGCAACTTCCTTGTCATTGCCTACAAGCAGATGCGGGAGATCGAAGCCGAGATCAACAAACGCCGGGGCGAGCCGGACAGGCGGAGCGAAATCCCGCTGACCAACTTCCGGGGGATTGAGCTGCGCAGCTTCCCAGCCGAGATTGCCCGCCTCGCCCTCATCATCGCCGAATATCAATGCGACGTGCTTTATCGCGGCCAGAAGGAGGCCCTGCGAGACTTCCTGCCGCTCGACGCCGAGAACTGGATCACCTGCGGCAATGCCCTTCGGCTCGACTGGCTGAGTATTTGCCCGCCGACCGGGACAGGTGTGAAGCATCGGGCCGATGACCTGTTTCACACGCCGCTCGATCAATCGCAGATCGACTTCGAGAACGAAGGTGGAGAAACATATGTGTGTGGAAATCCGCCGTATGTCGGAGATAAATATCAAACTAAAGACCAGAAGAGCGATCTGAAATACCTCGCCGAAAAGGATGTTCGTGCAGTCGATTACATCGCCGGATGGTTCTGGAAAGCCTCCGATTATATTAGACATGGCGGACGATTTGCCTTCGTTTCCACAAATTCCATCTGCCAAGGGGTCCAGGTTCCGTTGATCTGGCCGAAAATTATTGCTGCCGACCAGGCAATTTTTTTCTGCCACAAGGACTTTCTATGGGGCAACAACGCCGCAAAGAACGCGCAGGTCACGTGCGTTATCGTTGGCGTCGCGAGCGCAGAAGTCCGACCGAAATACATATTCGACGGAGATGAGCGCAAAGAGGTTGAAAACATCAACTTCTATCTGGTGTCAGGCAGGAATATTATCGTCGAGCGGGCGAATGAGCCGATCTCGGCCATCGCGATTATGTTTGGCGGCAACATCCCACGGGACCAAGGAAATCTGCTGCTCTCACCCGATGAGGCGAGGGAATTGATCGCAACATACCCAGCGGCGGCGGAATTAACTAAGCCCATCTTGGGTTCGAACGAGTTCATCAATGGCTTGGAGCGATATTGTCTTTGGATCACTGATGAACAGGCGCCTCTCGCTTGCTCTATCCCACCGATCAAAGCGCGGCTTGACCGCATCCGCCAATATCGCCTGAATGGCAGCGAGCGCGGGCGTGCGGGTCTCGACACTCCGTATAAATTCGAACGAACAATCATTGGGAATGACCATACGATCATCATTCCTAGTGTTTCGTCGGAACGCCGTGCCTACCTTCCATGTGGATTGTTGCCCGCCGATGTTCGCGTCTCCAATTTGGCGCTTGCCCTCTACGATGCGCCTCTATGGAACATGGCGCTGATCGCCTCGCGCCTGCATCTTGTCTGGGTCGCGACCGTCTGCGGCAAGCTGGAAACCCGGTATCGCTATTCCAACACCCTCGGCTGGAACACCTTCCCCGTTCCTACTCTCACCGAGAAGAACAAGGCCGACCTGACTCGCTGCGCCGAGGACATATTGCTGGCGCGCGAAGCGCATTTTCCGGCGACCATCGCCGATCTCTATGACCCGGACAAGATGCCTGCCGATTTGCGCGAGGCCCACGAGCGCAACGACGAGGTGCTTGAGCGCATCTATATCGGCCGCCGGTTCCGCAACGACACCGAGCGGCTGGAAAAGCTGTTCGAGCTTTACACGAAAATGACCGCCGGAGCGGGGGCGGGAAAGAAGCGGAAGGTGGGAGCAGCATGAGCAGCCTCACCGATATTGAAAAGCGCTACTTTGAAAAGCTGCTTGGGATGCAGAGCGGCTATGTTCTGGACTATTCCGACGCGACGTTCGGAGAGTTTTTCAATCGGCACAAGATCAATATTCATGGCCAGAAGTATCAGACCTACGGCACCTCCAAGGCCAAGAAGATGCGCGCTTTCTGGGAGCAGGAGCCGGATGTTCTGGTCGGAAGGGTGCTGGGGGAGATGCTGGAAGCATATGAGGCCGATTGCAGCCTGAACAACCGTGACGTTGAAACATCCGTGCTGGAGAAAGCGCGCGGCATCGTCTCGCGGCTTTCCGGAGTGCCTGCACCCACGAAGTCGACCCAGACCATTGACGAATTTCTGCATAGCGAATTTTCGATTCCCAACATCCAGAAACTCCCGATTGAAGCGCAGGCCGTGCCGATCATCGAGAGCCGCCTTAACGAAGCGCGGATAGCGATGGGCGCAGGC
>Ga0180221_1002092_pt1 | contig 12054 bp, 7 predicted proteins | sample eDN5th37CKraftMG_FD_151339 | JGI IMG/M metagenome (GOLD analysis project Ga0180221, IMG submission 151339) | Enriched Miracle-Growth compost microbial communities from Emeryville, California, USA - eDNA 5th pass 37_C Kraft MG (version 2) (version 2) ...
GAGGCCGATATAGGTTTCGGCATGGGCCTGGACGGCGTCCGCGTTCAGGCATATCTCGCACCCGCCGCCCAGCGCCAGCCCCGCCGGCGCGGAGACCACCGGGAAGGGCGCGTATTTCAGCGCCTTGTACGCCTGCTGGCCGGCGGCGATCAGCTTCTCGATCTCGCTCCACGCCGCGATGTTCACCGCGAACATGGCAAGGCCGAGATTGGCCCCGGCCGAGAAATTGGCGCCCTCATTATAGACGACCAGCGCCTTGAAGCGCGCCTTCACCAGCGGGATCGCCTGGCCGATCAGCGCCATCACGTCGCCGTCGAGCGCGTTCATCTTGCCGGTGAACTCCAGCGCGACCACGCCGTCGCCGATATCCCACAACGCCGCCGAACCGTTCCTGAGCAGCGGTTCGGAAGCGAGCTTGATGTCCTCCAGCAGCAGCACGCCCGCGGGCCGCGCCACGTCATGATAGGCGCCATCGAGGCCCAGATACTGACGCCGCCCCTGCTCGATGCGATAGAAGGGCCGGTCGCCGGCGGTCGCGAGCAGGGCCGGCACCGGCCGCCCCTCCGCCGCCAGCCGCTCGGCGAGCTTGCCCGGGCCGAGCCGGTCGATCAGCTCGAACGGGCCATATTTCCAGTTATAGCCGAGCTTCATCGCGTCATCGATCGCGACGATATCGTCGGCCGCCTCGCCCACCAGCTTCGCGGCATAGGAAAGGACATGGCCCAGGATCGTCCAGGCATAGGCGCCCGCCTTGCCCGGCAGCGACACCAGCGCGCCCGGATCGCGCTCGGCCTTGCCCGGCAGCTTCTCCGGCTTCGCCTCGGGCCGATAGGCGCCGGTCGCGAGGTCTAGCGCCATCTTGACGCGGCCGCCGTCCGGGCCCCTGTCGAGCCTGTAGAAGCCGCCCTTGCCCTTGCGGCCGGTATAGCCGTCCGCGATCATCTTCTCGATCAGCGGCATCGGGCGCACCGTCTCGAAATAGGGATCGCCCTCCGGCAGGGTCGTGGAGAGACTCTTGCTGAGGAGCGGCATCAGATCGACGCCGACGAGATCGATCAGGCCGAAAATGCCCGTCTTTGGCACGCCCATCGGCCGGCCGCCAATCTGGTCCGCCTCCTCGACCGTGAGGCCGAGGTCCATCGCCGCATTGACCGCGAGCGCCAGCCAGTAGGTGCCGATCCGGTTGGCGATGAAGCCCGGCGTGTCCCTGGCATGGACGACGCGCTTGCCGAGCGCGCGGTCGGCGAAATCGTCGACCCGGCGCGCGAGCGCGGCGTCGGTTTCGGGCCCGGTGACGATCTCCAGCAGCCGCATGTAGCGCGGCGGATTGAAGAAATGGGTGATGAGGAAATCGCGCCGGAACGCCTCCGACCGGCCCTCGATCAGATGGCCGAGCGGGATGGTCGAGGTGTTGGACGATATCGCCGTGCCCGGCCGCCGCACCTTCTCCAGTTTCTCGTAGAGCGCCTGCTTGAGGTCGATCCGCTCGACGATCGCCTCGACGATCCAGTCGCACTGGGCGACCTTGTCGAGATGGTCCTCGATATTGCCGGTCTCGACCAGCTTCGCCGCCTGTCGCGACATGAAGGGGGCGGGATCGGTCTTCAGCATCCGCTCGACCGCGCTCCTCGCCACCGCGTCGCGATCCTTCTCGTCGCGCACGATGTCGAGCAGCAGCACCGGCACGCCGGCATTCGCGACCTGCGCGGCGATCCCCGCGCCCATGGTGCCCGCGCCGATGACGCAGACCTTGGCGAACGTCGGGGCCGCCGTCGGGGCTGTCGTTGCGTCGGCCATCATGCGCGCTCCAGGATGGTGGCGATGCCCTGCCCGCCGCCGATGCATTGGGTGGCGAGCGCGTAGCGGCCGCCCTCCCGCGCCAGCAGCGACGCCGCCTTGCCGACGATGCGCGCGCCCGTGGCGCCCAGCGGATGGCCGAGCGCGATCGCCCCGCCGTCGAGATTGATCTTCGCCTCGTCGAGGCCGAGGTCGCGGATGCAGGCGATCGACTGGCTGGCGAACGCCTCGTTCAGCTCCACCACGTCGAGCTGGTCGGCGGTGAGGCCGGCGCGCGCCAGCGCCTTGCGCGTCGCCTCGACCGGGCCGATGCCCATGATCTCCGGCGCGCAGCCCGACACCCCGACCGACTTGATCCGCGCGAGGATCGCAAGGCCGTGCTTCCTCGCGAAATCCTCGCTCGTCACCAGCACCGCCGACGCGCCGTCGGTGAGCGGGGAGGAAGTGCCGGCGGTCACGCTGCCGTCCTTGTCGAAGGCGGGCTTGAGCCCGGCGAGGATCTCCGCCGTGGTTTCCGGGCGCGGCACGCCGTCCGCGTCGACGGCGCCCCCCTTCGTCTCGATCGGCACGATCTCGTCGGCGAACCTGCCCGCCGCCTGCGCGGCCGCCGCCTTCTGCTGGCTTCTCACCGCGAATGCCTCCTGCTCCGCGCGCGTGATCTGGTATTTTTCGGCCACGTTCTCGGCCGTCTCGCCCATGCCCATATAGGCGCCGGGGCGCTTCTCCACGAGCGCGGGATTGGGCAGCGGGTTGAAGCCCATCATCGGCACCCGGCTCATCGACTCGACGCCCGCGCAGATGAACGCCTCGCCCGCCCCGATCGCGATCTGCCCGGCGGCGATGTGGATCGCGCTCATCGACGAGCCGCAGAAGCGGTTCACCGTCATGCCGCCCACCGACAGCGGCAGATCCGCCAGCAGCCCGATCAGCCGCGCGACGTTCAGCCCCTGCTCGCCCTCGGGAAAGGCGCAGCCGAGCACGATGTCCTCGATCTCGGCCGCGTCCACGCCCGTCCGGTCGAGCAGGCCGCGAATCACCTGGGCGGCGAGATCGTCCGGGCGGACACGCGCCAGCGCGCCCTTGCCCGCAAGGTGGAATGGCGAACGGGCATAACCCGCGATGACGACATTGGACATGTGACTCTCTCCGTGAGGACGCCCGCCATGATACACGCCGCGCCGGGCCGACTGATAGGTGCGATAATTTCCCTATACGTCAACCGTCTTTTAGTCCACATTCGGCGAGTTGCCCCGCCCCGGCGGCGGCATCGCGAGGGAAAGCGCCGGCAGGAACGCGAGGCAGGGCCGAAAGGTCCCGGGAGACAAATAGGAGAGGCCGTCGTGATCACGATGCTCATCGCCGCCCTGCTGGGCGCCGCCGCCCCGCCGGCCGACAGCGTCGTCGGCCAGTGGAGGACACAGACCCGCAACGGGATCGTCGATATCGAGCGTTGCGGATCGTCGATCTGCGGCCGGCTGGTGACGTCGGACGGCATCCGCGCCGATCCCGCGCTCAAGGATGTCCACAACAGCGACGAAAAGCTGCGCGGCCGCACGCTCAAGGGCGTCACCATGCTCCGGGGCTTCACCCTGAAGGACGGCAAATGGGACGGCGGCACGATCTACAATGCCGAGGACGGGCGGACCTACAAGGCCCGGATCACCCCGGTCGACGCCGATCACCTCGATCTGCGCGGCTGCGTGTTCGTGCCGTTCTGCAAGACACAAACCTGGACCCGCGTGCGTTGAGGTCCGGCGGCTCGTTCCGCCAATGCAAGGATGAGGGGAACAATCATGGGAATTGCGAAGACAGGTGCCCGCAACGGAATGCTCCTCGCCACGGTCGCCTTCGCCGCGACGGGCGTTGCCGGCCGGGCCCATGCGGCGGCCTTCTATTTGCAGGAACAATCGGTGAAGGCGGTGGGCCGCGCCTTTTCGGGCGAGGTATCGGAGCGCGGCGCCGAACAGATGTGGTGGAACCCGGCGGCCATCGGCGGCATCTCCGCGCCGCAGGCCTATTTCGGCCTGAACGCGATCATACCGCGCGCCAATTCCACCAACGTCAACACGCTGCTGGTGCGTCCCGGTGGCGCCCCCGCCCCGGTCGGCGGCGCACAGGTCGAGCATAATCCGATCAACAACGGCTTCCTGCCCAGCGGCGGCTTCGCGATCCCGATCAACGAAAGGTTCACCTTCGGGCTGACCGCCACCTCGCCCTACAGCTTCACCACCGACTATGCGGCCGATAGCTGGGCGCGCTACGATGCCGACAAGACGCGGCTGCGCACCTACGACATCCAGCCGGTGATCGCCTGGTCGCCCTCGCCCGCGCTCAGCATCGGCGCCGGCCCCAATATCGAATATGTCACGGCCACGCTTTCCAACTATCTGCCCGATCCGCTCTCGCCCCTCCTCCCGGACGGGCACCAGTCGCTCAAGGGCGACGGGTGGAATGTCGGCTGGAGCATGGGCTTCCAATATCATGACGAGCTGGTCGACATCGGCGTCAGCTACAAGTCGTCGGTCCACCACAGGCTCAAGGGCAGCCTGATCATCAACGGCATTTCCGCCGCCGATCCGCTGGCGCCGGCGATCAACCAGAACATCCAGGGCGCGGCCGCGCGGTTCGACACGCCGTGGCAGGTCAATGCCGGCGTCCGCCTCCACGCGACCGATCAGGTGACGCTCAACGCGCAGGTCACCCGCTTCGGCTGGGACAAGTTCGACGCGATCTATCTCAGCAATCTGGGCGCGCTCGGCAATCAGGCGATCCCGGAAAATTACGGCAACACATGGTCCTATGCCGTGGGCGTCGATTATGCGGTGACGCCGGCCTGGACGGTGCGCGGCGGCGTCCAGCGCGACCTGTCGCCGATCTCCGCGGGGAATCGCGATCCGCGCGTGCCCGACGGCAACCGATGGAATTTCGCGCTCGGCACCAGCTATGCCGTGACGAAGCACTTCACGATCGACGCGGCGGCCAGCTACGACAAGATCAAGAGCGAGAATATCGACAAGATCGAGGCCGCTTATCCGGGCCAGCCGATCCAGACCGTGATCCTCACCTCCGGTCGGCTGCACGACGCCAGCGCGCTGGTGTTCGGCCTGGGCGGGCGCATCAGCTTCTGATGGGCGAGGGCCTTCGTTTCGCTCGTCCCCGGCGCTCCCGCCACGCCGGGGAGGCGAGGGCGAGGACGGATCGCGGAACCGGAGGCGGAATTGTCGAAGGACGGGAATAAGCTGAAGGGCATCCAGGACGTGGCGACCGAGGTGGGCGTCACCGCGCGGACGCTGCGCTTCTATGAGGACAAGGGGCTGATCGAGCCGCGCCGCGTCGGCACCACCCGCATCTACACAAGGCGCGAGATCGGGCGCATGCAGCTCATCCTGCGCGGCAAGCGCCTCGGCTTCTCGTTGCGCGAGATCAAGCAGTTCCTCGATCTCTACGACGCCGATCCGCAGCATGTGGAACAGATGCGCACGCTCGCGGCGCGCTGCCGCGAACGTATCGCCGAACTGGAGAAGCAACGCGTCGCGCTCGATCAGACGCTGCTGGAATTGCGCCAGATCGAACGGGAGGCGCTCGATCGCGTGACGGCCGCGAGCTAGATCGCGGCGAGAAGGGACGGATCACATCGACAGCAGCCGCGAAGCACTTTAGATATGCTAAAGCGCGACGACGAGGCTGATGCGGGAGAATCATGGCCGCCCTTCCCCCGATGCGCAGCATACAGGCTTTCGAGGCCGTGGCGCGCTGCGGCGGCGTGTCGGCGGCAGCCGAGGATCTGGGCGTGTCGCCCGGCGCGATCAGCCAGCAGATTCGCAATGTCGAGGCCGCGCTGGACGTGCGCCTCCTCGAACGCCGAGGGCGCTCGCTCGCGCTGACCGCCTGGGGGCGGATCTATTACGAGCATGTCAGGAACGCTTTCGAACAGCTCCGCGCCGCGCAGGATGCACTGCATCGGGAGCGGTCCAAACCCGGCATCACGCTGAGCGCGCCGCCATCGCTCGCCATACGCTGGCTGCGTCCCCTGCTCCAGCAATGGCAGGCAACACATCCTGGCGCGGCGGTGCTGCTCGTCGGCGCCGAGGATGAAGCATCGCTCGCCGAGGAGCGGATCGATTTCCGCATCACCTATGGCGATGACGTGCGACGATATGCGCGCCATGCCGAGCTGTTCGTCGACAGCGTCGTGCCGGTATGCGCGCCCTCGCTGCTGGAAAATCGCGCTATCCGCACGGCGGCGGACATATTGGACGGCCCGCTCATCGACATCGAATGGGATGTGCGCCATCAGCCGCCGCCATCGTGGAACGATTGGGCACATGCCGTCGGGCAGCCGCCCCGGCCGTCGGCGGGCGCGCTGCGCTTCTCGCTCTCCAGCGCGGCGATCGACGCGGCGATCCACGGCGGCGGCTTCGCCCTCGGCCAGTCGTCGATGATTGCCGAGGAGGTGGCGAACGGGCGGCTGATCATTCCGATCGATCATCGGCTGGCGATGCCCGAAGCCTATTTCCTCGCCTGGGAGCAAGCGAGCCTGGATCGGCCCTTCTGCCGGAAATTCAGGACCTTCCTCGCCACCGCCGCGCGCCGGCAGACCGCCGCATAGGGAACGGATTCCGCCATGACATTTGAGAATAACTAAAGCAGATCGCAGCTTTGCGCCCTTGATAGGCCATCGCCCTCGCCCCAGCGTTCGCCCAAGCCGGCTTCCGGCAGGTCTGACAGGGATTTTCGATGTTTCTTCGAAACAACTGGTATGTGGCGGCGTGGGGAAATGAGCTGGAGGACGGGCTGAACCCCGTCGAGCTGCTCGGCGACAGGATCGTCCTGTATCGCAGGTCCGACGGCACCCCCGTCGCGCTGGAGGATGCCTGTCCCCACCGCAAGCTGCCGCTCTCCATGGGCCGCCTCGAGGGCGACCGGATCGAATGCGGCTATCACGGCCTCACCTTCGACGGCGCCGGCGCCTGCACCCGCGCCCCGGGCTCGCCCCGAGCCACGGCCGTCGCCCGCGTCCGTTCCTATCCGGCGGAGGAGCGCTATGGACTCATCTGGCTGTGGATGGGCGATCCCGCCGTCGCCGACATCAGGAAAATCCCCCCGGTGGATCATTATGGCGATCCGGCCTGGGGCATGAATCGCGGTCAGGCGATGACGGTGGACTGCCATTATCTCTACCTCACGGACAATCTTCTCGATCCCACGCATGTCGCCTGGGTGCACAAGACATCCTTCGGCAACGCCGATTGCGAGGAAGAGCCGCTCGATACCAAGGTCGAGGAGATCGGAGTCACCGTCTCGCGCTGGATGTTCGATATCGAGCCGGCGCCCTTCTACGCCAGATATCTGAAATTCGCCGGCCGCTGCGACCGCAAGCAGCATTATGAGGTCCGCTATCCCTGTAACGCCATCATCCGGGCGATCTTCGTTCCGGCCGGGACGGGGGGAGAAGGACGGCCGCTCCACGAGGACGCATTCCTCATGGACAGCTATAATTTTCTGACCCCCATCAATGAGCACCAGACCCGCTATTTCTGGTTCCAGTTGCGGAATTTCTCACCCGACGACGAGAATGTCTCGAACGAATTCTCCGCCTCGGTGCGCGATGCATTCGAGGAGGATCGCCTCATCCTCAACGCCGTCCACAAGGGGATGGCGGAGAAGAAGACAGCGAATATCGATCTCAAAAGCGATCTTGGGGCGCGGCGCTTCCGGCGCGGCCTTTCGACGATGATCGGCCAGGAAAATCCCGCCTGACCGGACCCGGCCCTATCGCATCGCCGGCAAAATGAAGATGGCGCACCGGCCGCACGTCCGGCAGGGACGCCGGCGCCGATCGCCCCTCCGTGCGTGCGCGAGAATATCCGTCGTCAATCGACGGGGTTCCGACGGCGTATGCAGCCGCATGCCCTGCCCGTCGTTTCGGCGGCCCCGCTTTTCCGGAAAGCTCATCAGCGCTTGTATATACATATTTTCTGTGTTTAGCATGACGAATCGCAGGAATGAACGAAGAGGTTATTTGAAGCACCAGCCGCGAACGGGCCGATCATAAGCCGAAAAGCGAGGGCCGTTCCCGGGGCAATGCAAAAGGGGAACGTTCAAAATGCCCAATTTCGAACATGGCGCCCGATCATTCTTCATGATCGGACAGAAGCGCCTGACATATGTGCTTGTTGCTTCCAGCCTGTTTCTTCCTGCGAGTGCCGTGATGGCGCAGGATATCGGCGCGACGGCCAATGACGGGGAAATCGTCGTGACGGCGCTGCGTCGCGAATCGACCGTCCAGTCCACGCCGCTGGCGATCACCGCGCTGACCGGCCAGAACCTCACCAATGCCGGCGTCACCGACGTCACCGATTATGCGAAGATGGTGCCCAGCCTGCGCATCCAGGACAATGGCCCCGGCCAGCGGCGCGTCAGCCTGCGCGGCATTCTTGCGGCGGGCGAGCCGACCGTCGGAACCTATTATGATGAAACGCCGGTCGCCGGATCGGTGGGCGTTTCCAGCGACGCGGGGGGCAGGACGCCGGATTTCTCGCTGTTCGACGTCGATCGGGTCGAGGTGCTGCGCGGCCCGCAGGGCACGCTCTACGGCGCAAGCTCGATGAGCGGCGCGATCCGCGTGATCTTCGCGAAGCCGAAGAACGACTATGAAGGCGCCGTCGAAGGCACCATCGGCGGCGTCAAGGGCGGCGGCCTTACCTACAACCTCAACGGCATGGTGAACGTGCCGATCGCGCACGATGTCCTCGCCGCGCGGCTTGTGCTCTACCGGCGCGATTCCGACGGCTATGTCGACAACAGTTTCCTGGGCAGGAAGAACGTCAACAAGTATAAGACGGACGGCGGCAGGCTTTTGCTTCGCTTCACCCCGACCAGCGATCTGACGGTCGACGCCAGCGCGCTGATCGAAAGCACGGACGCCGTATCCTATGCGTGGAACCCGCAGGTCGGCGAAAGGACGTCCGCCGCGCAGGCGATCCTGCCCTATACGGATGACAGCCAGATTTATAATGTAACCGCGCGGTGGAATCTGGGCCCGGTGGCGCTCACCGGCGTTACGTCCTACCAGCATCGCAAGTCGTCCTATGCGGCCGACGACAGCTATTATATCCTCACTTATCGCACCGAGAAGGGATGCGCGAATTATCTCAATGGCGGCGGCGCGTGCACCCCGAGTCAACTGTCGGGCTATTATGGCTATATCGACAGTTTCGGCCCGCAGGCGATCTATTATCCGGGCAAGACGACCGACTGGACGCATGAGCTGCGCCTCAATTCCGAAGGCAACGGGAATTTCAGCTGGACCGTCGGCGCCTTCGCGGAGGAACGCAAGAACAACGTCCTCAGCGAGGAAGCCCGGGTCGATCCCGCGACCGGCAACATCATAATGCCGGTGGAGCTTTCCTTCCGGCGCTACATCATCGACGAATACAAGCAGATCGCGGGTTTCGGGGAAGCATCCTACAAGCTGACGTCCCGGCTCACGCTCACCGGCGGTGCGCGTTATTATCATTATTCGAAGTCGATCACCGGCGCGACCGACATCCCCTGGGATCTGATCGGCGGCACCCTGAAGCCACGAACCACGGTGAGGACGAAGGAGAATGGCTGGCTCTTCAAGTTCAACGCCGATTATCAGCTCACTCGCGACGTCATGTTCTACGCCCAGGCGGCACAGGGGCTTCGTCCCGGCGGCGCCAATCAGGTCATCGGCCTTCCCGACGCGCTGACGCCTTATCAGTCGGACAAGCTCTGGAACTATGAAGTCGGCGCAAAGACAGCCTTTTTCGATCGACATCTTTATGTGAACGGCGCGCTTTACCAGATCGACTGGAAGAACATGCAGGTCAGCGGGCGCACGCTCAACAATGCCTACAGCTTCATCTCAAACGCCGGCGCGGCCCGCATCCGCGGCGCCGAGATCGAAATCACCGCACGTCCGCTGCAAGGATTGCAACTGACCGTCAATGGCAACTATCTGGACGCGAAGCTGACGGAGGACCAGATTTCCGATGCGGTTTCCGCGCCGGGACGCGCCGGCAATCGCCTGCCCTATATTCCCCATGTCACGGCGGCGGCGACAGCCGAATATGGGTGGGACATATCGTCGTCGCTGAAGATGATCGTTCGGGGCGACGTCAATTATGTCGGCTCGTCCTATTCGGAGTTCCGGCCGGACAATATCTACCGGATCAGGATGAAGGCCTATGAGCTTGCCAATCTGCGCGTCGGCGTGGAATCCGTGGATAGCCGCTGGGGCGCCTATATATTCCTGAACAACGTCTTCGATGCCGTCGCGATCAATCGGGCATCACAAAGCTCCACGCCCAATTCCTACAGCGTGACGGGCGCGACACCCCGCACGATCGGCCTCAACGTTCGCACCAACTTCTAAAAACGCGACGCGGCGGGGCCATCCACCCCGCCGCGCCACGGTCAGACGAGGAGTTTCCCATGAAAATCGCATCCTTCCGGAAGGCTGTCTCCGTCGCGTTGCTTACCACCGCGCTACACGGTTCCCCACTTCTTGCCGAAACCGTGCCGACCCCGCAATCGGTTCTCGGGCAGGACGTCGGCACGGATCGCTATCTTGCGAATTACGAGGATTCGATCGGGTATTTCCGGAAGCTCGCCGCGACGTCCGATCGCATAAAACTGTTCACCGCCGGCAAGACGACCCAGGGCCGCGACATGGTCTTCGCGGTGATTTCCTCGCCGGAAAACCTTCGCAACCTCGACAAGTACAAGGCGATATCGCGCCGCCTCGGCGAGGCGCACGACCTCACCGACGATCAGGCGCGGCAGCTGGCGCACGATTCGAAAATCATCGTCCATATCGACGGCGGCATGCACTCCAGCGAGGTCGCCGATCATCAGCTGCCCATCGCGCTCGCCTACAAGCTACTGTCCGCGAAGGACGATCCGGAGGTCAATGCGATCCTCGACAATGTCGTGCTGGTGCTGTGGCCGACGCTCAATCCCGACGGCCAGGACATGATCGTCGACTGGTATCGCAAGCATCTGGGGACGCCTTACGAGACGAGCCGGATGCCCTGGGTCTATCAGGAATATGTCGGCCACGACAATAATCGCGACGGCTACATGCTCAACATGATCGAGACCCAGGTGGCGACGAAGACGGAGCAGGAGAACGCGCCCGTCATCTGGTATTCGCAGCATCAGACCGCGCCGTTCCCCGCCCGCATCTGGGTGCCGCCCTTCGCCGACCCGGTATCGAGCAATATCAGCCCCTATATGCGGATATGGACGAACGCGATCGGCACCAATATCATCGCCCGTTTCGAGAAGGAGCAGAAGCCGGGCGCGATCGCACAGGCCAAGTTCGACAACTGGTATCCCGGCTATCTCGACTATATGCATGTCTTCCGCAACACGATCTCCTTCTTCACGGAGACCGCGCATGACAGCGCCACGCCCGAGACATATAAGGTGGAAGACTTCCCGAAGAACATGCGGGATCTGAAGGCGCTGATCATGTATCCCTCGCCCTGGAGGGGCGGGCTCTGGCGGCTGAAGGATTCGATCGATTACATGATGACGGCATCGATGTCCGTCCTCGAAACGGCGACCAAATATCGCGAGACCTTGCTCTATAATCGCTACCAGGCGGCGCGGGACACCATCAAGCTCTATGCCACCGAAGGCCCGTTCGCGTATGTGATCCCCGCCGGACAGGCCGATATGCCCGAGGCGGCGCTGCTCGCCCAGAAGATGATCGATCACGGGCTGCGCATGCACCAAATCAGGCAGCCGATGACGCTGGGCGGCACCGCCTATCCGGCGGGCTCCTGGGTGCTGCTGATGGATCAGCCTTATGCCGGGCTCGCCAAGGAGCTGTTCGAGACGCAGAAATATCCCGACGCGCTGCTCGACGGCGGCGGCACCCCGGCCGATCTGCCCTATGACGTCACGGGCTGGACGCTGCCGATGCAGATGGGCGTGCGGGTCGATGCCGTCAAATCCCCCGTCGATGCGGCGCAGCGGGGCAAGCTCGTCGCGATCGACAAGGCGGAGCCGCCCGCGGCGGGCATCACCGGCAAGGGCGACAATTATGTGCTCAGCCGCAAGGCGAACGCCAGCTTCCTTGCCGTAAACGACATATTGGCCAAGGGCGGCCGCGTCGGCTTCTCGACCGCCCCGGTCACGACGGACGTGGGCCAGGAAAGCGGCGCCATCGTCGTCAGAGGCATCGACCGGCCCGAATTGCAGGCGATCCTCCGGAAGCATGGG
>Ga0180221_1002093_pt1 | contig 12050 bp, 9 predicted proteins | sample eDN5th37CKraftMG_FD_151339 | JGI IMG/M metagenome (GOLD analysis project Ga0180221, IMG submission 151339) | Enriched Miracle-Growth compost microbial communities from Emeryville, California, USA - eDNA 5th pass 37_C Kraft MG (version 2) (version 2) ...
AGGCGCTTCGGGAGACGTCCGCGGAGTGAGCCGCGGCGCTACAGGGTGACGAGCACCTTGAGCACATCCGGTGCGGCGGCGGCCGCCGTCGCGAAGGCCTCGCCTGCCCGGTCCAGCGGGAAGCGGTGCGTGAGCAGCTGAGCGATGTCGTCCGCCCGGCTCTGGGCGAGGACGATGGCCGACTCGAAGTCCTGGCGCCTGGCGCAGCTGGCACCCTGCACGCGCAGCTCGTTGTGCGGCAGGGCGCCGGGCGAGATCGACGCGCGGGCGCTGGTGAGGCCGAGCACGAGGACGGTGCCCGTCTTGCGCGCCATGGCGATGCTGCCGTCGAGCGCCCCTGCAGCCCCCGTGCAGTCCACGACGATGTCCGCACCGTAGCCGTCGGCCCAATCCCGCGCGAGCTCCACGAGCGCGTCCGCCTCGGCCCACAGGCCGGTCTCGGCGCCCAGACGCAGGGCGAGCTGCCGCCGCTGCTCGGCAGGATCGACGACGGCGACGCGCGCTCCCCACTCGGTGAGCGCGAGCACAGCCGCCTGGCCGATGGGTCCGGCTCCCACCACGACCGCCGTGAGCCCCTCTGCACGGCTGTCCCGGTCGACTCCGGCGATCGCGAGCGCGTGCACGGCGACCGAGAGGGGCTCGATGAACGCGGCGACGTCGGGGGCCGCGCTCGTGGCGAACACGCGCTCGGCGGGCATGAGGATGCGCTCGGCGAGCGCGCCGTCCCGGTGCACCCCGGTGATCACGAGCTCATAGCAGGCGTTCTCCCTGCCCGTGCGGCAGGACGGGCAGCGGCCGCAGGACTCCAGGGGCCACACCACGACGCGCGCGCCGGGGGCGAGCTCCGGCCGGTCGACTCCCGGCCCCAGCTCCTCGACGACGCCGGAGAACTCGTGGCCGAGGATGCGCGGATAGGCCTCCTGCCCGCCGTCGCCGTGGAAGTGATGCAGGTCCGAGCCGCAGAGGCCGACGACAGCGGGGCGCACCGCCACCCAGCCCGGCCCGGGCCGGCCCGGATCGGGCGCCTCGGTCACGACGAGATCCTCGGCTCCCCTGAGCACTGCAGCTCGCATCCTCGCGCCCCTCTCGCCGGCACTCCGGCATGTCCCCGCCGGCTTTCCCGGCGTGGTCTGACCACATCCGCTACGAGAATAATCAATATTGGTCCGACGATTTGACAATCCCTGCTGCGCCCCTGAGCCTGGTGGGGGCGCAGCAGCGCTCCCTGCCTGACAACGATGTGAGGAGAACGGTGAACGCGACGAAGCGCGACCTGGTCGCGGAGGCGGTCCGCATCCAGCCCCTGTTGATGGAGAACTCCCAGCGACACGACGAGCTCAACGCCCTCTCTCCGGAGGTCGTCGAGGCGCTGCACGAGGCCGGCCTGTTCGGCATGTGGGTGCCGGCGGAGCTCGGCGGCTCCGAGCTCTCCCCGCGGGAGTCCCTCGAGGTGATCTCGACTCTCGCCTATGCCGATCCGGCCACGGCCTGGGTGGTCATGGCCGCAGCCCTCGCCACCGGCACCGGCGGCGCCTACGCCGACGAGCGCGCGCTCCCCCGGCTCTTCGGAGGCGAGCGCTTCCCCGTCATCGCCGGCCAGGGCACGCGTCTGGGCACGGCGAAGGTCGCCGAGGGGGGCTACCTGCTCTCGGGCGACTGGTCCTTCGGATCGGGCCTGAAGCACAGCGGCTGGGTGCACACGGCGGCGGCCATCCCCGAGACGGGTGAGGCCCGCATCTTCCTGCTGCCGGTGGAGCAGGCGCAGCTGGACGAGAGCAGCTGGGACGTGCTCGGCCTCAAGGGAACCGGCAGCATCGACTACCACCTTCGCGACGTGTTCGTCCCGGAGGAGTTCAGCTACGACATGATGCTCGAGGAGCCGCGACGCGGCGGTCAGCTCTTCAGCATCGGCACGATCAAGTTCTCCGCGCTGTGCCACTCCGGCTGGGCGATCGGCGCCGGCCGGCGGCTGCTGGACGAGGTTCTCAAGCTCGCCCAGGCGGGCAAGGGGCGTGCCGGGCAGCTGGCCAAGGATGCGGGCTTCCACGCCGAGGTCGCGAAGATCGAGGGGAAGTTCCGCGCCGCGCGGGCCTTCCTGTTCGAGACCTGGGCGGGCGTGGAGGAGGCGCTCGCGGCGGGCCAGAAGATGTCGCTGCGTCAGGAGACGCTCGTCCGGCTCGGCATCAGCCACATGACCTGGACGGCCTACGACGTCGCCGAGTTCGCTCTGCGCTCCACGGCCACCACGGCGATCCGCCCCGGCGTCATCGAGCACTACATCCGCGACGTCCTCGTGGCGACGACGCACCTGACCTCCTCGCAGCCCGTGCAGGAGGCGATCGGCCGCGAGCTGGCCGGCCTGGCCCCCGGGGAGCACTGGGTGTTCCTCGGCCTCGAGAAGGACTGAGCGCAGGCGAGGAGGCGGGAGCGCCCTCGCGGCACCCCGCCTCCTCGCCTCGGCCGGCGCCTCCCCGCATCACGCACGCGGCGATGCAGCATCAGCCGCACCGGCGTCAGCGTCAGTTGCGCTCGTCGGGGTGCACTCCGATGCGGCGGCGCTCGTCCAGGGCGCGGATCGCGGCGATCTCCTCAGGGCCCAGCTCGAAGTCGAGCACTGCGAGGTTCTGCGCGATCCGTTCGGGGTGCGAGCTCTTCGGGATGAGGATGACGCCCTCCTGCAGCTGCCACCGGATGACGATCTGCTGGATCGATCGACCGTGCCGCTGCGCGAGCTCGGCGAGCACGGCGATCTCGTCGAGGCGATACTTGCCCTGCCCCAGAGGACCCCAGGCCTCCGTTCGGATGCCCCGGGGCTCCTGCCACTCGCGCAGTTCGCGCTGCTGGAACAGGGGATGCAGCTCCACCTGGTTCACTGCGGGCACCGTGCCGCCCAGGCCGATCACCGCCTCCAGGTGCTCGGGCAGGAAGTTCGAGACGCCGATCGAGCGGGCGCGCCCGGACGCGGCGATCTCCTCCAGCGCCTCCCACGCCTCCAGGTACCGGCCGACGCGCGGTGCGGGCCAGTGGATGAGGTACAGGTCGACATAGTCCAGTCCCAGGGCGTCCAGGCTGCGGTCGAAGGCCGCGATCGCCCGGTCGTGGGCGTTCTCCGTGTGCCACAGCTTCGTGGTGACGAACAGCTCCCGCCGCGGCACGCCGCTCGCCGCGATCGCCCGGCCGACCTCTGCCTCGTTCTCGTACAGGCTCGCAGTGTCCAGGTGCCGGTAGCCGGCCTCCAGCGCGGCTGCGACCGCACGCTCGGCGCCCTCGCCGAGGATCTTGTACAGGCCGAAGCCGAGCTGGGGGATCTCCCGACCGGAGTTGAGCCTGAGCCGCGGAACGGCCGCCGGCTCGCTCACGTGAGCCGTTCCCGGGGCGACACCGTGTAGGCCGGGTCGGTGAGGACCACGCCCTCCAGCGCCGCGTCCACCGCCGCGAGCGTGGCGGCGTCCAGCTGCACGCCCGAGGCCTGCACGTTCTCACGCAGCTGCTCGGGCCGCGAGGCGCCGATGATGGCGGCGGCGACGTTGCTGTTCTGCAGCACCCAGGCGATGGCCAGCTGCGCGGGGGTGAGCCCGGCCTCGGCGGCCACCGATGCGAAGCGCTGCGCGGCCTCCAGAACGCCATCCCTCGCGCTGCGGCCGAAGAACGCGGCCCCGCCGTGCTCGTCGGTCGCCCGGCTGCCTGCGGGCGGCGGTTCGCCCGGCTTGTACTTGCCCGTGAGGATTCCCTGAGCGACCGGCGAGAAGACGATCTGCGAGATGCCCAGCTCCTGCGACGCCGGCACGACCTCCGCCTCGATCACCCGATGCAGGGCCGAGTACTGCGGCTGGTTGGACACGAGCTGCACGCCGAGCTCCCTGGCCAGCGCGTGCCCTTCGCGCAGCTGCTGCGCCGTCCACTCGGACACCCCGATGTAGAGCGCCTTGCCGGCACGCACGATGTCCGCGAAGGCCTGCATGGTCTCCTCCAGCGGAGTGGCGTAGTCGTAGCGGTGCGCCTGGTAGAGATCGACGTAGTCCATGCCGAGCCGGCGCAGGGAGAGGTCGATGCTCTCCATGATGTGCTTGCGCGACAGGCCGGTGTCGTTCGGCCCCTTGGGGCCCACGGGCCAGAAGACCTTGGTGAACACCTCCAGCGACTCGCGCCGCTGGCCCTTGAGAGCGGTGCCGAGCACCTGCTCCGCGGCGCCGTCCGCGTAGACGTCCGCCGTGTCGAAGCTGGAGATGCCGACGTCCAGCGCGGCATGCACCGAGGCGACGGCGGTGTCGTTCTCGACCTGGGAGCCGTGGGTGATCCAGTTGCCGTAGGTGATCTCCGAGATGCGGAACCCGCTGCGCCCGAGATAGCGATAGCCGACCATGGTGCCCAGCCTAGGACGCCGGGGGAAGCTCGCGCCGGGCTTGACGCCGTCGGATAGCGTTGCGGTCAGGACCGCGCCGACGGTCGGCGCACCGAGCTGAGGAGAGTCGCGCTGTGAGCGAGTTCATCGACCTGGAGAACGACCGCAGGTACACCGCCGCCTACAAGGAGACCACGCCGGACATCCTGCAGGCGTTCACGGCCTTCGACAATGCCGTGTTCGCCGCCGAGGGCCGCGAGATCCCGCTGAAGTACCGCGAGCTGATGGCGGTCGCGGTGGCGGTGACGACCCAGTGCCCGTGGTGCATCGACTCGCACGCGAAGAACGCGGCGCGCGCCGGCGCCTCGGAGACCGAGATCGCCGAGGCCGCCTGGGTGGCGACCGCCATCCGCGCCGGCGGAGGCTTCGCCCACGGGCGCTCCGCCCTCAAGCTCTCCGGCCTGCACGAGGAGCACAGGCACTGAGCTCACGGCGCCGCTACGGCTAGAAGTCCCAGTCCTCGTCCCGGAGCGGCCCGTCGCGCCGACAGCGCAGCTCACGCTCTGCAATACGAGTCGCGAGGCGGTGCACATATTCATAGTGACCATCGGTGACTTCGCTAGTGTTCTAGGGTGCGTCCCCGTTCCGCCCTGATCGGATACTCGGTCACCGCCGCCTGCTTTCTCGCCCTCGTCATCTGCGCGTTCACCCAGGCGCACGTGCTTGCCTCCGTCTTCACGGTGCTCGGCATACTCGGCCTCGCGTACGCCGACCTGCGTGGCATCTTCGTGCTGGCCTATCCCGTGGTCTCCCTCATCGGGGCCATTGTCTCGGTAAGTGTCATCGAAAGCGGGGCCTATATTTCGGAGCAGTGGCGAAACGGCTTCAACATCGGGGCCGCCCCGCTCCTGGGACTCTATGCACTCGGCTTCCTGACCGTCGCGCATGCCGGTATGACCTTCTTCACCCGGAAAATGCGCGCGATCACGCTGAACACCCGACTGCTCGTGATGGCCGTAGCCGCCCTCAGCATCGCCGTCGGCGTCTTCTACGCCTTCGTATTCCTCGCCTACGGCCTCGGGCTGGGATTCCGAACGCGATTCGACTGGGTCAATACGATGCCCGGGGCCGTGTCCAGCGTGCACGCGTTGGTCCGCTCCTACGTCATCCCCGTGCTCTTCGCTCTCGTCGGGATCATCTGGGGCACCCAAGGCCTGAAGAAGAACGCAGGCTGGATCGCAACGGCGCTCCTGCCCGCTGTCGCTCTCGTGGGCACTGGTGAGAAGTTCAGCGCGTTCTCGACGATCGTCTGCATGCTGTGCACGGGCATCGGGCTCGCTGCCTATCTGAGGGCGAAGCCGCTCACGATCCGTCGGCTCTACCTCGGCGTCGGGGCGATCCTCGTCGCACTCATCGCCGTGTCTCTCGCCTTCGGCTACCTGCGCCAGGCTCCAGACACGATCTGGCGTGCCGTCACCCAGCGCATCGCGCTCCAGGGCCACGTGTGGTTCGGCATCTGGGACAACTTCCGGGGGGCTCCGGGAGTCAACCTCGGCGAACTGCTGCGCGAGAATCAGCATGACGCCCCAGCGGGGCTCGACCTGCTGTCGTATGTCGTCTCCCGTCACGATTTCGTGTACGAGCGGATCGGTCGAGGAATTTCCTTCACGATGGGAGGCCCGCCCGGAGCGCTCGCCGCATTGGGCACTGTCCCGGGAATGATCGCCTACGCGCTGCTCGGCCTCCTGTACGTCGGCGTGCTGATGCTCGCGCTGTACTTCCTGCGCCGCGAGCCGATCCTCGCGGTGATCCCGCTTGCCATCTACATGCTCGTCGGCACAGCCACCCAGATGGGCTTCTGGGATGCGCTGTACGGACCGGTCGCCATCTTCGGCTACGTCGCCGCGATCGCGGCGACGGTGTACGTGGTGACGCGACGCAGACGCTCGCGCCTCAGATCGGCGAAAACCTAGACGACGGCGCCGCTACGGCTAGAAGTCCCAGTTCTAGCCCGCGAGCCCGGGAGGCCTCGGATCATGCGGTTCCGGCAAAGCTGCCGCTTACTCGTGCCAACTACGTGCCACTCATAAAGAAAGTCACTTCAGCCCGCCCCTGCGGACACAGACTTCCTAGAACCGAGCTTATTCGCCTCTACCTCACTTACGTAAGAAAGATCCTCGCCATGATCCAACCCTGTCGACAGTCAGCATTCAGCCGCCGGCTCTCTCGACCGGTCAGCACGGGATCTAGATGCGCTTGGCGGCGCTGCGAGTTTGCTTGGGGACATATCGCAGGACATCACACGCGGCACGGGACAATGTGCTTCCAGGGAATCAACTCTCCGGACACACCGGGGGGATTCATTGGGCTCCTGTCAGTTTGCTGAACTCGTCAGCCTACAGGTCTCGCCTTCCTGCGGCCGGTGACTGACGATTGCGAGCGCGGTCGGTGCGTAGGCTCCGCGTATAACGATCAAGGTGCGCCGAGCGTATGTCCGGTGTCGTGAATGTTTGTTGCTTCAGGAAGAGGCTCTTGCACAGCTCGAGTACCGCCCCCTCCGGTGCGACGCCTTGTGCGTAGGCGTCCTGGCACAGCGCCTGGAAGAAGTGGGTGAGCACCCATGTACTTTCGGCTTGATCGACGAGAGCCTTTGCCTTTTCAGCCCAGCCCTTCGACCGGAGAAGGAATAGGAAGAAAAGTGTCGCTGTGAGCCTTTCGTTGGTATGCGAAAGCTCGCCGCCGTCGAGTGCTGAGTCAAGCACGGACGCGAGCTTCGGCGAGACGAGAGCCATCTCTATTCCGCTGATTGCGGTTCCCGCAGGAATCGATCGGCTCAAGAATTCGATGAAATCGCTCGCCTTCTCATCCTCACCGTCTCCGGTGGATTCAAAGTGACGCATGATGGCACTGCGCAGGTCGGCGAGCGATGAGTCGGTGCTGAGCGCGGTAATGAAACGGCCCCACAGCTCCAGCGTGCCGACCAGCAGCTCGCGTTTGAGCACCAGATCCTCGACTTGGTCAAGGTCGCGAAGAATGCTGGAAATCAGAGTAAGAGTCCGGTGAAGCCGAGCAATCGTTGACATGTCGGACTTGACGAGACCGAACGAACCCACTGAATCACTTTCAGGGAGCTCGAGATCATCTGGCTCATCTGCGTCCCGCGCGACGTCTGATGACGGAGAGTCGTCCGGGGGCGGCAGCTCGTCTACGGTTATCAAGGGAGTCGGTTCATAGGGTGAGCCTGGACTAACGGTATCGGCAAGCTCATCATCGATGAGTGTTCGTAGGCGCTTCAGCAGATCTTCGTCAGCTCTCGATAGCGCAGCCAGCTTGACGGCGACGGGTTGATAGTAAAAGAGGTCGCCCACAATGAGTTTGCGAAAGTCAGCGTCAACGAGTGCACGCTTGGCGGCGAACAATGTGAAGTACGCGTAACGAGCGAATTCAACTGATTCGCCATACCGACGGAGCAGCCGACGCTTGACAAAGAACTCCAAGACTGCCGCCGAGTTCGCTTGCCATCCGTATTTATTGATCACCTCAGCAACGATGCGGACGGCCTCCGACTGACTGACACTCGGCTTCTCGTCCCATATGAGCGATTCCGCGAAGTTACCGAGGATCGCTTCAAGGTCGGTTTCAGTGAGGCCAGTCTCGTTCTGGTGAGGGTCACCAATGCCGAGCAACAGCGTCGTATAAGCGTCAAGCATGCTCGCCTGGTTCCGAGTCTCATGAGAACTGCCTCGGTAGGCCAGGTAAAGAAGCAGCGAAACGGTCAGCGGAGTTCTGCGCAGACCTTCCGCATCGAGTACTCGCAGCGCGTTCTCCGCAAGCTGAGCGCCCTGTCCTGGAGACAGCTTCTCCGCGAGGGCGCCAATGTCCGACCTGCGCATACGTCCGAGGAAGAGCACTCGCGGCGACACCCCGAGAGCGCTCAGCTTGCTCGTTAGCTCATCCTCCTCCCCTTGGTGACAGCCGATGATCTTGACGATCGATGGCGCAGCAACGATCTGTGCCAGCACCGTATCGGAGAGACGAGGGACGGCGGCCTTGAAGTCGTCAAGAACAACAATGTGGGGAGGCAGCGGTGAGCTCTTGTCCGATACCAAGCCGCAGCTCAGCGCTGCCTTAGTCAATGCAGAACCAAACGGATCTGGACGATGCCGGCAGTCCGCGAACCGAATGAACAGAGGCGCAGCCGATCCCAACAGCTCAGATGACTGCGTAGCCAGCCATTTGATCGCCGTCGTCAGTCCTGACCCATCGTCGCCGACAACAACGAAGAAGTCGTGAGACTTGACCTCCTCATGGCCGTCAAGGCGCTCGACCTCGGTGTTCTGCCCTCTACGGATTCGCTCACGAACGAAGGTTGCGTGGGGAACAGGGAGGAAGACGGGAGGTATCACCAAGTCTTCTCGCACCAAGTCGCCAGCGCTCGCATCGACGAGGACCGACTCATGGGTCATGGAGTCGCGCAGCATGTCCCGCGCTTCCTGCACGACGTCTCGGGCAAGACCAACTTCATTGGTAATAAGCCCTGCACTGCTGGGAGCATTTCGCGCCAAAAATGGCCCCAAGTCGGCGTACGAATCACCATAGACCACGGGGATCACATGGTCGTTTGCGTGTTCCTTACGGAGGGCATCTTCCTCATCGGACAGGCAGAGTCGGAAATGCGAAACGCTCGACTCTGGGAATGTACTTCTGTGCCAAGCAAACAACGTTGCGAAGTTCGGATCGCTGAGACCCCCACCAAATCCAACATAGACAATCGACTTCAATGTCGCCATTGCCTTCTCAAGCGCACGGGTGGATTCGTGCGCATTCAGCGCAGCATAATCACTCTCAGTCAAAACAACAGATTCTGGATGATTCCAGACACCGTGAATGTGCCCAATAGCACGGCTGGCACGGGTCACAACATCATGAAAGCCACGCGAGTCGGTCCAGTCTCTTGACTCGCGATCCCCAACCTGCTCAAGAAGCGTGTCGTAGTTGGTAGTGAGGACCGGGAACGGATAGGACAACAGCGCGGAAGCTGCGTCGCGAGACTTTACATCGAGCGCACCGACATCGTCTCGAAGCCAATTGTTGAAGGCAACTATCCCGATCTTCTTAAGCGCGTCAGCGACCATGCCAGCCGCTTTGATGATCGTCTCCGCGGACCCGGTGCGTACTCCGTATCCGATCAGCTCCTCGACAAGTTTGCTCCAATCATCACCAAGCTCGCCATCAAGCTCACGTGCGCGGAAAATTCCACTTCGCACCAGACCCACCCACGTTGCGGTCGGTGCATTCGCCGAGGTTGCCGCGGATAATCCTGTACCGACAATAAAGATCACATCTGACTCTGATACCGCTTGCTCGAACGTCGCCACGAGCGCCCCCTTCTGTTGCTCGCCGGTGCAGCGCACACGCCCCTGCTGCTGCCAACCTAGCGGGCCTTCAACCAGGTGGTAAGCCTCACGCACTTGAGGGTTGGCCCGGGGAGATAAATGCATCGAGGCCGAACGTTTCATCATCAAGGGGGAAGAAACAACACCCTCAGAACGTCACGGCTGCGTCGCCACAGCTTTCGGCGACAAGTACCACCACACGGTGTCGTCGGAACACGGCCAAACACTGGCTGCATCTGTGTATCGACGCTTCGGCGCACCCATAGCGGCGAACTCCAACTGAGTTCTACGACGCGAGAGCGGCGCCCTAAGACCAAGGCAGGCTCAAGAATTTCCCTCTCGACGCGCCGTCAGGAAGTTCACTGGCCCGTAGAGGGAGAGGGTCCAAGTACCGGTGCTCCATTCGGGAGCGATGTGTCCGTCACCTCTGACGTGCACCCAGCGCAGTTGCGTCTGGTGAGTTGTCCCGTTGACGTCCAGAGCTACCTCCACCATTGCAACGGCTGCGGCGGTGTGGTGGATGTCTTGCATTACCCAGCCGGTGAGGTCCTCGTCCTCGTAGAGATCCTTGGCCAGCTGTGCGAGCTTGCCGACCGACTCGCGCTTGGCGCCGACCGGCATGAGTGGCGTCCCGCATAGTGGTGTAACTGCTCGGTGGTCGGCCTCGTCGTGAACGTGGGCGCGGTCACCGTGTGATCCTTCGAGGAATCTCCTACAACCCTCTCGAATGGAGTCATCACGATGACCGCTCCTCACATTGTCGACCCTGCTGGCCTGCTCGGTGAAGCCCTCGCTGAGGCGTCGCCGGATCTGATGCGGCAGCTGCTGCAGACGATGATCAACGCGCTGCTGTCCGCGGACGCAGACGCCGTCTGCGGCGCCGAATGGGGCAAGCCCAGCCCCGACCGGGTGACGCAGCGCAACGGCTACCGGCACCGCGAGCTGGACACCCGTGTCGGCACGATCGACGTCGCCGTTCCCAAGCTCAGGAAGGGCACCTACTTCCCGGAATGGCTGCTCGAGCGCCGCAAGCGCGCCGAGGCCGCGCTGATCACCGTCGTCGCCGACTGCTACCTCGCCGGCGTCTCCACCCGCCGGATGGACAAGCTGGTCAAGACGCTCGGCATCGACTCGCTGTCCAAATCGCAGGTGTCCCGCATGGCCGCGGATCTCGACGAGCACGTCGACCAGTTCCGCCACCGTCCGCTCGGGGATGCCGGGCCGTTCACGTTCGTCGCCGCCGACGCCCTGACGATGAAGGTCCGCGAAGGCGGCCGCGTGATCAACGCCGTCGTCCTCGTCGCCACGGGTGTCAACGCGGACGGGCGCCGGGAGGTCCTGGGCATGCGCGTCGCGACCAGCGAGACCGCCTCGGCCTGGAACCAGTTCTTCGCCGACCTCGTCGCCCGCGGTCTCACCGGCGTCCGCCTCGTCACCTCCGACGCCCACCAGGGTCTGGTCGAGGCGATCGCGGCGAACCTGCCCGGAGCGGCCTGGCAGCGCTGCCGCACCCACTACGCGGCGAACCTGATGTCCGTCACCCCGAAGTCCCTCTGGCCCGCGGTCAAGGCGATGCTGCACTCCGTCTACGACCAGCCCGACAAGGACGCCGTCAACGCCCAGTTCGACCGGCTCCTCGACTACGTCGAAGACAAGCTCCCCGACGCGTTCGAGCACCTCGACACCGCGCGGGCGGACATCCTCGCGTTCACCGAGTTCCCCGAAGGCCTCTGGTCGCAGATCTGGTCCAACAACCCCAACGAGCGACTCAACCGCGAGATCCGCCGCCGCACCGACAGCGTCGGCATCTTCCCCAACCGCGACGCCATCGTCCGCCTCGTCGGCGCCGTCCTCGCCGAACAGACCGACGAATGGGCCGAAGGCCGCCGCTACCTCGGCCTCGACATCCTCGCCAAGTCCAGCCTGCGCCTGCTTCCCGACACCGGCCCTGAGGAGGTGACCGACAGCATCCTCGAACTCAGCGCCTGACCCAGCACCGAAGGATCACAAGGCGGCTACACCACTACCGGGGACTTGACCGATGCTCCCGCCGCGACTATCTTGTGGCAGGTGATCCCCAAGGATCCCGACCCAGACGCGCCGTTGTTGCTCGCCCCCTGAGCCCGCCCCGAAGTAGAGCTTCGCTCCTTCGGGAGCGGGCTCTATTTCTTTACTTTCACGCCGACCCATCCCGTGTCGCCCCGTGGCGCATAAGGCACCTCCTGCGCGGGGGATTCGCACATTTCGGTCTTGCCGTGGCTATGCCAGCACCGGCGCAGGCTCGGCAATCTCTGCACCGTCTTCCGGGTCGT
>Ga0180221_1002097_pt1 | contig 12047 bp, 9 predicted proteins | sample eDN5th37CKraftMG_FD_151339 | JGI IMG/M metagenome (GOLD analysis project Ga0180221, IMG submission 151339) | Enriched Miracle-Growth compost microbial communities from Emeryville, California, USA - eDNA 5th pass 37_C Kraft MG (version 2) (version 2) ...
AACATCTTGCGGGGGCTGTGAGGTTGAGTTGGCGCTCAACGGTTTAACCCGTGCCTTCAGCCCCCGCAAGCCCTCCAGACGCCCCCTCGAAAATATTCCGGACAGTAGTGCGCGAATGCGGGGATGAACCGTAGTGCTCGCTGGCGATGACCGCCTCGATGTCGTGTTCCCCACGGAGGCGGGGATGAACCGCAGGTGTCGCGCATCGACGCCGATACCGTTCTGTGTTCCCCGCAGATACGGGGATGAACCGGTCAGACCAGTGCCGTAGACGCGGTCGGTGAAGTGTTCCCCGCATGTGCGGGGTGAACTGGTCATAGTGATGCAGGCGCCGATCTGCTTCTATGCCGGCGACAACTTCGAAGTGGCAGGCTGCCTGCGTTTCGTTGACGCAGACACTGGTGCGTGCTGGCACTTTAAAATAATCTCGAACGCCATTGGTGGACAGTGGAGGTTCCCGGATGGGCGAAGGCAGGCCGTCGTTTTCCGGTCTCAGCGCTGCTGGTCGTACGGTCTGGGCGAAGAGCGGCGACGAGGGCGGCCATGGGCTGCTGGCGCACCTGCTGGATGTGGCGGCGGTGGCCGAAACGCTGCTGGAAATCGAGCCCGCCTCGACTCGACGTTGGGCCTCCCGTGCCCTTGGCGTCGATGAAGCTGAAGTCGGGCGCTGGGTAGCCGCCATCGCCGGGTTGCACGATTTCGGCAAAGCCATTCCCGGCTTCCAGGCGAAGTGGCCGGATGGCATGGCGGCCGACCAGGCCTATGGGCTGGCCTTCCCTGCCAGTGCCTGCAACCAGGGCCGACACGACCTCGCGACAGCCAGCCTGTTGGGTAGGGCCTTGCTGGATGTGGTCGCCATCGAGGCAGGTTGGCTGCGGGATGCGGTCCAGGCGGTCAGCGCCCACCACGGCTATCACTTTCTTCCCGACGAAACGAACCAGGGCAGGCCTTTGGCTGAGCCCGCCGCCTGGCCGGCCGTGCGCGACGAGATTCTGCGTGGCTACTGGCAGGTCGTGGCGCCCAATGGGATTCCAGCGCTCGATGAGCTTTCCCTCCCGGCGGTGAACTGGCTTGCCGGGCTGACCAGCGCGGCGGACTGGATCGCCTCCAATCCGGAATGGTTCGTGCCCGGCCAGCGCGGGTTCGACGGCCTGGCCGACTATTTCCTGGATGCCTGCCGACTGGCCCGCCTGGCCTTCAGCCAGATCGGCTGGCAGCCCTATCGGCCCCTGCTGGCCGGGCCGGCGGATACCGACGCCATGCTGGCCCGTATCGTCGGGCGTCCCGGGCTGTCCGCACGTCCTCTCCAGCGGGTTGGCGACCAACTGTTACAGGGCGTCCGCGGGCCCGCGCTCGTCGTGGTGGAGGCCCCGATGGGCGAGGGCAAGACCGAGTTCGCCTTTCTTGCCCACCTGCGCCTGCAGGCCGCCAATGGCCATCGCGGTCTGTACGTGGCGCTGCCGACCCAGGCCACCGGCAACGCGCTGTTCGACCGGGCCCTGACCTTTCTGGAGCAGTTCACGACCGGCCCGCTGGATGTGCAGTTGGTCCATGGCGGTGCCGGAATGAACGAGCAGGTCCGGCATCTGCGTGGCATCGATCATTCCTCCGCCGAGAGCCTCTCGGCTTCGGCCTGGTTTTCCCAGCGCAAGCGTCCGCTGTTGTCGGCCTATGGCGTCGGCACCGTCGACCAGGCGCTGTTCGCTGCGCTGAACGTCAAGCACCACTTCGTCCGCCTGTGGGGGCTGGCCAATCGCGTCGTGGTGCTGGATGAGGTCCATGCCTACGACACCTACACCTCAGGCCTGATCGCCGCCTTGCTGCGCTGGCTGAAAGCGCTGGGCTGCTCGGTGGTGCTGATGAGTGCGACCTTGCCGTTGGGACGGCGCGCCGAACTGCTACGAGCCTGGGGCGTGCCGTCGGACCAGGTGCCGGAGCTGGACTATCCGCGCCTGCTGGTTGCCGACGAGGGCGGCATACGGGGCGAGCACTTCGGCGCCCGGCCGCAGTCGCCGATCCGCCTGGCTGGGTTGGACGAAAGCCTGGACACACTGGCCGATACGGCGGTCGAACTGCTCGCAGGCGGCGGCTGCGGGGCACTGATCGTCAATACCGTGGAGCGGGCGCAGAAGCTCTACATAGGCTTGCGCCAGCGTCTCGGCGATGAGGTCCCGCTGCTGTTGTTCCATGCCCGTTTCCCCGCGGATGAGCGCGCCGAACGCGAGCGCGAGGTGCTTGCCGCCTTCGGCGCCCAGGGGGACCGCCCGCGGCGGGCATTGCTGGTCGCCACCCAGGTGGCAGAGCAATCGCTCGATATCGACTTCGACTTCATGCTCAGCGACCTGGCGCCGGTCGACCTGTTGCTGCAGCGTGCCGGGCGGCTACACCGCCATGATCGTGAGCGTCCCACCAAGCATGCGCAGGCCTGTCTGTGGGTTGCCGGCCTGCGGAACGGCGAATTGCCCGAACTCGAGAACACCGCTTGGCGCCATGTCTACGATGCCTACATCCTGCTGCGTACCTGGGCGCTGTTGCGGGACGGGGAAAGCCTGAGCCTGCCTGGGGATGTCGATCGCCTGGTCCAGGCGGTGTATGGCGACGATCCCTTGCCCGATGCTCTGGAAGAGAAGGTCAGGGCACTGATCGAGATCGAATCCTATGGCGGATACCTGGCGCGGGTGCAGAAGGAGCGGCGCGAATCCTTCAACATCGCTATCGACCCTGCGGAGGAACCGCGCAGCGCCTACAACGGAAAACCGCGAGGCAGCGAGGAGGGCGAAGGTGTCGGGCTGGAGAACAAGACGCGCCTGGGATCTGAGTCGATCACCCTGATCCCGGTCGAGGAAGTGGAGGGTGGCTGGTGCGTGCGCCCCGGCGAGCCGCCATTCGACCCGGCACGACCGTTGGACGATGCCCAGGCCCGCCGCTTGTACGAGCGCCAATTGAAAGTGTCTCGTCGGGCATTGGTCGCGCACTTCAAGCGTATCGACCTGCCCGCCGCGTTCGAGCATCCGCTGCTGCGGAACTGCTATCCGTTGCCGCTGCGGCAGGGGCGTTATCGGGAGAAGGGATTCAGCCTATGGCTGGATAAAGAGATCGGACTGGGTTTTGAGGACTAGGAGAACGGCTCCTAGTCCCCATCGTCCCTACGAATGTAGGGAAAGGCTTTGTTGGAGTAGGTCAACCAACTACCTATCCGGTTCATCCCCACTAAATCCTGGGGGGGGGTAATTCAGTTGATAGTCTAGTCTAACTATCTATCCTTTGTGCTGTTGGCGAGCTGCTCATATCTGCCCCTTTAGGCGACAGCCGTTGAGGTGATGGTTATGTCTAGCGAAGGCTTTTATCAGTTGTTGGAGTTCTTGTTCCGCCATGGCTCGGACTGGAAAGTATGGGTAGGCGTTCTTTTGGGGGCTTTCGTATGGGGCCTGTGGCGGGCCAAACGCTTTCGCTTCCTGATCGAGTACAAATCCAAGGAATAGGGGGGAAGGGATGACGGAACTCTACAACGTGCTGGACGAACCCTGGCTACCGGTGCGCCTTGCCGACGGGCACGTCGAGGCATTGGGGCTGCTGGAGGTTTTCGCCCGCAGCGGCGAGATCATCGCCCTGGCGGACACCGCGCCGCCCAACCTGGTGGCGCACTACCGGCTGCTGCTGGCCATTACCCACCGGGCGCTGAGCGAGGCGTTCGGCCGCTGGCGGGAAAAGGACCGTGCCCGCTGGTTCCGCGAAGGCCTGCCGCAGGCCGAGATCCGCGGCTACCTGGAAACCTGGCGCGAGCGCTTCTGGCTGTTCCACCCCGAGCAGCCTTTCATGCAGGTGGCCGCACTGGCGACAGCCGAGGAAACCCGCGACAAGTACAAGCCCTGGACGCAGATCGCCCTTGCCAGCGCCAGTGGCAATGCACCGATGGTGTTCGATCATGCCTGCGACCTGGCGCCGACAGCCATTCGGCCTGCGCTGGCCCTGGCCACCTTGCTCGGTTTCCTGCAGTTCACGCCCGGCGGCCTGGTCAAGAGCCTGCGCGACTCGGACAAGGCCGGCGCCTTGGCCAATACGGCTGCGGTGTTGCCGCTGGGGGAAAACCTGGCGCAAACGCTCTGCCTCGCACTGCACCCCGCGCCGCGCAGCGATGCCGAGCCCGATCTGCCGACCTGGGAGCGTGATCCGCCCAGTATCGCCGCCTTGCGCGGGGAGCCGCTTCTGGCCACAGGCCCCAATGATCGCTACACCCGCTTGAGCCGTGCAGTGCTGCTGCGCCGCGAGGCGGACGGCAACGTGCGCTGGCTGCACTATGCTGCCGGCCTGGCCTTGGGTGAGGACCCGAACGCGCCGGACCCGATGGCCAGTTTCCGGGCCGGCAGTAATGGCCTGGTGCGGCTGACCTTCAGCGAAGGGCGCGCCCTGTGGCGAGACCTGCCGGCGTTGGTGCCCCATGCGGGTGCGGGCAGCCAGGCCGCCGCGGTGGTGCAGAACGCGATCGGCTTGCATGGCGACCTGGCGTACTTCGAGCCGGTACACCAGCCATTGCTGGTCGCCGGCCTGGCCAGCGACCAGGCCAAGCTGCTGCGCTGGCGCCTGGAGCGGATTTCCCTGCCGTCGGCCCTGCTTCTGGAGCCGGACAAGGCCCTCTACCTGCGCGGGCGCCTGGAACTGGCCGAGACGCTGTTCCTGGAACTGAGGCGCCTGGCCAGCGGCATGCTCGCCGAGACCCTGCCTGACCCCGCCAGCAAGGACACCCGGGCCCGGGCGCGCAGCCTAGTGGACGCCGGGCCGCTGGCCGCCAGCTACTTCGCGGCAGCGGAGCGGGCCCTGCCCGAGTTGCTCGACGGCATCGGCGCCGGGGCGCTGGACGAAGCGGAGTCTCTCTGGCGTGGCGTCCTGCGCCGCTCTGCCGACGCGGCCTGGCAGCAGGTCCTGGCCGGGCTGGGGTACTCCTCCCGTGCCTTGCGCGCCGACGCTCGCTACTGGCCCCGCTTCCGTGGCCTGCTGAAGGCGCAGCTGGCGCTTTCCGACGATCCCACCATAGACGTAGACAAGGAGGCCGTGTCGTGAGTGACCACGCCGAAAAGTTCATCGAGCACCTGGCCGTGCTCAAGGACAGGGACCGCGGGGCAATGGCCGCATTGCGCCATAGCCTGGCCTTCGAGCCGGGCACCTACCCCAGGGCCTTTCCCTATGTCGAGCGCTTCGCCGGTGCTGCCGCCGATGAGCGCAATGCCCATCGGCTGGCGCTGTATGCCGTGGCGGGGTTGTTCGCGCGCCACCCGCTGCGGCGGTCGCAGAGTTTCGCCGCAGCCTTGGGTGAGCTGCTGCGCCTGCGGCAGAGCCCGAGCATCGAAAGCCGCTTCGTTGCCCTGCTCGGCGCCGATGCCGAGAACATCGTCGAATACCTGCGCCAGGCCGTCAGCCTGCTGGCCGCCGATGGCATCGGTTTTGATCATGCCCGCCTGCTGGTGGACCTGTCGCAGTGGCTGAACCCCGGCACCGATCCGAGCCGTCTGCGCCAGCGCTGGGCCCGCGACTTCTACCGGGCCGCCCAGCCCGTCGGCGAACCCACCGATAGCGAGTAAAGGAAGACTTCATGAGCCTGTTCCTCGAATTCCACCTGATCCAGAATTTCGCACCTTCCAACCTCAACCGCGACGACACCGGCGCCCCGAAGGACGCCATTTTCGGTGGCCAGCGCCGTGCGCGGGTGAGCAGCCAGTGCTTCAAGCGGGCCGTGCGCCTTGCCGCGAAACAACACGAACTGCTGCCCGAGGCCAACCGCGGTATTCGCACCAAGAAACTCAAGGCCCTGCTGCTCGAACGCCTGGCCGGACGTGATGCCGAGGAAGCCGGCTCGAAGGTCGAGGCGGCCTTGGGCGCCGCCGGCCTCAAGCTCAAGGACGATGGCAGGACCGAGTACCTGCTGTTCCTCGGTGAGGGCGAGGTGGCGGCCTTTGCCGCGTTGATCGAACAGCACTGGGACGAACTGCCGGTCGGCGGCGACAAGAAGAGCAAGAAGGACGCCAAGGCGAGCCTGCCAGCGGAAATCATCAAGAAGGCCAAGGCCCTGCTGGACGGCGGCAAGGCCGTCGACGTCGCGCTGTTCGGCCGTATGCTGGCGGACATGCCGGCGGTCAACCAGGATGCCGCCTGCCAGGTCGCACATGCCATCAGCACCCACCGGGTGGAGCGCGAGTTCGACTACTTCACCGCGGTGGACGACAAGGGCGATGAAGGCGAGACCGGCGCCGGGATGATCGGCCAGGTGGAGTTCAACTCCGCCACCCTCTACCGCTATGCCGTGCTCGACCTGCGCAAGTTGCTGGGCAACCTGCAGGAGGACCGGGAACTGGCGCTTTCGGCGGTGGAGGCCTTTACCCGGGCCCTGGCGCTGGCCATCCCCACCGGCAAGCAGAATAGCTTCGCCGCGCACAACCCGCCCGAATTCATCGGCGTGTGCCTGCGCCATGCCAGCCCCCTGAGCCTGGCCAATGCCTTCGAACGGCCGGTGTCGCCGCGTGCTGACCGGGCGCTCACCGAGCAGTCGGTCGAGCGCCTGGCTGCCTACGAAGACAAGCTGGCGCCTGTCTACGGGGCACCGCAGGACCGTTGGCTCAGCCTCGACCTCACCGACCGCTGGCCGGCGAGCAAGGGGGAACGGCTGGCCAACCTGGCCGCCCTGGCCCAACGCGCGCGCGAACTGGCGGCCGATGCGCTGGGGGCTTGAGCATGGCCACCTTGCTGCTGCGCCTGCAGGGGCCGATGCAATCCTGGGGCACCACCAGCCGCTTCGACGAACGCGATACCCAGCTGGAGCCCTCCAAATCCGGGGTGCTCGGCCTGGTCTGCGCCGCGCTCGGCCGTGACCGCCGCGAGCCGGTGGATGACCTGGCGGCCCTGCGCATGGGCGTGCGTGTCGAACGCGAAGGCGTGCCGATGCGCGACTACCAGACCGCCACCGGCGTGGTGATCGCCTCCAGCGGCAAGCCCGACCTCGATCGCACTGTCGTCAGCCCCCGCTACTACCTGGCGGACGCGGTGTTCCTGGTCGGCCTGGAAGGTGAGCGTGCGCTGCTGGCCGATGTCCATGCCGCCCTGGCCCGTCCGGTCTGGCCGTTGGCGCTGGGGCGCAAGAGCTTCGTCCCGACATCGCCTGTTCATTTGCCCGAGGGACTACGCGATCAGTCGCTGGAGTATGCGTTGGCGAACTGCTCCTGCCTGCTGGAAGGCGGTACGCCGCGAACGTCCAGGCGGCTACTGCTCGAGCATCCCAACGAAGGCAGCGTGCGCCTGGACCAACCGGTCGCCCCCTTCGCCGAACGGCGTTTCGGCCCGCGCTTCGTCAAATCCGCACTGTTCACCCCCGGAGGCGCGCATGCACCTGACCCGACTGCGGCTTGACCCGCGTAGTGCCCAGGCGCGGCGCGACCTCGGCGATGCCTACGAGATGCACCGTACCCTGGTGCGCGCCTTTGTCCGCGATGAGCAGCACACGCCGCCGCGCATCCTCTGGCGAGCGGAACCTATCTCCGCCTGGAGCGATCCGGTGGTGCTGGTCCAGGCGCAGGAGGCGGCCGACTGGTCGGTGCTCCAGGCCCTGCCGAACTACCTCAAGGGGCCGGTGGAAACCCGCCCACTGGTGCCGGAGCAATGGCTGCGGGAGGACGAGCACTTTCGTTTCCGGCTGTTCGCCAACCCGACGGTGACGCGCGAAGGCAAGCGCCTGGGACTAGTCGCGGAAGATGCCCAACTGACCTGGCTCGCCCGTCAGGGCGAACGGCTCGGTTTCTCGGTGGAGGCCGCTTTGGTGACCGGCAGCGAATTGCTGCGCAGCCGCAAGAGCGAGCATCGCATCAGCCTGCTGAGGGTGTGCTTCGAGGGGCGCCTGCAAGTCCGCGACCCGGCTGCGCTGGCCCAGGCGCTGCGCGCCGGCATCGGCCCGGGCAAGGCCTTCGGTTGCGGCCTGCTCAGCCTGGGGCGGGGTTGATGCTGCCGCCGCTCAAGCCTCTGCCTATGAAGGACCGCGTTTCGATGATCTTCATCCAGTACGGGCAGATCGACGTGCTGGACGGCGCCTTCGTCGTCATCGACAAGAGCGGCGTGCGCACCCACATACCTGTGGGCTCAGTGGCCTGCATCATGCTCGAGCCGGGTACGCGGGTATCCCACGCCGCGGTGCACCTGGCGTCGACGGTGGGCACCTTGCTGGTGTGGGTGGGAGAGTCGGGCGTGCGCCTGTACGCCAGCGGCCAGCCCGGCGGCGCCCGGGCTGACCGCCTGCTCTACCAGGCCCGGTTGGCGCTGGACGACGAGTTGCGCCTGAAGGTCGTGCGCAAGATGTACGAACTGCGCTTCCAGGAGCCCGCGCCAGCCCGGCGCAGCGTCGAGCAATTGCGCGGCATTGAAGGCGCGCGGGTGCGCGGAACCTACAAGCTGCTGGCGCGCCAGTACGGCGTCGACTGGCGCTCGCGTAACTATGATCACAAGCAATGGGATGCCGCCGATATTCCCAACCGCTGCCTGTCCGCCGCTACCGCGTGCCTGTACGGCATCACCGAGGCGGCTGTGCTGGCGGCCGGTTATGCGCCGGCGGTCGGCTTCATTCATACCGGCAAGCCGCTGTCCTTCGTCTACGACGTGGCCGACCTGTTCAAGTTCGAGACCGTGGTGCCCCTGGCCTTCCGCATCGCTGCCCAGTCTCCGCCGGAGCCCGAGCGCGCCGTGCGCCTGGCCTGCCGCGACCTGTTCCGCAGCAGCAAGCTGCTGGGGCGGATCATCCCGACCATCGAGGAGGTGCTCGCCGCAGGAGGAATCGCCCCTCCCGAGGCGCCGCCGGAGTCGGTGCCCCCGGCTATCCCCAATCCCGAAGGCATTGGCGAGGCAGGACACAGGACGCAGGGATGAGCTTTCTCGTCGTGGTGACCGAAAACGTCCCGCCGCGCCTGCGCGGCCGGCTGGCCATCTGGCTGCTGGAAGTGCGCGCGGGCGTCTACATCGGCGATGTGTCCCGGCGCACGCGGGAAATGATCTGGCAGCAACTGAGCGAAGGTCATGGGGATGGCAACGTCGTGATGGCCTGGGCAAGCGCCCATGAGTCCGGCTATGAATTCCAGACCTTGGGACCGAACAGGCGACTGCCCGTGGAGTTCGACGGCTTGCGATTGGTGGCTTTTCAGCCGCTGGATAACCCTGATCTTTAGCAAGAAAACTTTGGTGGATTTTTAGCGACTGATTTTCTCTTTGTAGAACAGTTGGTTACGCTAAGAGTGTTCCCCGCGGGTGCGGGGATGAACCGTCGTCGGCGTACTGCGGCGAGTCGAACAGAGGGTGTTCCCCGCGGGTGCGGGGATGAACCGTATCGTGCCGTCATCTTCGGATCGGAATGGCCGTGTTCCCCGCGGGTGCGGGGATGAACCGTGGGCGAACGAACTGGCGAAGTGGATCAAGCGGTGTTCCCCGCGGGTGCGGGGATGAACCGCAAACCGTCAAAGCCTCGCTTGCGCGGCTGCTGTGTTCCCCGCGGGTGCGGGGATGAACCGAGGAGCGCAAGCGTATCGGCCTCAACCAGGACGTGTTCCCCGCGGGTGCGGGGATGAACCGCCCTTGTAGGTGGTGACGATCTCTTCAGCAGCGTGTTCCCCGCGGGTGCGGGGATGAACCGCATCCACTTCCCGCCGTGGTAGCGAACGATTGGTGTTCCCCGCGGGTGCGGGGATGAACCGGTGTTCGGCGAGTCGAGGCCGCCCACCACCACGTGTTCCCCGCGGGTGCGGGGATGAACCGGAGGGGAGGGCCGAGCCCTGGTCCGCTTCAGCGTGTTCCCCGCGGGTGCGGGGATGAACCGAGACGTTCATCATCGGCGGCTGGCTGAAGGCGGTGTTCCCCGCGGGTGCGGGGATGAACCGGCAGTTCCGAGGCTGACATCTCGGCCAACATCGTGTTCCCCGCGGGTGCGGGGATGAACCGGCAATCTACACGCGCACCAGCGCCGTCATCGTGTGTTCCCCGCGGGTGCGGGGATGAACCGACGACAGCCTGTACTGGGGCGAACTGGGTGTGGTGTTCCGCGGGTGCGGGGATGAACCGCGTGCCGGACTGATGCAGACGGTTGTGGGGGTGTGTTCCCCGCGGGTGCGGGGATGAACCGCGCTTGCGCGACTGAGCCAGGCCGCCCAGCTCGTGTTCCCCGCGGGTGCGGGGATGAACCGTGCAGGTCGTACAGCGCCTGGATGGCCTGATGGTGTTCCCCGCGGGTGCGGGGATGAACCGGGTGCCAGGTGGTGGTGCTTGGTAGACCGGGAGTGTTCCCCGCGGGTGCGGGGATGAACCGGGTGCCAGGTGGTGGTGCTTGGTAGACCGGGAGTGTTCCCCGCGGGTGCGGGGATGAACCGAACGACCAGATTGCCGAGGTCGTCAACAACGTGTGTTCCCCGCGGGTGCGGGGATGAACCGTACCGCAGCGGCATCGACGAGATCACCAACAAGTGTTCCCCGCAGGTGCGGGATGAACCGACTTGCTTGAGCTTGCCGCTGACGACGGCGATGTGTTCCCCGCAGGTGCGGGGATGAACCGGAGCTCTACCCCGAGTTGTTCGACGACTGGAGGTGTTCCCCGCGTGTGCGGGGATGAACCGATCGTCGCGAGCTTGCTGCCCCTCCTGGAGAAGTGTTCCCCGTAGGTGCGGGGATGAACTGAACAACAAGTTGCTCGTTCGCCCCGTCCGTAGGTATTCCCCACGGTCGCGGGGATATACCACCGGAGCAACTGGTCGACTTGCTAATCAAGCACAAAATCCGTCATCCCCTTCCTGCAAATAAGCAGGCAAGATGGAGCTGATCGCTCAGACAGGAAGCCCACCATGAATGCCGAGCTCGGCGACGCTTTCGTCGTCGCCCATACCGCAGAAGAAGCGGTCGACCGCCTTGCCGCCTTGCACCAGCGCGCCACCGGGGCGCTCAGCCAGGCTCTGCGGCGCTACCTGAAGACCCGCGAGCAGCCGGGCGCCGAGGAGCGCGCGCTGTTCCGCTATCCGCAGCTGCGCCTGACCTACCTGTGCCAGGGCGAGGTGCCCTCGACCACCCGCGCCTACGCCAAGGTGCAGACGCCCGGCACCTATGCCGTCACCATCACCCACCCCGCGGCCTTCCGCAAATACCTGCTGGAGCAGTTGCGCCCGCTGATGGAAGACTTCACCGTGCGCATCGAGGTCGGTCCCAGCGAGCAGAACATTCCCTATCCCTACGTGGTGGAGCAGGGCGACGAGCTGGCCGGCTCGGGCGTGACCGCCGCCGAGCTGGCGCGGGTGTTCCCCAGCACCGATCTGTCGGCCACTTCCGACGGCATCGCCGACGGCCTGTACCAGTGGGAAGGCGCCGACCCCATGCCGCTGGCGCTGTTCGACGCGGCGCGCACCGACTTCTCGCTGCGCCGCCTGGTGCACTACACCGGCAGCGACTGGCGCTGCGTGCAGCCGTGGATCCTGCTGACCAACTACCACCGCTACGTCGACCAGTTCATCCACATGGGCCTGGAGCGCCTGCACGAGGACCCGCGCTTCGTGCGCATGGTGCTGCCGGGCAACGTGGTGATCGAGCGCGACATGGATCGGGGCGAAGCCAATGCCATCATCGCCGGCGTCGAGTGGCACCGCTTCCAGATGCCGGCCTACCACCTGATCGCCAGCGACGGCGACGGCGTCACCCTGATCAACATCGGCGTCGGCCCGTCCAACGCCAAGAACATCACCGACCACCTGGCCGTGCTGCGCCCGCACTGCTGGCTGATGATCGGCCACTGCGGCGGCCTGCGGCAGTCGCAGACCATCGGCGACTACGTGCTGGCCCACGCCTACATGCGCCGCGACGGCATCCTCGACCGGGTGCTGCCGCCGCACATCCCGATCCCGGCGCTGGCCGAGGTGCAGGTGGCGCTGCAGGAGGCCGCGGCGCTGGTTACCGGCGAACGCGGCGAGCAGCTCAAGCGGCGCTTGCGCACCGGCACCGTGCTGACCTACGACGACCGCAACTGGGAATTGCACTGGGCCCAGGAGCGT
>Ga0180221_1002101_pt1 | contig 12024 bp, 5 predicted proteins | sample eDN5th37CKraftMG_FD_151339 | JGI IMG/M metagenome (GOLD analysis project Ga0180221, IMG submission 151339) | Enriched Miracle-Growth compost microbial communities from Emeryville, California, USA - eDNA 5th pass 37_C Kraft MG (version 2) (version 2) ...
CGCCCAGAAGCTGGTCGAGAACATCCGCGCCTTCGCCGACGCGGTGAACCGCGCCAAGCCGTCGGGCGCCAAGGGCCAGTTCATCAACCGGGTCGCGATCTCCTCGACCATGGGCCCGGGCGTGAAGGTCGACACCGCGTCGCTGTCGGTGGCGCCGAAGGCGTAAGCGCCTCGAAAAAATCGAAACGATCGGAAGCCCGGGCCGCGCCGCCCGGGCTTTTTCTATCCGGGCCTCCCGACTTTTCAGACCTTCTCGGCGGCCGCCGCGCCCGCCTTGCGCAGCGGCGCGCGGCTGAGCTCGTTGCCGGCGTCGATGGCCTTGCGCATCAGGCGCATCAATTCCTTCGCCTCGGCCGCCGTCAGCCCGCGCAGCATGGCCTGCTGCGCCGCCTCGACGGAGGGCTCGATCCCGCGCAGGGTGTCGCGGCCCGCGTCGGTGATCTCGAGCGCATGGGCGCGGCGGTCGCGCCGGCTCGCCCTGCGCACCACGAGGCCCTTCAGCACCAGCCGATCGACGACGCCGGTGATGGTGGTGCGGTCATAGGCGATGGCGCCGGCCAGCGTGGCCTGGTCCAGGCCCGGATGCGCGGCGACGGTCGCCAGCGCGGCGTATTGCACCGGCGTCAGGTCGTAGCCCGCGCCCTCCACCTCGGCGTGGAAAACCGCGACCGCGATCTGCTGGAAGCGGCGGGCGAGGTGGCCGGGCTTGGTCGACAGGTCGTCCAAGGAAGCGCCTCCCGAAAGGGGATTCATCGATTTGACAAGCATACTGATAATAAGCATACTGATCAATAGCGCGGCGCCCATATCGTGCCGTGACAGGGCGGGGTAACGTCCGCGGCAAGCGTCCAGGGAGGCGTTCATGCAGTTCCATCTCAACGGATTCCACCCCGGGGACCCCGAGGTCGCCGATCCGGCGCTGCGCTATCCCCCGTCGGGGGCGACCGGCCCGGTCCCGGCCGAGGTCGACGTGCTGATCGTCGGCTGCGGTCCCGCCGGCCTGACGCTGGCGTCCCAGCTCGCCGCGTTTTCGGACATCAAGACCTGCATCGTCGAGCAGAAGACCGGGCCGCTGAAGCGCGGGCAGGCCGACGGCATCGCCTGCCGCACCGTGGAGATGTTCGAGGCGTTCAATTTCAGCGAGCGCGTGCTCAAGGAAGCGTGCTGGATCAACGAGACCACGTTCTGGAAGCCCGACGAGCGGCGCGCCGGCATCGTGCGCAGCGGCTGGGTGCAGGACGTCGAGGACGGCCTGTCGGAATTTCCCCACGTCGTGCTCAACCAGGCGCGCGTGCACGATTTCTATCTCGATCTGATGCGCAAGGCGCCGGCGAGGCTGGAGCCGCATTACGCGCGGCGGCTCGCCGACCTCCAGATCAACGAGGCGGGCTCGGGCCCCAACGCCAGCCCCTATCGCGTGACGGCGCGGCTCGAACGCGTCGATCCCGAGCACGAGGGCGAGACCGAGACCGTGCGCGCCCGCTATGTCGTCGGCTGCGACGGCGCGCGCAGCGCGGTGCGCAAGTCCATCGGCCGCGCGCTGCGCGGCGATTCCGCCAACCACCTGTGGGGCGTGATGGACCTGCTGGCGGTCACCGATTTTCCCGACATCCGCTGCAAGTCGCTGATCCAGTCCGCGAAGGACGGCAGCATCGTCGTCATCCCGCGCGAGGGCGGCTACATGTTCCGCCTCTACATCGAGATGGACGAGCTCGCCGAGGGCGAGCGGGTGTCCGACCGCAACATCACCGCCGACGATCTGGTCGCGGCGGCGCGGCGCATCCTCAGCCCCTACACGCTCGACGTGAAGGAAATCCCGTGGTGGTCGGTGTACGAGATCGGCCAGCGCCTGTGCGACAAGTTCGACGACGTGGACGGGAACGGCGGGGACAAGGACAAGCTGCCCTGCGTGTTCATCGCCGGAGACGCCTGCCACACGCACTCCCCGAAGGCGGGGCAAGGCATGAACGTCTCCATGCAGGACGCGTTCAACCTCGGCTGGAAGCTCGCCGCGGTGCTGCGCGGGCGCGCCGCGCCGCACCTGCTGCACACCTATTCGTCCGAGCGCCAGGCCGTCGCCAAGGAGCTCATCGACTTCGACCGCGAGTGGGCGCAGGTCATCAGCTCGTCGAAGGGCGCCGATCCGGCCGAGACGCAACGCTACTTCGTCCGGCACGGCCGCTACACCGCCGGCACCGCGACGCGCTACCGTCCCTCGCTGCTCACCGGCGAGCCGACCTGGCAGCATCTGGCGGCGGGCCTGCCGATCGGCATGCGCTTCCACTCGGCGCCGGTCGTCCGCGTCGCCGACGCCAAGCCCATGCAGCTCGGCCATGCGATCAAGGCGGACGGACGCTGGCGCATCGTCGTCTTCGCGCCGGCCGAAGACCCCGCGACGCCGGGCGCGGCGATCCGAAAGCTGTGCGACCACCTCGCCGGCGCGCCGGACTCGCCGGTGAGGACATACACGCCGCCCGGCGCGGACATCGATGCGGTCATCGACGTGCGGGCGGTGTTCCAGCAGGGACACCGGGACCTGTCGATCGTGTCGATGCCGTCGCTGCTGCTGCCGGCAAAGGGCCGCTTCGGCCTGCGCGATTACGAGAAGGTGTTCGCGCCCGACCTGAAGCGCGGGCAGGACATCTTCTCCCTGCGCGGCATCGACCGCGAAAAGGGCTGCATGGTCGTCGTGCGGCCGGACCAGTTCGTCGCCCATGTCCTGCCGCTCGACGCCCATGGGGAGCTCGCCGCCTTCTTCGACGGCTTCATGGTGGCTGGCTGACCCCGGGGACGGCGCCGCGAAACGGTAAAATCGCGCCCGGCGGGCGGGGTCAGCCCGAAAACTCCGCTTGGCAAAGCCCGGCAAAGGGTCTAGAGCGTGTCGCGAGGGGCGCGCCGGCTCGTTTGTCGGCGCGCCTTTGCGCGTTCCTCGAAAAACCAGGCGGTGCGGACCTCATTCCTTTGGACATCCCGCGGGATCGATCCGAAAGGGGAGAACCCATCCCGATTTGTTGGGGAAGGCGCGGCCGACCGGCTTCCGGCCGGCCATCCTGTCCGAGACTGCGGGTGCCCGACGCCTTGTCGGGCTTAATGTCCCGCACAGACGGGGAAGCGACCGTTTCCGGGCCGGCCCGCAGGGGCTTGGTCCGGCGTGGTTCGAACCTCGAAGACCTGGGCGGCCGGTGCCGCGTCGGGGACAGGCGATGCCCGCGTTCGCGGGCGTGAGTGAGCGTCGTCCTGTCTCCCTGCGTTCGTTCGCGAACGGGCGGAGCCCTGACGGCAAGTCGCAACCGGCGGCCGCCGCAAGGCGACCGCCCAGGAAGAAAGAGCAGACTGTGGATCGAGCGGCCAAGCAAGAGTCCATCGAGTCGCTGAAGGAGGTCTTCAAGTCCTCCGGCGTCGTCGTGGTGGCTCACTACGCAGGCCTCACCGTGGCCCAGATGCAGGCCCTGCGCAGGCAGGCCCGGCAGGCCGGCGCCTCGGTGAAGGTGGCGAAGAACCGTCTCGCCAAGATCGCTCTCGAAGGCACCGACGTAGCCTCCGTCGCCGCCCTGATGAAGGGCCCGACGGTCATCGCCTATTCGGGCGATGCGGTGGCTGCGCCGAAGGTCGTGGCCGACTTCGCCAAGGCGAACGAGAAGTTCGTGATCCTCGGCGGAGCCATGGGCAAGACCGCCCTGAATCCCGACGGCGTCAAGGCGCTCGCCTCGCTGCCGTCGCTCGACGAACTGCGCGCCAAGCTGATCGGCCTGGTTCAGGCCCCGGCCACCAAGATCGCGCAGGTCGTCAACGCGCCGGCCGCCAAGGTCGCCCGCGTCGTTCAGGCTTACGCCTCCAAGAGCGCCGCTTGAGGCTCTTCGCACTATCGAATGGTTCGAACCGAAAAGGACACATGACCAATGGCTGATCTGTCGAAACTCGTTGAAGACCTCTCCAGCCTCACCGTTCTCGAAGCGGCGGAGCTCGCCAAGCTGCTCGAGGAGAAGTGGGGCGTCTCGGCCGCCGCCGCCGTGGCGGTTGCCGCCGCGCCGGGCGCCGGTGGCGCCGCCGCCGCTCCGGCCGAGGAGAAGACCGACTTCACCGTCGTCCTCGCCGCCGCGGGCGACAAGAAGATCGAGGTCATCAAGGAGGTCCGCGCGCTCACCGGCCTCGGCCTCAAGGAGGCCAAGGACCTGGTCGAGGGCGCGCCCAAGACCGTGAAGGAAGGCGTGCCGAAGGAGGAGGCCGAGAAGATGAAGGCCACCCTCGAGAAGGCCGGCGCCAAGGTCGAGCTGAAGTAACCGCGTTCCGGGACCGGGCCTATCCCCCTGGATGGGCTCCGGTTTTCCGGCCACGAACGGCCCCGGGCGCGGTGCGCCCGGGCAGGGTCTTGAAGGAACGGACGAGTCCGGAAGGAAAAAAAGAGACCCGATGGCTGCAAAGCGGGCGTTTCGTGCCTATATGGCTGGAACTCCCCCATTCGCCGCTTGAGCGGCAACGAGAAACTTGGCGCCACGCGCCTGTCCGGAATGCCGCGATGATGGCGGCGGTCCGGAGAGTCGCACCGGTAGCCTCCGAGGATGGCGCCCTTTTCGGGCGCGGTCGCAATCTACGGAGCAAAGGGCCCGATGGCACAGCAGACTTTTACCGGTCGCAAACGCGTTCGTAAGTTCTTCGGAAAAATTCATGAAGTCGCGGAGATGCCGAACCTCATCGAGGTTCAGAAGGCGTCCTACGACCAGTTTTTGCTCGTGGAGGAGCCCAAGGGCGGCCGCCCCGACGAGGGCCTGCAGGCGGTCTTCAAGTCCGTCTTCCCGATCACCGACTTCTCGAACACCGCGCAGCTCGAGTTCGTCAAGTACGAGTTCGAGCCGCCGAAATACGACGTCGACGAGTGCCGCCAGCGCGGCATGACCTACGCCGCGCCGCTCAAGGTGACGCTGCGCCTCATCGTGTTCGATATCGATGAAGAGACCGGCGCGCGCTCCGTGAAGGACATCAAGGAGCAGGACGTCTACATGGGCGACATCCCGCTCATGACGATGAACGGCACCTTCATCGTCAACGGCACCGAGCGCGTGATCGTGTCGCAGATGCACCGCTCGCCGGGCGTGTTCTTCGACCACGACAAGGGCAAGACCCATTCCTCGGGCAAGCTGCTGTTCGCCGCCCGCATCATCCCCTACCGCGGCTCCTGGCTCGACATCGAGTTCGACGCCAAGGACATCGTCTACGCGCGCATCGACCGCCGCCGCAAGATCCCGGTGACGTCGCTCCTTTACGCCCTCGGCATGGACGGCGAGGAGATCCTCAACACCTTCTACAAGCAGGTCATCTACAAGCGCGCCAAGGACGGCTGGCGCGTGCCGTTCGACGCCAACCGCATGCGCGGCTACAAGGCGATCAACGACCTCGTCGACGCCGACACCGGCAAGGTCGTGGTCGAGGCCGGCAAGAAGATCACCGTGCGCCAGGCCCGGCAGCTCGCCGAGAAGGGCCTCAAGGCCCTGCGCATGACCGACGAGGAGCTGATCGGCCACTACATCGCCGAGGACCTCGTCAACCCCAAGACCGGCGAGATCCACGCCGAGGCGGGCACCGAGATCACCGAAAAGGTGCTCAAGGCCCTCAACGAGCAGGGCTACAAGGAAATCCCGATCCTCGACATCGACCACGTCAACGTCGGCGCCTACATCCGCAACACGCTGGCGATCGACAAGAACATGACGCGCGAGGACGCGCTGTTCGACATCTACCGCGTGATGCGCCCCGGCGAGCCGCCGACCATCGACACCGCGCAGGCGATGTTCCAGTCGCTGTTCTTCGACCCCGAGCGCTACGACCTGTCCTCGGTCGGCCGCGTCAAGATGAACATGCGCCTCGACCTCCAGGCGGACGACACCATCCGCACGCTGCGCAAGGAGGACATCGTCGGCGTCATCCGCGTGCTGCTCGACCTGCGCGACGGCAAGGGCGAGGTGGACGACATCGACCACCTCGGCAACCGCCGCGTCCGCTCGGTCGGCGAGCTGATGGAGAACCAGTACCGCCTCGGCCTGCTGCGCATGGAGCGCGCCATCAAGGAGCGCATGTCGTCGGTCGACATCGACACCGTGATGCCGCAGGACCTCATCAACGCCAAGCCGGCGGTCGCCGCGGTGCGCGAGTTCTTCGGCTCCTCGCAGCTCTCGCAGTTCATGGACCAGACCAACCCGCTGTCCGAGATCACGCATAAGCGGCGTCTCTCGGCGCTGGGCCCTGGCGGCCTGACCCGCGAGCGCGCCGGCTTCGAGGTGCGCGACGTGCACCCGACGCACTATGGCCGCATCTGCCCGATCGAGACGCCGGAAGGCCCGAACATCGGCCTCATCAACTCGCTCGCGACCTACGCGCGCGTCAACAAGTACGGCTTCATCGAGACGCCGTACCGCCGCGTCAAGGACGGCCGCGTCACCGACGAGGTGGTCTATCTCTCCGCCATGGAGGAGGGCCGCTACACCGTCGCCCAGGCCAACCAGCCGATCGACGCCAAGGGCCGCTTCACCGAGGACCTGATCGTGTGCCGCCACGCCGGCGACGTGCAGATGGTGTCGCCCGACAAGGTCGACTTCATGGACGTGTCGCCGAAGCAGCTCGTGTCGGTCGCCGCGGCGCTGATCCCGTTCCTCGAGAACGACGACGCCAACCGCGCGCTGATGGGCTCGAACATGCAGCGCCAGGCGGTGCCGCTGGTGCGCGCCGAGGCGCCGTTCGTCGGCACCGGCATGGAAGGCGTGGTCGCCCGCGACTCGGGCGCGGCCATCGCCGCGCGCCGCACCGGCATCGTCGACCAGGTCGACGCCACCCGCATCGTCATCCGCGCGACCGACGACCTCGACCCGACCAAGTCGGGCGTGGACATCTATCGCCTGATGAAGTTCCAGCGCTCGAACCAGAACACCTGCATCAACCAGCGCCCGCTGGTGAAGGTGGGCGACCGCGTCAACAAGGGCGACATCATCGCCGACGGCCCCTCGACCGATCTCGGCGAGCTCGCGCTCGGCAGGAACGTGCTGGTCGCGTTCATGCCGTGGAACGGCTACAACTTCGAGGACTCGATCCTGCTCTCCGAGCGCATCGTGAAGGACGACGTGTTCACGTCGATCCACATCGAGGAGTTCGAGGTGATGGCCCGCGACACCAAGCTCGGGCCGGAAGAGATCACCCGCGACATCCCGAACGTGTCGGAAGAGGCGCTCAAGAACCTCGACGAGGCCGGCATCGTCTACATCGGCGCCGAGGTCAACGCCGGCGACATCCTGGTCGGCAAGATCACGCCGAAGGGCGAGAGCCCGATGACGCCGGAGGAGAAGCTCCTGCGCGCCATCTTCGGCGAGAAGGCGTCGGACGTGCGCGACACGTCGATGCGCGTGCCGCCGGGCGTGCAGGGCACGGTCGTCGAGGTGCGCGTGTTCAACCGCCACGGCGTCGACAAGGACGAGCGCGCGCTCGCCATCGAGCGCGAGGAGATCGAGCGCCTCGCCAAGGACCGCGACGACGAGCAGGCGATCCTCGACCGCAACGTCTACAACCGCCTGGCGGAGCTTCTCGAAGGCCGCCAGGGCATCGCCGGCCCCAAGGGCTTCAAGAAGGACACCAAGATCACCCGCGCGGTGCTCGACGAGTATCCGCGCTCGCAGTGGTGGCAGTTCGCCTCGCCGAACGACAAGCTGATGGCCGAGATCGAGGCCATGCGCAAGCAGTACGACGAGAGCAAGAAGGGCCTCGAGCAGCGCTTTCTCGACAAGGTGGAGAAGCTGCAGCGCGGCGACGAGCTGCCGCCCGGCGTGATGAAGATGGTCAAGGTCTTCGTCGCGGTGAAGCGCAAGATCCAGCCCGGCGACAAGATGGCTGGCCGCCACGGCAACAAGGGCGTGGTGTCGAAGATCGTGCCGGTGGAGGACATGCCGTTCCTCGCCGACGGCACGCCGGTCGACGTCGTGCTCAACCCGCTCGGCGTGCCGAGCCGCATGAACGTCGGCCAGATCCTGGAGACGCACCTCGGCTGGGCCTGCGCCGGCCTCGGCCAGCGCATCGGCCAGGCGGTGGACGCCTACAACGCCCGCAAGGACGTGAAGCCGCTCAAGGAGACGCTGAAGAAGGTCTACGGCGACGACGAGACCATCAAGTCTCTCGGCGACCCGGACCTCGTCGAGCTCGGCGAGAACCTGCGCCACGGCGTGCCGATCGCGACGCCGGTATTCGACGGCGCCAAGGAGACCGACATCGAGCACATGCTCGACATGGCCGGCCTCGACCGCTCCGGGCAGTCGGTGCTCTACGACGGCCGCACCGGCGAGCAGTTCGACCGCAACGTGACGGTCGGCTACATCTATATCCTGAAGCTGCATCACCTCGTGGACGACAAGATCCACGCCCGGTCGATCGGCCCGTACTCGCTCGTCACCCAGCAGCCGCTGGGCGGCAAGGCGCAGTTCGGCGGCCAGCGCTTCGGCGAGATGGAGGTGTGGGCGCTCGAAGCCTACGGCGCGGCCTACACGCTGCAGGAGATGCTGACCGTCAAGTCGGACGACGTCGCCGGCCGCACCAAGGTCTACGAGGCGATCGTGCGCGGCGACGACACGTTCGAGGCCGGCATCCCCGAGAGCTTCAACGTTCTGGTCAAGGAGATGCGCTCTCTCGGCCTCAACGTCGACCTCTACAACTCCAAGCAGCAGGCGCGTCCCGCCGAGACGCCCGCCAGCGAAGCCGCCGAGTAGCGGCGAACGATTTCCCCTCCCGGCGACGGGAGGGGACCGCTGAATTCTCAAGATGGCGGCCGGCCCCGCCGGCCAATCGGAGATGACGATGAACCAGGAAGTGATGAATCTTTTCAGCCCGCAGGCCCCGGCCCAGGTCTTCGACCAGATCCGGATTTCGATCGCGAGCCCGGAAAAGATTCTGTCGTGGTCCTACGGCGAGATCAAGAAGCCGGAGACCATCAACTACCGCACCTTCAAGCCCGAGCGCGACGGCCTGTTCTGCGCCCGCATCTTCGGGCCGATCAAGGACTACGAGTGCCTGTGCGGCAAATACAAGCGGATGAAGTACAAGGGCATCATCTGCGAGAAATGCGGCGTCGAGGTCACGCTGTCGCGCGTGCGGCGCGAGCGCATGGGCCACATCGAGCTCGCCGCGCCGGTCGCGCACATCTGGTTCCTGAAGTCGCTGCCGAGCCGCATCGGCCTGCTGCTCGACATGACGCTCAAGGACCTCGAGCGCATCCTCTATTTCGAATACTACGTGGTGCTGGAGCCCGGCACGACGGCGCTGCAGATGCACCAGCTCCTCTCGGAGGAGGAGTACCTCAAGGCGCAGGACGAGCTCGGCGCGGACAGCTTCACCGCCAAGATCGGCGCCGAGGCGATCCGCGACATGCTCAAGGACCTCGACCTCGAGAAGCTCCAGGCGGAGACCCGCGCCGAGCTCGCCTCGACGGATTCCGAGATCAAGAAGAAGAAGGCGGCGAAGCGGCTGAAGCTGATCGACGCCTTCCTGCAGTCGAAGAACAAGCCGGAGTGGATGATCCTGACGCACGTGCCGGTGATCCCGCCGGACCTGCGCCCGCTCGTCCCGCTCGACGGCGGCCGCTTCGCGACCTCGGACCTCAACGACCTCTACCGCCGCGTCATCAACCGCAACAACCGCCTCAAGCGGCTGATCGAGCTGCGCGCGCCGGACATCATCATCCGCAACGAGAAGCGCATGCTTCAGGAAGCAGTCGACGCGCTGTTCGACAACGGCCGCCGCGGCCGCGTCATCACCGGCGCCAACAAGCGGCCGCTGAAGTCGCTCGCCGACATGCTCAAGGGCAAGCAGGGCCGCTTCCGGCAGAACCTGCTCGGCAAGCGCGTCGACTACTCCGGCCGCTCGGTCATCGTGGTCGGCCCGGAGCTCAAGCTGCACCAGTGCGGCCTGCCGAAGAAGATGGCGCTCGAGCTGTTCAAGCCGTTCATCTACTCGCGGCTCGACGCCAAGGGCCTGTCCACCACCGTGAAGCAGGCGAAGAAGCTCGTCGAGAAGGAGAAGTCCGAGGTCTGGGACATCCTCGACGAGGTGATCCGCGAACATCCGGTGCTGCTCAACCGCGCGCCGACGCTGCACCGCCTGGGCATCCAGGCGTTCGAGCCGGTGCTGATCGAAGGCAAGGCGATCCAGCTTCACCCGCTGGTCTGCGCGGCCTTCAACGCCGACTTCGACGGCGACCAGATGGCCGTGCACGTTCCGCTGTCGCTCGAAGCGCAGCTCGAAGCGCGCGTGCTGATGATGAGCACCAACAACATCCTGCACCCCGCGAACGGCTCGCCGATCATCGTGCCGTCGCAGGACATCGTGCTCGGCCTCTACTACCTGTCGCTGATGCGCGACAACGAGCCGGGGCAGGGCAAGGTGTTCGGCGACATGGCCTCGATCGAGCACGCGCTCGCCAACAAGGTCATCACGCTCCACACCAAGATCAAGTACCGCTACGAGGGCGTGGACGCCGAGGGCAACACCAAGTTCACCTGGTATGACACGACCCCCGGCCGCGTCATGCTCGGCGAGGTGCTGCCCAGGCACCCGAAGACGCCGTTCGACGTCGTCAACAAGCTGATGACGAAACGCGAAATCTCCAACATGATCGACACGGTGTACCGCCACTGCGGTCAGAAGGAGACGGTGATCTTCTGCGACCGCATCATGGCGCTCGGCTTCCACAACGCCTTCAAGGCCGGCATCTCGTTCGGCAAGGACGACATGGTCGTGCCGGCGGCGAAGTGGAAGATCGTGGAGAAGACCCGCGAGCTCGCCAAGGATTTCGAACAGCAGTTCAACGAGGGCCTCATCACCCAGGGCGAGAAGTACAACAAGGTGGTCGACGCCTGGTCGAAGTGCACCGAGGAGATCGCCGCCGAGATGATGCGCGAGATCTCGTCCACCAAGAAGGGGCCGGACGGGCGCGAGGCGCAGATCAACTCGATCTACATGATGGCGCACTCCGGCGCGCGCGGCTCGCCCGCGCAGATGCGCCAGCTCGCCGGCATGCGCGGCCTGATGGCGAAGCCCTCGGGCGAGATCATCGAGAGCCCGATCATCTCGAACTTCAAGGAAGGCCTGTCCGTGCTCGAGTACTTCAACTCGACCCACGGCGCCCGCAAGGGCCTGGCCGACACCGCCTTGAAGACGGCGAACTCGGGCTACCTGACCCGGCGTCTCGTCGACGTGGCGCAGGACTGCATCATCACGTCGTCGGACTGCGGCACGTCCAACGGCATCAAGGTGCGCGCCATCATCGACTCCGGCCAGGTGGTCGCCTCGCTGGCGAGCCGCATCCTCGGCCGCACCACGGCGGAGGATCTGAGCGAGCCGGCGACCGGCAAGCTGATCGTCGCCAAGGGCACGCTGCTCGAGGAGCCGCAGGTCGAGGCGGTGGTCGCCGCCGGCATCCAGGAGGTGAAGATCCGCTCGGTGCTCACCTGCGAGACCGTGAACGGCGTCTGCGGCGCCTGCTACGGCCGCGACCTCGCGCGCGGCACGCCGGTCAACATGGGCGAGGCGGTCGGCGTCATCGCCGCGCAGTCCATCGGCGAGCCGGGCACCCAGCTCACCATGCGCACCTTCCACATCGGCGGCGCGGCTCAGATCAACGAGCAGTCGTTCATCGAGAGCAACTTCGACGGCACGGTGCGGATCAAGAACCGCAACGTGGTGCGCAACTCCGACGGCGAGCTGATCGCCATGTCGCGCAACATGACGGTGGCGATCGTCGATGCCGCCGGCACCGAGCGCGCCGTGCACCGCATCCAGTACGGCTCGCGCCTGAAGGTCGACGAGGGCGACCAGATCAAGCGCGGCCAGCGCATCGCCGAGTGGGACCCCTACACGCGGCCGATCATCACCGAGGTCGAGGGCACGATCGGGTTCGAGGACCTGGTCGAGGGCCAGTCGATCTCGGAGACGCTCGACGAATCGACCGGCATCGCCAAGCGCGTGGTCATCGACTGGCGCACGTCGAGCCGGGCGGCG
>Ga0180221_1002102_pt1 | contig 12014 bp, 8 predicted proteins | sample eDN5th37CKraftMG_FD_151339 | JGI IMG/M metagenome (GOLD analysis project Ga0180221, IMG submission 151339) | Enriched Miracle-Growth compost microbial communities from Emeryville, California, USA - eDNA 5th pass 37_C Kraft MG (version 2) (version 2) ...
GGGGACCCGACAATCCGTGCCCGCTGATGCTCCGTCCTGTCCAATCGCCGGCGGGTTCGAAGGAGCGATGCGATGTATGACTACGAGGTCCAGTATCGGCGCCTGCGGGCCATCGGGATGCCAGGCTGGGCCGGTCATCAGTACCAGCGCGCGCTGGCCGGGGTGACAGGCGCACTGGATAGACTTGAGCAAGGCATCCTTCCGCCGCCGCCCGGCCAGATGCTCGAGCTGGGTTGCGGCAACGGCCTGTCGTCTCTCGTGATGGCTGGCCGGGGCTACGAGGTTCATGGCGTCGATATCGCCGGAATGGCCGTGGCCTGGGCCCGGGAGCGGTTCGCGGCGGCCGGCCTCGCCGGCTCGTTCCTCGAGGGTAGCGTCTGCAGCATGCCGTTCTTCGAGGACGGGGCGTTCGACATCGTGTTCGACGGCAGCTGCCTGCACTGCCTGATCGGCGACGAGCGCGCGCAGTGCCTGGCCGAGGTCCGCCGCATCCTCCGGATCGACTGGGCGTTCGTGGTCAGCAGCATGTGCGGCGAACCGAAATCCGATGCCCCCCGAGCCCGGTTCGATCCGAAGACCAACTGCCTGTTCGAGGACAGTGAGCCATGCCGGACCCTGAAGCCCGCTGCCGGAGTTGGAGCGTGAGCTGGTGGATGCCGGCTTCAAGGTACGAAGTGCGGCATCCGCGTCAATTCGTGGTGGGATCACGCCACCCTGGTCTGCGCCAGGGCAGACCAGATGCCCGTCCGGCACAATCGAGATGATCACCGCTCTCCGACAGCAGGTGGGCGGGCATTAGGCGATCAGCCGACGGCTAGGGATACGGCCGCACGAGTCCGCTGCCATGACGTAAGCGCCCGAGAGCACCAGCCTGAACACGGATTTTCGGCCTCACTCAGCCGCCTCAAGAAGCCTCGGCTGCTCCTGAGTCAGCGATTGCACGATGGCCTGCATGACTGGCGGACACACGCCATTCCCAAGCACTTTGATGCGGTCGCGCCTGGAACCGTGCACGAGCTGGTAGCCATCGTCGAATCCCATTGCTCGCTTCAGTTCCGGCACCTGGAGCATCCGGAGCATCGGGGTCTCGCCCTGCCACGTGACCAGCCCGAAACGGTCGAGCGTCGTCAGTGTCCTCAAGGGACGGTCAAGGGGCTGCCAACCGCCACTTCCGTCCGAGCCATAGTAGACGATGAGGAAAGGCGTCCCCTTTCCCAAGGCTTCCATCGCCCGCTCGGCGCGCGCGAGCGTGTCCGGGGCGCGGCGATCCGCGTAGAGCGGCCCCGACTTCCACATGCCGCCGAGGTCGATCACGTCCCCGGCCTTTCTCATGCCGTCGGTCTCCGTGGCGGGGCGCACTACCGGGGAAGGAACAGCTTCGCGGTCGCACAGAAGAAAAAGGCGCCTGCGGGTCTGAGGCACCCCGAACTCGACCGCATCGAGTACCTCCGGTCGAACTCTGTAGCCGAGATCTTCAAGGTCAGAAATAAGAGGATCGTACCCATGCCAGCTGCGCATGTGCACAACATTCTCAAGGATGATCCAGCGAGGCTCAAGTTCGCGGGCAAAGTTGATGATATACCTTGCTGTGCGCTTGCTGTTCTCGTCGCGGGGACGGCTCCCCTTGGCGCAGGTATGGTTTGTGCATTCGGGAGATGCAAGGATCAGGTCGATCTCTCCGATCTCGCCGAGCGTTGATTTATTGGAATCTTCGTCGAGCGTCGCGTTGATCACCTGCGCGCCCGGAAAATTTGACTTGTAGGTCTCAGTGGCGAGGCCCCACGCATCGACGCCGCAGACAATTTCGGCGCCGGCCTTCCTGGCGCCCCAGCTGCTCCCGCCTCCGCCGCAAAACAGGTCGAGCGTTCTCAATCTCATGGCACTGCCTTACCAGGTTCGTTCCGCTGTGACCAGGCGGGTTCTCATGGGCGCCCCTTGGTCGATTCGCGCGAGAGCACCCGGACAACGCGGGAGACGCATCGTTCGATATCTCCCGAGACTTGGTGTTCCCAGATCCGCACGACCTTCCAGCCCATACCCCTCAGGAGCTGGTGGTTCCGCACGTCCCGACGACGGTTACCGTCGATCTTCGATTCCCATTTTTCGGAGAGCTTGTTCCGCCACTGCTGAAACCGCCAGCCGTGCCAGAAGTCGCCGTCTACAAAGACGGCGACCCGCTCCTGCCGAAAGACAAAGTCCGGCCGCCCCGGCAGCTCCCTCACATGCCCCTCCCAATTCAGGCCCCGCGCCGAGAGTGCGGCTGCCATCACCTGCTCGGGGCGGGTGTCCTTTCCCTTAATTCGGGCCATGACAGCGCTGCGCTTCTCGGGGGACATGATGTCCCCCTTGTGACGCCGCGGTCCTGGTGAGGGGATCCCTACCACCTCGGCCTCACCGCATTTCCGGGATGCCGGCGAGCGGCGCCGAGAAATTTCCTTTGCATACGGCGTCCCAGCACTCGGCCTTCTTGGCCCATTCCGAAACCATGCGGCCGCCGGCGCTGGCATGGAGAATCTCGTTCACTTCTTGTGCCCACACCTGGACCTGCTCCTGGAGACGCTCGGAGATCGTCTGCTGCTGCCAAACCTTGTCGAGATCAAGCCGGTCCCCAATCTGGTCCGACAGAGCGGAGACGGTGTATGCCGCGACGTTCGCTTGGAACGCCGGGAACATCGGCCTGACCAGCTTGTGCACGGTCTTGAAGATGATCGCTTTGGCAATCATCCGCTTATATGCTGCCACATCGGGAAGCGAAGCCTCGGGCTGGTCTTCCTCCCCGTTTGCCAAGCTTGCCATGAACTGCTCGAAATTCTTCTGGTTGCCGCGGCTGACGAGATGGGGCTTGCGGTCCCAGGCCGTAAGGAACTTTGCGAGATCGGTCTTGGTGATCTTCCTTGACGAGGGGATGTCGGCCTTCAGTTTCTTGAGCTTCGCAGGCGTCGTGCCCTCCCTCGCGAGCATCGTATTGTAGCTGCCCGCCGCCCGCTCGTAGAACCAGCGGCTCGTGCCATCAGGACAATACGTGGCGAGAGACAGCTGCTCGATCTTGACGTGGAAGGGCTTGTTCGCGGAGAGATCGGACAGCTTCACCGCGTTCTGGCTGTTTGCATATTTCGAGATGTCTGAGATGAGTCCTTCCTCTCCGGCGGGATCATCGGAGCGGAGCACGATGATCTTGGCGGGGACCCGCACGCGACGGAGATCGGTTTCAGGAACCTTCTTCTTCGTGAAGTAGAGGGAGGCCGTTGTCTGGCCGCCGTTGACGATCTGCATGCCCTTCAGCCAGAGGATGCCTGGAGAGCCATTGTCCGATCGGCCGAGACGCACCTCGTCCGCGACGAGGACGATGCCATTGTTATAAGCCATGAAACGCTCCGGCGACCTCTGCAGCGTGTCGCGGATTCCCTTGTTCACCTTACCGGTAGCGCTGAGGAAGGAGCGGACGTTGGCCTCCAGGAGCCGGGCGCCGTACTTTTCGTATACGAATCGTAACGCCTCTCCGGGGATGGCGGTCAGCGCATAATCGTAGTCCGTCATCTCGCCAGGCACGTAGACGCATGGCAATGCGCCGCCGGATACCTCCTCGAAGTTGACCACGAGCTCGTCACGGGGCTTGCCCGCGGACCAATGGCGCCAGAGACGCTCGATGTCCATAACCTCCAGCTTGACCGTCTTGCCCTGGACCTCGCGCGCCTTGAAGTTCTTGGCCTTGGCCTGCCGGTCCGTCAGGACATAGATCCGGATCTGGTCCAACTCCGGGTAGACCTCTTTGATGGTGTGCGCCACTGCGAAGGCATCGTTGGACTGGTCCATCGTGTTGGCCAAGCGCCCCTCGGCACAGCGGGTCAAAAAGCGGAGGCACTGCTCGGCCGCGGTCTTGGTCTCTGAGTCGGGAATCGGGGTCACCTTCTCGACGCCCTCATAGAGGCTCACGAACAGGTCTAGCTGGTCGGCATCCTCTGAGACAGCATAGCCGCTAAGCCGCAATCTTGCGTTGCCTACGGTCGCGGAATAGTGGCAGGCCTCGGGCTCGAAGGTCATGCCGACCTCCGACATGTGCTCCATGACGACGTCGGTGAAGATCGTCTCCTCGTAGGGGTAGGCGCTGCCGGGCACCGCGAGGCGGTCAGCCACCGCCTCCTTCACTTCCGCCCGCGTCTGCAGAAGAAATTCCTCTAGATCCATTCAGATCGCCCCCAGGAGTTCAAGCGCACGCCGAAGGCCAATGTCTCGCACTCCGGCCAGATCGAGATCGATCTCGTAGTGGGCCTTGCGGATGGCCGGATGAATATCTGACTTCGTGAGCCTCGGAAAACCGTCCTGAACCGGCAGGATGGAAATAGCTGTTTGCAGAAAGCACCGCGAGTAGCGATCCGCCGCGGTCTGCAGGAGGCCTGCCTGCACCAACCGGACCTCGAAAGTATCGAGCACCGCTTGGTTCCCCTGCAATTTCTCGCGAATCTTGTCCGCCATTGCCGGGAGGGTCATGCCCGTGCCGTCGAGGGCGAGCCGCACTGCCGCAAGGAAGAGCGGCTGGCGCAGGCTGTCATCGAGCTGTTCGAGCGAGGAAATCGTCACGGGAAAGCCGCCTGCCGAAAGCGTCGTCTTCGCCTCGACCCCGCCGCTCCCCAACACGAAATCCTGCAGACTGTCGAGCGGCCCCTGCCATGCATCGAGGACGTCCCTCTCCGGCACGCCCGCATCGATCATGAGATCGATGATGACCAGCTCCCCAAATAGGCCCACCTCGGCCTCAGGGGAAAGCATCCCTTCCCTGTGCCGATCCATGAAGTCCTGCCACGCGCGAATGCGTGCCAGAAAACGATGGAGCACATTGTCCTCGTCCCCCGTTCGGCTGCCCTCGAGCAGCCGAACGAGATCCTCAGCCATCATGATAAAGAGTTCCAGGCTGCCGCCGGTTCTGCGGGCGAGTGCCGCCCAGCGCCGATCTCCGCCTGTCGGGTCATCGGACAGCCAGAAAACCTCAAAGCCGTGCCCCTGCGGCAGATGGGATTCGGGGACCCGCCGGATGTTGCGAAAGCCGACGAGAATGGCCTCCTCGTTGCCGGGCAGCCGCCGGCCAGCAAGCAGCATGCAGGGGGCGCCGGTGGTGACGGGGATGGTCATCCACCCCTCGCCCTCGCGGGTACCGGCAAGCGCGCGCCAAGCCGCGTGCAAGTCGTCAATGTCAGCCGACACCGCCATATTCCTGTTCCCAGTAGACGTTGTTCACCCGATATCTTACCCGCACGCCTGTATCGCTCGCGGGGAAGCTGACGGCGAAGCCGATGACCGGCGGCAGGTTGGCGGGCGGATTGAGTTCAGACCAGGACTTTGCCGGGTCGACGGCATAGAGGAACAGTACGCCCCGCTGCTTGGGGCGGGCCTTTCTGATTGCCGGCCCATTGGGCGCGTCTGGCTCCTCCCGCGTTGCATTCCGGCCTGGGTCGGCATGGAAGGCCCTGCGCGTGTGGGCGAGCGCCTCCATCCAGGCCTGCTCGTCGAGATCGATGGCCTCGTCGCGCGGCGACATCAGGCGCCGGATGGAGTAGCGGTCTGTGTGCTCTCCGTGCGCGCCACGCAGGAGCATCTCGACTGAAATCCCGTCTCCGAGGGAAACCGGGCCACCCTCGCCGCCGCCTATCGCCGCCACGGTCCAGTGCGTCAGCTCCCTTCTCGGAACCAGGGAGCGGATGAACTGGGCAAGCAACAGGCTGTTCGCCTTCCGGGCTTCCGGATGGCTGCGATAGCTTTCCAAGAAACCCAGCACGTCATCGGCGGGAACGTCGCTCCACAGATAGCCCTTCCAGACGTGCTCGGCGCCATTGCGCTGCTGCCTGGGATCACGTTCCGGCACCCCAAGCGATGAGACGAGCCGACGCGCCGCATCGAGATTGCTCTGGAGCACGCCGGGTTCGCGATGGAAGTTGACGGTCTCGGAGAGGCCGCCACTGAAGGAGAGTTCGAGATCCCTTGCGGTCCGCATCTTGATGCTGGACGTCACCGTCAGCACCGGATGGGACTGCACCTTCAGCCCATAATCACGCGGCGTGGCGCCGCTCGCTGCCATGAAATCGAACTCCTCACGCAGCTCCTCCGACGCATCGGCGATGTGCTCGAACCATTCGACGAGTTCGCCGGTGGTGTAAAGCCGGCAGAGGTCGAGATAGCCCGGCCGATAACCGAACCAGCGGCCCATCTGCATCAGCGTGTCGTACATCCTGGCGGCGCGCAGGAAATAGCTGATGGTCAGCCCCTCAAGGGTGAGGCCGCGCGCCAACTTGTCCCCGCCGATGGCGATGACCTTGAGTCCGGTCTCCTGATTCTCGGCATAATCGAGGGCATCCTTGGCCGTGCCATTGATCATGCGCACCTGGATGTCGGCGGCGGCATCCGCCAGGAGCAGCTCGATGTCCTCCCACTTGGCGGCTGCGTGACGGCCGGTGTCGTCGGGGAAGTTTCCGGCCATAGACGCAGTTGTTGGCGCGAAGTCCCGCTCCCAGAGCGACCGCAAGGCGGCAAGGGCGACTTCATAGCCTGTTGTGCGCCTCTCCAGCCGCTGTCGCCGGTGCCGGACGTGCTCCTCCACCTGTGAGTGAACGATCTTCTGGACGGAGGTGAAGCGCGTCACATGGACCAGCATCGAGCAATGCTCGGTCTCATGCCCGCGCAACCGGCGCAGTGCGCAGGTCAGAATGAAAGCGTCGATAGCCTCGCTCAGCGATGGTGGCAGCTCGTTCCGGCCGTCGTGGAGGGGTACATGGCCACTCTTGTGGCCTGTCGGCATCCATCCCTCGAAATCGGCAACGTGTCGCACCAGCGGCAACCCAGCGCTGCGACCTGAGTCCATGCGAGTGCCGAACACCTTCGCTGGACCGACGTAGCTGGACGGCGCTGCAAGGTTGATGATGAAGGCGGCGGGGAAGAGGTCCGGGCCCTCCTCGCGGGTGGTTGCCTGCTCATGGATGAAGATGTTGGCGAAGGGGGTCGCCGTGTATCCGACGTAGGCCGACCGCGAAAAGCTGTGCAGGATGCGGCGGACGCGCCGGTTGATGGCCGTGGGTTCATGCTCCTCGTCCGGCCTGCCATTTTCGTCGAGCAGGATCTCCTCGGTGTCGACACTCGCGTGATCGGCCTCATCGTCGATCAGCAGAAGCGGCAGATTGGTGACGATGGGGCGGCCGGTCTCCCTGTCTCGCGTGTTCGCCACATGATTGCGGATCCAGCCCAGAAGGCGTTCAAGCACCGTCTTGTTCTTCTTGACGACGAAGAGCCATGGACGCTGCTCCGGCGTGATGCCGAGATTGCGGGCGAGCCTCGTGTTGAAGTCGCCGTTCTCCGCGCGGTTGGTCGCGTAGTTCGGCCGGATCTCCGGATCAGCATCAATTTCCCCGACCCCAACGGGCACGAGCGCCTCCCCGTCGAAGGCTGTTGTCTTGTAACCAAGGAAGGCCTCGTCCAGGCGCATCTGCGTCTGCGACCGCAGGTTGTTGTGAAGGCCAGCCAGCACGATGACGATCTTGTAGCCAGCGTCGGCGGCCTTGCAGATGAGGCCACCATAGTGGCTGGTCTTGCCAGATTGCACATGCCCGACCACCAGTCCCCGGCGATCCCAAGGCCCCTCGCGCTTCGGGTCCTCAAGCAATGCGAGAACCCCGTCCGTAGACGCATCGAGCGCCTCGACGGCCCTGATAGAAAGCCGGCGTTCCAGCCATTCGCGATACCGCTGCCAATACCGCCAGTCCTGCTTGCGCGCTGCGGTCAGCCAGTCCTTGTGGCCCTCATTGTTCCGGAGTGTCGCGTCCTGTCCGATCCAGAGGCTGAAGCGGCGGATGAGCTCGTCCGTGACCGCTTGGCGGTCGAGCCCATCGCGCCATTTCGGATTCATAGCAAGAACGAGATCGATCTTCTCGTTGATCAAGGCAGGCGTGACAGATGCGCGATCCTCCTCGTCCAGGAGCAGTTCCTGGACGAACTTGGCGATCCTCTGATCAGCTGCGGACGCCATCCTCTTCTCCTGTCTGCGGATCATCGGGAAGGGCCGCGACGAGATCCGGGTGATTGTTGAAGGGTTCCGTGTGGAGGAGCTGCTCCCGCGCGAGCTGCGGTGACAGGCCTTTGCGGAGGACGAGATTGCGGTACATCACCCTGAGTACCGCCCGCACTTCCGAGGGAGCCTCGCCAGCAAAGCCGGTACGCGGTGTTTCCCGCCCCTCGGTCGTATCCAGCCAGATGCGCTGCACGGGAACCGTCTCCTCGACCACCCGCAACATGGCCGCGATGGGAGCAGCGAGGCCTCCTGCGTCATCGAGAACCGACCGGACGGCCGGATGGTCGCGATCGATGCGATAGCGGATGCCGCTCGCCGAGTGCTCGACCCGCCATGCCTGGGCCACTGGGCGGCTGCCGCCTGCCACCATCGGTCGGCCGCGATGAGCAAACACCCGGCGTGCCCGGGCACGCGTCTCTTCCGCCAGCAATGTCAGGTGCGTTCGCAGGGCGACCGGAGGACTGGCTGTCGATTTGCGGATGTCGATCTTCCAGGCGGCATCGGCCGAATTGGGAATGTCGAGCCGTATCCGGGCCAAGCGATGAGCTTCTTCCTTGGTCCAGGAGCGACCTTGGCCAAGGCCGAGCCAACTTCCGGGCAGAAGCAGCCGCCGATTGCGATAGACATAGAAGCCCTGTTGCGCCGTCCAGCCGTGCGGGCCAGCTGCCGACAACTCCTGCTGCGATGTCAGGAGGTCCTTGTGGGGCAGAACATGGCATTGCACCTCCACCATCCCGGCAGGGGAGCGCATCCTTTCCACGGGCGAAGACCAGGTAGCCGCATGATTCCGGAGGAACGGATCCCACGCCGCCAAGGGCCGGCCGTTGATGGCAAGTCTCAGGCCCGGGCCAACGTCGTCGAGATACCGGTGGAACACCATGGCGAGGTGCCGTTCCACGTCGTCCATGAGATCAAGGAAGTCCTGCTCCGTGAACCCGGGCGTGACGATCCTGTCGAGACACTCCCAGAGAACCAGCGTTCCCCTGCCGGCCACGAGCAGTGGTTGCAACAGGTGTTCGGATCCCGCAGCCGGGCCTTCGAGAAGGAGCCAACCATTCTCAGGATTCGAAGCAAGGACATCGAGATCCCACCGCAGGCAGTTCATATGGCCGTCGCGGATACTGGCCACAGTGAGCCTCCGGCACTGCGAGAACGAGGCTGTCTTGAGGCCGAGACCGAAGCGGCCGAGATCGCTCTCCGCACGGGCATCGAGCGGACTCCGCTCACCGAGCCGCATCGCCGCATCCAGCCCCTGTTCGTCCATGCCGCCTCCATCATCCAGGATAGAGGCATGGCTGCCCTCGCCGGCCCAAGCGAACTCAAGCGCCACAGATGTGGCCGTGGCCGAGATGCTGTTGTCGATGATGTCGGCAAGCGCAGTGGCAGTCGAATAGCCAAGCCCGCGCAACGCCTCGATCATGGCAGCGGCACGGGGCGGCGCTGAGCGGGCCTTTCCTGGAGCGAATGAATTCAACTGCCGGTCCCCTAGACGCAGCCGCGCAGGTGCCGCGAGCGGGCGGGATGCTCAAAGAAGCGCATGGCCTTGGCCTCTATCTGGCGGATGCGTTCGCGCGTGACGCCGTAGATTTGCCCAATCTCCTCAAGAGTGTGTTCGGCGCAATCGATGCCGAACCGCATGCGGATCACCGCGGCGTAGCGAGGACCGAGCCTTTCGACGAGCGTTTCCAGCAGCTCTTTGACCAGGGATCTCAAATCGGAAGAGTTGCAGATATCCTCTGCCGAAGGCGTGTCGCCGTCTGCGACGCTTTCCACTTCATCCCAGCAGTTTTCGAAATCGATGGGCTCGTCGGGCACCCTGAGAAGCTTACGCACTCGGTCCGCTGGTATTTCGATGAGGGAGGCAATCTGCTCAGGGTCATCCTCCTGTCTCACGCTGCCAAAAGTCCGGGCGCGCACCTTCTCGATCTTGCGCAGGCTGTCATGAACGTGGACTGGGACGCGGATGGTCCTGGCTGTATCCGCCACAGCTCGGATAATTGCCTGCTTTATCCACCAGATTGCGTAGGTTGAGAATTTCGAACCGCGGCGATAGTCGAATCTCTCGGCGGCTCGCATGAGACCAATGGTCCCTTCTTGTATCCTGTCCATGAGGGTCAGGCCGCCATGCTTTCGGGCGACCCAGATCACCAGCCTGAGATTGGCCTCGACTAGGCGTCTCCTAGCCGCCTCAACTTTGTCGAGCCCGGCCTTGATCCTTGCTCCCGTGCTGCCGGTCGCATCGTCCCCCATCGCGATGCGCTGCAGCTCGGCGATGTAGCCTGGAGACAGACCCGCGCGGAGCAGGTGATCAACAAGTCTTGTCCGGTCCGCGCTCGGGTAGCGACAACCGGCAATGATCGCCTGCAGAGAGCCCGGAAGCTCCGCAGCAAGGTGGACAGCAGCAGGAGAGACGTCTGCCTGTTCCTCTTCGTCGGGATCGCTATCGGACTCGCCGTCAGACGCCTCCTCTTCGGGCTCCCCTCCCCCAAGTGAGGAATCGAACATCTCTCGCGCCGGCATATCACCGCGCAGCACCGCCTCGGCGTCCGAAAGGAGCTTCGCCACGGCCGCAGGACTCGCGGTGACGGCGGCGAGCATTTCAAGCGTGCCCCTCTCGACCATCATCCCGAGAGCGGTCTCGTCGTCGCGCGTCAACCGATCGCTCGGCAGATTCTTGAGATACAGAAAGAAGGGGTCTGCATCGTTCGACTGATGGCGCTGGAAAAAGGCAATAGCTTCCGAGATGGAATCGCCGAACCGTTCCTCGTCGTCCTCGTTGGCATCGAGGGGTAGATCCGGCGCGGACAGGTTCTCATCGATCACGACACCGAGATCGCCAAGAGCGAGCCGCAGACCGAGCTCAATTTCCTGCCCCTCCAGGTCGCCGGATGCACCGCCCTCGGGCAGCACTTCGGCAATCCGGTCCCCCCGGACACGCCCGTCCCTCATCGCCTCAAGAAGCAGCGTCCGTAAGGCTTGCTGCTCCTCGCCGCTGAAAGTCGTGCGCCGGCGGCCAAAATGGTCCAGATCGGGCAGATCGATCGGAACGTCGTCCCAGTCCTCGTCGGTGTCGACCGGGACGTGGCGGGACAGTGCCCCTTGAAGAGCGGCCGCGTCATCAGCGCATGACGGATTGTTCGCCGGAGGCGGTGCCTCGCTCTCTTCCTGCCAAGCGGTGAGATCGATCGCCTCGTCAGCGTCCGTCAGACCCGGGACAGAGGTGCCATCCTGCATGCAGCTGTCCGGTGATGGTTGCTCGATGCCAGAAACCGAGGTGGCTTCGTAAGCTGCCTCAACCACATTGGCCCCCTCGCCGGCCTCATGTGTATGGACCATGTCGTCACCAGCGGACTCGGTCTTCTGATCCTCCTCGATCAGGCCCGCGCCAGGGGACGACCCCTCGACCGGCGTCCGGGTGCCTGCCAAGAGTGCCGCAGTCTCGGTCTGCCCACGCATCAGCGCCAGCGTCAGCGCATCGTTGCCTGCGTCGTCGCGAAGCGTGGGATCGGCGCCCTCCTCCAGCAACAACCGGCAAATTTCGAGACGATCCCGGTATGCAGCGAGCATCAAGGGCGAACGGCCCTTATCATCAACTGCGTCGATGCGACTCCCGGAGCGAAGATGCAGGCGAACCGAATCAATAGCGCCCGCAAGCACAGCCAGCCTAAAGGCAGGGCTGAGACTTGGGCGAGGGGAATCACTTAGACCATCGGAAATCGCCCCCTCGTCAATTCTTGCCTTTTGTTCCCCCATCCCGAAAATCAATCTCAATCGAAGCCCTTACTACTACACTTGACGTTCTGCCGGCATGTTGCGTTAAATCAATCTAAATTTGAAACGGGCTATGAATATGACCCTATCCCGGCCCTCTCCGTCAAGTCGATCCGCACGATGAATCGAGGTCGTAGCCTGGCCGCGCAGGGGGGCGGCGTCGCCTTCTTCGCCCTCTCGTCAGGGTCTGGCG
>Ga0180221_1002107_pt1 | contig 12004 bp, 9 predicted proteins | sample eDN5th37CKraftMG_FD_151339 | JGI IMG/M metagenome (GOLD analysis project Ga0180221, IMG submission 151339) | Enriched Miracle-Growth compost microbial communities from Emeryville, California, USA - eDNA 5th pass 37_C Kraft MG (version 2) (version 2) ...
TAGCCGACGTACCCGGGGGGCGCGCCGACGAGCCGGGCGACGGAGTGCTTCTCCGCGTACTCGGACATGTCGATGCGCACCATGGCGCGCTCGTCGTCGAACAAGAAGTCCGCGAGCGCCTTCGCGAGCTCGGTCTTGCCGACACCGGTGGGCCCGAGGAACAGGAACGAGCCGGTGGGCCGGTCGGGGTCGGCGACGCCCGCGCGGGCGCGCCGGACGGCGTCGGACACGGCCGCGACGGCGGCCTGCTGGCCGATCAGGCGCTGACCGATGACGTCCTCCATGTGGAGGAGCTTCTCGGACTCGCCCTGGAGCAGGCGACCGGCGGGGATGCCGGTCCACGCGGACACGACCTCGGCGATCTCGTCGGCCGACACCTTCTCGGGGACGAGCGGCGTCTCGTGCGCGACCGCCTCGGTGCCTGCCTCGGCGTCCTCGGCGGCCTCGGCGGCGCTGAGCTCCTTCTCGACGGCGGGGATCTCGCCGTAGAGGATGCGCGCGGCCTTCTCGAGGTCGCCCTCGCGCTGGAGGCGCTCGGCGTCGGAGCGGAGCTGGTCGAGCCGAACCTTGAGGTCGCCCACGCGGTTGTGCCCGGCCTTCTCGGCCTCCCACCGGGTGGTGAGCGCGGAGAGCTGCTCGCGACGGTCGGCGAGGTCAGCGCGAAGACGGTGGAGGCGCTCCTTGGACGCGGCGTCGTCGGCCTCGGAGAGCACGACCTCCTCCATCTCGAGGCGCGTGACGGCGCGCTGGAGCTCGTCGATCTCCGTCGGGGACGAGTCGAGCTCCATGCGCAGGCGCGACGCGGCCTCGTCGACGAGGTCGATGGCCTTGTCGGGGAGCTGGCGGCCGGTGATGTAGCGGTCGGACAGCGCCGCGGCGGCCACGAGCGCGTCGTCGGCGATGGTCACCTTGTGGTGGGCCTCGTAGCGCTCCTTGAGCCCGCGGAGGATCGCGACGGTGTCCTCGACGGACGGCTCGCCGACGAACACCTGCTGGAACCGGCGCTCGAGCGCGGGGTCCTTCTCGATGTGCTCGCGGTACTCGTCGAGCGTCGTCGCGCCGACCATGCGGAGCTCGCCGCGCGCGAGCATGGGCTTGAGCATGTTGCCCGCGTCCATGGCACCCTCGCCGCCGGCGCCGGCGCCCACGACGGTGTGCAGCTCGTCGATGAACGTGACGACCTGCCCGTCGGACTGCTGGATCTCCTCGAGGACGGCCTTGAGGCGCTCCTCGAACTCGCCGCGGTACTTGGCGCCCGCGACCATCGACGCGAGGTCGAGCGCGACGAGCTTCTTGCCCTTGAGGGACTCGGGGACGTCGCCCGCGACGATGCGCTGGGCGAGGCCCTCGACGACGGCCGTCTTCCCGACGCCGGGCTCGCCGATGAGCACGGGGTTGTTCTTGGTGCGGCGGGACAGCACCTGGATCACGCGCCGGATCTCGGAGTCGCGCCCGATCACGGGGTCGAGCTTGCCGTCGGCGGCGGCCGCGGTGAGGTCGTTGCCGTACTGCTCGAGCGCCTTGTAGGTGCCCTCGGGGTTGGGGCTCGTGACCTTGGCGTTGCCGCGGACGGACGGCAGGGCGGCGCGCAGCGCGTCGACGGTCGCGCCGGCGGCGCGCAGGATGTCCGCGGCGGGCGACTGGGCCCCCGCCAGCCCGATCAGCAGGTGCTCGGTCGAGACGTACTGGTCGCCGAGCGACTGCGCCTCCTTGCCGGCGAGGTCGAGCACGGCGCTCGTGGCGCGGCTCGCGGTCGGCTGGGCGACGGCGGAGCCGCTCGCGGTGGGCAGCGCGACGAGCGCGCCGCGCACCTTCTGGCCGACGGCCTGGGTGTCGGCGCCGACGGCGTCGAGCAGCCCGCCAGCGACGCCGCCCTGCTGCTGCAGCAGCGCGTGGAGCAGGTGGACGGGCTCGAGCTGGGGGTTGCCGGCGGCCGACGCGGTCTGGATGGCCTCGCCGATCGCCTGCTGCGACATGGTCGTGAACTGGGTGTCCATAGGGTCTCCGGGGTCCTCCGGTCATCGGGGATGCTTCTGCTCAGAGCAACCTCTGCAGACTTGAGCCTATTCCGCTCAACTCTGGTTGTCTCCCCCGGGGGACTACCCTCGGGGGCATGCTCCGCACGCCGCTCGTCCGACGACCGCTCCTTGCTCTTGCGGCATTGGGCACCCTGCTGGTGCTCACGGTCGGCGGACTCGGGGTCGGCGGCGCGCAGGCGGCCACGCCGGGCACCTCTCCCACCGCGACGTCGACCGTCCAGCCGGGCGACCGCCCCGACTCCAGCGAGGGCTCGGGCTTCCCGTGGGTCAAGGTCATCCTGGGCGTCGCCGTCGTGGGGCTCGTCACCCTGGCGATCGTGGGTGCGCGGACGCGCCGCTCGATGGACCGCACCTCCGACCAGCGGCCGCCGATCGACTGACGTCGGCATCGCCGCTCAGAGCGTGAGCGACGGCTCTTCGGGGGTCGAGAGCGTGAGCACCACGCCGGCGACGTGCGGGGTCTCCGCCACCCGCCGCTCGAGCGCATCGAGCCGACGGGCGACCACGTGCTCGGCGTCGTCGCCGACGAGGTCGACGCTCGCCACGAGGTAGAGCGACCGCGGCCCGACGTACTCGAGCCGCAGGTACGTCACGCGCGCGACGTCGGGGAACGCGAGGAGCCCGGCGAGGACGCCGTGCCGGGTGCGTTCGTCGACCCCGGCGCCGACCAGGAAGTCCCGGTTGCGCTGGATCAGCACGACGGCGACCACACCCAGGACGAGCCCGACGACGATCGACCCGATCGCGTCCGGGACGGGCGACCCGGTGAGCTGGTGTGTGAGGACGCCGACGAACGCGACGACAAGACCGACGAGGGCGGCGGCGTCCTCCGCGACGACGGCCCGCAGCGTCGGGTCGGACGTCGCGACGACGTGCTGGACGACGTCCCGCTCCGCGTTCCGCGCCTCGCCGCGCGCCTGCCGGATCGACCGCAGGAACGACGTGCCCTCGAGGACGAACGACAGCGCCAGCACCGCGTACGCGATCCCGAAGTCGGAGGCGGGCTCTGCCTTCACGAGCTCCTGGATGCCGTGCGTGACCGACACGCCGGCACCGATCGCGAACAGCCCGATCGCCGCGAACATCGACCACACGTACGCCTCGCGCCCGTAGCCCAGCGGGTGCACCGCGTCCGCCTTGCGCCGGGACGACCGGTCCGCGATCAGGAGGAACACCTCGTTGCCGGTGTCCGCCCAGGAGTGGACGGCCTCCGCGACCATCGACGCCGAACCGGTGACGACCGCCGCCGCCGACTTCGCGATCGCGATCACGAGGTTCGCGGCGAACGCCACGACGACCGTCAGCGTGGAGTCGCCACGCTCGTCGGACGTCGCGACGACGCGCGGCGTCACGGCTGCGACGACCCGGGCGTCGCTGGCGGGCGAGGGCGGGGAGTCGGCCATGACGTTGGTCTAGCACGCACCGGTGGCCCCGGCTCGGCGAGAAGGACGCGACCCGCGCCGCCAGGGACGGTCTCCGAGGTAGCGCTTCTCGCTCGAGGTAGCGCGGAGTCCGTGCTAGCCCGGGCGAGAAGCGCTACCTCGGGGCGTCCGACGACGGAGTGTCCGACGGCGACGCGTCCGACGGCGGGCGCTCCTCCTCGGCGGCCTCGGCCACGTCCTCCTCGGCGAGCGCCGCCTCCTGGTCGTCGGTCAGGTCGTCGACGACGAGGTCCTCGTGCGGGACCTTGCCGGTCCGGAACCCGGCTCGCCCGACCATGTGCGCGGCGACGGGCGCGGTGAGGAGCTGGAACACCACGACGAGCACGAGCATCCCGACGACCGACCACACGTGCACCCGCAGCCCCACGGCCACGAGCATGAGGATGAGCCCGAGGACCTGCGGCTTGGTCGCGGCGTGCATGCGCGCGAGGAGGTCCGGGAAGCGCACGATGCCGATACCGGCAGCGAACGCGAGGAACGCGCCGAGCAGCATGCAGATCGCGGCGACGACGTCCGCGACGCCGTTCCAGTCGATGCTCATCGCTCCCCTCCTTCGGGCGGCTCGACGGCGGCTTCCGCGGCAGCCAGGCCGGCGTCGTCGGCGGCGTCGACGTCGCCCTGCGCGGGCGGGAGCTCGATGCGGCCCTCCTCCTCGCGCTCGACCGCGGCGAACCGCGCGACCGTGACCGAGCCGACGAACGCGACGAGCGACATCACGACGAGGATCGGGATGGTCGTCGCGCGCCGGGCGTAGGCCGCCTCGAGGGCGATCGCGCCGACGATGGTCGTGGTGAAGACGTCGAGGGCGACGGTGCGGTCGAGCATCGAGGGGCCGCGCTCGGCGCGGTAGATCGCGCAGCCCGCGGCGACGGTGAGCAGCGCGATCGTGACGACGAAGACGACGGTCATGCCGGCACCCCTCCCCGGCCCGCGAGGCCCGCGGCCTCGAGCTCGGCGTCGGACGCGAGCGCCCGCAGGACGCGCGCCTCAAGCGCCAGGACGTCGGCCCGCACCTTGTCGACGCCCCCGTAGGCCTCGAGGTCGAGCACGTGGAGGTAGAGCATGCCGGTGAGCCGGTGCACCTCGACGACGAGCGACCCGGGCACGAGCGAGCTGAGCTCGGCGGTCACCGTGAGGTAGATGTCGCTGGGGTTGCGCAGCCGCACCCCCACGACGGCGCCGCGTGGCTGCCGTCCGGGGCGCACCGCCTGCCACGCCACCTGGAAGGACGCGACGACGAGGTCCGCGCCGAAGCGCGCGAGCAGCGCGAGGACCCGCAGCGGCCGCACGTGCCCGTGGAACGGGAGCGGTGGCAGCGGGAGCAGGACCACGACGAGCACGCCGAGCAGCAGTCCCGCGAGGACGTTCCCCCACGTGACCGACCCCCACAGGAGCACCCAGACGGCCGCGAGCCAGAGGATCGCCCAGCCCTGGTGGCGCAGCCGCTCGCGCCACGTCGTCCGACGGCGCACGTGCAGGCTCACGGCGTGCCCTCCCCCGTGCTCACGCCCTCCGCGGGGCCGGTGGGCGCACCCGCCTTCGGGACGGACTCGTTGGACTCGCCGACCCCGCGGTCGTGCCCGCCCGGGAACACGGCCTCGACGTACGAGCCGTCGCGCAGCGCGGCGGCCGCGCGGTCGGCGTACGAGTACAGGGGCCCGGCGAACACCGTGAGCGCGAGCCCGAACGCGACGAGCGCCCCGGTCGGCACGACCATGCCGCGCGGCACCCGGGCATCGGCCTCGATCTCCTGCGGCGCCTCCTGCCAGAACGCCTTGTTCCACGCCTTGACGATCGCGTAGAGGGTCAGGAGCGAGGTCACGACGGAACCCACGACCAGCGTGTACGCGAGGAACCCGCCCGTCCGGACGCCGTCCTCGACGAGCCCGACCTTGCCGAGGAACCCGGACAGCGGCGGGATGCCCGCGAGGTTCATGGCCGGGACGAAGAACAGGATCGCCAGGCCCGGGGCGAGCTTCGCGAGGCCGCCGAGGCGGTCGAGCGACGTCGACCCGCCCCGGAGCTCGACGAGCCCGACGACGAGGAACAGCGCCGTCTGCACGGTGATGTGGTGCACGACGTAGAAGATCGCGGCGGCCGTGCCGGGCTGGGTCGCGAGGGCGATGCCGAAGAGCATGTAGCCGATGTGGCTGACGAGCGTGAAGGACAGCAGACGTTTGATGTCGTCCTGGGCGACCGCGCCGAGGATCCCCACGAGCATGGTGAGGAGCGCGACCCACATGAGGCCCTGGTCGATGCGCGGGTCCGTGGGGAACAGGAGCGTCTGCGTGCGCAGGATCGCGTAGACGCCGACCTTGGTGAGCAGGCCGGCGAACACCGCCGTGACGGGCGCGGGCGCCGTCGGGTAGGAGTCGGGCAGCCACGCCGACACGGGGAACATCGCCGCCTTGATCCCGAACGCGAGCAGGAGCAGGAGCTGGATCGCGAGCCTGGTTCCGGGCTCGACGTCGGGCAGGCGCTCGGAGAGCTGCGCGAGGTTCACGGTGCCGGTCGCCGCGTAGGTCAGCGCGATCGCGATCAGGAAGACGATCGAGGAGAGCAGCGCGACGACGACGTAGATCGACCCCGCGCGGATGCGCTCGCCCGTGCCGCCGAGCGTGAGCAGCACGTAGCTGGCCGCGAGGAGGATCTCGAACCCGACGTAGAGGTTGAACAGGTCGCCCGCGAGGAACGCGTTGCACACGCCGGCTGCGAGCACGAGGTACGTCGGGTGGTAGATCGAGACCGGGATGCTCGAGGTCTCCTCCTCGGCCTCCTCGCTCACGCCCTGGGCCAGCGAGTACAGGAGGACGCACAGCAGCACGAACGACGAGACCGTCACCATGAGCGCGCTGAGCCGGTCCGCGACCAGGTCGATGCCGACCGGCGCCGCCCAGTTCCCGACGTCGACGACGAGCGTCCGGTCGTCCGTGAGGACCAGCAGCGCCACGCCCACGGCCAGCACGCCCGCGAGCGCGACGACGCTGACCACGCGCTGGACGCGCGGGCGCCGGGCGAACGCGAGCGCGAGGCCCGCGGCGAGCAGCGGGAGGACGACGGGCAGCGGCACGAGGTCGGTGGCCGTCAGGTCGAACCAGCTCATCGCGCCTCCCCTCCCGTCCGGTCCCCGGTCCCGCCGATGTCGTCGTCCGTCTCGTCGCGTGTCGCGGCGGCCTCCTCGTCGAGCGTCTCGCCGGACTCGACCGCGTCGGCGTCCTCGAAGCTCGGTTCGTTCTTCGCGGCGAGCCGGGCGATGCGGCGGTCCTCGACGTCGTCCTGGACCTCGTCGTGGCCGTGGAGCTGCCACGAGCGGTAGGCCATCGCGAGGACGAACGCCGTGAGGCCGAGCGTGATGACGATCGCGGTGAGGATCATCGCCTGCACGAGCGGGTCGCTCATGTGCCACAGCGGGGTGGTCCCGAGGATCGGCGCGCCACCGGCGCGGCCGCCCGCGACGAGCAGCAGCAGGTTGATGCCGTTGCCCAGCAGGATGAAGCCGATCAGCACGCGGGTGAGGCTGCGCTCGAGCAGCAGGTACACGCCGGTCGTGACGAGCACGCCGATGGCGAGCACGAGGACGGCGGCGGGCGTCGTGTCGAGGACGTTCACCGCTGGGCCTCCTCGGGTTGGCGGGCGGCGCGGGCCGCCCGGTCCTCGATGTCGGCCTGGCGGTCGATCTCCGCGCCGAGCGAACGGAGGATGTCGAGCACGAGGCCCACGACCACGAGGAACACCCCGACGTCGAAGAACAGGGACGTCACGAGGTGGACCTCCCCGACCAGGGGCACGTGGAGGTCGAAGATCGTGGACTGCAGCACCTGGCCGCCCGCGAGCATCGCGGCCACCCCGACGCCGACCGCCAGGAACAGACCGGTGCCGAGGAGGACACCGGGCTGGACCGGCGCGGCCTCGCCGAGCTCGTACCGGCCGCCCGCGAGGTAGCGGACCACGAGCGCGATCCCCACGACGAGCCCCGCCGCGAAGCCGCCGCCCGGGTTGTTGTGCCCCGAGAACAGGAGGAACACCGCGTAGGCGATCATCGAGTGGAACAGCAGGCGCGCGACGACCTCGAAGATCACCGACCGGCGGCGCGGGGCGAGGGTCGCGCTCGCGCGCAGCCACGTCTGCATCCGGCTCCACGCCTCGGGCTCGGTCCCCCGGCGCCGGAGCGCGGCCCCCCGGTCGTCCTCGTCCGTCCCCGCGGCCCACACCCCGGGTGCCTCGTCGCCGACGCGCGCCCGCTCGGAGTCCTCGGCGCGCAGGATTGCGCCCCCGCGCCGCCGGAGGAAGACGAGCGACGCGACGCCGGTCGCCGCGACGAGCAGCACCGAGATCTCGCCCATGGTGTCCCAGGCGCGGATGTCGACGAGCGTGACGTTGACGATGTTCTTGCCGCCACCGTAGGAGTAGGCCTCGTCGGGGAACTGCGCCGAGACGGGCGTCGCCATGCGCGCGTTGGGCGCGACGACCGCGAACGCCATCACGGTGATCCCGGCGAGCAGGCCGATCGCGAGCCGCGTCCACCGGCTGCGGGCGAGCGGACGGTTCGAGAAGTACGGCGGGAGCCGGCGCAGCACGAGCACCATGACGACGAGCGTCACGGTCTCGACGAGGACCTGGGTGAGCGCGAGGTCGGGCGCACCGTGCAGCAGGAAGAGGACGGCGTTGCCGTAGCCCGCGATCCCCGCGAGGAACACGGCCTTGAGCCGGCGGCGGGACCGGGCGGCGAGCACCGCGGCGACGCCGATCGCCGCCACCGCGACCGCCTGGGTCGGGGTGTCCCACGCCCGCAGGTCCTGCGGCCACGACGTGTGCGCCACGAGGACGGCGCCCGGGACGGCCGCCATCACGACGACGATCACGCCCAGGTAGAACGGCAGCGAGCCGCGCTGGGTGACGGACGTGACGTCGGCGGCAGCGTCGTCGAGGCGGCGCATGGACCGCCGGTAGACGACGTCGGCCTCGGGCACGTGCCACCGCTTGAGGACACCGCCCACGCGGGCCTGGAACCCCTCGACCCGCACGCGCCACCACCACGCCAGCGCCCCGACGGCCAGGATCAGCACGGTCAGCCCGAGCGCCGGGCCGATCCCGCCCCACAGCGCGAGGTGGCCCGGCTCGCCCACGGGCAGCGTGTCGGCGTACGGCGAGAGCAGGTCCTCGCCGAGGTGCGGGACGAGGGCGGCGGCGAGGCCGAGGATTGCGAGCACGAGCGGCGGCAGGGTGAGGAACGGGGACTGCCGGTGCAACTTCGACGGGTCGATCAGTGGCTCGACGGGCGTCCCGTCGGCCTCGGGCAGCGCGACCGCGACGCGCTTGGTCGCGAACGCGCCCCAGAAGAACCGGAGCCCGTAGGCGACCGTGAGCATCGAGCCGACGACGACCGAGGCCAGCACGAGCCCGTCGACCCACCCGGGCAGGGTCCCGGCCGGGTGCAGCAGCGCCTCGAGCCCCGCCTCCTTGGCGACGTACCCCGCGAACGGAGGGAGTCCGATCATCGACGCCGTCGCGAGCCCGCCCGCGACGGCCGTGACCGGCAGCCTCCCGCCCACCCCGGTGAGGCGGCGCAGGTCGCGCGTCCCGGTCGCGGCGTCGACGACGCCCGTCACGAGGAACAGCGACGCCTTGAACATGGCGTGCGCGCCGAGCATCGCGATGCCCGCGAGCGCGGTGGCCCGGCTCCCGAGCCCGACGAGGAGCGTGATGAGCCCGAGCTGGCTGACGGTCCCGAACGCGAGGACGAGCTTGAGGTCCTGCTGGCGCAGCGCCCGGTAGCCGCCGAGCAGCAGGGTGCCGCAGCCGAGCACGATCACGATCGTCTGCCAGACGGTGAGCTGCGCGTACGCCGGGGCGAACCGCGCGACGAGGTAGACGCCGGCCTTCACCATCGCGGCGGCGTGCAGGTAGGCGCTCACGGGCGTCGGGGCCGCCATCGCGGCGGGGAGCCAGAAGTGCAGCGGGATCAGGGCCGACTTGGTCGCGGCGCCAGCGAGCAGGCACACCACCGCGGCGGTCACGGCCGTGCCCGACGGCGGGTGGGCGACGACCTGCGAGAGCGAGTACGTGCCCGCGGCGTCGCCCAGGATGACGACGCCCACGAGCATCGCGAGGCCGCCGGCGGTCGTGATGACGATCGCCTGCATGGCCGCGCGCCGGGACGCCTTGCGCTCCGCGTAGTGCCCGATGAGCAGGTAAGACGCGACGGTCGTGAGCTCCCAGAACACGAACAGCAGGAGCATGTCGTCGGCGGTGACGAGGCCCACCATGACGCCCGCGAACCCGACGAGCGTCGCGCCGAAGCGCTGGAGCCCGTGCGCGGACGGCGCGAAGTACGCCGAGCAGTACACGAGGACCAGCGCCCCCACGCCGCCGACCAGCAGCAGCATGAGCCAGGACAGCGTGTCGAGCCGGAACGTCAGCGTGAGCCCGAGCTGCGGGACCCACTGCCAGTGCTGCACGGGGACGTCGCCGTGCATGACGCGCGACGTGCACGCGAGGGCGTAGACCGCGGCCGCGGCGGGGGCCAGGGCCAGCACGAGGAAGCCTCGGCGGCCGAGCCAGGAGATGATCGCAGGCGCCAGCAGCACCATCAGCAGATGGGCTACGAGCAGCTGCAGCACGTCCGCTCCGTCCTGTCGGGGGCGGGGGTCGCGAACGACCGGGGGACCGCAAGGATCGTACCAAGCGGAGACCTACCGGATGCCACGTCGGTGCCGCCCCGGCGTCGGCGGCGGCGTGCTACTCCACGTCCTGCTCGAGGTCGGCGACCCCGACCAGGAACCCGTCCTCGTCCGCGACCTCGCCGCCGACGGCGTGCTGCAGCGCCGCCGCGACCTCGCCCACGACGCCGAGCGCCCGGGTCCGGGCGAGCACGTGCGTGAGCGGCGGCTCCTCGCGCTGCGACGCCTCGAGGTCGGGCGCCTCCCAGCGCACGTGGTACGCGAGCGCGCCGCCCGCCGTCCACGGCAGCCCCTGGAGCGCGAGCGGCACGATCGGCTCGGCGCCGACCTCGACCGCGACGACTCCGTCGGGGCCGAGGTCGATGAGGACCGCGTACCCCTCGAGCGTCATCGGCTGCGAGAGCACGGCCATGTCGACCTCGTCGGCGGCGTGCTGGACGGCGCGCACCTGGTCCTCGGTCAGCTCGACGATGCCGAGCGCGGCCGGGTCGTAGGCGATGCCGGGCGGCCCGGACCACTCGACACCGGTCGTCGCGAGCTGGGCGCTCGGCTCGACCTGGCGCAGAAGCGTCTGCGCGGCCTCGGGCTCGAGCCACACGTCCGTGAAGATCGTCAGGTCGACGTTCGCGTCGGGGTCGGGCACGAGCGTGACGTCGGGGCTGACCGCGCCGCCGAGGTCGACCCGGATCGCGCCGGCGAGCCGCCGGGCGGCCGCGACGAGCCAGTCGACGACGATGCCCTCCTCCCCCGTGGGCAGCCCGACGGGGAACGCCCGGCCCAGGCCGTCCCGGTCGCCGCCGCCCGGGTAGGGCGGCTCGCCGCGCTCGCGCGCGCACGTCACGTCGAACACGTACGCCGTGCGGTCCGGCAGGCCGGTCCCGAAGCCGTCGGTGAACTGCGGCGCGTAGGGACCGACGAGGACCGTGCTCGCGGTGAGGCGGAGCACGCCCGGCTCGCCCGGCCGTGCCCACCGCCCCGGCGCCGAGATCAGGTCGATGCCCTCCGGCGCGACGTCCCAGTGCGCGCCCGGGAACCGGCTCACCGCGAGCGCCTCGACCTCGTCGGGCAGCACCTCGGACGCGAAGCCCAGCAGGTGGCGCGCGCGGTCGAGCGGGGCGGCGGCCGTGACGGCCGGCAGGAGCGGGAGCGGTGAGGCGGGCACGTAGTCTCTCGGGTCGGGGGTGGACTGGTCGCCTGGCTGGTCGGTCACGCTAGACCTCCGTGCGATGGAAGCTCTGCCAGGACCGCGACGCGGTCGGGCCGCGCTGGCCCTGGTAGCGCGAGCCGTAGGCCTCGCTGCCGTACGGGTTCTCCGCGGGCGACGAGAGCCGGAAGAAGCACAGCTGGCCGATCTTCATGCCCGGCCAGAGCGTGATCGGCAGGGTCGCCACGTTGCTCAGCTCGAGCGTCACGTGCCCCGAGAACCCGGGGTCGATGAAGCCCGCCGTCGAGTGCGTCAGCAGGCCCAGCCGGCCGAGGCTGGACTTGCCCTCCAGGCGCGCCGCGACGTCGTCGGGCAGGGTCACCGTCTCGAAGGTCGAGCCGAGCACGAACTCGCCCGGGTGCAGGACCAGCGGCTCGTCGCCCTGGGCCTCGACGAGCCGGGTCAGCTCGGGCTGCTCCTGCGACGGGTCGATGAACGGGTACCGGTGGTTGTCGAACAGCCGGAAGAACTTGTCGAGGCGCACGTCGATGCTCGACGGCTGCAGCATCGACGGCTCGTACGGGTCGAGGACCACGCGCCCGGCGTCGAGCTCGGCACGGATGTCACGATCGGAGAGCAGCACGCCCACACGGTAGCCCGTCGCGCTGGACGCGTGGTGACGTGGGTCATACCGCGTCA
>Ga0180221_1002108_pt1 | contig 12003 bp, 15 predicted proteins | sample eDN5th37CKraftMG_FD_151339 | JGI IMG/M metagenome (GOLD analysis project Ga0180221, IMG submission 151339) | Enriched Miracle-Growth compost microbial communities from Emeryville, California, USA - eDNA 5th pass 37_C Kraft MG (version 2) (version 2) ...
TCGATCGTCATGCCGTCGACATGGTCGATCTTCTCGCCGACCGCGTAGTCGTCAAAGCGGCGCGCGCTGCCGGCCTCGGCGTCGTCCCAGGCGGCGCGGTCGATGCGCGGGCATGCCGCGCCGAGCTCCGAAGGATCGACCGCGCTCGGCAGCGTCGGCACGACGGGATCGGGCAGGGGGCGGCCGCCCTGGATTCGGACCAGCACCCAGCGGACATATTCGAGCACGGGCGTGCCGTCGGCGCGCACGCCGCGGGTGCGCACCCAGACCACGCCCGCGTCGCCCTTCGAAGTGGGGCGCACGCCGATCACCTCGGAGGTCGAGACCAGCGTGTCGCCGGGGAAGATGGGCGCCAGGAAGCGGCCGGCGGCGTAGCCGAGATTGGCGAAGGCGTTGAGCGAGACGTCCGGCACGGTCTTGCCGAACACCACATGGAACGCGACCAAATCGTCGATCGGGCTCCGCGGATAGCCGACCGCCTGCGCAAACGCATCCGAGGATTGGACCACAAACCGGTTGCCGTAGAGCGCCTGGTTGAGCGCGACGTCGCCCACCGTCACCGTCCGGGGGGTGGCGTGCCTGATGACGTCGCCGACGACGAAATCCTCGAAGAAACGACCTGCTCCGGCCATGCCGCGCTCCGTTTTGGTTGCGCTGCGGTATGTGGCACGGCGCGCCTGAGGAGGCGACATCGACATTCGTCGTCGGCAACGGCCTTTCCGGAGGGTGAAGAGGATCGCGCAATTCCACTCCGTTGGCTTCACGCGGCTTTCAAGCCGGATGGGCCATTGTCTGGCGGCCGGCGGGGGGATCCGCCGTTCGACGACAGCATGAGGATGCGAGATGGCGCGCGACGCAGCAGAACGGCCCGTAACCAGCGGGACGCAGTCGCCGGTCGCAGCCCTGGCGCGCCTCGCGCTCGCGCATGAACGGGCCGGCCGCTATCGCGACGCCTGGACGGCCTGGGAGCAACTGCGGTCCTCCCACCCCGAGCGATCGGACTGGAACGCGCCGCTCGCCGCGAGCTATCTGCGCTTCGCGCTGGAATGGACCGCCGACGCCGAGGAGGGCTCGCTCCGCGAGGCCGAGGAGGCCCTGGTGCGCGGCGTGGCGATCCTCACCGTCGATCTCAGCGCCCAGTCCGACGACGTGGCGCGGCTGATGCTCGTCGCCCGGGCCTGCGAGCAGCGCTGCATCCTGCGGGCGTTCGGCGAAGGTTGGACGCGCGCGGTTCGCGAGGCGCTCGAGGCCGGCGCGCCGGTGAGCGCGACCGGCGACCGGCGGCAGGTCTCGGCGGCCGGCGCGGCCGCCACGGTCGCGCTCGACCTCGTGGCGATCTCCGCGCCCTCGCTCGCGCCGCTCGCCCCGGAACTCGCGCAGAGCTGCCTGCGGCTCGCGGCGACGCTGCAGGCGGTCGGCTCCCAGGCCCAGGCCAAGGAACTGCTGCTGCGCGCCGAGACCGTGCTGCGCGGACCGCAGCGGAAGCCCGCGCGGCCGAAACTGGTCGCGATCGACGGCGACCTTCAGGAGGGCGACGACCGGACCCCGCCGCGCCGGCCGGCTCTGTCGATCGTCACCAGTCGGACAGCTTGATGTCGTCCGACCATTCGACGCCGACGATCTCCTTCACGATCGCCTGCCCGCAGACCACGGTCTTCTTCTCCGGGTCGTAGGTCAGCGTCGGATCGCCCTGCAGGCTCCAGCCCTTGTTAATCGCGTCCGAGACGCGCCGGCAGAACGCGGCGTCGTCCGGCCCGGTGAGGAAACGGTAGAGCTTCATCGCGCCCTCACGCCGCCTGCTTCAGCAGGCCGCGATTGGCGAGGCACTCGGCGATCTGCACCGCGTTGAGCGCCGCGCCCTTGCGCAGATTGTCGGAGACGATCCACATCGCCAGCCCGCTGTCGACCGTCGGGTCCTCACGGATGCGGCTGACGAAGGTCGCGAAGTCGCCGACGCACTCGATCGGCGTGACGTAGCCGCCGGGCTCGCGCTTGTCGACGACCAGCACGCCCGGCGCCTCGCGCAGGATGTCGCGCGCCTCGTCGGCCGAGAGCGGCCGCTCGAACTCGATGTTCACCGCCTCCGAATGGCCGACGAACACCGGCACGCGCACGGCCGTCGCGGTCAGCTTGATCTTCGGGTCGAGGATCTTCTTGGTCTCCGCCACCATCTTCCATTCCTCCTTCGTGTAGCCGTCCTCCATGAAGACGTCGATGTGAGGAATGACGTTGAAGGCGATCTGCTTCGGGAACTTGCCGCCTTCGAACTCCGGCGCCTGGTTCACGTAGATGCCCTTGGTCTGGTTCCAGAGCTCGTCCATCGCCTCCTTGCCGGCGCCGGAGACCGACTGGTAGGTCGAGACCACGACGCGCTTGATCTTCGCGGCGTCGTGCAGCGGCTTGAGGGCCACCACCAGCTGGGCGGTCGAGCAGTTCGGGTTGGCGATGATGCCCTTCTTCGTGTAGCCCGCGACGGCGTCGGCGTTGACCTCGGGCACCACCAGCGGCACGTCCGGGTCCATGCGCCAGACCGAGGAATTGTCGATCACGATCGCGCCCTGGGCGGCGATCTTCGGCGACCATTCCTTCGAGATCGCGCCGCCGGCCGACATCAGGCAGATGTCGGTCTTCGAGAAATCGAACATCTCGAGCGTCTGGCACTTCAGCGTCCGGTCGCCGAACGACACTTCCGTGCCCTGGCTGCGGCGCGAGGCGAGCGCGACGATCTCGTCGACCGGGAACTCCCGCTCGTCGAGGATGCTCAGCATTTCGCGGCCCACATTGCCCGTGGCGCCCACGACGGCGATCCGATAACCCATTTCAAGCTCCATAGAGCCGCGCGTTGCGGCTCTTCAGTTCAGCGGCGTCTTGCCGCGGCGTTCCATGCCGCGAAACGGCGGAAAATTCAACGGCCGCCGGTTGATCCGACGCAACCAAAACCGCTCCGCCGCGTTTGCGGGATTGTGGCACTCAGGCGCCGGAGCCAGGCTGATGTCCTTTCCCCTGACGCGTTCTTTCATCTTCGCGGCGGCGATCGCCATGGTCCCGCTGATCGCGTCCTTCGCCTCGGCCGAGCCGTGGGAGCCGGGCCGGGGCGCCGGCGTTTCCATCACGATCAACAAGCAGCCGAGCTACCTCAACACGCGCACCACGCCCGATGGTCCCCCATCGGCCGCGAAATACGATACCTCGGCGGTCTACCAGCCGACTTACCAGGCCCGGAACAGCATCAGCTTCAGCCGCTCGCCGCTGCCCTCCAGCCTGGACCTGCCGGGCTACTGAGGCCCCGCGGCTTTCGCCTCGGCATCTCGTGAGCCGACCAGCCCGCGTCAAGCTCTGACGCGAGACGGCGAGGTGTCCGGCCCGAGCGTCTGACGCGGCAGAGGCCGCGCTGAGGTTCCGGCGCTTCACCTTTCTCTCACCCCACCCGGCCGCGCTCCGGGCGTACAATAGCGCTCCCCGTCATCCTCGGGCTTGACCCGAGGATCCATCGGGGGCGGAGGCGCCCGCGAGGATAGATGCCCGGGTCAGACCCGGGAATGACGCTGAGGTTCGGCGTCCGGCCATGAAGCTCCCCTCGCGTCCCGGCGCTGAGCCGGGACACAGAACCGACGCCGCGCGCAGAAGACCCTCCGCCTTCCCCACCCGTCATGCCCGCCTTCGCGGGCAGCCACGACTTACCTTCAGCAGCGCCGGCCAGGCCCCAAGTCGTGGATACCCGCGCGAAGGCGCGGGCATGACGCGGAGGTTCGGGCGCACGACGGCGGACGTGCGCCATCCGCCGGGTCGCACGGCGCAAAATCCTCATCCGGTTCAAACAGCGACAGCGGAAGGCGCGGAGCGCCGGGCCACCGTGGTTTTACGCGTAAGCTTTGCCGGTCGCCCGGCGCTCCACGCGCGGCGGCTTGTTCATCGACTGCGGAAGCCGCGCTCCGGTCGCGGGCGGCCCGTAGCCCCGCGAGGGGCCGGTCCCTTTGCGGACTCTGGGCCTCGCCGCCTCCGAGGAAGCGTCTTGGCCCAAAATCCATCCCGCGCCTTAAGGCGCTCGACGGCGCGGCCCCGTCCTAGTGCGGGGCGGGCGGCCTGTAATCCCCGGCCGGAAGCAAGCTCCCCGCCGAGGCCCGCAGCCGACGTCCCGGGACCGCGAGCTCCGGTGCTCGCAGGCGCAGGCGCCGCTCCTCCCCCGCATGGCCGGCCGGTCCGGACACGCCTCCCTGCCGGGGAAGGACAGTCGGAGGAGAGCATGAGGGAGGCGAGATGTCAAGGAATAAAAGCCTAGATCCGCCGCCGGCCCTTCGCCGTCATGCCCGCCTTCGCGGGCATCCACGACTTACCTTCCGCCGCGCGCTCCACGCCCAAGTCGTGGGTACCCGGCCTCTGGCCGGGCATGACGGGGAAGTCAGCCGCGCCCCGCGGCGACGAAAAGAAAAGCCCGGCGAGAGCCGCCGGGCTTTTCTTCATGCAGTGGCCTGTCGCGGCTCAGGCCGAGAGCAGCGCGTCGAACTTCTTGAGCACGGCGCCGCCCATTTCGGAGGTGCCGACCTTGGTCATGCCCTCGGTCCAGATGTCGCCGGTGCGCAGCCCGTCGGCCAGGACGTCGGAGATCGCCCGGTCGAGCAGGTTCGCAATGTCGGGCTTGCCGAGGGAATATTTCAGCGCCATCGCAAGGCTCGCGATCATCGCGATCGGGTTGGCGAGGCCCTTGCCGGCGATGTCGGGGGCGGAGCCGTGCACCGGCTCGTAGAGCGCCTTGCGCTTGCCGGTCGCCGGGTCCTCGGCGCCGAGCGAGGCGGAGGGCAGCATGCCGAGCGAGCCGGTCAGCATCGAGGCGACGTCGGACAGGATGTCGCCGAACAGATTGTCGGTGACGATGACGTCGAACTGTTTGGGCGCGCGCACCAGCTGCATGCCGAGCGCGTCCGCCAGCATGTGGTCGAGCTTCACGTCCTCGTAGCCCTGCTTATGGGTCGCGGTGACGACCTGATTCCACAGCAGGCCCGACTTCATGACGTTGCGCTTCTCGGCGGAGGTCACGCGGTTCGAACGCACCCGGGCGAGCTCGAACGCCACCTTGGCGATGCGCTCGATCTCGTAGGTCTCGTAGACCTGGGTGTCGACGGCGCGCTTCTGGCCGTTCGGCAGATCGGTGATCTCCTTCGGCTCGCCGAAATAGACGCCGCCGGTCAGCTCGCGCACGATCACAATGTCGAGGCCGTCGACCAGCTCGCGCTTGAGCGCCGACGCGTCGGCCAGCGCCGGATAGCAGATCGCCGGGCGCAGATTGGCGAACAGCTCGAGATCCTTGCGCAGCCGCAGCAGGCCCGCTTCGGGGCGATGCTCGTAGGCGACGCCGTCCCACTGCGGGCCGCCGACGGCGCCGAACAGGATGGCGTCGGCCGCCTTGGCCTTCTGCATGGCGGCGTCAGTGATCGCCACGCCATGCGCGTCATAGGCGGCGCCGCCCACGAGATCTTCCTCGATCTCGAAGGAGAGAATCCCCTTCTGCTCGATCAGGGCGAGGATGCGACGGACTTCCGCCAGCACTTCGACGCCGATGCCGTCGCCGGGCAGAAGAAGAAGCTTTTGGGCCGCCATGGGGATCCTCGTCATCTGTGTATGCCAGAGAGCCGCCGGGGTTTTGACCGGGGCTCGCCCGGTTGGCAAGCCTTCTCGAACCCAGCGCGGTGGCCGCTCGGCGACGAGCGGCTGCGGCGGCGTCCTTCCTGCCGGTCGCTTCGGCGCAATCCGCCGGACCTAGCGCGCCCGGCCGCTCACTTGAACCGGCCGCCGCGCTCCAGAACCTCGATCTTGTAGCCGTCGGGGTCGGAGACGAAGAAGAACCGCGCGAACGGCTTGCCGTCGCGCTCCATGGTCTTGAGCGGGTTCGGCTTGAGGCCCGCGGCTTCGAACCGGGCGTGTTCGGCCGCGAGATCGTCGACCGACACCGCCAGATGGCCGTAGCCGTCGCCGAGCTCATAGGGGGTCTCGCGGCCGGCATTGACGGTGAGCTCCAGCTCGAAGCCGGTCTCTTCGTTCGCCATGTAGATCAGCGTGAAGCCGTCGAACGGGTAGCGGCCCGCCACCTCCAGGCCGAACGCGGTCCGGTAGAAGGCGACCGAGGCTTCCTCGTCGCGCACCCGGATCATCGAGTGGATCATCTTCGCCATGGCGGCCTCCCTTGGGTCTTGCGCGCGCGAAGATGCAGCAGCGCCGGCGACACGCAAGCGGCCGACACGAAAAAGGCCCCGGCGTCTCCGCCGGGGCCTTCCGATCGATCTCCGGCCGGAGCCGGAACGGCCTTGATCAGTTGCGGTTGCCGAACAGCGACAGCAGCATCGTGAACAGGTTGATGAAGTCGAGATAGAGCGACAGCGCGCCCAGAATGGCCTTGCGGCCCATCGTGTCGCTGTCGTCGAGCTCGTAATACATCTCCTTGATGCGCTGCGTGTCGTAGGCGGTCAGGCCCGAGAAGATCAGCACGCCGAGCACGGACACGACGAACTGCACCATGCTCGAGCCGATGAAGATGTTCACCAGGCTGGCGATGATGATGCCGAACAGGCCCATCACCAGGAAGGAGCCCATCCCGGTCAGGTCGCGCTTGGTGGTGTAGCCCCACAGGCTGAGCGCGCCGAACGCCGCCGCCGTGATGAAGAACACCCGGCCGATCGACGCCCCGGTGTAGACCAGGAAGATCGACGACAGCGACAGGCCCATCAGGCCGGCGAATACGTAGAACGCGATCTGGCCGCCCGCCGCGCTCATCTTGTGGATGCGCGCGGAGAGGAAGAACACCATGCCGAGCGGGGCGAGCAGCACCACCCACTTCAGCGGGCTCGCGAACAGCGCGTAGCCGAACTGGGTCAGGTGCATGCCGCGCGCGGTGGCGACCGCGGAAGCCGGATCGCTGGTGACCGCGAGCATGAAGGCGCCGATCGCGGCGAAGCCCGTGATGGCGAGGCCGAGCGACATGTAGTTGTAGACGCTCAGCATGTAGGACCGGAGGCCCGGGTCGATCGCAGCGCTTGGCGCAGCGACCCCGCCGAAGCCGGCTCGGCCATAAGCGTTGCGGTTAAAGTCGGACATCGTCTGCAATCCTCGCGAATTGTCCCGTCGCGACCGCCGCGGCGCGGCGGCCCCTTTGGGCAGGAAGAATATGGGGATTGCGTCCCCCCGCACAAGTTGGAGGAGGCCCCGGGATTCTGACATCTTCGTCAGAACAAGCGCTTGGCTAAAAAGTATTAACGGCCGCCGCGGCGCAGCTTTCGCGGCGGCAGGCCGATCCGCAGGACGGTTTCGTTTCCGAGCCGGGCGATCAGCCGCCGCAGCGCGCCGGGCGCGAGCGCCACGCAGCCGGCGGTCGGCGTGAAGCCCGGACGGGCGGCGTGCATGAAGATCGCGCTGCCGCGGCCTGGCTGCGCCGGGCGATCGTTCCAGCCGAGCTCGACCACCAGGTCGTAAAGCCCGTCCTCCCGCCACATAAGCTCATGCGACGCGCCGAACGGCAGCCGCACCGGCCGATTGTAGCGCGGGTCTCCGGACGCGTCGCACCAGCCGTCGTCGGGCCGGATCGGCCGCACGCCGAGCGCCGTCGGCGGCCGCGGGCCGCGGTCGGTCCGCCGCCAGACCCGGCGGAGCGGCAGCTCGGCGCGCGGCGTCGCGCCGTCGCCCTCGCGTTTTGAGGGGACGATCCCGGCGGGACCGAGCGCGCATGGGAGCGCCAGCGCGCCGGCGACGAGCCGGCCCTTTGCGCGGTCGGACGGCAGCCCAAAGACGCGGATCGACGTCAGAAGGCGCTTCTTTGGGGCGTGGGGCGTGGCCAAAAGGCGTCTCTGACTTGCGAAATGTGGTGCCGGCGCCCTACTTGACTGGCGCCTGCGCCGTTTCGGCGCTCGACCCTCAGAGATTGCTGAATGGCCACGAAGCGCAAGATCCTCCTCGTCGAAGACGACGCCGACCTCCGCCAGGAACTTGCGGAGCAGCTCGACCTTCACGACGAATTCGAGGCCACGCAGGCCGCGACGGCGGCCGAGGGGATCGAGGCCGTCAAGGCGGACCACCTGGACCTCGTGCTGATGGATGTCGGGCTGCCGGACATGGACGGCCGCGAGGCGGTCAAGATCATGCGCCGCAACGGGTTCCGCGGCCCGGTGATCATGCTGACCGGACAGGATTCGGACGCCGACACGATCCTCGGCCTTGAGGCCGGCGCCAATGACTACGTCGCCAAGCCGGTGCGCTTCGCGGTGCTGCTCGCACGCGTCAGGGCGCAGCTTCGCAGCCACGAGGCGAGCGAGGACGCGATCTTCTCGATCGGACCCTACACGTTCCGGCCGGGCGCCAAGATGCTGGTGACCGAGAAGAACGCCAAGATTCGCCTCACCGAGAAGGAGACCGCGATCCTGCGCTACCTCTATCGCGCCGGCTCGTCCGTCGTCGGGCGCGAAACGCTTCTTCAGGAAGTGTGGGGCTACAATTCGGGCGTGACGACTCACACGCTCGAGACGCACGTGTACCGGCTTCGCCAGAAGATCGAGGCCGACCCGTCCAATGCGCGTCTGCTCGTCACGGAGGCAGGGGGCTACAAGCTCGTCCCGTAAGGGCGGCTTGGCGCATGGCGAAAGCGGGGGCGGGTGGCGCTCGAGGACGACATCCGAACTCTGAGCGAGACGCCGCTGTTCGACGAACTCGGGCGGGATGCGCTGCGGCTGGTCGCCTTCTCGGCCGACCGGGTGCGGCTGAACGCCGGCGACGTTCTGTTCCGTGAAGGCGAGGGCGCCGATTCCGGCTTCGTGGTGGTTTCCGGCGCGATCACGGTCGAGCGCGCAGGCGGAGCCGCGCGCTCGGTCGGGCGCGGCGCGCTGCTCGGCGAGCTCGCGCTGATCAGCGACGTCGCGAGGCCCGCCACCGCCACTGCGCGCGAACCCTCGGAAGTGCTGAAGATCGCGCGCGGCCTGTTCTCGCGGCTGTTCGAGGAATATCCGGATCTCGCCCGCAAGCTGCATGGCCGGCTCGCCGCGCGGGTGCAGGCCAATGTGGCCGAGCTCAGGTCGGTCGAGGCGCTGCTGCGCAAATAGCCAAGGACGTCAGCCGATCGTGACGACCACCGGCACGTGGTCCGACGGACGCTCCCAGCCGCGCGCCTCACGCACCGTCCGGACCTCCGTCATCCGCGCCGCGACATCCGCGCTCGCCCAGACGTGATCGAGCCGGCGGCCGCGGTCGGAGGCTTGCCAGTCGGCCGCCCGATAGCTCCACCACGAGAACAGCTTTTCGGGGTGCGGCGTGTGCCGGCGGACGAGGTCGATCCAGCGTCCGGCCTCCAGCATGCGGTTCATGCCCTCGGTCTCGACCGGGGTGTGGCTGACCACGCGGAGCAGTTGCTTGTGGCTCCAGACGTCGCTCTCATGCGGCGCGACGTTGAGGTCGCCGACCATGATGCGACCGCCGGTCTCGGCGATGCGGCCGGACCAGTGCGTCAGCTCGTCGAGAAACTGCAGCTTGTGCGCAAATTTGGGATTGATCGCCGGGTCCGGCTCGTCGCCGCCCGCCGGCACATAGAAATTGTGCACCGTGACCCCCGCGAGCGGCCCCTCGGCGAAGGTGGTCGCGAGATGCCGCGCGTCGTCCTTGTCGGCCCAGCGCTCGCGCGCGGTCGCCGCAAAGGCGAAGCGCGAGAAGGTCGCGACGCCGTGGTAGCCCTTCTGGCCGTGGATCGCGACGTGCTCATAGCCCAGCTTGCGCACGGCGCTGAGCGGGAAGCAGTCGTCGGCGCATTTGGTTTCCTGCAGGCACAGGACGTCGGGCGCATGCTCGTCGACGAGCTTCGCCACGAGGCCGATGCGCAGGCGCACGGAATTGATGTTCCAGGTGGCGAGACGGACGGGCATGGCGACCGGGGAAGAGGCGGGGCCTCCCTTTACCTGCGCCTAGGACGTTCGGGAAGCGGCGGCCGGGCAGGGGCCAGACGCAAAGACGCCCGGCCTCCGGGGGGAAAGGCCGGGCGTCCGCGCGCTGGGCGCTCCGCCGATCGGAGGAACGGCGGAAACGAAGCGTCCTGGCCATGGCCGCGACGGGGGAACGCAGCCTGCGTGGCGACGCCTCGCTCGAAAGCCGAGATGGGGGGTCGCCCGAAAGAGTTCAAGCGCACGTGTGCGTGAGCGCGCGCGGCCCTATTCAGGGGCGCGCCTGGGTCGGCCAGCGCGGCTGGACGATCTTGAACAGGTTCGGGTCGAGCTTCGCCGTCCGGGTCGTGTCCGTCAGCGTGACGGAGGTGTCCATGCCCTGCGCGTCGGTCACCGTCCACTGCTTCAGCTCATAGTTCTGGCCGCTGAACAGCAGCTGGATCTGCGCCGTGCCGCCGATCGCGTTCTTCTCCTCGAGCACCACCGAGACCATCTCGGGCTCCTGGTAGACGGCCTTGACGTTGGCGTCCTTGAGGAGGTCGATCTTGTCCTCCAGCAGGAAGCGCAACGGCGTCTGGCTCAGCGGCCAGAGCTCCTGGGTGGCGAGCCTGCGGTTCTTGACGATCACCGAGCTGCCATTGGCGACGATCTCGAGCGGGCTCGGCGGCGCGTACTGGAACCGGATCTTTCCGGGGCGCGAGAGGTAGAGCTTGCCGACCGAGCGGGAGCCGTCCGGGCCGGTCTGCTCGAAATTCGCGGTGATGTCCTGGATCGAGTTGAAATAGGCGTTGACGCGCTGGAGCGTGGCGCGCTGCGCCGGATCGAGCTGCGTCACCGGCACGCCCTTCTTCTTGCCGCCGAACAGGCCGCCGAACAGCGGATCAGCGGCGGCCGGCGCCGCCGCGAGGGCCGCGGTCAGGAGCAGGAGGCCGGCGAGCGGGCGGAGACGAAACATCGGCAATGGCGTCCTCAGGCGGATGACAGGAGATCGGCTCGACACGCTGACGCACTTAGGGTCTGTTCGTGGCGATTTCACGTGGCGCCAGGACGGGAGCGCCGAGAGTGTTGATTTCCCTGCGGATGGAATGGGCGCGGGTCGAGGATCGCGCCGGCTATCCATACAACCTGCCTGCGATCGCGAGGTTGCAGGAGCTCGACCTCGACGCGCCGATCGTGATGTTCGTGGGCGCCAACGGCTCGGGAAAATCCACCCTGATGGAGGCGATCGCCGTCCATCTCGGCTGCAACCCCGAGGGCGGCTCGCCGAACTTCACCTTCGACACCGCGCAGACGCTCTCGCCGCTCCACGAGGCGACGCGGCTCGCGCGCCGGATACCGCCGAAGACCGACCGCTATTTCTACCGGGCCGACGCCTTCCACGTGCTGGCGACCGAGATCCGCAATCTGAGCGTCTCGGAATATTACGGCGGCGATCTGCACGAGATGTCGCACGGCCAAGCCGTCATGCGGCTGCTCAACGAGCGGTTCGGCGCCCGTGGGCTCTACCTGCTCGACGAGCCGGAGGCGGCGCTGGCCCCCGAGACCCAGCTCGAGGTCATCGCCCGCATCGTGCAGCTCGTCCAGCAGGGCGCGCGCTTCGTGCTGGCGACCCACTCGCCGCTGCTGATGGCGCTGCCCAACGCGCTGATCTACGAGCTCACCGAGGACGGGATCGCGCGCCGCAGCTATCAGGAGCTGGGGCACGTGCGGCTCTACCGGCGCTTCCTGGGCGACCCGGATTCGGTCGTCAGCCGTCTGCTGGAGGAGGACTGAGGCTCACGCTGCGTCGTCGTCGGCGTCCTGGGTGGCGAGCAGGATCTCGCGCTTGCCGGCGTGGTTGGCGGGGCCGACGACGCCTTCCTTCTCCATGCGCTCGACCAGCGAGGCGGCGCGGTTGTAGCCGATCTGCAGGCGTCGCTGGATGTAGGAGGTCGAGCACTTCTTGTCGCGCAGCACGATCGCGACGGCCTGGTCGTAGACGTCCGCGCTCTCGTCGCCGAACGAGCCCTTGTCGAACACCGCGCCGTCGTCCCCGGCGCCGGTCTCGTCGTCCTCGGCCAGAACCGAATCCAGATAGTCCGGACGGCCCTGCCGCTTG
>Ga0180221_1002109_pt1 | contig 12002 bp, 16 predicted proteins | sample eDN5th37CKraftMG_FD_151339 | JGI IMG/M metagenome (GOLD analysis project Ga0180221, IMG submission 151339) | Enriched Miracle-Growth compost microbial communities from Emeryville, California, USA - eDNA 5th pass 37_C Kraft MG (version 2) (version 2) ...
GCGAGATCTGGCTCCGACAGCCCGGAATCGTCCAGCGCTCCGACGACGTCGAGCCCGCCGACCGCAAGCCCGAGCGCGTTTTCGGCCGCCGAGGCGGTCATGCCCGTGGCGGCGCGGAAGACCACGCTCTCGAATGAGAGGTCCTGATCATGGTCGGTGAAGCCGAGCGCGACGCCGTCGCGCCGGGTCAGCCGCCAGCAGCGCGCCAGCGTGGTGACGCCCGCGTCGAGCGCCGCCTGCATGGCTTCAGGGATTTGCCGCATGGCGGTCCTCCGTCACTTCAGGCGGATTTCGACCAGCGGGATCGAAGGCGCGGAGCCGGCCTCGAAGGCGGCGAGCTCGACGTCGAGCCGGTCCGTGTCGAACCGCACCGGCACGTCGAAAGCGAAGCCGGCGGTCACCGCCGCGCCTTCCGGCGGGGCTGCGTCCAGCACGATCGCGCCGCCGCTCGCGTCGAGCGTGAAGGCCGCGGTCTCGACGCCCGCGACCGCGATCCGCACGGTCCCGGCGACCGGCTTCAGGATCGGCCGTCGGTAGGGATCGAAGGCCGCCCCGTAGGTCTTCCGGAGCGGGAACCGCGCCGTCTCGCCGTCGCCCGCGCCCAGAAGCTGGTCGGTCGGCGCGATCTCTGCGCCGGGCGGAGCGGAGGAATGGTCGAGCGGGTCACGGAAGCGGAAGCCGATCAGCCGCCCGCGGCGCTCCTCGAAGAACGCCACGACGGCGGCGAGCTGCGCGAGCGTGCGCACGCCGAGCCCGGCGTCCCAGCGCCGCCTTGAATGCGCCCACACCGCGTTGCGCTCCTCGAAGCCGGAGCCGAGCGTCGCGATTTCGGTCCTGCGCTCAGGGCCGCCTTTCGCGCCGCGCGCGATGTCGGTCGGAAAGCGCACGTCGTGGAACGGGGTCATGGAGATCTCCGTCATCCCGGCCGAGCGAAGCGAGAGCCGGGATCGTGAGCAGAAAAGGCGCGGATCGGGGCACGATCCCGGATCGGCCTGACGGCCGTCCGGGATGACGCGTCGCCGTCACAGCCCGCGTCGGCCCCGCGCCACGGCGCGCGCCAGGGCCGCGGCGACCTGGGTCTCGGAGCGGCGGAAGCTTTCGACGTCGGGCGTCGCGATGTTGACGGTGACCGGCCCGTGTCCGGCGCCGGCAGCGGCCACGCCGAGCCTCCCGTCGGCGCCGCGGGCCAGCGGCAGCACAGCCTCCGGGCCCGCCTCGCCGGCGAGCGCGAGCGAACCGCCGCCCGAGGACAGCACGGTCGGCGCGTTCAGCACGCCGCCTTGCGCGAACGGGGTGACCCCGCCGAGCAGGCCGCGCGTCAGATTGGCGAACACGCCGCCGAGCGCGTTCTCGACCGGCTTCAGCGCCGCCGAGAGCGCGAGCGCCGACAGGCGCGCCCCGAGGCCGCGCAGCACGTCGGTCAGCGAGCGGCCCTTCACGACCCCGCCTTCGAGCGCGTCGCCGAGCGCGCGGCCAAAACCGCGCGACAGGCGCTCGGCGTCCGTCACCTCGCGCCGGAAAGCGCTGAGATCGACATTGACGACGATCGGATCAGTCCCGGCCATGCGTAGTCTCCCGATCGGGGAAGCGCGCCATCAGCGCGGCGAGTTCGGAGCGGCCAAGCGGCGCGGCGGCGCGGCGGCCGAAAAGGCCCTGCGCGGCGGCTGCGATCTCACGTGGCGTCGCGCGCCAGAACGCCTCCGGCGCGAGCCGCAGCACGCCGAGCCCAAAACCGGTCAGCTCGTCCCAGGGAAAGGGTTTTGGGCGCCCGCGCCGCCGCCCTCCCCCGCGCCGCCGAAGGTCGCTTCCAGAAGCTCCGCCACAGCCCGCACAAAGCCCGCCGCGCCGTCCTCATGGGTGAGCCGCGCGACCTCGGCGTCGGTGATCTCGGCGCCGGCGCCGCGCAACCCTGCGCCGAGAATGCGCAGGGCGTCGGCGGCCGAGAGCCGGCCGCTCTCAAAACGCTCGGCGAGCGCAGCGAGATCGCCGACGCCGAACGCGTGCTCCAGCTCCGCGAGGGCGCCGAGCGTCAGCACGAGCCGGCGTGGCCGGCCGTCGAACACAGCCTCCGTCTCGCCGCGGCGTCGGTTCACCGGCATGGGACCTCCGGACCGAAAGGGGTTGCGCGCAATCGCCCACACAATCGAAAATGAACGAAATTGAGGAGGTCGCCAGATGGACCCGTACGAGAGCATTCGACGTTTTTTCAGAGAACAGGCGGCCGCCGCGCCGGAACCGCCGATGCCCGCGGCTCTCGTGGCTGAAATGCCTGCCGTCGACCTCACGGAAGAAACGGATCTTACTGTTCTTCGGCCGGGTGGGCAGCTACTAACGGAAGGACAGTACTTCATCATCGAATACAAGGACGCGTCCGGACGAAGTAGCGTCCGCCGCATTTCGGTTTACGCCGTCAAAGCGAGTGGAACGGGAATTCCGGCTCTTATGGCTAAATGCCACGAGCGGAACGCGGCGAGATGCTTTCGTCTTGATCGCATTTCGTCCGTTTTTGATCACGACGGGATCGCGATCGAGCCTCTCAGCGCGTTCTATCGCGACGCCTTCGGGCTTCGCTGGCCGGTTCCTGGTCTCGTGTTCGAAGATCCCGACATCCCCGCGAACCGGAAGACCCTCGTGCGGGACGTCTGCAGACGACGGGGCGTCGTTCTGCTCGCCGCGCTCGCGCTGGCTGATCGGGAGCTCTGCGACGACGAGATCGGCGTCATCCTCGACGCCTGCGCTGAATGGTGCGAGGTCGAGAAGATCGAGCTGAGCCAGGACGAGGTCGCGTCGCTCTCAGGCTATGTCCGCCGCCTTCGCCCCACGCCCGAAGCTGTCGAGAAAGCGACGGAGCGACTGATCACAGAACAGCCGGAAAACATACGTTCTATGCTGTCCTGGGGCGTTCGGGTTATTGAGGCCGACGGCTTCCTTCATCACCGCGAGGTGAGCCTGCTCAATGAGATCAGCAGAGAGCTCACCGGAATATCCGCGGTCTGAGGCGCGGGGCCCCCTCATCCGGCCGCGAAGCTCAGGGCGCCGGCGCTTTCCAGCGCGAGGTCGTAGGCGACCTCGCCGGCGTGGTCCCCGCGGAACTCGAGCCCCGTAACCTGGAACGGCCCCTGCACGGCGCCGAAATCCGGGATCACGATCTGGAATTCCGCGATCGCGCCGTCGAACACGAGGCCGCGGACGAGCGCGTCAGAGGCCTCGTCGCGGAACACGCCCGCGCCGGCCACGCTCGCCTTCTTGACGCCCGCGCCAGCCAGCAGCTCGCGCCAGCGGCCGGCGCTCTCGGAATGCGTGACGTCGACCGGCTCGGCGTTGAACGACAGCGAGCGCGACCTCAGCCCCGCCACGGTGACGAAGCCGCCGGCCCCGTCCGAGACCTTCACGAGCAGGTCCTTGCCCTTCTGGATGGCCATCTTGTTCCTCGTTGCGGAAGAGCTTTGCGCGGCGCGGGGCCGCTACGCCGCCGGCTCCGTCACCGCGCGAAAACGGATCGCGGCGCGGCGCAGGTCGTTGTCGGCGATCCGCTGCGCGTCGGTCTCAGACCAGGCGAGCGTCGCCAGCCGAAAGCCGTCGAGCGCGAGCGCGGCGCCGTCGACGAGGCGGACCACCCGGTCGGCCGCCTTCAGCGCCTCAGACAGGCCGCCCTGGCGGGACCAGACCTCGAGCGCGAAGGCGTGCTCATGGGCCGGCGCCGCGTCGCCCGAGAGATCGCGCGTCTCGATTTCCGCCAGCACTACGTAGGGCGGCAAGGCGGCGCGCGGCGGCTCGTCATAGATCCGGGGGCCGCCGAGCAGCGCCGCGAGCGCGGCGTCGCCGGCGAGACGCTGGAACACGGCGGCCCGCAGGGAAAGCGCGGAGGAGAGCTGCGTCACGGCGCGGTCTCCTCGCACAGCAGTTCTTCGTAGCGGCCGTCGGCGTCGAGCGGGCGGACCGACAGCACGTCGAAGCTCCTGTCGCCCCAGGCGAGCCGGCAGCCGCCGGTGACGTCGCCGCGGGCGCGGATCGTCGCGCGCCACAGCCGCTTGAGGCCGAGCGCGCGGCCCTGTTCGGCTTCTGCGGCCGAGACCGGCTCGACCGCCGCATAGGCCTGGGCGAGCGGCGCGAAGGCGCGGATGACGCCGCCGGCGCCGTCGGTGGTCTCCGCCGGCGCCTCGATCGTTACGCGCCGGCGCAGCGCCCCCGGCAGGATCGCCGCGCTCAAAGGGAGAGGTCCCGGTAGGGCGCGAGCAGCGCCGCCACGTCGGCCGGCGGGCCTTCGGCCGGACTGCGGCGCTCGTAGCCGTCGGCGACCAGCCGGCGCAGCGCCAGCAGCAGCGACTCCGGCACGTCCTCGGGATCGCCATAGCCGCAGGCGAGCTCGATCTCGAGCGCGCCGCGGCCGGAGGGCGGGCGCAGCAGGATGAGCCGCTCGCCGGCCCAGTCGAAGCTCCAGGCGTCCGTGGGGAGCGCCTCGAAGCCGCCGTCGGGGCGGCGCAGGCGCACCGCCTCGACGTCGCGCACCGGGCGCGGCCTGAGCGGGATCGCCTCCCCGCAGGGCAGCCGGACGTCGAGCCGCCAGCGCTGCGCGATCAGGACGCGGCGCGTCAGCTTTTCGACCTGCCGGGCCGCGGCCGCGATCAGGTCCTGGACCAGCGTGTCCTCGGCGTTGTGGTCGAGGCGCAGATAGGCCTTCGCGTCCGCGAGGCCGATCGGCTCGGCCTCCGGCGCGGTGAGCAGCACGGCGGGCATGTCGATGTCCTGAGATGAAGGAAAGGCGTGAGCGCGTGATCCCGGCCGCGGGCAGCGAGCGCCGGGATCGGCCTCCGGGAGGGCGCTCGATCCTGAAGGCGGTCCCGGATCGGCGGCGCGCGCCGCCGTCCGGGATGACGGAAGCTCAGCTCTCGCCGAACTTCAGCGTCTTGATGGCGTCGAAGTCCTGGACGCCGCCGCCGACGCGCTTGGTGGTGTAGAACAGCACGTAGGGCTTGGCGGTGAACGGGTCCCGCAGGATTCTCACCCCGATCCGGTCGACCACCAGATAGCCGCGGCGGAAGTCGCCGAACGCGATCGCATGGGCGTCCTCATCGATGTCCGGCATCGCCTCGGCCTCCACCACGGGGAAGCCGATCAGCGTGGCGCCGCCCTGCCCGGTCGCCGGCGGCTCCCACAGATAGCGGCCGTCGGCGTCCTTGAGCTTGCGCACGGCCGCCTGGGTGCGGCGGTTCATCACGAAGCTGGCGTTGCGCCGGTAGCCGGAGCGCAGCGCATAGACCAGGTCGAGCAGCCCGTCGGACGGATTGGCGGCCGCGAACGCGCCGTCCGCGCCGGTCGCCACATAGCCGATCTTGCCCCACTCCCAGGCCGAATTCGCGACCTTGGGCGGCGTCAGAAAGCCCTGCGGCCGCGTGGTCCCGTCGCCGGTGACGAAGGCCACGCTCTCCTGCTCGGCGAAGGCGGTCTCGACCTCCTCGGCGATCCACTGGTCGAGATCGACCGCGGCGTCGTCGAGCAGCGTCTGGGTCGCGGCCGGCATGGCGAACAGCTCCATCGCCGGAAAGGCGAGTTCGTCGAGCGTCGGCGTGGCGGACTGCGCCCGCGCCCCGGTCTCGGACGCCCAGCCGGAGGCGAAGCCGGAGGTCGCGAACGGCTTGCGGAACACCGAGGCGGTGACCTGCTGGACGCTCGCGATCGCGCGGATCGGCGAGACTTCCGCGAGCCGGCGGCCGATCTCGCGCTCGGTCACCTCCGGGACGAGGTAGCCGCCCTGCGCGTCCGTCACGGCGGCGAGCGCCTTGGCTTCGAGGCTCTTCAGCGAGGTGACCTCGCCGCGCCGCACATAAGCGTCGAACGCCGCCTTGTGCTCGCCGCGCGCCGCCGGCTCCCGGCCGCCCGCCGTCTCGAGCGCGGGGCGGCGGCTCTTCAGCGCAAGCGTGTCGAGGACCCGCTGCTGGCGATCGAGCGCCTCGTCGAGCCGGGCGAGCTTTTCGGTCGTCACCGCGTCGGGCGCGATCCGCGCCTCGATCTCCGCGAGGCGTTCGTCATTGACCTCCTTGAAGGACTCGAAGGCGCGCATGAAGTCGTCGAAAGCGGTCACCACCTCGAGGCTCGACGGCGCGCCCTCGGCGGCCTTGGTCTCGGGCGAGCGGAGTTCGGCATGCGTCATCGGTCAGCCTCTGGCGATAAAGCCGCGCTGAGGCGGCGGAAAGGATGAAGGGTCCCGCGCTTCACCGCCGCGATCCGCGCGTCGGGCAGCATCGGGAAGGTGACGACGGAGATCTCCCAAAGGTCGATCTCGGTGAGGCGGCGCACGCCGCCCGCCTCGCGGACGCTGCGCACCGCCCGAAAGCCGATCGACAGCCCGTCGAGCGCGCCCTGCCGCAGCAGCGCGTGGACCTCGCGGGCGCGGGCGACGGCCATGTTGAGCCGGCCGGCGACGCGCAGGCCGCGCGAATCCTCGGCGAGCGCGCGCCAGGCGCCGATCGGCTCCGCCGGGTCATGCTGGAACAGGAAGCGCACGCCCCGCGGCCCTCGTGCGGCGAGCGATTTGGCGAAGGCCCCGCGCTCCACCCGGTCGCGCCCGAGGTCGACGACGCCGAACAGCGAGGCGTAGCCCTCGACGAGTCCGTCGGCGGAGACCGCGGGCGCGACCGGCAGACGCTTCAGTTCGGGCGCGTCGGGGCGCGTCCGGGCGAGCGGATGGGGCATGGTCGGTTTTTCCAGAAGCGCTATGAAGCGGCGATGAGATCAGCCACGACCAGCCGGCGGAAAGCCGCCGCGATCGCATTGGCGGCGCTCGCATTGCCGGCGCTCGCCTGGGCGCAGACGCCGGCGGGCGCCGCGGATCCGAAGATCCAGCAGGAGAAGATCCTCAATCTCGGGCTGTTCGCCGGCTACGTCGTCGCCTGCAAGGTGGCGACCGAGGCGCAGGCCGCCGAGATGTTTGAGCGGCTGAGCGCCGGCCTCGGCGAACTTACCGCAAAGGAGAAGAGACGCCTCGCCTCGGCGCGGCGCGCAGGCCGGCGAACGGAATGCCCGGACGGGCCGCTGAAGACGGCGGTCGAGCGCGGCTGGGCGAACTACGCCGGCGCCAGCTTTACGCCGGAGCCGCCGGCGCCAGCCAGCGGCCCGCGGCCCTGAGCGCCGTCACGCCTGATCAGGCGCCGCTTCGGGGCTGATAGCCCACCGCGGCGCGTTTCTCGTCGTCGTCCAGGAAGGTCGCGGCGGTGACCCGGCGCCACAGCGCCTCGCGCTCGCCGGCGAGCGCCTCGACGGCGTCGAGATCCGGCCTGAGCGCGAGCTCCGCGCCCCAGACGGGCGCCAGCCAGCCGGCGATCGACTGGGCGATCCGCGACAGCAGCGGCAGCGCGGTCTGGCGCCACAGCGCCCGGTTAGCCTCGCTGTAGTTCGCGTAAGTGGCGTCGCCCGGAATGCCGAGCAGCATCGGCGGCACCCCGAAGGCGAGCGCGATGTCGCGCGCCGCGGCGTTCTTGGCCTGCAGAAAGTCCATCTCCTGCGGGGTGAGCGCCATCGGGCGCCAATCGAGGCCGCCGTCGAGCAGCAGCGGCCGCCCGGCGTTCGCGGCCCCGGAGAACTGCGCCTCGAGCTCTGTCTTCAGCCGCTCGACCTGGTCGTCCGAAAGCCCCTGCCCCTCCGGCCCCTTGTAGACCAGCGCGCCGGACGGCCGGGCCGCGTTGTCGAGCAGCGCCTTGTTCCAGGCGGAGGCGGCGTTGTGCAGGTCGAGCGCCTGCGCGGCCGGCTCCAGCGGACTCAATCCGTAATGGTCGTCGAGCGGATGAAACAGCGTCAGGTGCAGGATCGGCGGCGCAGGCTCCGCGCGCTGGTCATAGCGGGCGACCTCGGCGCCGACGCGGTATTCATAGCCCTCCGGCCAGCCTTCCGGGTCCGCCAGCACGCGCATCCGGTCCGGCCGCAGCACGTGCAGTTCGCGCGGCTCGCCGTCGAGCGAGACGGCCTCCAGATAGGCGTTGCCGGAGACCAGCAGGTGCGAGACCAGAGTCTCGATCAGCCCCGCTTTTCCCTGGCGCGGGTTCGGCCGGGCCAGCAGGTCGAGCAGCGGGTGGGCGTCGAGCTCGCGCTCGCCCTCGGTGAGGATCAGCGGCACGCCGCCGGCGGCCTCCGCCACCATCCGGACCGCGCGATGCACCACCGGGTTCCGCTGATAGCCCTCGCGGGCGAGGCTTGAGGGATCGCGAGCGCTCCAGATCGCCAGGCCGCCGCCATGCAGCGCCGCGAAGGCCGCGAAGCCCCCGCCCTTGGCCTGCGGCGCTCGGCGGAACAGGCGCGGGAAAGCAAAGCCCATGGAGCCCTCCAGGTATTCTGAACTAAAGGTGAACCGGCTGGACGCCTGCCCGGCGGAGAGGAGATTTTTGCAGGTTCGTACGCGGCGGTCTTGCCGCGTTGCAGCGTGATCGACAGCTCCGGCGTAAAAGCCGGCGCCGGAGTTCTGGAACAATTCTGACTTGGCGACGTTCGGAGGCCGAGGGCGCACTTGTGAACCGCACAAAATCGCGGCGTATGAGGGCTTTATTCATGAGGAGTATTCTTCTTAGCACGGCTGCGGCGATCGCTATCGTCGCGGCGCCGGTCGCTGCGTTCGCGCAGAAATCCGATCAGGGCTCCTCGTCGAGCCCGTCCAGCGTGGGAAGCTCGTCATCCGGCGCGTCCGGCTCGTCCGGCGGCGCGGGCATGAGCGGAGCCGGCTCCGCAGGCGGCGATGCGTCCTCGCCGGGCTCGTCCGCCGGCGGCGGCATGAGCTCAGGCGGGAGCTCGTCTTCCGGCGGCTCCGAGTCCGGCTCGCGAGGCGGTTCGGCCGGCGAGCGGGGCATGTCCGGCTCGTCCGGCGGTTCAGCGTCGGATGAGCGTGGCGGCGGCGAACGCTCGGGCTCCGGCTCGTCTGCCGCGGGAGAGTCCCCGCGTTCCGAGAAGGCCGACGGAACGCGTTCCGAAACCCGCCCGGGCGAGAAAGAGAAGAGCGGCTCCGACCAGTCGGACTCGGGCAAGGATTCCGAGAAGTCGCGCACCGGGTCCGGCTCTGCGGATCGGGACGACGCCACGAAGGACCGCGCGGGCCATCGCTCGGACTCGGATCGTTCCAGCTCCTCGCCTGACGACAAATCCGGCTCTGATCACCGCTCGGGGTCTCGCTCGACGACCGAAAGCGAGACGCGCAGCGGCGGCTCGTCGCGGGAGACCAGCAGCTCCAAAACCAAGGTGAACATCTCCAGCGAGCAGCGGACCACAATCCGCCAGACGATCGTGAGCTCGGGCGGCGGCGCAAGAGTGTCGCGTTCGAGCCTGGGCGGAGTGAGCGTCAGCGTCGGCGTATCCGTGCCGCGGACGGTGACGATCCACCGGCTGCCGCCGAAGATCGTGCAGATCGTTCCGGAATATGCCGAGTACAGCTACTTCATCACCGATGACGACGTGATCGTCATCGTCGATCCGGACACCTACGAGATCGTCTACGTGATCGAGAGCTGACCGACGTCCAGCCGGGCCGCGGAGCGCATCCGCGGCCCGGTTGGAACAAAGCCAGACGGCCCCACGTTTTCCGGGACGCGCTCCAGACGAACGAGACGTTCGTGATCAGGAGGGATCCCAGCATGACAAACAAACTTCTCGCGCCGATCTTCGCAGCGGCGCTTCTCGCAGCGCCCGCTGCGGCGCTCGCCCAGAGCGGCGGCGGCTCCGGAGGCGGATCCAGCGGCGGGTCGGCCGGCGGCGCATCGGCCGGTTCAAGCGCCGGCGGGACCGCCGGCAGATCGGGCGCCAGCGTCGGCGCCGGGTCAGCCGCGACCGGCGGCGCCATGAATGGCGGTCCGGCGAACTCCGCCGGCATTCCCTCGGGCGGCACGGGCGGGCTGACCAATCCGAGCTTCGACGGCAACCCGCAGACCAACACCACCCGCAACAGCCGCATCGACGGCGGCGGGGACGTCGAGTCCCATATTCAGTCGGGTCAGACCGGTCAGCTGACCGGGTCTTCAGGCACGGCTCCGGGCCGCTCCGGAGCGGCGGCGGGACGGTCGGGCGCGACCGCCGGCGGAACAGGCGTCGGCGCCTCGGAAGGCGCGGCGGACGATCCGTCGCTCAACTCAGGAATCTACCGCCAGTAGTCACAGGCCGAGCACGCGCGGGCCCCTGCCCCGCGCGCTCAGCATGAGATGCGTCACCGCCCACACCAGCGCGTCGACCCGGTTGGGCGAATGGCCGTCGGCAAGGCCGTCGAGGCCCAGCGCCGCCATCTCGTCCTCAAGCGCCGGATGGGCGCCGACATGAGCAACCCGGCCCTGCGCGTAAAGCGCTGCGACCGGCTCGGCCCTCAGCCATTTGCCGCGCGTGGCGCGAACCGCGATCACCGGGACCTGGGGATCGGCCTGCGCGATAACGCTGCGGACCATGTCGCCGCCCTGATTGACCTCCGCGACCAGCGCGTCGGCCTCGAGCCGTCGCCACAGGCCCACTGCGCGGGCGGCCCAGACCTCCGGGCGGCTCGCGTGCAGCGTCGCGTCCTCCAGCACATAGCCGCGGCCGTCGGCGCCGAGCCCCACGGCGACCAGCCCGCAGGCGTCGGACCTCTTGCCGCCGGCGGGCGGGTCGACCGCGACCACGATGCGGGTGAGCTCGGGCGGGGCGGAGACGCGACTGCGTTCGATCGCCTCGCGAGTCCATAGGCCGTCGTCGCGGTCCTCCAGAAGTTCGCCGTCGAGCTCCTGCCGGCCGAGCCTGGTGCCCGCATAGGTTCCCACCACCGCCCTGAGGAAGCCGGGCGCGAGATTGGCGGCGTTGTCGCGCGTCGTTGCGCGGGTCGCGGCGGTCGCCGGATCAGCGAGCAGCCGCTTCAGCAGCGGGACCGCGCGCGGCGTCGTGGTCGCGATCTGCCGCGGCAGCCGCCCGAGGCGCAGCCCGAATTGCAGCATGTCCCAGGCCTCCTCGGCGCGCCGCCATTTGGCGATCTCGTCGCACCACGCGGCGTCGAATTGCGGTCCGCGCAGCGCCTCCGGATCCTCGGCCGAAAACCCCTGCGCGATCGCGCCATTGCGCCAGACCAGCCGGCGCCGGCTCGGCTCGTAGGTCGGACGGTCCCAGCGGGGATGCACCGCCAGCAGGCCCGAGACGCCGTCGATCATCACCTCGCGCAGATCCGCATAGGTCTCGGCCACGAGCGCGATCCGCCCGGCGGGCCGCTCCGCGAAGCCAGTCGCTCCAAGCGCGACGCCGCGCACCCATTCGGCGCCGGCGCGGGTCTTGCCGGCCCCGCGGCCGCCGAGCACGAGCCAGGTGGTCCAGTCGCCCGGCGGCGGCCGCTGGTCTTCCCGCGACCAGACCGGCCAGTCGACGCCTAGGAATTCGATCTCATGACCTGACAGAGACCCAAGCAGGCGGTCATGCGTCCTCGCCCCGCAGGCGAGCAAGGCGGTCCGCAAGCGCGTCGCGGAGGGCGTCGAGATCGGCGGGAGCGCCATCCGCGTCATCATCCTCCGCGGCGTCGGCCGCCTGTCCGGCTTCGTATTTCTGCAGCTCCCGCAGGGAGCGCACCAGGCTGGCGAGCGTTCTCGCGTGGGTCGCGGCCTCGTCGGCGGCGAGCCCCTCGGGTCCCGTCAGCACGGCCTCTACCGCGGTGATCTGCCGGTCGACTTCCGCGCGGATGCGGCCTACGGCGCGCGCTCTGTCGGCGCTGCGCCGCGTCCAGCCTTCGCGTTTCGCCAGCCGTGCGAGCGAGGACCGCGACGCCCCGATCCGGCGCGCGATCTCGACCTGGCTGAGCTCGCTTGTCTCGTAGAGCCGCCGGGCTTCGGCGGCCGATTTGTCGGTGATGCGGGCGGCGGAGGCCGACGGCGCGACCGTCGCTCCGCACTCGCCGGCGGAGGCCGACGGCATGTCCTGGACGCGATTTCGGAGCATGGCTGAACCCTACCCGAGCAGCGTCACGCTGTCAATGACTTTTTTCCTATCATGACTGGGCTGACGGAACGCAAAACCGGCCGCCCTGC
>Ga0180221_1002113_pt1 | contig 11985 bp, 9 predicted proteins | sample eDN5th37CKraftMG_FD_151339 | JGI IMG/M metagenome (GOLD analysis project Ga0180221, IMG submission 151339) | Enriched Miracle-Growth compost microbial communities from Emeryville, California, USA - eDNA 5th pass 37_C Kraft MG (version 2) (version 2) ...
GCGCCGCCTCGATCGCGCGGCGCTTCTCGGCGCGGGCGAGCAGGCCGGGCTCGAAATAGCGATGTACGCCGCGCCCGTCCTCCTTGGCGCGATAGAGCGCGAGATCGGCGTTGCGGATCAGCAGCTCGACCGAGCGGCCGTCGCGCGGGCCGATCGCGGTGCCGACGCTGGCGCCGATATGGACCAGATCGCCGTCGACCTCGAACGGCCGCGACAGCGCCGCGACGATCGCCGCGCCCAGATCGTCGATGCGCGCGCTTTCGCCCGCGTCCGCGATCACCATGGCGAATTCGTCGCCGCCCAGCCGCCCGCACAGATCGCCCTCGCGCACGAGGTTGACGAGCCGCTGCGCGACCGCGCGGAGCAGCTTGTCGCCCACCGGATGGCCGAGCGTGTCGTTCACCGCCTTGAACCTGTCGAGATCGATCAGCATCAGCGCGCAGCGCTTGTGGGCGCGCTGGGCCTGCGCCAGCGATTTCTTCAGCGCCTCGATGAAATGGACGCGGTTGGCGAGCCCGGTCAGCGCGTCGAAGCGGGCGAGGCGATCGATCTTCTCGACCGAGCGGCGCTCCTCCGTGACGTCGGAGCCGACGCCGCGAAAGCCGATGAAGCGGCCATGCTCGTCGAGGCGCGGCGCCGCCGACAGCCGCCACCAGCGCGTTTCGCCGCCGATCGCGACGGGCAGGTCGAGATCGCTGAAGCTCTCTCGCGCGTTCATCCGGTCGAGCAGCTCCTTGAGCGGGGGCGGGAGCTGCCCCGTCTCCCACGCGTCGCCCGCGAGCAGCCGGAACAGCGCCATGCCCTCCAGCGCCTCCGCCTCGCAGCCGGCGGCGGCGGCCAGGCGGGGGTGCACGTCCTGAAGGCGCCGCGCGCTGTCGACTTGCCACAGCCAGTCGGCGCTGCTCTCCTCGAACTCGCGCAGCAGCAGGCTCACCACCTCGGTCTTGTCGGCCAGCGACGCCTCGGCCCATTTGCGCACGAGGAAGGCGCGCCCGATGGCGCCCCCGCCCAGCGCGCTGCACAGCACGTAGACGGGGGGCAGCGCGGTCAGCAGCGCCGCGTCGGCCTTCGCCATCATCACGGTGAGGCCGGCGCCCGCGATCGCGACGAAGGCGAACATCGCGGCCGGCATGGTCGCGGTGGTGAGCGTCGCGCTGCCGATCACGCCCGCCGAAATCAGGCAGATGGCGAGCTGCTGCCCGATCGTGCCCGTGCCCGAGAAGATCGCCGAAGGCACCGCCCAGAGCAGGCCGAGCGCCGTCGCGTGCAGCACCGACCGGCCGACCGTGCCGCGTTTCGCGCTGGCCTGCGACAGCTCCCGCTTCGCCCGTATGGCCATGCGGACGGCGAAGCCGAGCACCAGGAGGAGCGCGCCCGCCCAGCCGAGCAGCGCCGGCCGCGAAACCGAGTCCCACAGCGTCGAGACGAGGAAGCCCGCATAGAAGATGTTGGTGAGGCAGATGACGGGGAGAAGCTGGACCAGCTCGGCCACCTGCGCGCTGCGGACCTTGTCCCAGCCAGGCAGGTCGGGCTCGGCGAGACCGAGGACGACTTTCCAGCCGAGTCGCATGTCCGGAACGGAAGGGGCGGGATGAATCTTCACCCGCTTACCCTTAGACAGCGCTGGTTAGCGGCGGGTAAGCAACAGGATCGCGCCCGAAGATTTTTCGTGACCGGACCGGACCTTACCCGTCTCCCGGCGCCACGCCCACGGGGAGCGCGGCGCCGGGAAGCGCGGTCCGTCAGGCGCCGACGCTGGCCTTGACGCCCTTCTTCTTGCGGGGCCGCTTCGGCGGGGCGGAGACGATCTCGAACGACAGCGCCTCATCCTTGAGATGGACCTTCACCTCGCCGCCGTGGACGAGCTTGCCGAACAGCAGCTCCTCGGCCAGCGGCTGCTTGATCTTCTCCTGGATCAGCCGTCCCATCGGCCGCGCGCCGTAGAGCTTGTCATAGCCGCGCTGGGTGAGCCACGCCTTGGCATCGTCGTCGAGCGAGATATGCACCTCGCGGTCGGCGAGCTGGAGTTCGAGCTGGAGGACGAACTTCTCCACCACCCGCGCGACCACCTCGGTCGGCAGATAGGCGAAGGGGACGACCGCATCGAGACGGTTGCGGAATTCCGGCGTGAACATCTTCTGCACGGCCTGCTCGTCCTCGCCCTCGCGGGTGAGGTTGCCGAAGCCCAGCGTCTCGCGCGCCATGTCGGACGCGCCGGCGTTGGTGGTCATGATGAGGATGACGTTGCGGAAATCCACCGTCTTGCCGTGGTGATCGGTCAGCTTCCCGTTGTCCATCACCTGGAGGAGGATGTTGAACAGGTCGGGATGCGCTTTCTCGATCTCGTCGAGCAGCAGCACGCAATGCGGATGCTGATCCACCGCGTCGGTCAGCAGGCCGCCCTGATCATAGCCGACATAGCCCGGCGGCGCGCCGATCAGCCGGCTGACCGAATGCCGCTCCATATATTCGCTCATGTCGAAGCGCTGGAGCGGGATGCCCATGATCGAGGCGAGCTGGCGCGCCACCTCGGTCTTGCCGACGCCGGTGGGGCCGGTGAACAGGTAGTTGCCGATCGGCTTGTCGGGATCGCGCAGACCCGCCCGGCTGAGCTTGATCGCGGAGGAGAGCAGCTCGATCGCCTTGTCCTGCCCGAAGACGACGCGCTTCAGGTCGGTCTCCAGCGTGGCGAGCGATTTCTTGTCGTCCGTCGACACCGATTTCGGCGGGATGCGCGCCATGGTGGCGATCACCGCCTCGATCTCCTTCGGCGTGATCACCTTCTTGCGCTTCGACGGCACGACCAGCATCTGCATCGCGCCCACCTCGTCGATCACGTCGATCGCCTTGTCGGGCAGCTTGCGGTCGTTGATGTAGCGCGCGGACAATTCCACCGCCGACTTGATCGCGTCGGGGGTATATTTGACGTGGTGATGCTCCTCGAACGCGGAGCGCAGCCCGGCGAGGATCCTGATCGTATCCTCCACCGTCGGCTCGTTCACGTCGATCTTCTGGAAACGGCGCAGCAGCGCGCGGTCTTTCTCGAAATGATTGCGGAACTCCTTGTAGGTGGTCGATCCTATGCAGCGGATCGTCCCGCCCGACAGCGCGGGCTTGAGCAGGTTCGACGCGTCCATCGCCCCGCCGCTGGTCGCGCCGGCGCCGATGACGGTGTGGATCTCGTCGATGAAGAGGATGGCGTGGGGCAGCTTCTCCAGCTCCGTCACGACCTGCTTCAGCCGCTCCTCGAAATCGCCGCGATAGCGCGTGCCGGCGAGCAGCGCGCCCATGTCGAGCGAGTAGATGACGGCGGGCAGCAGCACGTCGGGCACCTGCTTCTCGACGATCTTGCGCGCCAGCCCCTCGGCGATCGCGGTCTTGCCGACGCCGGGATCGCCCACATAGAGCGGGTTGTTCTTCGAACGGCGGCAGAGGATCTGCACCGTGCGGTCCACCTCCGGCCCGCGCCCGATCAGGGGATCGACGCGGCCGTCCTTCGCCTTCTCGTTCAGGTTGACGCAGAACTGCTTGAGCGCGCTCTCGCCCTTCTTGCCGTCGGGCTTGGCGGCCTTCTCCTCCTCCGCGCCCTTCACCTCGCGCTGCTCGGTTGGCTGGCCGGCCTTGCCGACGCCGTGGCTGATATAGCTCACCGCGTCGAGGCGGCTCATGTCCTGCTGCTGGAGGAAATAGACGGCATAGCTCTCCCGCTCCGAGAACAGGGCGACGAGGACGTTGGCGCCCGTCACCTCCTCCCGGCCGGAGGACTGGACATGGAGGATCGCGCGCTGGACGACGCGCTGGAAGCCGCTGGTGGGGGCGGGATCGGTGCTGCCCTCGACCTTGAGGGCGTCCAGCTCGGTATCGAGGTAGAGCGTCACCGCTTCCTTCAGCTCGCCGACCTCGACGCCGCAGGCGGTCATCACCTTGGAGGCGTGCTCGTCGTCGGTGAGCGCGAGGAGGAGATGCTCCAGCGTCGCATATTCGTGGCGGCGGCTCGACGCGGCGGCGAGGGCGTTGTGGAGGGACTGTTCGAGCTCGCGGGCGAAAGAGGGCATGGTCCGGCTTTACTCCTTCGGCCCCATGAGGGGCATGGGGTCCGTCGCATCATATGTCGTGATGCCGATCATATTCATCAAGAACGTCCTGACGGGCGACCTGTGCCCCGATGTTGGCCACTATGTCCGCTGTCCCGATATTCCGTCCCCCGGGAACGGCCTTCGCACCGGCTGCCGCGTCCGCCGCGCATGGGCTTGTCCGCTCTCATCGCCTGAATAGCGCATCCGCACTTGCGCGATGGTTAACCGCTTTGTCGATCTTGCGCCGCGCGCGGGCGATCTCCGCCTCCAGCGCGGCGATCCGCACGTGCAATTCCTCGACCGAGAAGGGGTCGAGATCCTGTCGGCCGAGCGCGGCGAGCGGATCGTCGGCGCGCTTCGGAAAAACTTCTTCCGCGTCCATGCGCCAAGCGTTGACCGGCGCGCCGCCCATGTCAATAAACCCTGCGTCGAAAACGCGTCCGCCCGGGGGAAAATGATGGCCGCGCCTGCTGAATCCGTGCCCGAGACGATGATCGCGATCGATCCCGACGAAACGGGCGGTCCCGATGTGCTGAAGCCGGTCCGCCGGCCCGTGCCGCGCCCGGGGGCGGGCGAGGTGCTGATCCGCGTCGCCGCCGCCGGGGTCAACCGGCCCGACGTGATGCAGCGCAAGGGCCTCTATCCACCGCCGCCCGGCGCGCCGTCGATCCCGGGGCTGGAGATCGCGGGCGAGGTGGCGGCGACGGGCGAGGGGGCCGACGACGCGCTGATCGGCCAGCCGGTGTGCGCGCTGGTGGCGGGCGGCGGCTATGCCGAATATTGCGTCGCGCCGGCGGGCCAGTGCCTGCCGGTGCCGGGCGCGCTCTCGATGGCGGAGGCGGCGGCGATGCCCGAGACGCTCTTCACCGTCTGGACCAACCTTTACGAGCGCGCCTACGCGGTCGAGGGCGATACGGTGCTGGTCCATGGCGGCACCAGCGGCATCGGCACTATGGCGATCCTGCTCGGCCGCCTGTTCGGCGTGCGCACCATCGTGACCGCCGGATCGGAAAGCAAATGCCGCGCTGCCGTCAGGATCGGGGCGGATCATGCGATCAACTACAAGGAACGCGACTTCGTCGAGGAGGTGAAGGCGATCACCGGCGGCAGGGGCGTGCAGGCGGTGCTCGACATGGTGGGCGGCGACTATCTGCCGCGCAATCTCGCCTGCCTGGCCGAGGACGGGCGCCATGTCTCGATCGCCGTCCAGCGCGGCGCGAAGGCGGAGATCCCGATCTTCGACATCATGCGCCGGCGCCTGACGATCACCGGATCGACGCTGCGCGGCCGCCCGGTCGAGTTCAAGTCGTTGGTCGCGGACGAGCTGATGCGCACCGTCTGGCCCTTTGTCGGCGAGGGGCGGCTGAAGCCGGTCATCGACTCCACCTTCCCGCTGGCCGAGGCCGCCGCCGCCCATGCCCGGATGGAAGCGGGCGATCATATCGGCAAGATCGTGCTGGAGATGCGGCGCTAGAGCGATTTCGGGGTGGAATCACCCGACGGCTCGGAGAACGCGGTATCCGGGGACAAGGGCGGTTTCGCGCAAGCGAAAACCGCTCCCGATTCCCCGTTCGGGAGGACGCGCGCAATCCTGCCTTGCCCTCGGATTGCGGCCGCACTACATCGCGTGCATGCACCGGCCGCTCCGTGAAGGGGCGGCCCTTATTGTTTGTGGAGGATTCCATGGCCCAGCCGCTCATGCCCCATGCGACCGCGTCGTGGCTGGTCGACAATACGGCGCTCAGCTTCGAGCAGATCGCCGATTTCTGCGGCCTGCACATCCTGGAGATCCAGGCGATCGCCGACGATACCGCCGCGACCAAGCTCACCGGCCGCGATCCGGTGCGCGCGGGCGAGCTGACCATGGCGGAGATCGAGAAGGGCCAGGCCGATCCCTCCCACCATCTGGCGATGCAGAAGGGGCCCGAGCAGGTCCGCCGCACCAAGGGGCCGCGCTACACGCCGGTTTCCAAGCGGCAGGACAAGCCCGACGGCATCGCCTGGATCATCCGCAACCATCCCGAGGTGTCGGACGGCCAGATCTCCAAGCTGATCGGCACGACGCGCACCACCATCGCCGCGATCCGCGACCGCACCCACTGGAACATCGCCAATATCGTGCCGAAGGACCCGGTGACGCTCGGTCTCTGCTCGCAGCGCGAGCTGGACGGGATGGTCGCCAAGGCGGCGAAGGCGGCCGGGCTCGAAGCGCCGACCGACAGCCGCCTCGAAGGCGATCGCGAGGCGCTGATCGAGGAGCTGCGCGCCCAGCGCGATGCCGCCCATCGCGACGCCGACGCCGTGCACGACGAGGCGCTGAGCGGAGCCTCGGGCGGGCCGGGATCGCAGGCATTTGTCGATCCCTTCCGCAAATAACGATCCTTCGCCCGATCGCTCGCTGGGCGCCCCCTTCAGCCATAAGGGGTTGACCTATCCGCGCGGGCGCGAGGGCCCGGCGACGGGCGAGCTGATCGCGCTCGCGCCCGGCGTCGGCTGGGCGCGGCTGCCGGTGCCGGGCTCGCTGCGCCACATCAACGTCTGGGCGCTCGACGATCGCGACGCGGCGGGCGAGGGGGTCGCCCTCGTCGATACCGGCATGGACATCCCCGCCGCGCGCGAGGAATGGGAGGCGATTTTCGCCGGCCCGCTCGCCGGGCGGCGGGTGACGCGGGTGATCGTCACCCATTTCCACCCCGATCATGTCGGCCTCGCGGGCTGGCTGGCGGAGCGTTTCGGCGCGCCGGTATGGATGACGCGCACCGAGTGGCTGCTCGCCCGGCTGCTGACCGCCGACGCGCGCGACGTGCCCCCCGCCGACGTGCGGGCGCAATGGCGCCTCGCCGGCTGGGAGGATGCGCGCATCGCGGAGGAGACCGGCCGGGGCTGGGGACGTTTCGCGCGGATCGCCAGCCTGCTGCCGTCGGGCTTCGTCCGCATCGCGGAGGGCGACCGGCTCCGGATCGGCGAGCGGACGTGGCGCGTCGTCGTCGGCAGCGGCCATACGCCCGAACATGCCTGCCTGGTCGACGAGGAAGGCGGGCTGATGATCGCGGGCGACCAGGTGTTGCCGCGCATCACCTCCAACGTCTCGATCTCCGTCAGCGAGCCGGATGGCGATCCGCTCGGCGACTGGCTGGCCTCGATCGACCGTTTCCTCGCCACGCTGCCGGCCGACCTGCTCGTCCTGCCCGCGCATGGCGAGCCGTTCACCGGGCTGCACATCCGCCTCGCCGCGCTGCGCGACGGCCATCTCGACCGGCTTGACGCGCTCCACGCCCACCTCGCCGAGCCGCGTCGCGTGGTCGACTGCTTCGGCATCCTCTTCGCCCGCGCGATCGACGAGAGCGTCTATGGCCTCGCGACCGGCGAGGCGCTGGCGCATCTGCGCCGGCTGGAGGAGGACGGGCGCGCCTCGCGCACCGTCAGGGACGGGGTGGCGTGGTTCCGCGCGACCTGATTGCGCCGGGCGTGTTCGCGGCCTAGGTCTTGCGATATGACCGACGCTTCCGCGATCTGGCGCTCCCCCGCCTACCGCCATCCCACCCAATGGGCCCTGGATTTCGCGCCGCTCTCGCTGCCCGCGATGCTCGATGCGAGCGCGGCGCGGGCGCCCGGCGCACCGCTGATCGACTTTCTCGGTCGCAAATACAGCTATGCCGAGACGCTCTCGGGCGCACGCCGCGTCGCCGCCGGGCTGGCGCGGCTGGGGGTGGGGAAGGGCGACCGGATCGGGCTCTACCTTCCCAACGTGCCCCATTATGTCGCGGCCTATTACGGCGCGCTGATGCTGGGCGCGATCGTGGTGAATTTCTCGCCGCTCTACACCGCGGCCGAGCTGGAGCATCAGGTCGCCGATTCGGGCACCCGTATCCTCTTCACCCTGTCCGCCACCGCGCTGCTCCCCACCGCGATCGAGGTGATGGAGGCGAGCGGGCTGGAACGGCTGATCGTCGGATCGGTGGCGGGCGCGCTGCCGGTGACCAAGTCGCTCTTCTATCGCCTCTTCCGGGGGAAGGAGGTCGCCAGCCGTCCCCACGATCCCCGGATCACGGCCTTTTCCGCGCTGATCGACAATGACGGCGCCTTCGCCCCGCCGACGATCGATCCGCTCGCCGATGTCGCCCTGCTCCAATATACCGGCGGCACGACGGGCACGCCCAAGGGGGCGATGCTCACCCATCAGGCGCTGACCGCCAATGCGCGCCAGATCGCGGCGGTGGACGCGCATTCGGGCGTGGACGACCGGATCGTGGGCGTGCTGCCGCTGTTCCACATCTTCGCCAACGCCACCGTCCTGAACCGCACCGTGTTCGCGGGCGGGGAGATGGTGCTGATGCCGCGCTTCGACGCGGGGCAGGTGCTGGCCGCCGTCGCGCGGACGCGGGCGACGGCGCTGCCCGGCGTGCCGACCATGTATCAGGCGCTGCTCGATCATCCGCGGCTGGGCCATGCCGATCTTTCCAGCCTGCGCGTCTGCGTATCGGGCGGCGCGCCGCTCGCCGCCGGGCTGAAGGCGCGCTTCGAGGCGGCGACCGGCGCGACGCTGGTGGAAGGCTATGGCCTCACCGAAAGCGGCATCGTCTGCGTCAATCCCTATGAGGGGGAGAACCGCGCCGGCACGATCGGCCAGCCGCTTCCCGCCACCACGATCCGCCTCGTCGATCGCGACGATCCGCGCCGCCCCGCGCCCGACGGCGAGCCGGGCGAGATCGTCATCGCCGGCCCGCAGGTGATGACGGGCTACTGGAACCGCCCCGACGGCGACGGCGCCGTGTTCGTCGACGGCGCGCTGCGCACCGGCGATGTCGGGGCGATCGACGCGGACGGCTATATCCGCGTGGTCGACCGGCTGAAGGACATGATCGCGGTCGGCGGGTTCAAGGTGTTTCCGAGCCAGGTCGAGGCGGTGCTCTACCGCCATCCGGCGGTGAAGGAGGCGCTGGTGATCGGCATTCCCGATTCCTATCGCGGAGAAAGCCCCAAGGCGTTCGTGACGCTGGGCGACGAGGCGGCCGCCGCCGGGAACGTGACGGGGGAGGCGATCCGCGAATGGCTCAACCCCCTGCTCGGCAAGCATGAGCGCGTCGTCGCGGTCGAGATACGCGATCGCTTGCCCAAGACGCTGGTGGGCAAGCTCAGCCGCAAGGAGCTTGTCGCCGAGGAGAAGGCGAAGGCGGCGAAGGCGGCTCAGGGTTGAGGAAAAGAGCATGGCCGCATCACGGGCGGGCGCTGCCCGCTTGACCCCGCATCCACCGCCCGCCACAAGCCGCCCATGACGCAGGACGCGGACGGAATCACCGAACTTTCCTTCGAGGACGCGCTGAAGCGGCTCGAAGCGATCGTGCAGAGGCTGGAGAGCGGCGAGGCATCGCTCGACGAGTCGATCACCCTCTATGCGGAGGGCGACCGGCTGCGCGCCCAGTGCGAGGCCCGGCTGGCCGCCGCCCAGGCCCGGATCGAGAAGATCAGCCTGGGCGGTGACGGCCGCCCCGCCGCCGCCCGCCCCTTCGATGCGGAGTGACGCGGCGGTGAGCGTTGTCCCGATCGGGCTGAAGCCGGCGCTGGAGCGCGTCGCGGCGGATATCGAGCGCATGTTCGACCGGCTGCTCGCGATTCCCGACGATCCGCGCCGCCGCCTTTACGAGGCGATGCGCCATGCCGCGATGGGCGGTGGCAAGCGGCTGCGGCCGCTGCTGGTCTGCGCGTCGTGCGATCTCTTCCACGTCGATCGCGCGGCGGCGATCCGCGTCGCCGCCGCGATCGAGTGCATGCACGTCTATTCGCTGGTCCACGACGACCTGCCGTGCATGGACGATGACGACACACGGCGCGGCAAGCCGACCGTCCACAAGGCGTTCGACGAGGCGACGGCGGTGCTGGCGGGCGATTCGCTCCAGTCGCTGGCGTTCGAGATACTGGCGGACGAGGCGACGCACCCCGATCCCTTCGTGCGGATCGAGCTGGTCGCGGAGCTGGCGCGCTCGGCGGGGCCCGGCGGCATGGCGGGCGGGCAGATGATGGACATCGCGGCGGAGACCGAGACATTCGACCTGCCGACCGTCACCCGGCTCCAGCAGCTCAAGACCGGCGCGCTGATCGGCTTCTGCCTGGAGGCGGGCGCGATCATGGGCCGTGTCGCGCCCGAGGGCAGGGCGCGGCTCCGGGGCTATGCGCGCGACATCGGCCTCGCCTTCCAGATCGCCGACGACCTGATCGACGCCGAGGGCAATGCCGCGCTGGCGGGCAAGGCGGTGGGCAAGGACGCGGCGGCGGGCAAGGCGACGTTCGTGTCGCTGCTTGGCCTCGACCGGGCGCGCAGCCAGGCGGCGATGCTGGTTGAGCAGGCGGTGGGCCATCTCCAGAATTTCGGCAACGAGGCCGATCTGTTGCGCGCCGTCGCGCATTATGTGGTGGCGAGGGAATTCTGATGCAGCGGATCGGCGTCTATCCCGGCACGTTCGATCCGGTCACGCTCGGCCATATGGACATCATCCGGCGCGGCGCGAAGCTGGTCGACAAGCTGGTCATCGGGGTGACGACCAATCCGTCCAAATCGCCCATGTTCTCGGTCGAGGAGCGTCTGGCGATGGTCCGGCGCGAGGTGGCGGCCGTCGACGGCGTGGTGGAGGTCGTCACCTTCGATTCGCTGCTCATGGATTTTGCCGAGCGCGAGGGCGCATCGATCATCGTGCGCGGGCTGCGCGCGGTGGCCGACTTCGAATATGAATATCAGATGGCCGGCATGAACCAGCAGCTCAACAACCGCATCGAGACGGTGTTCCTGATGGCCGACGTCGCGCTCCAGCCGATCGCGTCGCGTCTGGTGAAGGAGATCGCGCTCTATGGCGGCGCCATTCACCGCTTCGTGCCGCCGACGGTGGCGGAGGAGGTGCGCGTGCGCGTCGAGGCGATCGGGCTCAAGGGAAGCTGAGGCCGGGAATTTTGAGCATCGTGCGGAAAAGCGGGAACCGGTTCCGCGCAGGACGATGCGACAGCAAAGGGACATCGGGCGGCGATCGTCCGGGTGGGGAGCAGGGTTTCGAGATGCGTCTGCACTATCTGATGGCCGCGACGTTCGGTCTGGCCACGGCCGGCCTTACCGCCGGCGCCGCCTTCGCGCAGGAGACGACCACGGGCCCCAGCGGCTATGCCGAGCCGAGCCTGCCCTCCACCGCGCCGCCCGCCGAGCAGAAGGAGCCGGCAGCCGATCCCGCCAATATTCTGGACCTCGACCTGTCGACCGGCGGGCGGGTGCGCGTCCTGCTGCGCCCCGACAAGGCGCCCAACAGCGTCGAGCGGATCAAGCTGCTCACCCGGCGCGGCTTCTATAACGGCCTCACCTTCCATCGCGTGATCGAAGGCTTCATGGCGCAGGGCGGCGATCCCAAGGGCGACGGCACCGGCGGCTCCGACCTGCCGGACCTGAAGGCCGAGTTCAACGATCTGCCGCATCTGCGCGGCACGATGTCGATGGCGCGCGCGCAGAGCCCGGACAGCGCGAACAGCCAGTTCTTCATCATGTTGCAGCCCAATTTCCAGCTCGACGGCAATTACACCGCGGTCGGGCGGGTGATCTCCGGCATGAACTATGTCGACGCGATCGAGCGCGGCGAGCCGCCCGCCCATCCGTCGAAGATCATCCATGCCGCGATCGAGAGCGACGACGGCAAGGCGCCCCAGGCGGCAGGCGAGGGTGCGGGGCCCGCGGCCACGCCCGCTCCGGCGACGCCCGCGCCCGCCGCTTCGCCTCCGCCTGCGAAGGCCCCTCCGCGCGGATAGGCCGGGGGGGGGGGCTTGTTGCCGTGCGCGTCGATCTTTTCGATTTCGACCTTCCGCCCGACCGCATCGCGCTGCGCCCGGCGAGCCCGCGCGATTCGGCGCGGCTGCTGCTGGTCGGCGCGGTGGGGCT
>Ga0180221_1002114_pt1 | contig 11983 bp, 5 predicted proteins | sample eDN5th37CKraftMG_FD_151339 | JGI IMG/M metagenome (GOLD analysis project Ga0180221, IMG submission 151339) | Enriched Miracle-Growth compost microbial communities from Emeryville, California, USA - eDNA 5th pass 37_C Kraft MG (version 2) (version 2) ...
GCAACGGGCTTGCGTACCACGCAACCTCCGATTATGTGCGGCGCTCCAACGCGCCCGTAGCTCAGCTGGATAGAGCATCAGACTACGAATCTGAGGGTCGGACGTTCGAATCGTTCCGGGCGCGCCATCTTCCGCAGACTGCCGCCGTCTCCTACCCAGGAGACGCAGCGGCTACGCCAGATGGAATCGCTGAGTGTGCAAGGTCGTAAGCACGGCGGTGTGCTTCGGCGAATCCGTTCGAATCGCTCCGGGTGAAAAAGCATCCTCGCTGATCGTAGAGGCCTTCAGGAAACTCCTACTGCTCGCCGGCATAGGGGCTAAAAGCTGTTAGCTCTCTCGTTGAACGGAAGGCCTGCGGAGAAGGCGTGGCCACCCTCCGCAGGGTAAGATGCTTGTCAGGGCTGGCGATGATCGTTTGCCGGGAACCGCGGATACGGATCCACGCATTCCTCCTGGGTTGACCGCCGGCGCCCTTGTTTGGCCCATCTGATGAGATCGCTCAGCGCATAAACAACGCGACCGCCTACTTTTGAATAGGCTGGGCCAGTGCCGAAATGGCGATGCTTCTCCAATGTTCGGCCAGACAGGCATAAGAAGCGGGCAGCTTCCGTCGTATAGAGATAGCGCGGTGGAAGATTGGTCTTGCTCATGGTGACATCCTTCATTTGATCCGCGTGCTGGATGCACGCGCAAGAAGGACATTGTCCGAAGAGTAAAAGGGGAGAGGGCGGGGCCTGCGCTTCATCACCTCGGGTAATCCCCTTCGACGTCGCAAATCGGCGTCGAACGGCGTACCGTCGTGTCGAAGGCAGGCTCATTGCAAGAGGCTGCTCAATCGACCGCCATCGACGAGACGGCCTGGCGAATCTCGACTTGGTCGTCGCCCGATAGGATGCTGACGTAATGCCGAATCCGATCCGAAGGCAGATAGTCACCTCGCAATATTCCAGTGGCAGCAAGCCGCCACTGCGGACTGGGATCTTCCAATCGCCTTGCGATCGCCTCGATTGTTTTCTGGTCGAGGGACGGGCGCTGCGAAAGGAACTGGCGCAAGAAATGGGGGCCGGCCGACCCAGCTTCGATCGCCTCACCGATCGACCGGACGACGATCGGATCCTGCGCCGCACGAGATAGAAGCCGTTCGGTTGCGGCCTTGCTCACGTCATGGCGACGGTCCCCGCTTGCTTCGATGAGTGCGTCGTCGGAAACAGCATCTCCTAGCAGCAGCGCCTTGAACAGGGCGTCGCGGGGGCTGTCCGGAATGACACCGTCACCGGTTCCTATCGGCTCATGGACCCGCCAGTGCCGATGTGCCCGCCACAGCATATCGGGGTCGATCTCGGCGCCCGTTTCGGCTCTTTGCAGGGCGAAACGGGCGGCGGCACCTGCGGTCCAATGAGATTCGGCGAGGAGGTGCTTCTCGGTTGCGGCTGCGACGCGCGGCGTCCAGCCGACGCTCGTCGAGCCGAGCTGGCGAAAGAGATGCCGCAGCCCGATTTCAGAGGGGCCCTCTAGGCGTTCGAGAATGAGATCACTTCCGATGGGCTCCGGGAGCTGCGACGCCAGATAGCCGGCCGAGGTGAAGCCGAGCGCGGATGTCGTGGCGAGCATGCGCGCAATATGTTCGCGGCCAAGTCCGGAATGCGCGAGGATCTCGGTGGCGACCTGCACCACCCATACCGATTCATGCTTGAGTGCGCGTTCGACAAGCGACAGATCGGGCACGGCGTCCATCAGTCGATCCCACCGCGGATCGTCAGTATGAACGTGGTGGACATCATCGAGAACGCTGAAAAAGGTCCGGCGCTCGTCTTCGACGAGCTTGCGCCTTATGGTCGTGACCTCACCCGCCAGACGGATCGTATCGATACCGGACAGGGCGATGACGATCCTGAGTAGTTCAGCAACAGCCTTGGGATCATAAGGCTTGGCCCAGGCCCAAACGTCATTTCCCGGACTTTCCCAGAAGCGAATGATCCGGATTAGGCCAGAAAGCTGCAATGGCGGGTGTAGCGAGAAATCCATCGCGTCCGTAGGCGCGGACGCTCGATCCATGCTGATCCCCTGAAGAATAGCATCCAGCAGCCCCTCGATCGCCTTCGCTTCTGCGGCGCTATAGGCGCTACCAGGCTCCATCAGCTGGGAGATCGAGCTATGATGCTTCCGCGGCCATTTCGGATTGATGCCGAGCGGCTTGACGATGCGTATCGCTTCCTGAACGAAGGAGACGGAAACGCGATTGCTGTCCGCGATCAGCTGCTCGACATGGGCTTCGATATCGGAGGCGGGCCAGCGCTTCACCAGAAGCCTGAGGTTGGTCAGCACCATGCGCGGCGCGATTTCAATGCCGTTGGAAGTGATCAGCCGAATGCCGCCCATCAGCGATGAGTGCACGCCGGGATCCTCCCGCCGAAGCATCTCGACTGCGCGCTGTGCGGCTGCGTCCGGGTCGTGATAGTCTGGCCCGGCCTCGACCGCGCAGGCCCAGGCGATGCGGCTGATATCCACATCGAAACTTCCAAGGCGCGCGGACGCCTCGGGACCGACCGCGGTGGGATAGCGGGCCGCGAGGCCGATCAGCGCGGAGCCTATCTTCATTCGATCGCTGCTGGCCTCAACCGCAGCGAATGCAGCCTTCGTCACACGCTCGGCATCCTGCGCAGAGAGATCGACTGCCGGGTCCGCGGCGATCTCCACCGCCCGCTTCACTTCCTGCGCGGATAGAAGCGCATCGATCACTTCAACGCCAACGCCCAGGCTGGCGGCGAAGGTCGTGACCTCGGCCCAATCGGGCAGATGCGCTATACGGTTCACTTCCTCGGCCCGTTTGCCGGTGTCCATCCCGGCGAGCAGCCGACTGGCGGCATATTCGCCGAAGCTCTTATGCACAAAGGCCAGAAGTGCCGCGCTGCGGTGATGGACGCGCTCGATGACGCCGATTTCTTCCCAGAACTGCACCGCGGTGCGCACCTGCCGGGCCGCCGCCAGGGGTGTCGTCCCAAGCAACGCCGCCATCTCGGCTGTGACATGGGCGAGAATGGAGTCATATCCGCTCAGCGGATCTTCGGTCAGTCGCCAGCCGATGCGGTCGAGCACCGCATGACAGAGATCGAGATCGATCGCGGCGTTGCTGGCTTTCGCCGCAGCGCTGCTCTCGACCGAGGAAAAGAGCCGCTGGAACAGCTCGATCCGCGATCGTCCGAGCGGCTCGTTCCGGGCGATGAGCGAGGCTGCAATTCCCAGAAGTTGCGGGTCGGTCGCAATGGCATTGGCCGGTTCACTCCGTCCGAATGCTTTCGTTGCGGCAGCATAGCCGGCATCAGCCGACATGCTGCCTTCAGGGGCGATCGCGCTGACCAGGCGACCGACATGCGCCGTCGCGCTGCTGCCTTCCGGTCGGACCAACTCATAGTGCTGCCAGTCCGCCAATGCCGCGGTCTCATAGCCGATCGGGCGGGTCGTCACGAGGATCCGGCATGCCGGATGGCCGAGGCCGAAATGGTTCAGGGCCTCGGCGACCAACTCCTGCGCGGGCCCGCATTCGTCCAGCCCGTCGGCAAGCAATACCCAGCCGTCCGCGCCGACATTCGCCAGTTGGGCCTCGTCGATGCCGGACCCTTCCAGCCCGAGCCGCAGGATGGTCGTCTCGAACCTTTCCCCGGCGGCAAGGCTTGCAGCGACCCTGCGCAAGGAGACCCTCAGCACAGGATAGGCATCCCTGGCGTAACGCTGCGCCTGCCGCCGCAACAAGGTCGACTTGCCGAGCCCCGGACCAGCGATGATCACGCCCCTGCGCTTGAACCATCCAAGAAATTCGGCGTCGTAGATTTCCTCGCGCTCGGGGCCCCAGCGTCGCGCTTCCACATCGCGGTACCGCGCCATCGCGGCGGCGGGATCGGCAGGTGTCGTCATTCGGTCGATCAGGCGTGCACTAAGCGGTATCCAAGCGGCGTCGAGCAAGACCGGACGCCTCGCACCAAACACCGTGAAAGTCTGATTGGCGGTTCTCGCCCAGTCGATCACCTTCGCAGTCGCGCCGGCCGGGCTGCTCGCATCTCCTAGGGAGACACCGGCCGCGGACAGTAGCCGGACGACTGCCAGGAAATCCCATCGCCCTTTGCGGGCGACTAGGGCATGCGCGCCCTCGACCAGCGCTTGCCAGGCGAGATCGGCCATCGCCGCGCTGCTACAAACGCGTGTCAGGATGGATTTCGCGGCGCGGATCGCGTCGACATTACCGTCGGTTGCGGCGACAGTCTGGATCCGGATCGCGCGCGACAGGGTGACCGGATCGAGACCGGCAGCTTCGAGCTTGGCGATCCATTTGTGCCCGACATCGTGAAGTCGATCGGTGCGTCCGCTGCCGATATGGCGCAGGTCCTGTTCGAGATGGTGCGTGACGGTCCGGCTGCTGTCCGGAGAGACAGCCAGAATGCCAAAGTCGATCCGGCCCGCATGCACGCCGCGCGCGAGATCGAGCATCGCGTCCCATAGTCTCGCATTTGCGGTGAGGCCGCGCTTGGCCTGCACTTCTGACGTCGCCGCCCGCAATTCGAGGCGAACATCGTCGCCCGGCCCGCCACTTTCGGCCCAGATCGCTGTCGGGGTGTCGTCCGCGAGCTCGTCGAGCCAGCCGATCTTGCTGTCATCGAGCAAGTGAACGGCCGCGATGGCCGTCACAACCGCCTGAAAGTTCAGGCCAGACGCTGGCGCCGCACCCCGAGCATGATTCTTGGTGTCGCCGTGGAATGTCTCGTCAAGCGACGGTTTGGGTTCCGATTCAATCACAACTTGAACTCTAAGCAATTGTGGGCCTGGCCGCGACGGGGGTTCGAGTAGCTGATCCGTGCTCTAATGTCGGTCGTTCATGCTGCCTGTTAGCGATCTCGAAAGTTGACGTCTTACGTTCGTAATAGCGCGGGTCGACCATAACGTGTTGGTCGGTATGCTTCCCCCGCCAATCGCGGAAAAGCATATACGGCGCCGATCCGGGTATCGTCGGAGCCGACGGACTAAGCACCATGCCTTCCAGCATCCACAAGATACCGCGCAACCGCTCGCGCTGGGGCCCGCAGGATCTGCGGCTCGCACATGAATATTCTTCTTCTTTCACGACAAATGCGTTCGGTTGCTCGCGGAATATGAAGAGGCCCGGACGCACATCGTCACGGTCAAGTTTCCCAGCAAAGTCGAGAACCGGAACTTCGCGAAGATCGCCAGCACGAGCCCGATCGAAGCCATGCGCGCCAATGCCTATCCCGATGAGGCACGGCGCATGGCGTAGCCCGCCGGAGTTTGAACGAACAGCCAGCAGTATTGCGCCCTGAGCTTTTGGGCTGGCCCTTAGCCTGGTAGCGGTCGTTCGGTCATCATTGGGCCTATTCGAGTAGGTCTTTCAAACGACGATATTCAGGCATGTCCTTAATCCGCGGATCGAGCTCGGCAAGCGCATCGAGCGCCCCCGCCAGTTCGTAGGGCATGCGCGCACGGTCGTCGGGCGTGATCGCGTTGAGCAAACGCATCGCTACCTGCGGGTGCTTGCGGGCGATATTCTCCTTGTCCTTGCGGTCCTTCGAGATGCGATAGGTGAGCATGTCGGCATTAGGTACCGGGCGGATCAGTGGCAGGATCGTCTTCACCGCGTCCGGGAAATGGTCGCCTGCCTGCTCGGCGATCTGAACAAAACCGCGCGTGGTCTCGTCGCTGCGATAGCGCAGCGCGCGGGGCCAGCTATTCTCGATGAACGGCTTGATGAACTCGGTCCATTGCCCATGCTCCCGAAGGCTGTTGCCTAGCGCCCAGAGGATCCGGCCGCGTAGATCGTCGCCGATCGCGGTGAGCGCATCGCGAATTTCCTCGAAGCTGAACAACGGCGCGATACCGGGCACCGGTCGTGACAACCAGACCAGCAGCGAGCCGAAATATTCGCGCTCCTGTTCGTCGAGCCTCCAGCCGGCATCGCCCTTCAGGATCGCAAGCATCGGCGCCTTGAGCTGTTGCCAGAAGGGTGCGGGCATGGCGTTGCGATTGAATGCAAGGCCATGCCAGGCTGCCTCGGCAAGCGGATGGTCCAGCTGGAACATCGGCAGCAAGAACGCCTGCGACCAGTCATGAAAGCAATAGTCGATCCAGCCCATATGCTGGGTCAGAACGGCAACGGCATGGCCGCCGCCGTAACCTGGCGCTGCGGCAAGCCGCTCGAAACGGCTGGCGAGGTTGCGGTTCATCGAGCCTTGGCGCTTGGCCTTCTGCGGGGTCAATTTCCACAGCGCCTGAGCCAAGGCCCCGATCGGACTGTTGATCGCCTTGCTGAACGACACTTCCGATTGCTGTTGCTCGACCCCGGCGATCGTAGTCATCCCGATTCCGCTGTCGGTGGCGTCGGGCGGGCTCGACAGGAAGTGCTGCAGGAAACCGTCGAAGATCGCGAGCGCGTTGGTCCGGCTGTTCGCGTAGAGCGCGGGCAACTGCTTTTCGAGCCAGCGCGGTGCATCGAAGCGCAACGGGATCGCCTGCGCCGGACTGAGTTGGATGAACGAGCGTGCTAGCAAGCATTGCAATCTCGGCGACGTGTTCTCCGGCCATTTACTGAACAGGTCACCCCACAGTTCCTGGGGAAAGGCGCCCTTGCGATAGGCGGCGCGAAGTGCCGCCAGCGCCTTGTACGGATGTTCCTCGACCAGCCCCCGGAATGGATGATAGCTCGCCAGTTCCCGGATCGGCCGCTTGGTCCGCGCGAGCGCAGTGTCGACCACCTGATCGAGCGGCAGGAGATCGAGATCGCCGGGATCGCTGATCTCCCGTACCCAGCCGCCGCGGCCGTCATGACTGTCGTCAGCGTCCTCCGCCCAGCTGTCGCTCCATTTGGGATGGATCAGCTTGAGTTTCGCGAGGGCGTGCTGGCCGGCGGCGGTCAACTGACAATGCTGCAGCTCGAGCCAGCGCAGATTGGTGGCGGCATAGGCGGCGCGTCGCTCGCGATATTGTCGGCGCTTTTCGTCGCGATAGGTTGGCGGGCCAGCTTCCAATAGCCGCTCAACCGTCCGCTTCTGTCGATAGGACCATTCGCCCCATCGGGCCTTGATCAGGTGGAGCAATTCGCGCTGATTATAGGCATTCCACATCGTTTCGCGCGGGAGCGACACGATGATCGCCAGCGCCTCCGCCACGGTGGCGATGTTCGGATCGACCGCGGCCCACAGCCGGAACTTGGGGAAGATGCGCGTCTCGGTGGTTGACCAAGCGAGGAATTCCCGGCGCGCAAGGTCGGGATCGTGTGCGACCAGGGTGAGATATATCGTCCTGAACCACAGGACGTTGTGCGACTTCTTGCCCGAGAATCCGTCGTTATCAGCCTCCGGCAACAACGTGGGCGGATGCCAGAAAAGGTCGCCGATTTCATCGAGCAGCACTGAGATGCGCTCGAGCGATCCCCGGATGATCTGAGCGACCTGCGCTAATGCCTCGGGCGGGCACTTCAGGTCATGATTGTGCCGGTCGAGTGATGCCACCTTGAGATCGACGACGTCGCGAAGTCGCAATTTGTCCCAATCCTCAAGCGGCGGACGCGGCGGCGACATGAATGGCCGGGAGATTTCGACAAAGGGTGTGACGCAGCGCTCGAAGAACCGCGCTACTGCTGGTGTCCAGCCGGACCTCTTGAGCATGCCTTCAAACGCGAACCAGCGGTCGCTGCGTTCCTCCTCGGGCAGCATGTCGAGCGCCTCGAGATAAAGGCTCCAAAGCGTCTGCACGGTCGGCGGCATCTCCTTGCCGAACCGGCTGCGCACCCGGTTCGATACGAACCAGAGCAAATGGGGATTGGGACGATAATAGGCTGACGCCCACCACAATGCGGCTGGCTCGTGACTTTGCGTGCCGAACCAACGCGCAAGATGATGGAGACGGTCTGGAAGGGGATAATGCCACAACGCGCTGCCGCCCTGCAGCGTCACGCGCTCCGGCTGGACTCCATCCCCTTTCTGCCAGGCGAGGGGATTGCGCGCGTTTTCGGGAACCGTCCGGCGCTCATTGGGCGAGGGCCGCAAGGGATCGTCGTCCAGTCCGTAGAAATCCTGCGGATCAATCTCTTTGGCATCGCGGTTGCGCGATTCCTGACCCGGGGCGAGGTAGCGAACGTTTGGGTCGAACACTGACAGCCATTCCGCGACCGGTGCCGGATCGGCATCGGCGAACGCCTTCGCGCCTTTCGTCGTGCTGACCAACTGGACGACCTGGCCGCGCTGGAACGGCTTAAGGTCGGCCGGTGACCGGCGTGCCAGCGCCAGGACCTCATCGGTCCAGCGATCCGGTGAACGCGCCGCCTTTGCCCAGCCGGCGATGGTTCGCCACAATGCCGAGTGTGTTTTGTCGGGCGTGTAGCAGATCGGCGTGACCCCGCGATCCTGCCAGATTTCCTCCGCGTCGTCAGTCGATCGGTCAGTAAAGACGTAAATCGGTGACTGGTAGATGACGCCCGCACGGACGTTGAGGCCCTCAAGCAGGTAGCGCATCGGCGGATCGTCTGCGCTGTAGCCGAGCAATACGATCGTGTACTTTTCACGCAGCGCCTTCACGAAGCGTGTTGCCCATCCTTCGGCGAGATAGGCTCGGCCGAAGTCGCTGCTGCCGATGACGTAACTCGGGATTTCCTCAGGCTGCCGCGGATCGGCCAGGCGCCCGTGCAGATAGACAACGCCACGGATCGGCTGATTGAGTTCGATGTCGGGCAGGCCCGGCGGAACGATGGGCCGAACATCCCGTCCAGCTTGTTCGAACAGCCGATCGAAATTGGTGGTGACGATCTGGGGATTGCCGCTTGCCCCGCGCGACAGAGCGAGGATATCGCGATGATGTTTGAGCGTACGCGGCTTGCCAACACCAAGAGCGGCGTAGATTTGGCTGTCGATTTCCTCGCGTCCGAACTCGCGTACGAGCACGTTGAACACTCGATCGAAGCTTTCCTTGTCGGCCAGCGCCTTGCGTGCCTTGGTTGCGTCAAGTGTATCGATGATGCGGTTGGTCAGCGCCCAGAAGCTGTCGAGCCCGGCGGGCATCGACACCCCGGCGCCGCAGAAGAAGATCACATTCCCCTGAGCTTGTTCCTCGAGCAGGTAGGCAGGCAGTGATGGACCATTTTCGACAAAGCGCATTTTGCCAACATGATCAAAACAGACGAAAATGCAAGATTTTAGGGGGAGGGACCGGGGAGGATTGACCAATAATTATTAGCCAAGAAAAGTCGAGTATCGAGGTATCATTGCGATTCATCAGCCATGCTACTTTATTGGCGTCGTGAGGGCTGCGATTCTCAGAGTATCTGAGACAAGTCCTCCTGTATCGGAAGGTTAGGCGAGCTAGCCACGCTCTTCCGGCCAGAAACCGACCAACCCTTCTCGGAAACAGTAACGCTTCGGTGTAGCAATGGACGAAGATCGGTTCCAATCCGTGCTCCTATATTAGCGCGAATAGCGAGCGTGATCGTCATGTTTACCGCTTCGTGTCATGTTCTGGTTGCAGAGCGCGCTGGCCATGAGGTTTCACCGGGCCGCCAACTTCTACTAATCCTGGCGATAGATGGCGCGAGCTCTCGTGGAAGGTTTGATCTGAGGTCAGCATACGGCCTCCATCCAGCAAGCTTGCTAAAGGAGTAGTGGTCGCGATCAAACGCGGCGGAAAAGGGCGGGGGACTGCTTTGTTAGGCGGGGCTATAGTAGCGCAAACGGCGACTCATATTCGTCATCTTTGTCCAGCGAGGGGCGCCAAATACCGCCAATCACCGCCGATCGTTGCGCGCAGACCGCCGATACTACGCCAGCGTAGCAGGGGCTGCGGCCTGTGGCGGAGATGAAGCTCGAATCCTTCCAGGCGAAACCATAAGTCACGCCGCTGAACAGCGCCGCCATCACGACACCGCCGCCGACGCTATGCCGAAGGAAAGCTCTGATTGGCTAGCATAGCATGACGAACGGCGTTTGGCGGTAGAACCCACCAAGCCAGCCACAAATAATCCAGATTGCAGTAGAACAAATGGCGATCAAGCGCTACTTCGTGTTAGATCGCTGCTATGACCACAAACGACTTCACTTCGCCGGACGACCTCGATCTCGAAGACATGTTCGCCATGCTTGGCGCGTTCAGCGGCGGATATGGCGGGCTGGACTCGATGCTCGACGACCGGCCGGATATCGTTCGCCGGCTGCAGGCATTGTCGCCCCAAGCCGCCACCGCATTCGGCGTGCTCCTGACGATTCGCGAGCTACAGGCGAGCTCCGCGCGGATCGAAGCGATGATCCACCTCGCTGTCGCCCACGCCAATGGTGCGCAATCGCCGAGCGCCCGCCTTGCCTCCGAACTCTTTGACCACCTCGGATCGGCCGCCGGACATCTCGAGGACCCCGCCGAGGATCTGATGGTCGAGGCGGTGCGCGGCCCCTGGGGCAATTACCGCGTGATATCGGGGCTATGGGAGGGCGCAGGCTTCTTCCTGCAGCGCTTCATCGACATCGTCGCACATATGCCGGATGGCGAACCGTTCGAGAGCGTCAGACGACCAGCGATCGCGTTGCTCAAGCTGTCCGAAGAAATTTGCGCGCGCGCCGATCTCGCGCGCCACGCGCTCGGTGAAGAGATGCCGGTCGACAGCGTTGGCAAGGAGCAGCTCGCGAAATGGATGCGGGGCCGGTCGCGACTCACCTTCACAAAGTCGGACTTGGCGCGACTTGTGATTGAACCGGACGATCTCGCGCCGTTCATTTCCACGCCCGCCGACAAACCGGCGCTATTGTCCGAAGCGCTCGGCAACACGGTCCTCGAACGCCGTCCGCTGATCGCGGCGGCCGACGCTTATTATCTCGTTCTCCCGAACGCCGTCACCGCGGCTATCCGCTACTGGGTCATCGATGCACTCACCCGGCTAGAGCGCCGCCGTGACCTCTGCCGTGCGATCAGCCTGAGCTATGCGCAGCTCTTCTACGAGAGCAAGCTGCTCGGCGGTGTGTCGGGCGCAGCGCTCGACTTCCAGCCCGACGGCGGCGCGTTGGTGGCGGAAACGATGGTCCAGTTCGATACGGGGCGTACCATACGACGCCCTTCGCGATGCATTTCACGGCTACGCTGAGCGCGCAATGACCGACGCCATCATCCATGGTCTGTCGGCTGAAATGACCAAGGGGCCGATCCTGGACACCGAATTCGAGTTTGACGGCATGACGTTCGTCAAACCAGCGCCGCCGCTTGGCAATAGCTCCGATTTCTACGTCAACGGCCGACCGCGATTGAACAGCACCGGAATTGAGATAAGCCCGACCGTCGGACTCATCTTTCCGGAACTCAATCGCACCGAATGGGGCAAATTTCGCGCACATATGCCAGGGGACGTCTCGCTAGGCGAGCGCTTCGAAGATTGGATCGCCGAGCGCGAACGGGCGGTCTCCGCAGGAACGCTGCTTAAGCCGCTAGTCCCCATGGCGGTCACGTTCGACAGCTGGATCGCAAGCCTCAATGACCTTGCAGCTTCGCGTCGCTTCACCCCAGTGCGCGACTATGCCAACACGCTTTACCAACAGGCGATAACTGAGGTGATTGACGGCGCGCGTGATCTGGACAAAGCTCAGGTAATTCCGAGCCGATACGTCCTTGCGGTTACAGAACTGATCGGCCAGGATCAAGCAAACGATGTGTCGCATATTTTCCTGGTTGAAGAGCGTCCCGGCAGTGAGCCTCGAATGACAGCGCTCGTCAGGAACGCGCGGATATTCCATCTACATGCCTGCACGCTGGGCGCTTCCTACGCTGTGAAACATGGTGTTTCAGCGCTTCGCTGGAAGAAGGTCATGACATATGCGTGGTCGTAAATGACGTGCTCCCCTTTTCTCCTCCACTCATAAGTAGAGTCCGGGGTTGCCAGGATGCCCTGGCGGGTGGTGTTGCGCAACCAGCCTGGCAGCATCGGCGGGCGTCAGCCCGCCTATCCCGCTATGCG
>Ga0180221_1002117_pt1 | contig 11967 bp, 10 predicted proteins | sample eDN5th37CKraftMG_FD_151339 | JGI IMG/M metagenome (GOLD analysis project Ga0180221, IMG submission 151339) | Enriched Miracle-Growth compost microbial communities from Emeryville, California, USA - eDNA 5th pass 37_C Kraft MG (version 2) (version 2) ...
GCCCAGGGCCGGCATGCGTTCGTAGACGATCACCGGGCCCCACAGCAGGATGGCGTAGCGCGCCGGCTTGAGCAGGAAGTAGGCCAGGCCGAGGGTCATCACGGTGCGGTTGCGCAGCACGGCGCCGAGGGTTTCCCAGAAGCCGGGGTTCTTGCCCTGCTCATGGAAGCCGGCGTAGTGCACGGCCTGCGGCTCGTCCGCCTCGACCGGCGGCAGGCCGACGTCCTGCGGGCGGTTGCGCTGCAGCAGCAGGAACAGCAGGGCGACGCCGCCGACCACCGCGGCGGAGGAATAGAAGGCCGCGTGCCAGGTGCCGAACACGCTGTAGGCCCACCAGCCGGCGAAGGGCGAGGCGACCAGGCCGCCGAAGGCGTAGCAGGTGCTCCACAGGCCGAGGATGCGCCCGCGCTCGTGGGCGGCGAAGAAGCTGCCCATGTTCTTGCACAGCCCGGACCAGCCGGTGGACTGCGCCAGGCCCTGGATGACCATGCAGCTGGCGAAGATCGGCACGGTGGCGAAGGTGCCCATGACCAGGGCGGCGAGGGTGGAGATCGCCAGGCCGCCGAACACCACGATGCGCGGGCCGAAGCGGTCGGCGAAGACGCCCCAGGTGAACTGGCCCACGGCGTAGGCGGCCAGGTAGATGGCGTCCATGTCGGCCATCATGGCCTTGTCCAGTTCGAAGGTCGTGTCCTCGGCGATGCCGAGCTTGGCCACGGAGAAGGCCTTGCGGGTGAAGTAGAAGGCGGCGTACGCGAGCCAGGTGATCGCGAAGATCTGCACGCGCCAGCGCTGCATGGAACCTTTGCCCGCGTGGGCTGCGGTGCCGGTGGGGTTGCTCATCTGATCTGACCTCGTTGTTGTTGGAGTGCCGGCAGTCAGGGAAAAACTTGTTGTTGTTATATGAGCGGGCCGTACCTTTCCGGAGGTGACGGGTCAGGGCGGATGCGGTGAGGTTGCCGTGGGCCGGGGCCCTTGGTGAAACGCATGGAAACAAGTTCGGATAAATAAATAAAATCGATTTATCAAATTTTAAAAATAAGTCTGACTTGTAAGTTGCGGCGCCGGCCGACTACAGTGGCGACCTTCCCGAACCCTACGGAGCCAGGCCCATGCAGGTTTCCCACGCGCAACTGAAGGCCTTCCACGCCGTGGCGCTGACCGGCAGCTTCACCCGCGCCGCCGAGCGCCTGTTCCTCACCCAGCCGGCGGTTTCCGACCAGGTGCGCAAGCTGGAGGAGCGCTACGGCGTGCTGCTGTTCCACCGCAACAAGCGCTCGGTGCGCCTGACCGACCTGGGCGAGCGCCTGCTGGCGGTGACCCAGCGGCTGTTCGTCATCGAGGCCGAGGCCCACGAACTGCTGGCGGCCTCCAGCGCGCTGCAGACCGGCAACCTGACCCTGGCGGTGGACGCCGCGGTGCACCTGCTGCCGCAGGTGGCGCGCTTCTGCCAGCGCTACCCGGGCATCCACGTGCGCATCGAGAGCGGCAACACCGACGAATCGCTGCAGTCGCTGTTCAACTACCGGGCCGACCTGGCGCTGCTGGGGCGCACGGTGGAGGACGAGCGGTTGCTGTCGGTGACCCTGCGCAGCGACCCCATAGTCGCCTTCGTCGCCAGCGGCCACCCCTGGGCCGGGCGCGAGTCGATCCGCCTGGCGGACCTGGACGACGCGCCGCTGGTGTTGCGCGAGCAGGGCTCGGTGACGCGCCAGACGCTGGAAGAGGAAATGCACCGCGCCGGCCTGCGCATCCGCCCGGCCATCGAGGTGGAAGGCCGCGAGGCCGCCCGCGAGGCAGTGGTGGCGGGCATCGGCCTGGGGGTGGTGTCGGCCGCCGAATTCGGTGCCGACAGCCGGGTGCATGCGCTGCCGATAGTCGATTGTGAAAGGCGGATGAGCGAGACGTTGGTGTGCCTGCGCGAGCAGAGTTCGCGGCGGATCGTGTCGACCTTTCTCGACGTGGTGCGCGAGGATTTGTGGGAGGGGGCTGGCTAGTCCGGCGTCGCCTTGGGGGCAATCGCGGACGGTACACCTTCCGGCAACACCCCGTAGGATGGGTTGAGCGGAGCGATACCCATCACCGCAACCGCATGGGTTTCGCAAGCTCAACCCATCCTACGGTGCCGTGCCTATGCGGGATGTGTAGGAGCGGACTCCGTCCGCGATTATCCGTCGTCAACGGCAGGTCAGGCCCCGCCATCCTCCGCCAGCTCCAGGAACGCACTCACCACCCGCAACCCACGGCGCCGCTCCAGGCAGCCGAGGGAATGCCGGTTCACCAGCGCCTCGCCGAGCAGCGGCACGGCGCGCACCCGCGGGTCGCGGCTGACTTCCAGCGAGGAGACGATGCCGATGCCCAGCTCCGCCGCCACCGCCTCGGTGACCGCCTCGCGGCTGCTCAGCTCCATCAGCACCCGCGGCTGTATCGGCAGGGCGCCGCAGGCGCGGTCGAAGGTGCGGCGGGTGATGGAGTCCGGCTCGCGCAGCACCATGATCTGCTGGTCCAGCTCCGCCAGCGGGATGCCCTCGCCGCGCCCGCACCAGGCGTGTTCCGCCGGCAGCAGGGCGCACAGGTGCGACTGCACCAGCTCGCGCAGGTACAGCCCCGGCCGCTCGTCCACCTCGGTCACCACGGCCACGTCCACGTGCTCGCTGAGCAGCGCGTTCAGCGTCTCCTGGGCATTGCCCAGGCGCAGGTTGACGGTGATGCCGGGGTAGCGCGCGCGCAGGCGGGCGAGCAGGGGCATGACCAGGTGCGGGCCGTCGGCCGCCACCTCGATGCGCCCGCTGAGCAGCTTGCGGTTGGCGTCGAGCAGCGTCTCGGCCTCTTCCTCCAGGGCGAACAGCGTGCGGCTGATGGCCGCCAGGCGGCGGCCTTCCTCGGTCAACTCCACGGCGCGGGCGGTGCGGCGGAACAGGTTGACCTGGTAGTGCTCTTCCAGCGCCTTGACGTGCCCGGTCACCGCCGGCTGGCTGATGAACAGGCGCTCGGCGGCGCGGGTGAAGCTGCCTTCGCGGGCCACGGCGTCGAAGGCGCGGAGCTGGAACAGGTTCATAGGGTATAGGTCCTACTTATGCCTGGGATCATGACAAACAATTTGAGCGATAACGCGTCGCTTGGCAACGTATGTCCAGGCCCGCTCGACGGGCCGCGACAAGAACCTCACCCCGCACAGGTTTTCCCCTGATAGAGGAACCGAGCATGAGCACTGCCGAGCGCGCGCCCATCCTGTTGACCCCCGGCCCCCTGACCACCTCCCCGCGGACCCGCCGCGCCATGCTGGTCGACTGGGGCTCCTGGGACAACGATTTCAACGCCCTGACCGCCGATGTCTGTTCCCGCCTGCTGGCCATCATCCATGGCGAAGGCAGCCACACCTGCGTGCCGCTGCAGGGCAGCGGCACCTTCTCCGTCGAGGCCGCGGTGGGCACCCTGGTGCCGCGCGACGGCAAGGTGCTGGTGCTGATCAACGGCGCCTACGGCAAGCGCCTGGCGAAGATCTGCCAGGTGATCGGCCGGCAGTTCAGCACCTTCGAGACCGAAGAGGACGTGCCCACCACCGCCGAGGACGTCGACCGCCTGCTCGCCGCCGACCCGGCCGTGACCCACGTGGCGCTGATCCACTGCGAGACCAGCACCGGCATCCTCAACCCGCTGGAAGCCATCGCCAAGGTCGTCGAGGCCCACGGCAAGCGCCTGATCATCGACGCCATGAGCTCCTTCGGCGCCCTCGACATCGACGCCCGCAAGGTGCCCTTCGACGCGCTGATCGCCGCTTCCGGCAAGTGCCTGGAAGGCGTGCCCGGCATGGGCTTCGTCTTCGCCCGCAACGAGTCGCTGGCGGCCAGCGCCGGCAACTGCCACTCCCTGGCCATGGACCTGCAGGACCAGCAGGCCTACATGGCCAAGACCGGCCAGTGGCGCTTCACCCCGCCCACCCACGTGGTCGCCGCGCTGCACGAGGCGCTGAGCCAGTACGAGGAGGAGGGCGGCCTGGCGGCCCGTCACAATCGTTACGCGGACAACTGCCAGACTCTGCTGGGCGAGATGGCCAAACTCGGATTCCGCAGCTTCCTGCCGGCGGCGATCCAGGCGCCGATCATCGTCACCTTCCACGCCCCGCGCGATGCCCGCTACAGCTTCACCGAGTTCTACAACCGGGTGCGCGAGAAGGGCTACATCCTCTACCCGGGCAAGCTGACCCAGGTGGAAACCTTCCGCGTCGGCTGCATCGGCCAGGTCGACGCCCAGGGCATGCGCGAGGCGGTGGCGGCCATCGCCCAGACGCTGCGCGAGATGGAAGTCTTCGAGATCTGAACCCCTTTCCCGGCGCAGGCCCGGCCTGCGCCCGACAACAGGATGCAAACGATGAACTACGAACAACCCAAGCAACTGCAAGCCGTGGTACTGGACTGGGCCGGCACCGTGGTCGACTTCGGCTCCTTCGCGCCGACGCAGATCTTCGTCGAGGCCTTCGCCGAGTTCGGCGTGCAGGTCAGCCTGGAAGAAGCCCGCGGCCCCATGGGCATGGGCAAGTGGGACCACATCCGCACCCTGTGCGACATCCCGGCCATCGCCGAGCGCTACAAGGCGAAGTTCGGCCGCACGCCGACGGACGATGACGTCACCGCCATCTACGAGCGCTTCATGCCGCTGCAGATCGAGAAGATCGCCGAGCACTCGGCGCTGATCCCCGGCGCCCTCGACGCCATCGCCAAGCTGCGCGAACAGGGCCTGAAGATCGGCTCCTGCTCCGGCTACCCGGCGGTGGTGATGGAAAAGGTGGTCAAGCTGGCCGCCAGCAATGGCTACGTCGCCGACCACGTGGTGGCCACCGACGAAGTGCCCAACGGCCGCCCGCACCCGGCCCAGGCCCTGGCCAACGTGATCGCCCTGGGCATCGACGACGTGGCCGCCTGCGTGAAGGTCGACGACACCTGGCCGGGCATCCTCGAAGGCCGCCGCGCCGGCATGTGGACCGTGGCGCTGACCTGCTCGGGCAACGCCCTGGGCCTGACCTACGAGCAGTACAAGGCGCTGCCGCAGGACAAGCTGGAACAGGAGCGCCGGCGGATCGGGCAGATGTTCGAGGGTTCGCGCCCGCATTACCTGATCGACACCATTGCAGAGCTGCCGGCGGTGGTGGCCGACATCAACGCCCGCCTGGCGCGGGGGGAGATGCCGCAGAGTTTCTGAGGCTTCCGGCATGAGAGAAAGGCCCGCTTCGCAGACTGTGTGAAAACCTAGCCGTCTGAGTGGAGGCCGAAGACAATGCCCGTATCGATCGATACGGGCATTGTCGTTTATGGGCTACATCCAGGGAGAGGCGCGCGGTCAGGACAGTCTGTTTCCTCCGTCATTGGACGAACTGGTTCCCGAGGACCATCTGGTGCGGGTGATCGAGGCCTATGTGGCGCAGCTGGACCTGCAGGTCCTGGGTTTCAGCAAAGCGCAGCCGCAGAAGACGGGGCGGCCGGCCTACGATCCCGCGGACCTGCTCAAGCTTTACCTGTACGGCTACTTCCAGCGCATCCGTTCCTCGCGCCGGCTGGAAGCCGAGTGCCGACGCAATGTCGAGGTGATGTGGTTGCTGGGCCGGTTGGCACCGGACTTCAAGACCATTGCCGACTTCCGCAAGAACAATGGGGCGGCCTTTCAGGCGACCTGCCGGGCCTTCGTGCAGTTCTGCCGTCAGGTGGGGCTGATCAGTGGCCAACTGGTGGCCATCGATGGCAGCAAGTTCCAGGCGGTGGCGTCGCAGCGCAAGCACCTGAGCCTGGCCAAGCTCAAACGCCAACAGGCCAAGCTGGAGGCGCAGATTGCCCGCTATCTGGCGGAGCTGGACGAGGCCGACCGTAGCGAAGCGACTGAAGTGGTCGATCGCAGCGCGGTCAAGACCGCGCTGCAACACCTGGAGAACCGGCATGCCGACAACCTGACAGCCCAGGCACTGATGGAGGCGCAGGGGCTGGAGCAATTCGTGGTTGGCGAGAGCGAAGCCCGCCTGATGCGCACGCACCAAGGAGTCAAGGTGGCCTTCAACGTGCAGAGTGCGGTGGATGGTGAGCATGGCCTGATCCTGCATCATGCGGTGACCCAGGACGGCAGCGACAACCAGCAACTGGAACCCATGGCCAAGGCCGCCCAGGCCGTGCTGGAACAGGCGCACTTGACGGTCACGGCGGATGCCGGCTACTCCAATGGCGAGCAGTTCCAGGCCTGTGACGAGGCCGGCATCATCGCCTATGTGCCGGCGAATCGGGGGATCAACAATCAGGGCGACGGTCCCGCGCTGTTCGACCGCAGCGCCTTTACCTACGACGCGGAAACCGACCAGTACCAATGCCCGGCGGGCGAATGGCTGCCGCTCAAGCAGGTGAACGGCAAGCAGCGCATCTATGCGGCCCGCACCGATTGCAGCGCTTACCCCTTGCAGCCGCAGTGCACGAAAGCCAAACGCCGACACGTCACCCGGCATGCCCATGAAGCGGCTTTCGAGCGCATGCAGCAGCGGATGCAGGCCCATCCGGAGATGATGGTCAGGCGCCGGTCCATCGTCGAACATCCCTTCGGCAACCTGAAACAGTGGATCCTGGGCAACGGCCGCTTCCTGCTCCGCCAGTTGCAGGGGGCGCGCACGGAAATGGCCTTGGCGGTCAACGCTTACAACCTGAAACGGGCCCTCAATGTGCTCGGTGCTCGCCGGTTGATCGAGCTGATGGGCTAAAGCCCACCCTTTTTCCATGGCCCAGAAACACCAACGCCCCGAACCAGTCGGGGCGTTGGCTTGGCCTGCAGTCAGGGTGTTTTCACACGGCCTGTTCGGCGGGTCTTTTTCGTTGCTGGGTGGGGGGCTTTTCGTAGGAGCGAGGGGGACGCCTAGTCCTTGCTCGCGAACAGAGTTGGCTGGGGATTGCAGGTGCTGGGGTTGAGAGCGCCCTCTCCCTAACCCTCTCCCTGAAGGGAGAGGGGACCGTTGGGCAGGGTTTGGTGTTCTGGTGTTAGCCGGCAGCTCTGGCGGTTTCCAGCTAAAACTATTCCTTCTCTCGGCACGGACTAGCCCCCTCTCCCTTCAGGGCGGGGCGCGCAGCCGAGGGCTGGGGAGAGGGTTACGGGCTCAATCCAATGCACCACGACCGCCGGGAGGCACCATCGAAAGCAACCCCACCCCTCAATTCACCACATTGCGCACAAAGCGCAGCAACCCATTCCCCAGGTTCCGATAGGAAAACCGCTGGTTGCTCTTGAACACATGGAACCCCCCGCAAGCCACCTCCCAGCGCTGGTCACCGATCTCCAGCGTCAGCTGACCCTCGATGACGTAGACCATGTCATACCACCCCTCGGCATCGGGCTCTGCGTCGTAGCTGTCCCCCGGCGCCAGGGACCAGTGCCACAGCTCGGCCTGGCCGCGGGCCGGGGTGCTGGCCAGCAGGGTGCCGCGGCTTTCCGCCTGGCGGCCGGCCCAGGCCACCACGTCGACCCGCGAGAGGTCGCCGGTCTGCGGGGCGCGCACCAGGTCGGCGAAGGTCACCGAGAGGGCCGCGGCGATGCGGTCGAGGGTGGCCAGGCTGACGTTGGTGTCGCCGCCTTCGATGCCGACCAGCATGCGCCGGCTGACGTCGCTGGCCTTGGCCAGGGCGTCCTGGCTCAGGCCCGCGGCGCGGCGCAGGGTCTTGACGTTGTCGGCGACGTGGACGAGCACGCTGGGGCGTTCGTTGGTGTTGGGCAATATATTGCTCATTCGACCGATTTTGCGCATTATGTTGCGCATAAGCATACGCCAGGTCCCTGGCTGCATTTCAACCTTTTCGGTCTGCCTCCATGCCGCGTTCCCGTTTCGCCACGCTGTTCTTCCCGGTCGCCGTGCTGCTCGTCTCCATGGCCTCGATCCAGGGCGGGGCGGCCCTGGCCAAGAGCCTGTTCCCGGTGCTCGGCGCCCAGGGCGTGACGGCCATGCGCCTGCTGTTCGCGGCGATCATCCTGCTCGCCGTGCTGCGCCCCTGGCGCAAGCCCGTCGCGCGCAGTTCCTGGGGGCCGCTGCTGGCCTACGGCATTACCCTGGGCGGCATGAACCTGATGTTCTACATGGCCCTGCGCACGATTCCGCTGGGCGTCGGCGTGGCCCTGGAGTTCACCGGGCCGCTGGCGGTGGCGCTGTACTTCTCGCGCAAGCCCATCGACTTCCTCTGGATCGCCATCGCCGTGTGCGGCCTCTGGCTGCTGCTGCCCATCGGCGAGCTGGGCCATGGCGTCGACCCGCTGGGCGCCGCGCTGGCCCTGGGCGCGGGCGCCTGCTGGGCGATGTACATCCTGTTCGGCCAGCGCGCCGGCAACGACCATGGCACCCAGACCGCCGCCATGGGCGTGACCATCGCGGCAATATGCATCTTCCCCGTGGGCCTGGTGCATTCCGGCGCCGCGCTGTTCGACCTGCAACTGATCCCGGCGCTGCTGGGCGTGGCGGTGCTCTCCAGCGCCTTGCCCTACACCCTCGAGATGATCGCCCTGACGCGCCTGCCGGCGCGCACCTTCGGCACCCTGATGAGCATCGAGCCGGCTTTCGCCGCGCTGTCCGGCCTGGTGTTCCTCGGTGAGCAGCTGACCGTGCTGCAGTGGCTGGCCATCGCCGCGATCATGCTCGCCTCGGTGGGCACCACCCTGACCAGCCAGCCGAAGCAGCCGGCCGCGAGCGTGGTGGCGGCGGACTGATCAGCCGCCGAGGGTGGTCGCCAGCCGTTCCTGGATGAAGTCCAGGAAGCACTGGATGCGCAGGGCCAGCTGCGAGTTGCGGTAGTACACCGCGTTGATCGGCTGGCGCGTCTCGCGCACCAGTTCCGGCAGCACCTTGACCAGGCGCCCGGCGGCGATGTCGTGGCAGGTCATGAAACCCGCCAGGCAGACGATGCCCTGGCCGGCCAGGGCCAGCTGGCGCAGCGTCTCGCCGCTGGAGGCGGAAAGGTCGGGGGTGATCGCCAGGCTTTCCCCACCGGCATGGGGCAGCGGCCAGACGTTCAGGCTTTCCGGCTGGGTGAAGCCGAGCAGGCTGTGCCGGGCCAGGTCTTCCACGCTTTGCGGCGCGCCGTGTTTCTCCAGGTAGGCCGGGCTGGCCAGCAGGTTCAGCCGGCTGCTGCCCAGGGGCCGGGCATGCAGCGTCGAATCGCTGAGGGTGCCGATGCGGATGGCGACGTCGGTGCTCTGTTCCAGCAGGTCGATGTTCAGGTCGTTGGTGTTCAGCTGCAGCTCGATGTCCGGGTACTGCGCGCGGAAGGCGTCGATGTGCGGCACCACGGCGTGCAGCATGAAGGGCGAGGCGGCATTGATCCGCAGGCGCCCGGCCGGCCGTTGTTGGCGCAGCGCCAGGCGTTCTTCCAGCTCGTCCATCTGCGCCAGGATGTGCCGCGCGCTGTCGAGGAAGAACTGGCCTTCCTCGGTGAGCTTCATGCGCCGCGTGGTGCGGTTGAGCAGGGTGGTGCCGAGTTTGTCCTCCAGGCGCGCCAGGGTGCGGCTGACGGCCGAGGCGGTGAGGCCCAGCTGCTCGGCGGCGGCGGTGATGGAGCCGCTGTCGATGACGGTGGTGAAGGTGCGGAGTTCGTCGGATTGGACTTTCATCGGGGGCCCTGGAGGCAGTTTTTCGTAGGAGCGAGCTTGCTCGCGAATGGTAGTTCCCGGTGGGCGTGGTGCGTTGGGTTGACTCCTCTCCCCAGCCCTCGGCTGCGCGCCCCGCCCTGAAGGGAGAGGGGGCTAGATCGTGCCGAGAAAAGTGATGGTTTCAGTTGGGAACCTTCGGTGTTGCCGGCTAACGCCAGAACATCCAGCTCTGCCCAACGGTCCCCTCTCCCTTCAGGGAGAGGGTTAGGGAGAGGGCGCTCTCAAATCCAGCACCTGCATTCCCGGTGAACTCTGTTCGCGAGCAAGCTCGCTCCTACAAGTAAAGCCGCCACTCAGAACGTCCCCGGATAAGCCCCACCATCCAGCAATAGATTCTGCCCGGTGAGATACCCCGCATGGGTACTGCAAACAAAGGCACAGAACGCCCCGAACTCCTCCGGCGTGCCGAAGCGCCCGGCAGGGATCGCCTGCAGCCACTGCTCGACCTTGCCCTGGTCATCGCCCAGCCCCTTGCGCAGGCGGTCGGTGTCGAAGGAGCCGGGCAGCAGCGCGTTGAGCGTGACGTTGCGCGAGGCCAGGCGGCGCTGGCGGGCCAGGCCGGCGACGAAGCCGGTGAGGCCGCTGCGCGCGCCGTTGGACAGGCCGAGGATGTCGATCGGCGCCTTCACCGCCGAGGAGGTGATGTTCACCACCCGGCCGAAGCCGCGCTCGGCCATGCCGTCCACCGTGGCCTTGATCAGCTCGATGGGCGTGAGCATGTTCAGCTCCAGGGCGCCCAGCCATTCCTCGCGGCCCCAGGCGCGGAAGTCGCCGGGCGGCGGGCCGCCGGCGTTGTTGATCAGGATGTCCACCTGCGGGCAGGCCGCCAGCAGGGCCGCGCGCACCTCCGCCTGGCCCACGTCGCCGGGCACGCAGCGCACCTCGATGCCCGGCGCGTGCCGGCGCAGTTCCGCGGCGGTGGCTTCCAGCGCCTCGGCGCCGCGGGCGTTGATCACCAGGTTCACGCCTTCGCCGGCCAGCGCCTTGGCGCAGCCCTTGCCCAGGCCCTTGCTGGCGGCGCAGACCAGCGCCCAGCGTCCAGCTATTCCAAGATCCATGGCGTTCTCCCATTCGAAGCGAAAGTGGCGGCCACGACATTTACCCGCGCCGTGGCTGCAGCGCAAGCCGCCGGCTTCAGTCCCAGGCCGGGGCCAGGCTGGCCGGGCTGGTGATGCGTTCGTTGCGTTCCAGGGCGGCGATGGCGGCCATGTCCGCGTCGCTCAGGCGCAGCTCGCGGGCGGCCAGGTTGCTCGCCAGGTTGGCGCGCCGGGTGGAGGAGGGGATTACCGCGTAGCCCAGTTGCATGGCCCAGGCCAGCACCACCTGCGCCGGGCTGGCGTCGTGGCGCTGGGCGATCTCGCCGATCACCGCGTCGCCCAGCACCTTGCCGTAGCCCAGCGTCATGTAGGAAGTGATGCGGATGCCGTGGCGTTCGGCGAAGCCGGCGACCTTGCGGTTCTGCAGGTAGGGGTGCAGCTCCACCTGGTTGGTGGCGATCTCGCCGGCGCCGACCACGTCGATGGCCTGCTGCATCAGCGCCAGGGTGAAGTTGGACACGCCGATCTCGCGGGCCAGGCCACGCGCCTTGGCCTCGGCCAGGGCCGCCATGTATTCGGCGACCGGCACCGCGCCGCCCGGCGAGGGCCAGTGGATCAGGCAGAGGTCGACGTAGTCGGTCTTCAGCTTGTCCAGGCTTTCTTCCAGGCTGGGGATCAGCCGCTCGCGGGAGAGGTTCTCGGTCCAGATCTTGGTGGTCAGGTACAGCTCGCCGCGCGGCACGCCGCTGGCCGCCACGGCCTGGCCGACCTCGGCCTCGTTGCCGTAGATCTGCGCGGTGTCGATGGCGCGGTAGCCCAGCTCCAGGGCGGTGGATACCGAGTCGATGACCACCTGGTCCTTGAGGCGGAAGGTGCCGAGGCCGAGGGCGGGAATGCTCATGGGAAGCTCCTGTGGGGGATGGGTTGCACTGGAGCTTAGTATCCGGGGATGCACTGCTGAGAAAAACGCGGGTAGCGGCAAAGGATATTTGCCGTGAAGTCACGAATGGTTGGTTCCACGGGCAATTGCTTCGCTCACATGGCGGAAGGCGCACCGTCGTAGGATGGCGTTGAGCGAAGCGATACCCATCATCGCCGCTACAGGGAAATGGTGTGGGTGGGGCGGAGCGGATCTCATCCGCGAATCGCGCCGGGACGTCCGGCTATCGCGGACAAGGTCCGCTCCTACGGTTCCAGGAAGCACGGCTTTTCGTAGGATGGCGTTGAGCGAAGCGATACCCATCACCACGGCAGCATGGGTATCGCAAGCTCAACC
>Ga0180221_1002120_pt1 | contig 11949 bp, 12 predicted proteins | sample eDN5th37CKraftMG_FD_151339 | JGI IMG/M metagenome (GOLD analysis project Ga0180221, IMG submission 151339) | Enriched Miracle-Growth compost microbial communities from Emeryville, California, USA - eDNA 5th pass 37_C Kraft MG (version 2) (version 2) ...
ACGACTCCCTGTGCTGAGTCAGAGAGCGCCTCTTGCGTCCTGGCGACAGCATTAATGAAAGGGCTCTCGCTCCTCGACGGTTCGCAGGATCCGTTGGACTCAGCAATACCACCGCGGCATTGGGTGGGAAACGCAGACAGCGTGATTCCCGCATCGTTAGCCAACGTCTACTTGGTACGTCTACACCCATATGCTTGCAGTCAGGTTGCAACCTCGTTTGCTCCAGATCACCAGCAAGACTGGGAATCTCTCTGGAAACCTGGCTAGATAAGCCGTTGAGTTGCGAGAGTAAATCCAACTTGCAAGCCTACGGTGACCAGGATCCGTCCTTAGCAAGCGAACCATGGTCACCAGACCAGAAGCAGCCTGTCGAAAGGGGCAGAAATCGGCCAGAAGGAGACGTATACAGAGGTCATACCATCAGGGGCGAGGGTCGATGCCAGTGAGTAATGCCAGACTCGCAACACGCGAGCGCCGCAAGTTGGAGGCCACAGTGAGCGGGCTCCACTGGACATTGCATCAAACTTGCGCGGCCGATTCATTGGGGTTGGAAAGCGTTTCGTCATAACGCAACAGCCGCCCGGCATTGGCCAGCACGAGTAAAGTGCTGAGGTTATGCAGCAGTGCCGCCACCATGGCGCCCGCCGCAGCCAGCAGGCCGAAGGCGGCAGCCAGCACAATCGCCAGTGTCCAGCCCAGGCCGATGATGACATTGATCTGCAGCGTGCGCCGACACAGGCGACTCAGGCGAATACAAGTCCCCAGGCGCCGCAGATCGCCATTGATCAACACGATATCCGCCGCCGCCAAAGCGATGTCGGCGCCCCCTGCCCCCATGGCCACACCGACCACGCCCGCCTTGAGCGCCAGTGAGTCGTTGATGCCATCGCCAACCACCAGCGGACGAAAGCCGGTCGCCAGCTCCTCATTCACGTGGCGCAACTTGTCTTCGGGTAGCGCCTCGGCCACCACCTGAGTAACGCCGATTTGCGCAGCCACTGCCTCGGCGGAGTCGCGGCGGTCCCCGGTCAGCAGCAATTGACGTCCCAGCCCCAGCTCCCGGAGCTGTTGCAAGGCTTCAGCGGACTCCGCGCGCACGCTGTCCGCCAGCAGTAGCCAGGCAACAAAGCGTCCTCCTAGCGCCAGGCCGGCAATGGGACCGCCATGGGCAGGAACCGCGGGCAATTCGATACTGGGAACGCGGCTGGAGCAAGGCGTGCTGATCGCCTTCGTGCTGGTCATGCTGTTCGTCCGCGGCCCCATCGAACAGGTGGCCAGCGGCCTGCCCGCCGCGGTCCAGGCCCAGGTTGCCTTCCGCCGAATCGCTGCCGTGCTCGCCGACTTCACCCAGTACGAACCCGACCTGCTGAGCGAGCGGCCGACCGGTGTCTTCCCCGCTTTGCAAGCGCTCGAACTGCGCGATGTCAGCTATACGCACCTCGACTCCGCTGGCCAGCCGACCTTCCAGACTTGCACCTGGAGGCGGGCCAGCGCAAACGGCTGGCGCTGGTATATGCCTTCCTCGGACAGCGGCCGCTGATGCTCTTCGACGAATGGGCGGCGGACCAGGATCCGACCTTCCGCCGGGTGTTCTACGAGGAACTACTGCCGGCCCTGAAGCGCCAGGGAAAGACCCTTATCGTGGTGTCCCATGATGATCGGTTCTTCCACCACGCCGACCAGCTAGTCCAGCTGCGCAATGGGCGCGTTGTCGACTGATCCACCAGCCCCTCGCTGGCACCCGCTCTTGGTGCAAGCCGTCGACAACAGTTGGCCAGAAGACTTCGCTTGAAGGGGCAAGCGGCTCGGTGCGCCTGAGCATTCTGGCGAAACGCCACTTTTCTTGCGGTAGTCCGACCAACTCTTTTAAGATGAGATAACTTCTCACCTGCAAGTCGTTATCACGCAAGGATTCGCGTTGCCATTTCCGCCCGCCTCCGCCACCCGCCACGTCGATATCCAAGCCCTGTATCTCGATCACCATGCCTGGCTGCTGGGTTGGCTGCGTAAGCGGCTGCGCCACAGCGAAGGCGCGGCGGACCTGGCGCAGGACACCTTCCTCCACATCCTCGGCAAGCCGGCACCCTTGCAGGACATCCGACAGCCCCGCGCCTGGCTGAGTGTTGTCGCCCGGGGCCTGCTGATCGACCGGTTGCGCCGGCAACGGGTCGAGCAGGCGTACCTGGAGGCCATCGCTCACTTGCCCGAAGCGCAAGTGCCCTCCCCGGAGCATCAACTGATCCTCCTGGAAACCCTGGCGCATATTGACGCCCTGCTCGATGGGTTGGCGCCCAAGGTGCGCACGGCCTTCCTGCTGTCTCGCCTGGAAGGCCTCGGTTACAAAGAGATCGCTATCCGCCTGGGCGTCAGCCTCAGCTCAGTCGAGAAGTACATGGCGACCGCCATCCGCCACTGTTTCCTCGCCCAACGATGAACGCCAATTCCCCCGACGATCTGCCCGATGCGGTACTCGACCAAGCTATTGGCTGGCTGGTTCGTCTGCAGTCGGGCTACGCCGATGAATACACGCAAGCGGCATGCCTACAGTGGCGACACGCCCATCCGCTGCATGAAACCGCCTGGCAGGCGCTACAGACCAGCGAATCCGCGTTCCGGCGACTGGCCGAGGCTCCCGGCAGCGTCGCGCAAGATGCCCTGCAGCGCCTGCAGGGCAAACGCCATGGCCGCCGCCAGGCTCTCAAGATGCTCGGCTTTGGCGTGGCGATCACCGGCCTGGGCGGTTGGGGGCTGCGCGAGCACGCGCCGGCAGACTGGGCCTCGGATTACAGCACCGGCGTAGGCGAACGCCGGCAGTTCCTGCTGAGCGATGGCACTCGCCTGCAGCTCAATACCTCCAGCGCGGTGGATGTGCGTTTCTCCAAGCAGCGCCGAACGGTCCAGTTGCTGCGCGGCGAGATTTTCATCGACACCGGCAAGGATATCGCTGCGCCGGAGGGATATCGCAGCCTCTGGGTCGACAGCAGGCACGCACAGCTACAGGCCATCGGCACTGCCTTCGGAGTACGCGAGGAGGCCCGGGGGACACGCCTGCGGGTCGAGGGAGGCATCGTCGCCATCCATCGCGCCGGATCGCAACCCATTCGGGTGCTGGCGGGTGAGGAATACCTGATCAGCGCCGATGGCAGCCACAACGTCGTGAGCCCTGCCATGAACAGCAGCGCTTGGATTCAAGGCCTGCTCGTCGCCAAACGCATGCGTCTGGCCGAGCTGCTCGCAGAACTGGCGCGCTACCGGCACGGCTGGCTCAGCTGCGATCCAGCGATTGCCGGGCTGGAAGTCTCTGGCGTGTTTCAGCTCGACCACATCGACCAAGCCCTGGATGCTCTCGGCGATTCAATGCCTTTGCGCATTCAGCGCTTTACCCCGCTGTGGACACGAGTGACCGCTCGCTGAGAGAGATGCAAAAAATTCTCAATACTGATTACGGCTTTATCCGAGCCCTTCGGCAAACAGGAAAACATACTGCCATTGCCAAGGAGCTCGTTATCCATGCCCTCTCGTTTCTCGCCGCCACGAGTGCCGCGTCGCACCACCTTCGCACTCACCCTGCGCGCCATCCTGCTGGGTAGCGCCGCCGCCACGTCGTTGCCCAGCTTCGGCGTGCAAGCCGAGCAAGCCGATCTGCGCCGCTACGACCTGCCCGCCGGCTCGCTGGAAGATTCCCTCAACGGATTCGCACAGGTCGCCGGCATCACCCTGCCCTTCGACCCCGCCCTGACGCAGGGCAAGCAAGCACCTGCCCTGCAAGGCGAATTCGGCATTCAGGACGGCCTGGACTACCTGCTGGGCGGCAGCGGTCTGGCCGCCGAAAGAAACGCCAGTGGCCATTGGGTCATCTTCTCCGCCCCCGCTGCCGAAGGTGCGCTGGAAATGGGCTCGGTCACCATCTCCGGCAAGGCACCGGGCTCCGTCACCGAAGGCAGCGGCGAATACACGACCGCCTCGTCGAGCAGCTCCACACGCCTCAACCTGGCGCTGCGCGATACGCCGCAGTCGATCACGGTGATGACCGACCAGCGCATCAAGGATCAGAACCTGAATGACCTCACCGAAGTCATGGAGGCGACTACGGGCATCTCCGTATCCCGCGTTGGCGTCGGCGCCGAGAACGACACTTACTGGTCGCGCGGTTTCCAGATCAACAACTTCGAAGTCGACGGCGTCCCCAGCTCCTCACGGCTGGGCAATTTTTCGCAAAGCACGGCGATGTATGACCGCATCGAGATTGTGCGCGGCGCCACCGGCCTGATCAGTGGCCTGGGCACGCCATCGGCCACTATCAACATGATTCGCAAGCGTCCGACGGCCGAAGCTCAGACCAACCTGAGTGCCGAAGCCGGAAGCTGGGACCGCTACGGGCTGGGCATGGATGTTTCCGGGCCGCTTACCGAAACCGGCAACGTGCGCGGGCGCCTGGTCCTGGACTACAAGACGCAGAACTCCTGGGTCGATCGCTACAAGCAGGACAACCAGCTCGTCTATGCCATCACCGAGTTCGACCTGGACGATGCCACGCTGCTCACGGCGGGCTTCAGCGTGCAAAAGAACCAGGCCGACTCGCCTCTGCGTACCGGTCTGCAGACGTTCTACTCCAATGGCCAGAAGACCGACTTCTCCCGCTCTGCCAGCAGCTCGCCAGACTGGTCGTACTTCGACGTGAACAAGAGCAATGTCTTCGTCTCGCTCGAACACCAGTTCGACAATGGCTGGAGCGCCAAGGCGGAACTTGGCCACACCGAGTACGAGTTCGACGAACTGATCAACTACATGAATGGGGAAATCGATCAAGCGACCGGCGCCGGCGCCTACCTGTACCCCAACCGCTGGTCCGGAACACCGCGGGAAAACAACCTGGACGCCTACCTCACCGGCCCCTTCAGCCTGCTCGGCCGCGAGCACGAGCTGATCGCCGGCATCACCCTGTCGCGTTACCGCGAAAGCACACCGGACCGTGGCGGCTGGTATGGCCCATGGACCGGCTACGACGGCAGCATCGGCAACATCCACCAGTGGTCCGGCGCGGCACCGCGACCGGACACCAGCCCGATCGGCAAGAACCTGATCGAGGAAAACCAATACGCCGCCTACGCCACCAGCCGCTGGAACCTGCGCGATGACCTCAAGTTGCTGCTGGGCGGCCGCGTCACCGACTGGAAACGCAGCAGCGACAACACTCCTTACGAGGGCACGCCCACCAGTAACGAAGAGAATCGCCATGGCGTATTCCTGCCCTATGCCGGGCTGGTGTATGACCTGAACGACACCTGGTCGGCGTACGCCAGCTACACGAAAATCTTTAACCCGCAGGCCTATGGCATCAAGGGGCTGGACGGCAAACCGCTGGACCCGCAGGAAGGTACAGGCTACGAAGTGGGCATCAAGGCTGCGCCACTGGATGGACGCCTGAACGCCAGCCTCGCGCTGTTCCGCATCGAGCAGGACAACCTCGCGGTATACGCAGGTCAGTTCGATACCTATTACCCGGAAAAGGGCACCACCACCGAAGGCCTGGAACTGGAAATGAACGGTGAGCTGGCCGATGGCTGGAACGCCTCCGCAGGGTATGCCTACAGCGTCAGCCGTGATCAGGATGATGAGCGCATCGTCACCAACATCCCGCGGCACAGCCTGAAGACCTTCACCAGCTACCGCCTGCCTGGCGCCTGGAATCGCCTGACCCTCGGTGGCGGGGTGAATTGGCAGAGCAAGATTGGCCAGGACCTGCATACCTTCGAGCAAGGTAGCTATGCCCTGGTCAATGTGATGGCTCGCTTCGCGGTCACCAACCAGTTGGACGTCGCAGTCAACGTCAACAACCTGTTCGACCGCACCTACTACAGCTACGCCGATAGCTGGAGTGTCTATGGCGCGCCGCGCAACCTCATGACGACGCTGAACTACCACTTCTAAGCAGTTGCCGCTGGAAGACCTGGCCACGCTGGCGGGCCTTGCGCGCACCATCGATGCCAGGTCGCTGGGCATCCACGTCACCCTGGTGGAGCCGGGCGCCTTCCGCACCGAGTTCGCCGGCGCCGCGGCGATGAAGGCAGCCACCAGGATCACCGACTACGCCGCCCTGGATGCGGGCCTGGACGAATACTTCGCCGGGCAAGACGGCCGGCAGATGGGCGACCCGGCCAAGGGCATGCAGGTGGTCATCGACATGGTGGAAAGCGATACCACCCCGGTACGCCTGATGCTGGGCGAAGACGCCTAGCCCTAGGGAAACCCTGAAGAAGACTTCCCGAATCTGGTGAAATACGCCGATCCCGTTGCCCGAGTTTCCCGATGAAGCAGATGACTTTCGCCGACGCCGAGTACGCCGGCAAGCGCAAGCAGACCCGCAAGGAGTTGTTCCTGAACGAGATGGATCAGGTGGTGCCGTGGAAGGGTTTGATCGCCCTGATCGAGCCGCATTACCCGAAGGGCGAAGGCGGTCGTCCGGCCTATCCGCTGATGGCGATGCTGCGCGTGCATCTGATGCAGAACTGGTTCGGCTACAGCGATCCGGCAATGGAGGAAGCGCTCTATGAGACGACCATCCTGCGCCAGTTCGCCGGCCTGAGCCTGGAGCGCATCCCCGACGAAACCACCATCCTCAACTTCCGGCGCCTGCTGGAGAAACACGAGTTGGCGGCTGGAATTCTGGCGGTGATCAATGGCTACCTGGGCGACCGCGGCCTGTCGCTACGCCAGGGCACTATCGTCGATGCGACGCTGATCCATGCGCCCAGTTCGACCAAGAACAAAGACGGCAAGCGCGACCCGGAAATGCACCAGATCAAAAAGGGCAACCAGTACTACTTTGGCGCGAAAGCGCACATTGGTGCCGACGATGAATCGGGCCTGGTCCACAGCGTGGTGGTCACGGCGGCGAATGTCGCGGATGTCACCCAGGTCGACCAGCTGCTGCACGGCGAGGAAAACGTGGTGTGCGCCGATGCCGGCTATACCGGGGTCGAGAAACGCCCGGAACATGAAGGCCGTCAAGTCATCTGGCAGATCGCAGCTCGGCGCAGCACCTACAAGAAACATGGCAAGCGCAGTGTCTTGTACAAGGCGATCCGCAAGATCGAGAAAGCCAAGGCCCAGGTGCGGGCGAAGGTCGAGCATCCGTTCCGCGTGATCAAGCGGCAGTTCGGCTATACCAAGGTGCGCTTCCGCGGATTGGCCAAGAATGCCGCGCAAATGGTGACGCTGTTTGCTTTGTCGAATCTGTGGATGGCTCGCCGGAATTTACTCGCTGACGTAGGAGCGGTGCGCCTGTAATGCGAGAAATGGCCGCCAAAGGGCGCGCGGCGGCCAAGAAATCGGGAGCGTTTGGACGATCGGGGTGTTTTAGATTGATCGGCCGCCTTCAAAAATTGGCGGGTACTGAAGTCGGCCGAAAATACCGGGCTAATTCAGACCATCCCTAACAGTTATGGGCCTAAGACGCGCAGGAAGCTCGCGCGGTAATCCATCGGCTTCAGATACACATGCTGAGAGAGATCGCCGCGAAGCGTGAACAAGCGCGGCTCGTTGCGAAACTGAAATACCCGATAGAGGTAAAACTGATTCCCCGCCTCCCTCGAGAACTCCAGCTCGTTATGACTGACCAGGAATGGAGAGGCGATACCACTGTTGGTGGTTTTCACTTCGATGAAACGAGACTGACCATCGTGCTCGAAAGAAAGAATGTCATAGCCAGCGCCGTCGCCTTGGGTATCAGCGACCCAGTCCAGGCCTTGGAATAGCTCGGGATGGCCCAGCTCTGTCAGCCGGTGCTGCTCGAAACCAATGGCCCATTGTTCCCCAGCACGCCCCAACTTGCGATTGGCCTCGTCTCGCGCGGCATAGTCCAGCTTACGCGGCAAGCGCTGACGGAAGACTGGCAGTGCGGATTCCGCAAATGCCTTGGGTGATGGTGGATCGACCAAGGCTGCCAGAAATGCTTTTTCCCTAGGCTGCTTGACCTCCTCCATCGCATCGACGATCGAGCCAACGATGGCATGCTGCTTCAGCACATATGCTTGCACGGATTTACGGAGCAGCAGTTGCGTATTGCCGCGGGGCTTGTAGCCCTGGATATAGGGTAAGCCTAGGGCGGCCAGAACAGCGCTGATGTTTTGATGTTTGAGTTCGACCGACGACTTACTCCGCCCCTTGAGCTGCTTGCGCAAGGCTGCGTTGTGTGCGGACTTGTTGTAGGCCAGCCCTTGGGATTCCGCGCGGAGCATCTCGAAGTAGTCCACAACCGTCGCTACCACTTCGTCTTCAGTCCAGTCTTCGCCTATGCGGATGATGCTGTAACCGAGCGCAGTGAGGACGGGTACTACCGTTGCTTCGCCACCTGAGAAGCGATCCGGGGATAAAGGCCCCTCGTCTGGGTACTGCTTGCCGAAAGCAACACCGGCAATCGCCTTGGAGTCGCAATCCGTCCCCGTCCGAGGATCCCGCACCAGGTAGTCACGCGACTTGCCAAATCCATAGCGAGTGAGGAAGGCCGTCCTGCCCAGGGCTACGAACTCGTCAATAGCTTCTTGTACTGCAGCGCGGTCTGTTAGTTGCGTAAGCAATGTCATTGGTGACTACATCCGTTGTAGGAAAATAGATCCTGCAACAGGCCTAAGACTGGTTTCAAGACGTGGAGCATTGCCGCGTCCACGATGGAAAGCCTTACAATCTGTCTTTCAGAATGTTCGGCAAGTCATTTCAGACAGACAAGCTGATCGCCAAACCCCATCTGGAGGCTTTGCATCCCTTGGAACCTCTCGTCGATGTGTCCCCTCTTGCCGAGGCGCTTGAAGAGTTCGCAAGCGCTCGGAACTGGCATCAATTCCACTCCCCGAAGAACCTCGTCATGGCCCTGACCGGCGAGGCCGGCGAGCTGACGGAGATATTTCAGTGGATGAGCGAAGAGGATTCGCGATCGGCGGCCAGCCACCCAGAGCACAGTCAAGCCATCAGAGAAGAGCTGGCAGACGTCTTGATGTACCTGGTCAGGCTCGCGGACGTGCTGGGTGTGGACCTCAACGCCGCCGTCGAGCAAAAGCTGAAACTCAACGGGGAGAAATACCCCGTCAGCAAGGCCCACGGCACTAGCAAGAAATACGACCAGCTTTGAAAACAGGTTCAGGGAAGAGAGCGTGATCGTCTACGAAGCCACCAAGCAGCAATTCCTCCACGACAGTGACAACGACGACATCGAGGATGTGATTCTCGCTCACTACACGGCGAAAACGGGTAAGGGGATCGGCCGCTCCGAAGTTGCTTCCTGGAGAGGCTCGCTGGGGTACATGGCCAAGGTCCTACGTGATGAGGCGGTACCGAATGACACCGGCCTCGCAATCGAGCTACACCTGCCGCAATCGTCCAAGCGAATCGATTTCACGCTGACCGGCCATGGCGAAGCAGGCGAGAAGAATGCCGTCCTCGTTGAACTCAAGCAGTGGTGTTCCTCAAAGCTGTCGGAGAAGGATGCGATCGTCGTCACTGCGCTTGGCAGGGGCTTGAACGAGACAGTCCATCCATCCTACCAGGCCTGGTCATACGCCTCGTTGCTCGAGGGCTTCAACGAAGCCGTCTATGAACGGAGCATCGCGCTTCGCCCATGCGCCTACCTGCACAACTACGTCCGTGACGGCGTCATTGATGCGCCTCACTACCAGCCCTACATCGACAAGGCCCCTCTCTTCCTCAAGGGGAAAGACGAACTCGAGCAGCTTAGGGCCTTCATTCGCAGATACATCCGCTTCGGGGACAACAAAGCCGTACTGTACGAGCTAGCCAATGGCAGGATTCGTCCGTCGAAAGCCCTGGCCGACTCCCTTACGGGTTTACTGAAGGGCAATCCGGAGTTTGTCCTTATCGATGACCAGAAGGAAGTCTATGAAGCAGCGCTCGCGGCTACAAAGTCCTCCTCGGCCGAGCGGCCAAGGGTACTCATTATCGAAGGCGGACCAGGGACGGGCAAAACCGTCTTGGCGCTGAATCTCCTCGTGAAGCTGACTTCACTCGGATTGGTCGGCAAGTACGTCTCGAAGAATGCAGCACCACGAAGGGTCTACGAGACCAAACTGGTGGGCACACTCACCCGCACGAAGTTCTCACACATGTTCACCGGCTCCGGCTCGTTCGTCGATGCCGAGCCAAACCTCTTCGATGTTCTCATCGTGGATGAGGCGCACCGCCTGAATGAAAAGAGTGGCTTGTATGCCAACCTGGGTGAGAACCAAATCAAGGAGCTAATCGGGGCGTCCAAGTGCACGGTCTTCTTCATCGATGAGGACCAACGCGTAACGCTGAGCGACATCGGTAGCAAACAGGCTATACGGCATTTTGCAGAAGCCAAGGGAGCAGTCGTCGAAGAGTACAGCCTGGCGTCACAGTTCCGCTGCAGCGGCTCGGATGGCTATCTTGCGTGGCTCGATAACGTGCTGGACATTCGGCCGACCGCCAATGATCACCTCGACCCAAGCGACTACGATTTCCAGGTGTTCGATAGTCCTCAAGCGCTGCATGAGGCCATCGAAGCCCAGAATGCCCATAACAAGGCTCGAGTAGTAGCGGGGTACTGCTGGCCTTGGCGCAGCAAGAAAGATCCATCAGCCGATGACATCGTCATTGGCGATTACCGACGACAATGGAACCTAAGCCAAGACGGTAGCCTATGGATCATTGCCGACCGCTCCATCGAGCAGGTGGGATGCATCCATACCTGTCAGGGCCTGGAAGTGGACTACATCGGCGTGATCATTGGTCCCGACCTCATTGTACGTAACGGACAAGTCATCACAGCTCCCGAGAAACGCGACCAGCACGATAAGTCCATCCGCGGGTACAAAAAGCTGGGCAAGGCCAATCCTGAACTTGCCCGACGAGAAACTGATCTGATCATCAAGAATACCTATCGGACGCTCATGACCAGGGGCCTGAAAGGCTGTTACGTCTACTGCACGGACGCGGAAACCGCAGCCTTTTTCCGCTCAACGTTGACCTGACAGCAAGGCGGGCGAACTCCTGCGGATCTCCGCAGACACTGACCAGGTGACTTTCGCGATGAGGGCGCCCGGCGCGCATCTTTCAGGTGAACGCCAACGGCACGGCGTCCCCCAAGTTCCTCAAGGAACGCGACGAAATGCCAACTGATCATCCGCTGGCGCGCCGAGTAAGATGCGGTTCCCGAACTTCAGCGAGCCCCCGTCCGTGAGCAGCACCCTCCCCTTCGGCACAGGCGATGCCTCCTACCAAGCCGCTGGCGGCATTGACGGCCTGCGCCGCCTGGTCGACGACTTCTACCGATTGATGGACGAACTGCCGGACGCAGCCGACCTGCGCCGCATGCACCCGGAAAACCTGGAACAGTCTCGCGACAAACTGACCTGTTTCCTCAGCGGCTGGCTGGGCGGCCCAAGGCTGTTCAGTGAAAAATACGGCTCCATCTCCATCCCGTCCTTCCACGCCCAATGGCCGATCGACGAAGCCCGCAGCGCCGCCTGGCTGGGCTGCATGGAGCGCGCAATTGCCCTGCAGCCCTTCTCGCCGGAGTTCGCCGAATACCTGCTGACGCAACTGCGCGTGCCGGCACATCGGGTGGTGCAAGCGAGCCGGACGCGGCACGGCTGAGCCACCTCCGCCGCCTGCCCGGCCTTTGCCCACCCGAGGTTCCTTGTGGCCGATGTCTGCCCGTCGCGACGGGCAGACATCGGCCAGGGGCGGACGCTCACGATGGCCAGAATTTGAGGGTAGGAGGAACCCACGAAACTAAAAGCTATTCAACTTAACGCCTTGCAGACGTTGCGAGGCAAGACATGCATATCCGCTTGAATCGTTACCCGAACAAGGTCGAATTGATCTATACGGACGCTCACAGGCCTAATGGCCTCGATCACCTCAAGGAACAGAGCCCTATGTATGCCCGCTTTATCTTGGTCACGGTCGCCCTCA
>Ga0180221_1002122_pt1 | contig 11942 bp, 10 predicted proteins | sample eDN5th37CKraftMG_FD_151339 | JGI IMG/M metagenome (GOLD analysis project Ga0180221, IMG submission 151339) | Enriched Miracle-Growth compost microbial communities from Emeryville, California, USA - eDNA 5th pass 37_C Kraft MG (version 2) (version 2) ...
CGAAGCTTAAACAGTGGCGCCGCATCGCCACGCGCTATGACAAGCTCGCCGTCAACTTCCTCGGCTTCGTCAAACTGGCCAGCATCATGCTCTGGCTCAAATGATTAAATCGTCACTACAGCCTAGAGCTCGCCGATCTCGCGGAGAATTTCCTCGGTGTGCTCCCCGAGCAGCGGCGAGGGGCGGCCCGACGATTGCGGCACGCCGTCCATCACGATCGGCGTGCGCACGCCGGGGATCGTGCCTGTCTTCGCCGCCTTGCTCGGCATGTCGATCCGCATGCCGCGGTGGATCACCTGCGGGTCGTCGAACACCTGCGCGATATTGTTGATCGGGCCGGCCGGCACGCCGACCGCCTCGAGCCTGGCGAGCAGGTCGTCGCGCTTCATCGTCTTGGTATAGGCGGTCAGCTCGGGGATGATCTTGTCGCGGTTGGTCAGCCGGCCGACATTGTCCTTGTACGCGGGATTATTGGAAATCTCCGCCGCGCCCAGCACGCCGCACAGCTTGTGGAACTGGCTGTCGTTGCCGCTGGCGATGATCAGATGGCCGTCGGCGGCGGGGAATTCCTGATAGGGCACGATATTGGCGTGGGCGTTGCCGAGCCGGGTCGGGATCTTGCCGGAGACGAGATAGTTCATCGCGTTGTTGGCGAGGATGCCGACGGTGGAGTCGACCAGCGCGGTGTCGACATAGGCGCCCTTGCCGGTGCGCTCGCGCTGCGCCAGCGCGGCGAGGATGCCGACCGTCGAATAGACGCCGGTGAAGATGTCCGACACCGCGCCGCCGACCTTGACCGGCGGGCCGTCCGGCATGCCGGTGATGTCCATCAGCCCGGCCATGCCCTGCGCCATCAGGTCGTAGCCGGCGCGCTTGGCGTAGGGACCGGTCTGGCCGAAGCCGGTCACCGAGCAGTAGATGAGGCGCGGATTCTCCGGCGCCAGGCTCTTGTAGTCGAGGCCGAACTTGGCGAGGCCGCCGACCTTGAAGTTCTCGATCAGGACGTCGGAGCGCGCCGCCAGCTTGCGGATGATGCGCTTGCCTTCGTCGGTGTCGAAGTCGACCTCGATCGACCGTTTGCCGCGGTTGGCGGAATGGAAATAGGCGGAGCCGATCGGCTTGCCGTCCGTGCCTTCGACGAAAGGCGGACCCCAGACGCGGGTATCGTCGCCCGGCCCCTTGCGCTCCACCTTGATGACGTCGGCGCCGAGGTCGGCGAGGATCTGACCGGCCCAGGGCCCGGCCAGGATCCGGGCAAGTTCCAGCACGCGCAGGCCGGCCAACGGCTTCGACATCTTCTAAACTCCTGCTCGGGATTGCATGCGATGGGCCGGTTTATAAAGAGGCCTCGCAGCACATGCCAGAGCGGGATTCCGGCGTTGTGCGGTGCGGTCTGCGGTGCGACTTTTTCGGCGCTTCGCGCTGGCTTGCCCATCGCATGCTGGCTAAAGTGCCCGCGATGCCTGTCGCCGCCGCCACCTGTTGACGGGGGTTCGCGGCCAAGCCGCGCGGGGCATCCCGCCACAAGATGCGGGGCATCCCGCGCTCAAGAAACTGACGAGGAGGAGAACACGATGAAATTCGCAACAATGCTTTTTGCCGGCGCGACGGCGCTGGCGCTGGCAATGCCGGCCCAGGCGCAGGTCACCCTCAAGGCGTCGCACCAGTTTCCGGGCGGCAAGGGCGACCCGCGCGACGAGATGGTGCAGATCATCGCCCGCGAGATGAAAGCCGCCAATGTCGGCGTCGACATCCAGGTCTATCCGGGCGCCTCGCTGTTCAAGGCGAACGACCAGTGGAACGCCATGGTCAACGGCCAGCTCGATATGTCCTCGTTCCCGCTCGACTACGCCTCGGGCAAGGTCCGCGCCTTCGGCGCGACGTTGATGCCGGGCCTGGTGCGCAGTCACGATCGCGCCGCGCGCATGAAGGACTCGCAGTTCATGAAGGACATCAAGGCCCAGATCGAGAAGGCCGGTGTCGTCGTGCTGGCGGACGCCTGGCTCGCCGGCGCGGTCGCTTCCAAGAAGGGCTGCATCCGCAAGCCGGAGGACATCAAGGGCCTCAAGATCCGCTCGGCCGGCCCGACCTTCGCCGCGATGTGGCAGGAAGCCGGCGCCTCGATCGTCTCGATCCCGTCGAACGAGGTCTACAACGCGCTGCAGACCGGCGTCGCCGACGCCACCGACACCTCGACCGGCAGCTTCGTGTCGTTCCGCATCTACGAGCAGGTGAAGTGCATCACCGCGCCGGGCGAGAACACCCTGTGGTTCATGTATGAGCCGGTGCTGATGTCGAAGAAGAGCTTCGACAGGCTCAACAAGAAGCAGCAGGACGCGCTGATGGCGGCCGGCAAGAAGTCGGAAGACTACTTCGCCAAGGAAAGCCGCAACCTCGACGAGAAGATGGTCAAGGCGTTCAAGGACCACAAGGTCGAGGTCGTCACCATGACGCCGGCCGAATATCAGGCCTGGATCGACGTGGCGAAGAAGAGCTCCTACGCCCACTTCGCCAAGGAAGTGAAGGACGGCCAGAAGCTCATCGACGAAGCACTGGCTGTAAAGTAAGCGCAGAGCTCGGATGCGGCCGGCGGGAACCTCTCGCCGGCCGCAGCCTTATCTGATCGCCGCCTGAGGGGCATTGTTTCCATGGAATTCTTCATTCGTGCGGTCACGCGCATCTCGCAGCTTTGCGGCATCATCGCCGCGGCCCTGATCGCGTCCGGCGTTCTGATCGTCTGTCAGATGGTGTTCGTGCGCTACGTGCTCAACGAGAACACGATCTGGCAGACCGACTTCACCACCTACAGCCTGGTCGGCGCCACCTTCATCGGCAGCCCCTACGTCCTGCTGACGCGCGGCCACGTCAATGTCGACGTCCTGCCGCTCTATCTCGGGCAGACCGCGCGCTACTGGCTGGCGCTGGTCACCATCATCATGTCGCTCGCCTTCTGCGTCGTCATGACGGTGCTCACCTTCAATTTCTGGTACGAGTCGTGGGAGCAGAACTGGGTGTCCGACACGATGTGGCGGGCGCGGCTCTGGATCCCATATGGCACCATGCCGATCGGCCTCGGGCTCATCAGCCTGCAATATGTCGTGGACCTGATCTGCCTCGTGACCGGGCGGGCGCTGCCCTTCGGCCTCAAGCCGCGCATGACCGCGGAAGACGCCGCCCGCGAACAGGCCCGTCAGGCGCTGGGAGAAGCCCCATGAGCCCGACCACCCAAGGCGCCATCGTCCTCGTCGTCACGCTGATCGTCCTGCTGTCCGGCGCGCCGGTCGCGTTCGGCCTCGGCGCCATCGCGCTGTCCTTCCTCGTCATCTTCCAGGGTTTCGGCGCGCTGAACGTCGCCGCCGAGACCTTCTATTCCGGCCTGCACGACTTCACGCTCGTCTCGATCCCGATGTTCGTGATGATGGGCGCGGCGATCGGCTCGTCGCCGGCCGGCAAGGATCTCTACGAGGCGCTCGACCGCTGGCTTTATCGCGTGCCGGGCGGCCTCGTGATCTCCAATCTCGGCGCCTGCGCGATCTTCGCCGCGCTGACCGGCTCCTCGCCGGCCTGCTGCGCCGCCATCGGCAAGATGGGCATCCCGGAGATGCGCAGCCGCGGCTATCCGGACGACGTCGCGACCGGCTCGATCTGCGCCGGCGGCACGCTCGGCATCCTGATCCCGCCGTCGATCACCTTCATCCTCTACGGCATCGCCACCGAGACCTCGATCGGCCGGCTGTTCCTCGCCGGCGTGATGCCGGGCCTGCTGTTGACCGGCCTGTTCATGCTGTGGACGGTCTTCATCATCTGGAAGCGCGGCTTCCGCTCGCACGCCATCGACTTCCGCTTCTCGTGGAAGCAGAAGTTCGAGTCGATCCCGAAGGTCGCGCCGTTCATCCTCATCATCATGGGCGTGATGTACGTGCTCTACGGCGGCGTCGCGACGCCGTCGGAAGCGGCCGGCGTTGGCGCCGCGCTCTGCGTCGTGATGGCGATCCTGATCTACCGCATGTGGTCGCCGGACAAATGGTGGCTGATCCTGCGCGACACCACGCGCGAGTCGGTGATGATCCTGATGATCATCGCCGCCGCGGTGCTGTTCGGCTACATGCTGACGTCGCTTTATCTCACCCAGACGCTGGCGCAGGCGATCGCCGACATGCACGTCAACAAATGGGTGTTGATGCTGCTCATCAACCTCTTCCTGCTGGTGTGCGGCTTCTTCATCCCGCCGGCCGCCATCATCCTGATGACGTCGCCGATCCTGCTGCCGATCATCACCACCGCCGGCTTCGACCCGGTCTGGTTCGGCGTCGTCATGACGATCAACATGGAGATCGGCCTGATCCACCCGCCGGTGGGGCTGAATATCTACATCGTCAATTCGATCGCGCCGGACGTGCCGGTGACCAAGGTCATGTGGGGGACGATCCCCTACGTCCTTTGTATGATGCTGGCGATCGTGATCTTGTGCATCTTCCCCGAAATTGCCACATGGCTGCCGGACCATCTGATGGGAGCTGTCAAGGGGCATTAAATGAACACCTCGTTTTTCGGGGAATTGCTGCAGACCATCTCGGAGCGGGGGCGGGCGCTGATCGACCGCGCCCGCGACCGGCGCAGCGACGCGGCGGGCCGCCGCTCCGACAACCTCGCGGAGCTGTGCGAGGAACTGCTGTCCGGCCGGGGCGAAGCCTCCGGCGTGGCGCTGGCGCGCGACATCCTGGGCCAGTATGCGGAGCTGACCACCGGCCCGCGCATTGCCTTTTTCGAGGCACTGGCCCAACGCTTCGGCACCGACAAGGAGCGTCTCGCGGCGGCGATCGCCCGCTGGCAGAACGAGCCCGGCGACGCCGCCACCGCGGAGCTGCACGCGGCGTCCGAGCCGCGCCGGCAGGAGCTGTTCCGCCGCCTCAACCTCGCGCCCGGCGGCACCGCCGCGCTGGTGCGCATGCGCGAGCAGTTGATGGACGCGCTGGCGCATCGCGACGACCTCAAGGCGGTCGACGGTGATTTCGTCCACCTGTTCTCGTCGTGGTTCAACCGCGGCTTCCTGGTGCTGCGGCGGATCGACTGGTCGACCCCGGCGATCATCCTGGAAAAGATCATCCGCTACGAGGCGGTGCACCAGATCCACGACTGGGAAGACCTGCGCCGCCGCATCGACCCGCCGGACCGGCGCTGCTTCGCCTTCTTCCACCCCGCGCTGATCGACGAGCCGCTGATCTTCGTCGAGGTCGCGCTGTCGCGCGACATTCCGGGCGCGATCGCGCCGATCCTCGCCGAAGAGCGCGAGATGACGGAGCCCGACCGGGCGCGCACCGCGGTGTTCTATTCGATCTCGAACTGCCAGCGCGGCCTGGCCGGCGTGTCGTTCGGCAGCTTCCTGATCAAGCAGGTGGCGGAAGAGCTGACCCGCGAGATCCCCCGCCTCAACACCTTCGTCACGCTGTCGCCGGTGCCGGGCTTCGCCGCCTGGCTCGCGCGCGAATTGAAGAACCCGGAGTCGCCCGCGGTGGCCGAGCTCGACACCGCGGCGATCGCGAAGCTCGCCGATCCGCAGTGGTGGAGCGAGCCGGACCTCGCCGAGGAGCTGCGCTCGCCGGTGATGCAGGCGGCGGCGTGGTATTTCCTGCGCGCGCGCAACCGCCGCGACCTGCCGGTCGATCCCGTCGCGCGTTTCCATCTCGGCAACGGCGCGCGGCTCGAGCGCATCAACTGGCTCGGCGACACCTCGGACAAGGCGCTCGCCAATGCCCATGGCCTGATGGTGAACTACCTCTACGATCTCGACGAGATCGAGAAGAACCACGAGGCCTATGCCGAGCAGCGCGCGGTGGTCGCGTCCAATGCCGTGCAGCGGCTGCTGCGGGCGCCGACGGCGGTCGAGCTGGTGCCGATCGCGGGCTAGGCCGATAAGTGCTGTGGAATTGAACCCGTCATCCTGAGGTGCGAGCCGCCATCAGCGCGTTCACGCGCTTAGGGCGGCGAGCCTCGAAGGATGAACGGCCCGTTGGCCATGGGCCGTCGCCCTTCGAGGCGCGGCTGCGCCGCGCACCTCAGGGTGACGGAGAAATCCAGCGCTTGTTTCGATTGTCTGACTGAACTCGGAGGGTCACGACTTGCCGTAGACCGGCACGATGCCGCCGCGCGACACGCGGTTGTCCGGCGAGGCGAGGAAGGCGATGGTCGCCGCCACCTCCTCGACCTTCGGCCAGGCGTCGAAGTCCGCCTTCGGCATCGCCTTGCGGTTGGCGGCCGTGTCCATGATCGAGGGCGCGACCGCGTTGACCAGAATGCCGTCCTTCGCCACTTCCTCGGCGAGCGCCGCGGTCAGCGCGGCGACGCCGGCTTTCGACGCGGTATAGGCCGCCATGCCGGCGCCGCTGCGCCATTCCAGCGCCGGCCGCGCCGCGACATTGACGATGCGCCCGCCGTTCGCCGACTTCTGCATGGCGCGCACCGCTTCGCGGCAGCACAGGAAGCAGGAGGCGAGGTTGGTCTCGATCTGCGCCGCGAAATCGGCCTTGGCTGTCTTGGCGAGCGGCGCGGCGGCGAAGCCGCCGGCGAGATGGATCGACGCCCACAGCGACGGCGCGCCGTCATAGAGCCGGACGACCGCGGTCTCGTCGGCGAGATCGCTGTCGCCGATCATCGTCACGCGCTCGTGGCCGCGATGGGCGAAGCGCTCGGCGTCCGCCGCGCGGCGATAGGGAATGCGGCAATGCGCGCCGGCCTCGAGCAGCAGGGCGGTCACCGCGGTGCCGAGCGCGCCCGCGCCGCCGGTGATGATGACGTGACGTCCGGCGAAGTCGACCATGATTTGTCCTCTGTCATGCCCGCCATGGCCCGTCGAAGACGGGCGTGAACGCCCTTATGGGCCGGGGCATCCACGACTTTTGTGCATCAAAGCAAGACGTGGATGGCACCGCAACTCGGGTTTGCCCGAGTTGCGGCATTATTAGATTGCCGGAAGTCGGATAGACCCGACTTCCGGGACAAGATCGGCCATGACAAAAAATGACAAAAATCTAACCTCGCCCGCGCTTCACGCGGGTCGGCAGCACCTGGTACTCGATCCAGTTGGCGACCTCGCTGGTGCGCAGCTTCTTGTCGAGCACGTTCTTGCTGATGCCGAACCGCCAGGCGAGCCGCTTGCAGTCGGGTTCGCGGTCGAGCGTCTCGAGGTCGGTGGCGTAGGCCTTGATGTCGTCGGTGTTGAGGAAGAAGCCCTCGTCGATCAGCCGCGCGCCGATGCGCCGCGAAATCGCCGCGAGCTCCCGCAGCGGATATTCGGGGTGATACTGCACGCCCCAGGCGATCGTGCCGTTGCGGCGGATTTCCGCGCTCTGCACGTCGGACACCGCATTGGTCGCGAGCACCGTCATGCCCGGCGCCAGCGTCTCGACCTCGTCGAGATGCACGGTCGGCGCGTTGAAGATCTCCGGCTTGCCGATATACATCGGGTGCTTGCGGCCGTGCTCGGTGAGGCGGATCGAGCGGCCGAAGCCGAGCTCGCGGCCCTTCGGGTTCTTGCGCACGGTGCCGCCGGCGGCGACCGTCAAAATCTGCAGGCCCCAGCACGAGCCGAACACCGGCGTGCCGGCGTCGAGAAAGGCGCGGACCAGCTCGATCTGCCGCGTCACGGCGGGACCGCCGTTATAGACATGAAGCGAGGAGCCGGTGATGGCGACGCCGTCATAGGCCAGAAGCTGTTCGCCTTCCGGCAGCACGGCCTTGATGTCGCCCGGCATCGCGGTATCCACGCGAGCGCCCGGCAGCAGCTCGCGCAGCAGGTCGGAATAGCCCTTGTGCGCAGGGGTGCCGCCCGCGGTCAGGTGATCGGCCAGCGTGTCGGGAGAATTCCCTTCGATAACGAGCAGGCGGGGCAGAGGCATGAATTCAGAATATCAGGCGAGTCTTTCTAAAATGTATGGTGCCACCGCGTTATGGCGGCGTTAAGGCAAAAAAGCCGTTTTTACCGCGATATCTGTGGCTTGGCGGGTGTGCACGGGACGCGCGCCTTGAGTCGGCGGCAGCGCGCGCCCATTCTGCCGGCGGTTTCGCGATTCGGCAGTCAGTCCGGCAGTCATGGCGACCTACGATCTGGCCATCATCGGCGGCGGTATCAACGGCGCCGCGATCGCGCGCGACGCCGCCGGCCGCGGCCTGCGCGTGCTGCTGGTCGAGCAGGGCGATCTCGGTTCCGGCACCTCGTCGGCCTCCAGCAAGCTGATCCACGGCGGCCTGCGCTATCTCGAGCACGCCGCGTTCCGCCTGGTGCGCGAGGCGCTCAACGAGCGCGAGGTGCTGCTGCGCACCGCGCCGCATATCATCCGCCCGATGCGCTTCATGCTGCCGCCGGCGCCGGGCCTGCGCTCGGCGCTGAAGCTGCGGCTCGGCCTGTTCCTCTACGACCGGCTCGGCAACCGCAAGGCGCTGCCGCCGACGCGGACGGCGGATCTCACCCACCATCCGGTCGGCGTGCCGCTGCAGCGGTCCTACCGCCTCGGCTTCGAATATTCCGACTGCCGGGTCGACGACGCGCGGCTGGTCGTCCTCAACGCCATGGACGCCGCCGAGCGCGGGGCGGTGATCCGCACCCGTACCCGCTGCGTGCGCGCCGAGCGCGGTAGCGAATGGGAACTGGTGCTCAACGCGCGCGGCCGCCGCGAGGTCGTGACCGCGCGCGTGCTGGTCAACGCGGCGGGGCCCTGGGTCGACCAGGTGTCCGAGCACGTGCTGCGACTCGCCGCGCAGCCGCATGCGCGGCTCATCAAGGGCAGCCACATCGTGGTGCGCCGGCTGTTCGACCACGACCGCGGCTACACGCTGCAAGCGCGCGACGGCCGTGTGGTGTTCGCGCTGCCCTTCGCGCAGGACTTCACGCTGATCGGCACCACCGACGAACCCTTCGTCGGCGACGTCAACGCGCCGGCGCCGAGCCCCGGCGAGCTCACTTACCTGATCGAGGTGGTGAACCAGTATTTCCGCCACAAGGTGTCGATCGACGACGTGGTCTGGACCTTCTCCGGCATCCGCTCGCTTTATGACGACGGCGTCGGCAAGCCCGAGGACGTCACCCGCGACTATCATCTCACGCTCGACGACAAGCGCCGCGTCGCGCCGGTGCTGACGATCTACGGCGGCAAGATCACCACCGCGCGCAAGCTCGCGGAAGCCGCGCTCGATCGGATCGGCAAATACTTCCAGATGCATCCGCCGTGGACGCAGGATGCGCCGCTGCCCGGTGGCGATTTTGCGGTCGACGACTTCACCGTGCAGGTGACGCGCGCCCGCAACAAATGGCCGTTCCTCTCCGCCGACGCCGCGCTGCGGCTGGTGCAGGCCTATGGCACCCGGATCGACCGCATCCTCGGCGAGGCCGGATCGTTCGACGATCTCGGCCCCCGTTTCGTCGGCGACCTGACCGGCGCCGAGCTGCGTTATCTGATGAGCCGGGAGTGGGCGCAAACCGCCGACGACGTGCTGTGGCGCCGCACCAAGCTCGGCCTGCTGGCGAGCGGGCAGGACCGCGAGGACATCGCCCGCTTTATGGCGGAAGTCCCGGCCGTCTCCGCGCCGTGAGGCGGTTTTGCCGCCCCATCGTGGTGAACAAATCCTTTCAGTGACCGCGGCCCTGCCGGCGCTGCGGTTTACCGCTTCGTGACGGGCTTGTGCTTTAATCAAGCTCGTCGAATTTCAGTGGCAAAGCGGATACCGCGATGACGGTCGATACCAAGCAGATTGCTGCGCATCTGGCCAACCTCAAGGTCCTGCTCGTCGACGACGAGCACTACATGCGCAAGGTCGTGCGCACGCTGCTGATGAGCATCGGCGTGCGCGAAATCCACGAAGCGCCGGACGGCCTGTCCGGGCTCGACGCCATCCGCACGCTGGCGCCCGACGTCGTCATTCTCGACTGGGAGATGCCCGGTCTCGACGGCGCCGGTTTCCTGCGCATCGTGCGCCAGCCCGAGACCTTCCCCTATCCCGCGGTGCCGGTGATCATGCTGACCGGCCACGGCGAGCGCTCGCGCGTCGTCAAGGCGGTCGAGGTCGGGGTCAACGAATTCCTGCTGAAGCCGGTCTCCTCCAAGGCGCTGCACGACCGGCTGGTCTCGATCCTCGCCCATCCGCGTCCGGTGGTCCGGCAGGGCAATTATTTCGGCCCGGCGCCGCGCCGCATCGCCACCGTCCGCGCCGACGCCGGCGGCGACATCGCCGATCTCGTGCTGTTGAACTGACGCCGCTGGCGCGCCCGGGAACGGCCTCGCTCCGGGCGGTCCCCGTCTTTACGGGACCGTAACGCTGCCATGGTGATATCGGCCTCGAGCATGGACCCGTCGCGGGTGGGTCTGGACGGGATCATGATCAACGCCAAGCAGGTCGAAGTCCTCATTGCCCAGTTGAGCGTTCTCGTCGTCGACGACAACGCCTTCATGCGCAACATCGTGCGCAGCCTGCTCACCAATATCGGCGTCAAGAAGGTGTTCGAGGCGCCGGACGGCATCGCCGGCCTCGAGGTCATCCGCAGCGAAATGCCGGACATCGTCATCCTCGACTGGGAAATGCCGATGCTCAACGGGCCGGAATTCGTGCGCATCGTGCGCTCGCCCGGCGTGTTTCCGCTGCCGGATATCCCGATCATCATGCTCACCGCGCACGGCGAGCGCTGGCGCATCGTCGAGGCGGTGCGGCTCGGCGTCAACGAGTTCCTCTGCAAGCCGGTCTCGGCCAAGTCGCTGCACGAGCGCTTCATGTCGATCCTGCTGAAGCCGCGCGCTAGCGTTCAGGTCGGCGCCTATTACGGTCCGCAGCCGCGCAAGTCCGCGCTCGAGCAGGAAGCCGGCGTCGGCGACGCGATGACGAGCCCGATCGTCGCGGTCTGATCGTTTCCGGCTGACGGAATCGACGCCCGACTCTCGTTTTATTTTGTCGCGTTTTCTTCACGCGAGCCCGTCTCCGCGTCGCTCGAAAACGCTCCCCCTGTTGACCTTTGCGCGCGCGCCGCTAGCTTGCCGGCGGGCGGCCTTGGGACGAACGGCGGCAGCGGGGTGAGCGGGAATTGGCCGGGAATAGCAGCGATATCCTGATCCGGTTCGACACGGTGAGCAGGCGGTTCGGCCCGATGGTCGCGGTCGACGGCCTCACGCTCGACATCCGCAACAACGAATTCTTCGCGCTGCTCGGGCCCTCCGGCTGCGGCAAAACGACCTTGCTGCGCATGCTCGCCGGCTTCGAGACGCCGGACGAGGGCCGCGTGTTGCTCGGCGGCGCCGACATCACCGCGGTGCCGCCGCACAAGCGGCCGGTCAACATGATGTTCCAGAGCTACGCGCTGTTCCCGCATCTGACCGTCGAGGGCAACATCGCCTTCGGGCTGAAGCAGGAAGGCCTGCCGAAGGACCAGATCGCCGCGCGGGTCGCCGAGATGCTGGCGCTCACGCGGCTCGAGGGGCTCGCCGCCCGCCGGCCGGATCAACTGTCCGGCGGCCAGCGCCAGCGCGTCGCGCTCGCGCGCTCGCTGGTCAAGCGGCCGCGCGTGCTGCTGCTCGACGAGCCGCTCGGCGCGCTCGACAAGAAGCTGCGCGCCGAAACCCAGTTCGAGCTGATGGCGCTGCAGCGCAAGCTCGGCACCACTTTCGTCATCGTCACCCACGACCAGGACGAGGCGATGATCCTCGCCGACCGCATCGCGGTGATGAACCGCGGCGCGCTCGCGCAGGTCGGCGCGCCGGCCGAGATCTACGAACACCCGGAGTCGCGCTGGGTCGCGGAATTCGTCGGCGACGTCAGCCTGATCGAAGGCCGCGTCGCCGCCGGCGGGACGGTCGAAACCGCGAACGGCGCGTTCGCCGGAGCAGGTGACGCCAAGGCCGGCGACAAGGTCTGGCTCGCGTTGCGGCCGGAGAAAATCCGCATGGCGCCCGCGCGGCCGGCGG
>Ga0180221_1002124_pt1 | contig 11938 bp, 10 predicted proteins | sample eDN5th37CKraftMG_FD_151339 | JGI IMG/M metagenome (GOLD analysis project Ga0180221, IMG submission 151339) | Enriched Miracle-Growth compost microbial communities from Emeryville, California, USA - eDNA 5th pass 37_C Kraft MG (version 2) (version 2) ...
GCCCGCCGCGCGGCCCTGCACCGCGGCGAAGACCGGGACCGGCGCGTTGCGCAGCGCCTGGTAGAGGTCGAGGATCGGCTCGATCACCCGCTTGCGGATGTCGAGGGCGGTGAGCTTCACCGAGGCGTCGCGCGGCGCGCCGCCGCGCCGGCCGGCGCAGAAATCCGCGCCCTCGGCGGTGAGCACGATGCCCTTGGCGTTTTCGGGAAGGTCGCGCAGCGCCGCCATCATGGCGTCCGCCATGGCGGGATCGAGCGCGTTGCCGTGCTCGGGGGCGGCGAGGGTGATCTCAAGCATGTCGTCGGCGGCAAGCGCGACGCGAACGGCGGCGGTCATGGGCGTGTCCTGCGTGGCTGAAAAGGCGGGGCTCACGCCGCCTTTTCGCACCCGGACCGCGCGGCGTTCAAGAACGGAATGGCGGGAGCCCAGTCAGTCGCGGTGGATTTTCACCACGGCGCCGGTCACCGCGTCGATGTCCATGTAGACGGTGCGGCCGCCGGGATCGCGCCCTTCGATCTCCCACTTGCCGTCGTAATACTGGATCTCGTTGAAGGCGACCACGCCGAAGCTGCTGGCGATGGCCACGGCGCGCTGGATCGACGGGGCCGGGCCCGCATCGGCGAGGGCCGGCGTCGCGAGCCCGATGAGCGAAACGACGGCGAGCGTAGCGAGGGATGCGCGCACGATGTCACCTCCGCGATGTGATGATCGACGCAGGCCAACGCCGGCGGCGCGGGAAGGTTTCCCCGCGCCGCCCGTCGCGCAATCAGTTCCGTGGCGGACGGGAGCCCGTTACTCCGCGGCGTCCTTCTGCGGCACCGGCGGGGTGCCGTGGGTGTGGAACGACTCGATGGTCTTGAGGCCCCAGGCCTGGCCCTTCTTCCGCTCGGCCTCGTTCCAGACGATGGTCTTCCAGTCGGGCGCCAGGATCAGCCGCGCGCCGGCGTTGGCGACCTCGACGCGGTTGCCGCCCGGCTCGTAGAGATAGAGGAAGAAGGTCTGCTGGATCGCGTGCTTGTGCGGGCCGGTCTCGATGAACACGCCGTTCTCCAGCGCGATGTCGGCGGCGCGCAGCACGTCCTCGCGGCTGTCCACGGCATAGGTGACGTGATGGAAGCGGCCCGGCACGCCGGTATGGTCGAGCGAGATCGCGAGCTCGTAGGACTTGTTGGTGCAGTTGAACCAGACCGCCTGCTCGCCGCTCGCGAACACGATCTGCTCGGTGAGGCGCATGCCGAGCTTGTCCATGAAGAAACGGCGCGCGCCGGGAATGTCGACGGCGAAGAAATTGAGATGGTCGAGCCGGCGCACCGAGATGCCGCGCGCGGGATATTTCTGCGCCTGGTTCTTGAGCGCGGGCTTGAGCTCGGGCGGCGGCTGGTACCACTCGGTCTCGTAATAGAGCTCGATCAGGTGGCCGTCCGGGTCGCGGCACTGGTAGGCCGGGCCGTGGCCGAGGTCGCCGTCGTTCCAGCCGACGTGGAATTCCGTGTCTTTGAGCGCGGCGACGCGGCGCTCCAGCGCCTCCGGGCTGCGGGTGCGGAAGGCGGTGTGCACCAGGCCGGAGGTGTTGGAGGCGGTGAGCTTGAGCGTGGCGCGCTCGTAGTCGTCCCAGCCGCGCAGATAGACGCTGTCGCCCTTGCGGCCGGACTCGGTCATGCCGAGGACGTTGACGAAGAACTTGAGGGACTCGTCGGGCTTCGGCGTCAGGATCTCGACGTGGCCGAGATGCGCCAGGTCCATGATGGGTTCGGTCATAGGGCTCTCCTGCGGGCGGCGGCGTGGGGTTGAAGTAATGCCTATAGGGGCGGCCGGGGCGGCGCAAGGTGGGCAGCGGACGCGGCAAACCGCCGGCCGTGTTGTGTTTCGCGGGCGGCGACCCTATCGTTTCGGCCGCTTGAATCGAAAACGGGGAGGGAGGGCGTCATGTCGTCCATCAGGACGTGGCTGGCCGCCATCGGCATCGGCTGGCTCGGCATCGTCATGGCCCTGGCGCCGGCGGCGGCGCAGACGGGAGCGCAGACGGGAGCGCAGACCTGGCCGACCCGGCCTGTGAAGTTCATCGTGCCGTTCGGGCCCGGCGCCGGCGCCGACATCGGCGCGCGCCTCTTTGCCGAAAAGCTGCAGACGATCTGGGGCCAGCCGGTCGTGGTCGAGAACCGTCCCGGCGGCGACAGCATCGTCGCCATCCAGGCGTTCCTGTCGGCCAACGACGACCACGTGTTCCTGTTCGCGCCGGCCGGCAATTTCACCGTCCACCCGTTCAACTACGCGCACCTGCCGTACAACCCGGCGGATTTCGTTCCGGTCGCGCGCGCCTCCAACACCATCCTGGCCGTCGCGGTGAAGGCAGACGCGCCCTACAACACGCTCAAGGAGTTTACCGAGGCCGCGCGCCGGGCGCCTGGCAAGTTCAACGCCGGGCTGGTGCAGGGCATCACCGAGTTCACGTTCTGGGGCTATTGCTACGACCAGAAACTGCAGATCGCGCAGGTGCCCTATCGCGACATCAACGTCGCGCCGACCGATCTCGGCGAGGGCCGCATCCAGGTGGTGATGTCCGCGTTCGCGATCGTGCAGCCGCAGGCGCAGGCCGGGCGCATCAAGATCATCGCCGTCAACAGCAAGACCCGCGCGCCCGTGATACCGGACGTCCCGACCGCGCGCGAGGCCGGCTATCCGTCGCTCGAAGTCGACGGCCTCACCGGCCTGTTCGGCATCAAGACGCTGCCGGACGCACTGAAGGAGAAGATCGCCGCCGATTTCCGCAAGGCCGTCGCCGACGGCGTCATCGCCGACCGGCTGAAATCCACCGGGCAGGTCATCAACGTCGCCGGCCCCAAGGAATTCGCCGACTCCGTCAACGAGCAGAGCGCCAACATCGCCAGGGTGGCGAAGGCGATTGATTACAAGCCGAAGAATTAGGGGGCGTGAATTCGTAGGCCGGGTGGAGCACAGCGAATCCCATAGCAGCGCGGTGCGGATATATGGAAGGCGTAGTAGTCGTGGCGGAACACGGCGACGCGCAGAGTATGGGAGGGGGAGCACCCGAACCAGTTTCGGGGGCTGGATTTCGGGGCGGCCATCGACCTGTTGCTGACGCTTAACGCCGCGAAGTCGCTGCAAGACCTCAGCCCGCTCAAGAGCGTCGGCCTTCATAAGCTCAAAGGCGAACGCCGGGAGCAATGGGCGGTGACCATGAACCGTCGTTGGCGCATCTGTCTCGTGTTTCGTGAAGGCGACGCCTACGAGGTAGAAATCGCGGATTATCACAGAGGACGACCATGACCCCTGCCGTTCACCCGGGCCGGCTTTTGAAGCGGGAGTTGAACGCGCGCGGCCTCAGCGCCAATCGGCTTGCGCTCGACCTTGGCGTGCCCTCCGGCCGCATCACCGACATCCTCAACGGCCGCCGCTCGATCAGCACCGACACGGCCGTGCGGCTCGGCCGCTATTTTGGCACAGCGCGCAGTTCTGGCTCGACCTGTAAAGCCAGCACGACATCGCCAAGGTCGAGAAGGAACACGGCAAGGAGATCGCCCGGCGCGTAAGGCCGGCGGATTCGGCGTGAGATTATTTGTAAGATGGGTTTGTTAATCGATGTTTGAAATCGGATACACCAAATCAGAGATAGCGTTACGGATCATCTCGTCTTCATCACTCCCGCCTCTGCGCTTAGAGCGGTATCGCTTGAAGGCCTTGTCGTAGATGCGGAGTTCGCCCTTGCGTTCAAATGCTTCGTAGAGGACGGGAGGTGATGCAAGTTGTCGCGTCAATTCAATGGACATCGCTTCGAGTGCCATCTGTTTATTGACGATACACATTGCTTTGATGAGTTCAGGAAAATCTTTCGGGTTAATCCCAACCTGAACCTTGGTGTTGCCGATCCCCTTCGATGACATTGTAAAGTTTATTCTCACTTCGCCAGCGGCAGTACTCAGGTCTACTGTTAGGTTCGTTTGGTACCAATATTTTGCGGTCTCGCCACCTCGACGCACGCGCGAATTAGGAAGATCAACCATTATGCTTCTCCAAAATTATAGGAATATTTCCTGCAATATATTTCCCACGAACCGTGGCAGTTTTGGGGCTCGCCGTGAACAATCGTAGCTATTCGGCGGCTTGAACCGGCTTCATTTCAAACACCTGCCCATACTTCGCCGCCTCGGCGATGTCGCCGCGGCGTAAGGCCAGACGCACGGTGTCGAGCTTGAGGGCGTCATTGGCCGACATGGTCGGCGACCAGCTTTCGTCGCTGTAGTGGAGTTCGATCGGCACTTCGGCGGCGTATTTTCCTTCGTGGATCAGCTTGACCGATTTGCGGGTTTCTTTGCTAGTCATTTCGGCTTCCGTTGTTTGAAATCGCTATCCCACAGCTTCGGATCGGGACGATAGGCGGTGACGAGTACGGCGGTGCTGCGGTCGGCCGTAATCGCCCACACCACATGGACAGGGCGGCCGTTTGCATCTTGTTGTAGCGTTAAGACGCTCGGCCCGCGATGCCGATCTGGGTAATCCTCCACGGCAAAGGCTGTAGCAATGCCAGCTAGCGCATCTCCCATTAAAATAGCATCTTTGCCGAGTTCATCATAGCCATGGTCAGAGACCTCGACAGCCCCCGCGAGCACGAGTGTCTGCACGCGCCGCAAGGTCTCGTTCATACCTGTTTCTTCCCCCCGACTACCCGCTCAACACAATATATGTGTCGAGATTACTCCGCCGCCTCAACCTTTCGCTTCTTCCCACTTCCCCGCCCGCTGTCCCGCGCCAGCACCGGCTTGAGATACTGCCCGGTGTAGCTGCGCTTCTCCTTTACGATCTCCTCGGGCGTGCCTTGCGCCACGATCTCGCCGCCGCCGTCGCCGCCCTCGGGGCCGAGATCGACGATCCAGTCCGCGGTCTTGATGACGTCGAGGTTGTGCTCGATGACAACGACCGTGTTGCCGTTCTCGACCAGCTCGTGCAGCACCTCGAGAAGCTTCGCCACGTCGTGGAAATGCAGGCCGGTGGTCGGCTCGTCGAGGATGTAGAGCGTGCGGCCGGTGGCGCGCTTCGACAGCTCCTTGGCGAGCTTGACACGCTGCGCCTCGCCGCCGGACAGGGTCGTCGCCTGCTGGCCGATCTTGATGTAGTCGAGGCCCACGCGGTGCAGCAGCGCGAGCACATCGCGCACGCGCGGCACCGCCTTGAAGAACTCCAGGCCTTCCTCGACCGTCATGTCGAGCACGTCGGCGATGGACTTGCCCTTGAACAGCACCTCCAGCGTCTCGCGGTTGTAGCGCTTTCCCTTGCAGACGTCGCAGGTGACGTAGACGTCGGGCAGGAAGTGCATCTCGATCTTGATGACGCCGTCGCCCTCGCAGGCCTCGCAGCGCCCGCCCTTGACGTTGAACGAGAAGCGGCCGGGCTCGTAGCCGCGCGCCTTGGCCTCGGGCAGGCCGGCGAACCATTCGCGGATCGGCGTGAACGCGCCGGTGTAGGTCGCCGGATTGCTGCGCGGCGTGCGGCCGATCGGCGACTGGTCGATGTCGATGATCTTGTCGAGGTGCTCCAGTCCCTCGATGCGGTCGCAGGGCGCGGGCGCCTCGCTGGCGTTGTTCAGCTTGCGCGCGATGGTCTTGTAGACCGTGTCGATCAGGAACGTGGACTTGCCGCCGCCGGAGACGCCGGTGATGCAGGTGAAAAGGCCGAGCGGAATCTCCGCGGTGATGCCCTTGAGGTTGTTGCCGCGGGCGTTGACGACCCGCAGCACGCGGCGCTGGCGCGGCCGGCGCTCCGGCACCGGCACCTCGCGCTCGCCGGAGAGATACTTGCCGGTCCACGACTGCGGCGCGGCGACGAGGTCCTTGACCGTGCCCTGGGCCACGATCTCGCCGCCGTGGATGCCGGCGCCGGGGCCGACGTCGATGACGTGGTCCGCGGTGCGGATGGCGTCCTCGTCGTGCTCGACCACGATTACCGTGTTGCCGAGGTCGCGGAGCCTTTTCAGCGTCTCGAGCAGCCGCGTGTTGTCGCGCTGGTGCAGGCCGATGGAGGGCTCGTCGAGCACGTAGAGCACGCCCGTGAGGCCGGAGCCGATCTGCGAGGCGAGCCGGATGCGCTGGCTCTCGCCGCCGGACAGCGTGCCGGAGCCGCGCGACAGCGTCAGGTAGTCGAGGCCGACGTCGACCAGGAACCTCAGCCGCTCGCGGATTTCCTTGAGCACGCGGCCGGCGATCTCGTTCTGCTTGGCGTTGAGCTCTCCGGGCAGGGCGAGGAACCATTCGGCGGCGCGCCGGATGGAGAGCTCCGCGACCTCGCCGATGTGCTTGCCGGCGATCTTGACGCACAGCGCCTCGGGCTTGAGCCGGTAGCCGTGGCATTCGTGGCAGGGGATGTCGGTGAAATACTTGCCGATCTCCTCGCGCGCCCACTCGCTCTCGGTCTCCTTGTAGCGGCGCTCCAGGTTGGTGATGACGCCCTCGAACGGCTTCTTCGTCTCGTACTTGCGCATGCCGTCGTCGTAGACGAAGCGGATGGTGTCCTCGCCGGAGCCGTAGAGGATCGCCTCCTGCGCCTTCCTGGTCAGGTCCTTCCACCTGGCGTCGAGGGTGAACTTGTAGTGCCTGCCCAGCGCCTCGAGCGTCTGGTTGTAGTAGGGCGACGACGAGCGCGACCACGGCGCGATGGCGCCCTTGCGCAGCGTCGCGTCCTTGTCGGGAACGATGAGCTCGGCGTCGATCCTCTGCTCGACGCCAAGGCCGCCGCACACCGGGCAGGCGCCGAACGGGTTGTTGAACGAGAACAGCCGCGGCTCGATCTCCGGGATCGTGAAGCCGGACACCGGGCAGGCGAATTTCTCGGAGAACACGATGCGCTCCGGCCCGCTCTGCTGGTCGTGGATTTTGGCGGCCTTCTTGGGCGCGGCGGAGCCCGCCGGGGCCGAGTCCGCGAATTCCACCACGGCCAGCCCGTCGGCGAGCTTGAGCGCCTGCTCGAAGGAATCCGCGAGCCGCGTGGCGATGTCCGGCCGCACCACGATGCGGTCCACCACCACGTCGATGTCGTGCTTGAACTTCTTGTCGAGCGCCGGCGCCTCGGCGATGTCGTGGAACGCGCCGTTGATCTTGACCCGCTGGAAGCCCTTCTTGAGGAACTCGGCCAGCTCCTTGCGGTACTCGCCCTTCCTCCCGCGCACCACGGGCGCCAGCAGGTAGAGCCGCGTGCCCTCGGGCAGCGCCATCACCCGGTCCACCATCTGCGACACGGTCTGGCTCTCGATCGGCAGGCCGGTGGCCGGCGAGTAGGGCACGCCGACCCGCGCCCACAGGAGCCGCATGTAGTCGTAGATCTCGGTGACGGTGCCGACGGTGGAGCGCGGGTTCCTGGAGGTGGTCTTCTGCTCGATGGAGATGGCGGGCGACAGGCCGTCGATCTGGTCCACGTCCGGCTTCTGCATCATCTCCAGGAACTGCCGGGCGTAGGCCGACAGGCTCTCCACGTAGCGGCGCTGGCCCTCGGCGTAGATCGTGTCGAAGGCCAGCGACGACTTCCCGGAGCCGGACAGGCCGGTGAGCACCACCAGCGCGTCGCGCGGGATTTCCACGTCGATGTTCTTCAGGTTATGCTCGCGAGCGCCCCGGATCGAAATGACGCGGCTGTCGGACCGGCGGGGCCGGCTCTTGTCGAACAGGTCGTTCATGGGCTCGGATCGGGCTCGGATCGGGCTCGGACGGTTCTTGCATGGGGCGACGTGGCCGCCCGGCCTTCGGAACGTAGTGAGAACGGGGCGCTTTCGCCAGTGCGAAATGGTCCCTGTGCGCAAGTCCGTCCGGGAACCCGCCCCACCACCGGACGTTACCGCCAAGGGGCGAGGTTCGTTGGAGTTTTCCATGGCGGCGCGCGCCTATTGGTCCGGCCAGATCAGGCTTTCCCTTGTCGCCATCCCGGTGCAGGTCGTGCCGGCCACCAAGCCGGCGGCCAAGCTCGCCTTCCACCAGATCCACAAGCCCTCCGGGTCGCGCATCCGCTACGAGAAGGTGGTGCCCGGCCTCGGCCCGGTCCGCAACGAGGACATCGTCAAGGGCTACGAGCTCGACAACGGCAAGTACGTGCTGCTGACCGACGAGGATTTCGAGCAGGTCAAGCTGGAGGCCAAGAAGTCCATCGACCTGGTGCAGTTCGTCGACCTGCACGAGATCGACCCGCTTTATTTCGACCGGCCGTTCTTCGTGCTGCCCGAGGAGGACAGCGACGCCGAGGCCTACGTGGTGCTGCGCGAGGCGCTGGCCCGCAGGAAGAAGGTCGGGCTCGGCCAGATCGTCATCCGCGGCAAGGGCTCCGTGGTGGCCATCAAGGCCTGCGGCCATGGCCTGATGATGGAGACGCTGCGCTACGCCGACGAGGTGAAGAAGGCGTCCGCCGCCTTCAAGGACGTGCCGGACCTCAAGCCGGAAACCGACCTCGTGGAGCTGGCCGAGGAGCTGATCGACAAGAAGAGCAAGAAATTCGACGCGGCGGCGTTCAAGGATTCTTACGAGGATGCCCTGCGCGAGCTGATCGAAGCCAAGGAGGAGCACCGCCAGGTGCGCCAGATCGAGGAGCAGCCGCAGGGCGCGAAGGTCATCAACCTCATGGACGCGCTGCGCCGCTCGGTGAAGGGCGGCGCCAGCAACGACAACGCGGCCGCCGCCCCTCCGAAGCGGAACGGCCCGGCCAAGCGCACCGCCGCCAAGCGCCCGGCCAAGCGGTCCGCGGCGAAGAAGCGCCGCAAGGCGGCGTGAGCCATGCCCGACCGGCTGCAGCGCTACCGCGCCAAGCGCGATTTCTCGCTCACCGCGGAGCCGTCCGGCGCGAAAAAGCCGGGACAGCGCAAGGGCAGGGAGCTCCGCTACCTGATCCAGAAGCACGACGCGACCCGCGAACACTATGACTTCCGGCTGGAGCACGACGGCGTGCTGCTGAGCTGGGCCTGCCCCAAGGGGCCGAGCCTCGACCCGCACGACAAGCGGCTCGCGGTCCACGTCGAGGATCACCCGGTCGATTACGGCGACTTCGAAGGCACGATTCCCAAGGGCCAGTACGGCGGCGGCACGGTGATGCTGTGGGACCGCGGCACCTGGGAACCGCACGCCGACGACGTGGACGCGGCGCTGAAGGCAGGCAAGCTCGCCTTCGCGCTGCACGGCGAGCGCTGCAAGGGCAACTGGGCGCTGGTGAAGCTGCGCGCGCGCCGTCCCGGCGACCGCGGCAAGGACAACTGGCTGCTCATCAAGGAGCACGACGGCGAAGTGCGGGAGGGCGGCACGCCGCTCACCGAGGCCTACACCACCAGCGTCAAGACCGGCCGCACCATGGACGAGATCGCCCGCGGCGGCGACGTGTGGCAATCGAACCGCAGCGATCCGCCGGCGGCAAAGGCGAAGGCGGCGCGCGGCACCAAGGCCGCCGCCAAAAAAAAATCTGGCGGCAAAGCGGTCCGCAAAGGCGCCGGGAAGGTCCCGGCGTTCGTCGAGCCGCAGTTAGCCACCCTGGTCGATGCGCCCCCCAAGGGCGACGAGTGGCTGCACGAGATCAAGTACGACGGCTATCGCGCGCTTGCCTCCATCGGCGGCGGCAACGTCGTCATCCGCACCCGCGGCGGCCTCGACTGGACCGACAAGTTCTCGCCCCTGGTCGAGCCGCTGCGGGCGCTGCCCTGCGACAGCGCGCTGCTCGACGGCGAAATCGCGGTGGCCGACGCCGACGGCCGCACGAACTTCACTGCGCTCAAGGAGGCGCTGACCGCGCGCAGCAACAACCTCATCTACTACGTCTTCGACCTGCTGTTCCTCGACGGCGAGGACCTGCGCCGCCGGCCCCTGGTCGAACGCAAGGAGCGGCTTGCGGCGCTGTTTAGGGATGCGCCGGAGAACGGCCCGCTGGTCTATTCCGGCCATGTGCGCGGCGAGGGCGACAAGGTGTTCAGGGAGGCCGGCAAGCTCGGCCTCGAAGGCATCGTCTCGAAGCGCGCCGACGATCCCTACGTCTCCGGCCGCAGCGGGCGCTGGCTCAAGGTCAAGACCGAGATGGAGCAGGAGTTCGTCATCGTCGGCTGGCGGCCCTCGGACAAGGCGGGGCGGCCGTTCTCCTCGATCCTGCTGGCGGTCCGGGACCACGGGAAGCTGCGCTACTGCGGCCGCGTCGGCACCGGCTACACCGAGGCGCGGCTCGACGACCTCGCCGCGCAGTTCAGGCGCCACGCGCGCAAAACGCCGCCGGTGCCGGGCATCCCATCCGCGATCCTGCGCCACGCGCGGTTCGTGGAGCCGGTGCTGGTGGCGGAGGTGCGCTTCCGCGGCTGGACCGGCGACGGCATGGTGCGGCAGGGCAGCTTCAAGGGCCTGCGCGGCGACAAGCCGGCGCGGGAGGTGGTTCGGGAGGAGCCGATGCCCGTGAAAAAAGCTTCGCAACACAAAGCAGTAGCGCCGCAAACAAAAGCTTCGGTAAAAGTTGAAGTAGAGGCCGATACGATCGAAGGCATCCACGTCACCCACCCGGACCGCGTGCTCTATCAGGACCAGGGCGTCACGAAGCGCGAGCTGGTCGATTATTACCTCGCCGTGGCCGACGCCATGCTGCCCTATGTGGGCGGACGGCCGCTCGCCCTGGTGCGCTGCCCGGCCGGCGCGGGAGAATGTTTCTTCCAGAAGCACGCCAACCCCGGCTGGCCGGACGCCTTCAAGAAAATCCGCATCCGCGAGAAGTCCGGGGCCGACAACTATCTCTACATCGAGGACCCGGCGGGCCTCGTCGCCGCCGTGCAGATGAACGTGCTGGAGCTCCATCTCTGGGGCGCGCGCGTGGACGACGTGGAGAAGCCCGACCGCATGGTATTTGACTTCGACCCGGACCCGGACCTGCCGTTCGCCAGGGTGAAGGACGCCGCGCGCGAGATGCGCGAGCGGTTGGCCGACCTCGGCCTGGCGTCGTTTCCCATGGCGACCGGCGGCAAGGGCCTTCACGTGGTGGTGCCGCTGGAGCGCCGGCATTCCTGGGACGAGCATCGCGCCTTCGCCGAGGCGCTGGCGCGGGTGATGGCCGAGGAGGCGCCGGACCGCTTCGTCGCCAACATGTCCAAGGAGAAGCGCCACGGCAAAATCTTCATCGACTACCTGCGCAACCAGCGCGGGGCGACCGCAATCGCGCCCTACTCGACGCGGGCGCGGCCGGGGGCCCACGTGGCCTGGCCGGTGTCGTGGGAGGCGATGGGACGTCTGAAGGACGCGCACCCGGCGAGCGTCGCCGATGCGGCGAAGAAGCTGGCCAAGGCGAGGAACCCCTGGCCGGATTACGACCGCGTGAGGCAGGCGCTGCCGCTCAAGAAGCTGGTGAAATAGGCCGCGATTCCCGCTTGCCGGCGGCGCTGGGCCTTGCTAGAACAAAAAGAGAACATAACTGAGGCCACCGATAGCAGGGGAAAAGCCCCGATCGCGCTTGTGGGCGCGGGCGCGGGCATTAGGTTCAAGCGGTCAGGATCAGGAGAGCGTCATGGCAGGGTCGGTCAACAAGGTCATTCTCGTCGGCAATCTCGGCGCGGACCCCGAGGTGCGGCGCATGCAGGACGGCCGCCCGGTGGTGAACCTGCGGGTCGCCACGTCCGACACCTGGCGCGACAAGAACACCGGCGAGCGCCGGGAGAAGACCGAGTGGCACCGCGTCGTCATCTTCAGCGAGGGTCTCGCCAAGGTGGCCGAGCAATATCTCAAGAAGGGCTCGAAGGTTTACATCGAAGGCGCGCTACAGACCCGCAAATGGCAGGACAAGGACGGCCAGGACCGCTATTCCACCGAGGTCGTGCTGCAGGGCTTCAACGCGACGCTGACCATGCTCGACGGCCGGGGCGGGGGAGGCGGCGGCGACGTGTTGTCGGACGATACCGGCTCGGACTTCGGCTCGCCGGGCGCGACCGCGGGCCGCC
>Ga0180221_1002125_pt1 | contig 11928 bp, 14 predicted proteins | sample eDN5th37CKraftMG_FD_151339 | JGI IMG/M metagenome (GOLD analysis project Ga0180221, IMG submission 151339) | Enriched Miracle-Growth compost microbial communities from Emeryville, California, USA - eDNA 5th pass 37_C Kraft MG (version 2) (version 2) ...
GGCTTGGAGCACCGCTCGGTGGGCGACGGCCAGCGCGTCAGCGGCGTCTACCGGCGCAGCGTCATGCTCGCCAGCGGGCGCTACGCGATGCTCGATGATGGCAAGGGCTTCAGCCTGGTGCCCTGGAAGCCGATGCTGGAACAGCGCCTGGGCCAGAGCATGATGGCGGTGGTGCGCGGCGGCAGCGTGAGCTGGAGCTTCGGCAGGCAGCGGGGGATGGGGGTCGGGTGAACGCGGCTGGCTGCCCAGGGAACAAGGGTGTATTCTTACCAAACCGTTATCGACGATTTGAGGGTACGACAATGACCGCTACCGCCACCTTATCCAGCAAGTTCCAGATTTCCATTCCGAAAGCCGTGCGCGAGGAGCAGCACTGGGAGGCCGGGCAGGAGTTCGTGTTCATTCCCAAGGGCAAGGGCGTGCTGGTCATGCCGGTGCCCGAGCTGGACGACCTGGCCGGCATCGCCAAGGGCGCGCGCACCGACGGCTATCGCGACCGCGAGGACCGCTACTAATGGCGGCGCCGCTGCGCGTGGTCGATACCTCGGCCTGGATCGAATGGCTGACCGGCAGCGCGGTCGGCAAGAAGCTGGGCAAGCAGTTTCCGGACAAACCCCAGTGCATCGTGCCCACCATTGTGCAGCTCGAACTGTCGAAGTGGCTGGTGCGCGAACTCGGCGAGGAACAGGCCGACCAGGTGATCGCCTACACGCAAAAATGCGTCGTCGTGCCTCTGGACACCACCATCGCCCTGCTCGCGGCAGACCTACACCGCGAACACAAGCTGGCCACCGCCGATGCCATCGTCTACGCGACAGCACGCCACCAAGGCGCGGAACTGCTCACCTGCGATGCGCACTTCAAAGGGCTGCCGGACGTGGCGTTGTTCGCCAAGACAGCTTGAGATCGCGAAGAAAATGTCCCACACACTCGCACCTTTCATGTGGCTCCTCACCGGCAAGAAGGAGATCCAATGTCCTCGAATTTATCTCGACGGATGGTTCGATGGCGCGCCTCCTATCTTTGAAGGCTCCGGGACTTTGACGATTTCGGGAACTACGGATTTCAGTTTTCACGTCCATGCCAAGCCGCATAACGAGAACGAAGCACTCAAGACGTTGCGGTTGACGGGTGAACGCCTCTACGACCCGCAAACAGCTTTTCGCCTGCGCGCTGTTGACTACAGTGGCACCGAGTGGAATGGAGGATGGGTGCGTCCGAGGGTCGGAGAAGTACAAGGCGGTTATTGGCAGCTCATTGGTGCATCCGGGGGCTTGACCACGATGGTGCAGCAGACTGAGCCTGTCAGCGGCGTCGAACTTGTCTACTCGCCGGCACCGGAAGTTCCTTTTTCCGAGATCATCACAACGACAGCACATCTCGGAGAAAGCAAGATTGGCTGGCGTACCAGCGGTGGCCGACATGTTTTCGAGATGCTGGGCAGCACGATCGAAGTGCGGACTGAGCCGTGGTCGAATGAGCTTCGAATCACGGCCAGTACGAGTGCGGCCCTGAACCATCCCTATCTCGAAAACTGGCTGTCGGAGCCCCTGCGTGCCTTGCGAGGTCAATTGATCTTTCCCCGTCTTGTCGCAAGGAACTTTGCTGATGGGCGCGCCTTCGTATCACTTCGGCAAGCGCCATCCATCGAGCGCTCCCTAGGCGGCTGTGCAACACAGTTCTCCAGCAGGAAGGCGGGGGAATTCTGGAAGTTCTACGAGCACTACCTGACATACATAGCGCAACATCGAAGTAAGGATGGTCATCCTGAATTCGAGGCGAATCCGCTTACTCGCTTTCATGACGAGGTGATTCAGGCACATGTGGCTGGTTCGCATTGGGTACTTGCTCTGTCCATCGCCAGCGCCGTGGAGGGCATCGTCAAGATGGGTAGCGATTTTGCGAAGACGCCCCCTGATTTTGCCGAAGGCGATCTGTCTCCAGTGACGAAATTCCTTTCCAACTTGACACCTGTTGATCTGAGAAGCCGGCTCAACTCCATGACATCCTCGCTTCGTAGACCCTCTGTGGCACGCTATCTCACTCAGTTGAGTGCCACGGGTCAACTCGACACCGAGCACGTCTCGGCCTGGAAGAACATCCGTAACCGCGTAGCGCACGGCAACCTGTTCGAGCCCTGGGGCACGGAAGCCGACGACATCCAGTTAATGAAACTTGTCGAACTTTTATATCGCTTGACTGCCATTCGGGTCGGCCATACGACCGACAAGACGCAGACATCCGCCGAGTAAGCGGCTCAACGCTGTTCAATCTCATATACGGAGACAGATCAGGCATGGCCATCACATCCTACGCGCGTCTCCTGCTTGAACACTGGGGCGTAGTCGTTGACGACATTCCGACCTCCGAGAAGGAGGAGTCCGATTTCCTTGCAGCCTTTGGCGCCACCAAAGTTCTGATCGAAGAAAAGACCAAGCTCGATGACGCAGGGCATCTTGCGCAACGTGCCCAGATGCTCGACACCGGCGAAATACACGCATCCTCCCTGCCACTGGTGCGGGACAACCGCCTTTCCGGGATCGTGTCAAAGGCGGCCCGGCAGCTTCAATCATCGGCGACTCATCCTCATGACTTCCGGCTGGTCTGGTTCACCGCCACAGGTACGCAGGCCGAAGCGAAGTACCACCAGTTCATCGCCACCCTGTACGGCACGACGAAAATCTTCGAGATGAACCAGTCCTTCTATCGGACGTGCTACTTCTTCAGAAACAGTGATTTTCACCGCCATGCCACGATCCTCGACGGAGCCGTGGCCGCCTACGTCTCGGGAACCTCGATCACCGCAAAGCTGTGCCTCAACCCCTTGTCCCCCAACTATGCGGTGCTCAAGTCGTCCGCCGTGGTGAGCACATTCGGAAGTGGCATCGAAGACCCCGTGGTACGGGAAACCGATGGGGAGTCATTCATCCTGGATGCCGACATCGACCGCAATGACGAGTCTGCTCTGCTGGCCTACTTGCAGCAGAAGTACTCCACGGCGCCGCTGATGAAATTCGATATGGGCTACCTCTCTGCGGCGATCCGGGTGCCGGACTCCGAGGGGTGAACTGAGTCGGTGGGCCTGTTGTGGGCGATGATGGCCCTTCGTCCCACTCGACGCTATGCGGCGATGGGGTGCCGTGAGAAGTCGGGCGGCAGAAAGGGCCAGTGGTTGGTTGAGAAAGCGAGAAAAACCATTGTCTGACCCACGTCAATGGCACACCGCTTCCGCTGGCGACTTAACTGGGGCCTTTGCTATGCCTCCAATCCTTCAAGCAACGTCGTAAGCGCGTTATCCAGCGCATTGGGGCCGACTTTCTCCGGTAGAAGCAGACCATCAATATTGAGCAAGGCAAGGCCGTGCATCAGCGCCCAGCACGCAGCGGCTTGGCCGCGCACGTCGCGGATACGCAACTGGCCTTCGGCCTGACCGCGCTCCAGCAACTCAACCAATACACCCAACGCAGAAAGTGCCCGGTCGCTCAAATGTACATCCGGCACCGAGCCTGTATCCGTACTGAACATCAGGCGGTACAGACCCGAGTTGATGCTGGCGAAGTGCATGTAGCTTTCCGCCATCGCGAAGATCCCGGCACGAAGTGACGCAGGCATCGGAGAGACCGAGCGCGCCAGGATCTCCCGCAGGCGATCAAAGCCAATGAGTGAGATCTCTCTCCTGAAAACGGTCTTTGACCGGCACCGGCCCGGCACTGATCTTCACGCCCTGCGGCACGTTCTTGTGTTGCGTTCAAGCGAGGAATCAGCGCAGGAGAAATCGGAGGCCAGTCATGCAAGGTCAGGGCGTGCTTTTCGGGCAGATCGTCGCCGTCTTCGGCATCGTGATCGCCAGCGTATGGAGTGCAACGCAATGAACAGCCGCTGCCCTCGGCTATCAACTACGCCTTGGTTCGCCCTGGTTCGATTTCTTCGGCACGCCGGTCTACCACCCCTGGCGCTTGTTCGAGTGGTGGTTTTTCTTTGACGCCTACACGCCGGACATCTTCGCCAAGGGCGGCGCCATTGCCGGGGCCAGCGGCCTGGTGGCGGTGGCCATCGGCATGTCGGTGTGGCGCTCGCGCCAAGCGCGCCGCGTCACCACCTACGGCTCGGCGCGCTGGGCCGCCACCGCGGAAATCGTCAAGGCCGGGCTGATGGGCCTGGCGGGCGTGTTCCTCGGCCTGTTCGACGGCCGTTACCTGCGCCATGCTGGGCTGGAGCATGTGCTGGCCTTCGCGCCCACCCGCTCGGGCAAAGGGGTCGGGCTGGTGGTGCCCACCTTGCTGACCTGGCCGTTGTCCGCCGTGATCCACGACATCAAGGGCGAGAACTGGCAGCTCACCGCCGGCTGGCGTTCGCGCTTCTCACACTGCCTGCTGTTCAACCCCACCGATGCGAAGTCGGCCGCCTACAACCCGCTGCTGGAGGTGCGGCGCAGCGCGCATGAAGTGCGCGACGTGCAGAACATCTGCGGACATTCTGTGTGGACCCGGAAGGCGCGCTGGAAAAGCGCAACCACTGGGAGAAGACCAGCCATGTGCTGCTGTTCGGCGCCATCCTGCATGTGCTCTACGCCGGCGAGGACAAGTCGCTCGACCCCACCGCCGTGCAGAACCGACAGGAGCAGAAGGAGGCGTTTCTGTTACAAGCCGGTTCCACGCAAACCCGTAATTCCGGGAGTCTGCAAATGCCGGTGTTGCCGTATCAGGTGATGGCCGGCACGGTGATCCCCGCCGCGCTGGTGACGGGCATTAAGTCCGACTTGCCGGGCGATGTGATCGCCACGGTGACGGAAACGGTCTACGACACGGCCACCGGCCGTTATCCGCTGATCCCGCAGGGCTCGCGCCTGATGGGCCGCTACAACAGCTAGGTCAGCTACGAGCAGACGCGCATCCAGATGGTGTGGCACCGCATCATCCTGCCGGACACCTCATCGGTTCAGCTCGACAATCTGGTGGGCAGCGACCCGGCCGGCTACGCCGGCCTGGAGGATGGCGTCGATTGGCATTGGGATCGGATCTTCGCCGGCGCGGCGCTGACCACGCTGCTCGGCATCGGCGCCGAGCTGGCCGCCCCCGAGAATCGCCAGGACGGCAACCGCGTCATCATCGCCAGCCGCGACAGCGTGCAGGACACGGTGAACCAGATCGGCCAGGAAATGACGCGCCGCAACCTGAACATCCAGCCCACCTTGACGAATCAGCCTGGCCTGCCGATGCGCGTCATCGTCAACCGCGACCTGGTGCTTCAGCCGTACCAGCCGCTGTTCTTCAACAGGGGAGCATCACGATGAGCACTAACAAACTGCGGCTCGGGCCGCTGCCTTGAATGGGGATAGAGCGGCTTCCGTTTGTGTATCGCCGTCCCCTGCCCCCTCAAGTCAACTATCGCCATGCCCATCCCGCGGTAGTTCGACATGCTATCTCCGTTCGCTCGCCCATGTTCCTCGCAGCAGTTCCTGCTCTCCATAGCGTTGTGCGGGATACTGATTGCTTCGCAGGCGCGAGCCGATGAGATCCTCGTCGTCACCGACAGCCTGCATCTCGTACAGGCCCCCGCCGATGTGCGGATCATCGAACTGGACCTGCCGGCACGCATAGAGGCCGAACTAGCAGCCCACCTGCCCAGTGATATCAATCGCAGCACAGCACTCATCCAGCAGCGCCTGGCCAGCGGTGGAGAAGAGCTTCAGCAACGCATAGCAACCGCCTACCAGGGAGTACTGGAAGCCTGGAGCCTGGGCATCACCACCCTTCCTGCAGTGGTCGTCGATCGACATTATGTGGTTTATGGCGAGCCGGACGTCGCCAAGGCGGTTGCGCTCATCGAGGCGCACCGAGGGACGCAACCATGAAGCGCCCTCACCACCTGCGCGCCGGCATCGCCACCCTCTTCCTGCTGGTGGCGGCTGCGCCATCGTTTGCCCTCGACACGGCGACCATCGTGGCCTCGGTTGTGTCCCCCGATTGCCTGGCCTACCGCGTCGTGGGCATCTGTTATTGGCTGTATTGCAGCCATGGCGGTTGCTCGATACGCACCTCGGTGAAGGTCAGGCACTACGTGCCCGATGCGGTGGTGTCCAGCTACTCGGATACCGGAGCGAACCCCTGGGTGGAAGTACGCCCACTCAGCCCTCCCAACTTCACCGCACAAGCCGGTGGAGACGGCACGACCAATCACGACACCGAAAACAACCTGGCGAAATTCAAGAATACGGACGTGCTCGGCCATCCCGGAGGCTATGCCCTCAGCCGCTTCGCCGCAGCCTCGGGCTACGCCTGCCGAGGTGCAGGGATCGCCTTCATGCCCTACCTGCTGAGCACCCTCGATACGCTCGCCTGGCGCTACGATGTGCCGGAGCTGGCCTATCCCGAGGCCCTCACGCCGGGCACACGCGAGATAGGTACGCGCTCCTCCCTGAACCTCTGGGGCAACGTCTATCCGCGCGGCGGTTTTCTTCACCAGGCCGATGACTACAAAGCCGCTGCCGTGGTGGCTCAACGCGCTGGCGACATCGTCACTCGCCGCGGACAAATCCATGTCTACCAGCCTCTGCTCGCCGCTCCTCGAGACGGCTACTGGCCTGCAGGGGCTCTCATCGAGAGCGATGAGGCGACAGGCAAATGGCAGGAGCTGACTCCGTCGTTGTCATCCACCTGCGCGGTTTTCCCCAACGTAGCGCAGCATGCGCAAGCGCCGCAGGGAGACTATGCCTGGGCGTTGTGGCGCCCCTACCGCTGCTGCCAGCGACGCGGCCAAGTGCTTCTCGGCAGCACGGATTTCGAGTGAGGAATGCCCGCGTGCGTCGGCCCTCCCCCTCACCTATTCGCTTCGGCAGTCTGGCGCTGCTCATGGGAGCCTTCGCGATGGCCTGTCCACTGCTCGGAGCACAAGCCAGCGAGTACAGCGCGCAGCAGCAAGGCTCGGTCATCGGCGACGACGTCCTGTACAGCATCGGCGGCGGCCAGGCTGTTTCGATGTCACCGGCCTCGAGCATGCATGGCCTTGGTGTCGGAGCGGGTTGGAACAACAACCTGATCTGCGGAAACATGTCGCTGTCCACGACCATCCAGAACCAGTTGAACGGCCTGACCAACGGCTTCCAGACGATCATGAGCAGTGTCATCCAGAACGCCACCTCGGCCGTGGCGTCGCTGCCGGCGCTGATCATCCAGCGCGCCGATCCGGGACTCTACAACCTGCTCACCAATGGAGTATTGCAAGCCCGGCTCGACTTCGACCGTTCCAAACTGACCTGCCGCAGCATGGCCGACAAGATGGCCAGCACAGCCGGCGGCCAGCTCGGATGGGACCAGCTAGCCGAAGGCATGGCGTTGAAGCAGGCGGTCGCCAGCCATGACGCCGTCTCCGCCGTCGAGCAAGCCGAAACCAGTCACGGCAACGATGGCGTGCCCTGGGTCGGCGGCGACAATGCCGGCGGCTCAGGACAACGCCCGATACGCATCGTCAGCGACGTTACGCGCGCCGGCTACAACTTGGTCAATGGCCGCGATGCCACCGACGGCAGCTCGATCGACACAAGCCAATGTGGCGGCAATCTCGCCTGCCAGACCTGGAGCTCTCCAGACGCCGCTGCCAACTGGGCGGTACGGGTGCTGGGCGAACAGGAACAACGGACCTGCGAAGCCTGCACCAAGAGCGTCGCCACCCCGGGAGTGGGCCTCACCCCACTGATCCAGGAAGAGTACGAGGCGAAGCTGGAGGCGCTGCAGCAGTTGGTTGCCGGCAGCCGCACCATGAGCATCGAGAACCTGCAGGCCGCCGGCAGCAGTTCCCTGCCCATCACCCGCGGCGTCATCGAGGCGCTCAGGGACGAACCCGACCAGGACCTGCTCGCCCGGCGCCTGGCCTCCGAGGTTGCGCTGGCGAGCGTGTTGGAGAAGGCCCTCCTGCTGCAGCGCACCTTGCTGACCGGCCGAAAGGAGCCGAACGTCGCCGCGAACGACCTGGCACAGAAAGCGGTTTCGAACGAGAGCGATGTCCTCGACCGGGAGATCCTCAGCCTGAAAACCGAGTTGGAGCTACGCCGTGAGCTGGCTGCCAACTCACCGACCACCATCATCCAACGGCACGGCACACGCGCCGCCGGCTCTCGCGGTATCTATCAGGGCGACCCTACACGCGACCGCCTGGACAAGCTGCAGCAGCCTTCGAGCGGCGGAGCCACTCCGTGAGTCGCACCTTGCAATGCCCTCGATGGCTACGGCGCAAAGGCGTGCTCCTTGCGTGGAGCATCCTGCTACTTGCAGTCATTGCCGTGATCAATGTGATCGGCCTCCGCCTGGCGGGTAGCGCCTTGACCTGGCAAGCATGGCTGACGACACACAGCAGCGACTTCCTGGCCTGGCGAATACTGCTCTATGCCACCACCGCTCGGGGCTGGCTGTGGATGCGCAAACGCGTGCTGGCACGCGAACCGGATCCCGCTGCCCAGATACGGCTGCTGTGTACCGAGTTCGCTGCGGTCGCCGCACTCGCCGTGCAGGAAACGCTGTCACTCGCTCAGCACGGCTGACCTGGAGCTGACGATGACGCTCTACACAACCGACTACCTAGAGTACTACCTGACGCTAGTGAGCTGGATCATCCATAACGGCATCTGGTCAGTGCTGACGGCCAGTGGCGCTTTCGCCCTGCCATTCCTGGCGATCATCCTCCAGGAGTGGCTCCGCGCCCGTGCCGAAGGCGCCGACGAGGGCAACAAAGGCGCGCTGTCGGCCGGCCGCATCGAGAACCGCGTTTTCGTGGCGATCGTCGTCATCATGTTCGCCGGCATCCCATTCATCGACGTGGACTTCAATACGTTGCAGTTCGATCAATCCCGCTCCACCCAGTGCCAGGTGAATGCCCCTCAACCTGCCGAAACCGGTTGGTCGCAGTCCTTCAGCACGCTTAACAACCAGTCGGCGAAGGTGCCAGTGTGGTGGTTCTTCATGCATGCCCTCTCACGCGCGATCACCGGCGCCTCAGTGGCAGCCATCCCCTGCGGCACGGATTTGCGCCAGATCCGCATGGATATCGATGCCACCCGTATCGACGATCCGCTGCTGGCCCAGGAAGTCAGCGATTTCACACACGACTGTTACGGGCCAGCGCGCGCCAAGCTCTTCATGAACCGCCCCGAGATGACTGAGGAGCAGATGTACGACGTGACCTGGATTGGCTCGCACTTCTTCCTCGACCACAGCGGCTACTACGACACCTACCACTCCAGTACGCCCCGCGAGGGTTGGGCCTATGACAGCAACCGCGACGCAGGGCTCGCCGAGGTCCCCAGCGGTGCTGGCTATCCCACTTGCCAGCAGTGGTGGTCGGATAGCAACGGCCTGCGTGCGCGGCTGCTCAGCCAGGTCGACCCCAGTCTGCTGACCAGGATCGCCAACTGGGCAGGCTTCCTCTCCCAGGATCAGGTGGACGACTCGGTAATCCGAGCCATCACCTCGCCTCAGCAACAGAAGCTCAACCAAGGTGCGGTCTACAGTGACTACGGTGGCCAGGTCAGTATGACTGTGCCGAACGTAGCCGCGCGTGCCGCCAGCGATGTGGGTCTGGCAGTAGGCTCCGTGGCCTTCTTCCCCGCGATGGATGCCATGCGCCAGGCACTGCCAATGGTTCTGGCGTTACTCAAGATGGCGTTGGTGATCTGCATTCCGCTCGTGCTGGTGATCGGTACCTACGACCTCAAGACAGTGATCACCGTCAGCGTGGTGCAATTCGCGCTGTTCTTCGTCGACTTCTGGTTCCAGCTCGCTCGCTGGATCGACTCGACGATCCTGGACGCGCTCTATGGAACAGGCTGGGGGTGGAATCGCCCGCACACGAACTTCGATCCGATGATCGGGCTGAACAATGCCTTCGGCGATCTGCTGATCAGCTTCGTGATGGCGACGATGTTCCTCGTACTCCCCACCCTATGGGTGACCGCATTAGGTTGGGCAGGCGTGCGTGCAGGAGGTATAGCGCAGAATCTAATGAGCGGAACCAAAGATGCTCAGGCGGCAGGAGGCAAGGGGGCTGGCACACTGGTAAAGGGAACTAAGTAGACGTCCCCTACTGCTCATCGTCGGGATCATATGGATCAATGCGGGAGCCATCTGGATGATACAGGCCGAAACCAAACACTCCGTTTCGCCATTGCGGCTGCTCTTCTTCTTTCCAGTCTACATTCCGAGCGGTCCACACGGCCGTAACAGCAAACAAAAGCAACATCGCCAACCAGAATGCACCGTACAAAAGCACGCCGAGCACCACTAACTTGACGCCCCAGAGCAGCACCGTAGCGCCACCGGCCGATACCCCCTGCCCCACCAACCAGCCATTCACCTCCCGCTCCTGGCGAACGTATCCGCGGCATACTCGACCTAACGTCTGACCCAGCCGTTCTGCCAAAGAGATCGATGCCGAAGGTTTCATGGTCACTACCTCATGGTTGCTCTGTCTGTGCTCTCCGAAAATCTCCTGCTTCGCAATTGAAGCCCACGTGTCGGTGCAACGACAAAGTGCTGCGACCTCATTCACTGATATGAAACGCCAAAAGCTCAGCAAGGTGCATCGCACCTGATAGCCGGTATATCGCTGAACAATTCCAACACCCCACGGATAATCCGGGCGACGTTATGCCGGATTGGCTGGCCTTGGCCTCTCCTGTCCGTGCTTCGATGGTCCTGCAACCGGTTCGCAGTCTGCGGACACTGCATCGCCTACCAGGCGATTCCTCATAGCAGCTTCTTCCGGTGCCACTTGGCAACGCTGCAGCCCGCTGATTGACCTCAGCAGACTCCCGGAACCGCTGTTCTCCCCTGGTGGGGCATTCGTGCCCTTCCGCCCGGATGCCCTGTTCTTCTATCCCAGAGCATCCGTCCTCCTCACTTCCTTCCTGAGGTGTTGTCCTCTAGACGGCTGCTCCTGCTCCAGGAGTACTGACCATGGGCATGGATGTTTTCGGCAAATCCCCTACCTCCGAACGCGGCAAGTATTTCCGCAACAACGTGTGGTGGTGGCATCCCTTATGGGACTACTGCGAACGACTCGCTCCCGACATCATCCCTAGCGACAACCTGGGCCATTCCAACGATGGTTGGGGGCTCAGCAACCGCGCAGCACTCAAGCTGGCTGATCGCCTAGCCACCGCTCTCGCATCTGGCGCGACGGAGCAGTACGCGCAATGCTACGTAGCCTATCTCGAATCGCTACCTGATGAGCCTTGCAGCATCTGTGGAGCAACAGGCAAGCGCGCTACACCACCTGTCATCGGTCCCGGTATGCAGCCATGCAATGGCTGCAACGGTACCGGCCATACTCCGAGCTTCGAGAAGCATTACCCCTTCTCGATCGAGAACGTCCGTGAGTTCGAAGCGTTCCTTCGAGAGTGCGGCGGATTCGAAATCTGCTAACGCTTGTCCCAACGAGCCGCGCATTGCGCGGCTCTTCTATTTGTGCGCCAGTCTTCAGTGCTGTGCCAGCGGTATCAGGTCTGCGAGCATGTCGAAGTCAATCTGCTTCAGGTGCCCAAGCAGCACATGAAATTCTCGCTCGCCACTCAGTAAATACCAAAAAGGGAAAGCGCCCAGCGCACATTGAAGCTGGCTGCGGATTACGGTCTCTCTATATCAAAGGGCTCCCGCAAAGGCCGAAGGGAACGGGGCCCAAGGGAAATGGGCCCACCTGGAAAAGGAAAAGGCTCTCCCGCTCTCCGCAACGCCAGGTGTCATCGATGCTCAGGCTGTTCCAACGAAAACGCCTCTCGCTGGCGCCCACCATGCTCTCGACCGAAAGCAAGGGCAAAGGGCTGATTCAACCGGAGTCGGCGACCACTCTGCTGTCCACCCCACGCCGGCAACGCCTGTTGGAACACATCTGGCAGCGCACCTCGCTCTCACGCAAGCAGTTCGCCTCGTTGTACCTGAA
>Ga0180221_1002126_pt1 | contig 11928 bp, 13 predicted proteins | sample eDN5th37CKraftMG_FD_151339 | JGI IMG/M metagenome (GOLD analysis project Ga0180221, IMG submission 151339) | Enriched Miracle-Growth compost microbial communities from Emeryville, California, USA - eDNA 5th pass 37_C Kraft MG (version 2) (version 2) ...
CACGGCTGACGCCTCGTCGCTCGACGCCCCGGCCACGGGCGCGCCCTCCGCAGGCTCGGACACCGCCACGCCGAGCACGGTGCCGTCGTCCCCCACGGGCTGGGGTGCCCCGGCCGGCTGGGCCGTCCCCGACGCGGACGGGACGCCGGCGGTGGCCGCCGCCGGCGCCGCCGAGCGTCATCGCGCCTTCGTCCTGTTCGGGATCGCGATCGCGCTCGCGGTGGTGGGCCTGATCACCACGTTCGCGGCGTCCGGCTCGGGCGGCGGGATCATCTGGACCGGGGCGTTCCTCGTGGCGGTCGCCATGATCGTGCGGGCCGTGCTGTCCTACCGCGCCTCGGTCCAGGCCGGTGCCTCGTCCGTGGGCCGGGACCGGCCGCTCCTCGCGGCTGCGGCGCTCGTGGTCGTCGCGTGCCTCGTCGCCGGAGGACTTGCGCTCGCCCAGATGAACGAGACCGGCAAGGACGCCCACGCGTCGACGGGCGTCGGGTCGTGCTGGAAGGAGGACTCCGGCGAGCTGCTGGTCCCGGTGGACTGCTCGCACGACCACGCGTACGTCGGCTCGAAGGTCGTCGACGAGGAGTCCCAGTGCGACGACGCGGCCGTCGGCACCGTCGCGTCCGACGACGGCCGACGCCTCTGCCTCGACCCCGCCTGACGACCGCGCCCGCCTCCCTCCGGGCGCGAGCGGTGGGTCAGACCACCGAGCCCGTGAACTTCTCGCCCGGGCCCTCGCCGGGCGCGTCGGGGTAGACGGACGCCTCGCGGAACGCGAGCTGCAGCGACTTCAGGCCGTCGCGCAGCGAGCGGGCGTGCTGGTTGCCGAGGTCGGGGGCGCTCGCGGTGACGAGAGCGGCGAGCGCGGTGATGAGCTTGCGGGCCTCGTCGAGGTCGAGGTGCTCCTGGGCGTCAGCGTCCTCGGCGAGCCCGCACTTCACGGCCGCGGCGCTCATGAGGTGGACGGCGGCCGTCGTGATGACCTCGACGGCGTTGACGTCGGCGATGTCGCGCGTCGCCTGCGCGACGTCGTCGGCCACGGTCGGCTGCTCGCCCGCGGGCGAGGTCGGGGAGTCGGTGCTCATGCCACCATCGTCCCATCCGCCCGAGGTCGTCCGGGACGTCGCGCGCGCGGGGCGGCCGGGCAGCCGCTCCGAGCGGTGCCGTGGCTCTGCTAGACTTGATGGCTGACCGACTCGTGTGCGGCTCCGGCGACGGATCCGAGGCGCGAGTGCGCAAGTGGATTCGTCCCACCCGGGTCTCGACCGACGGCTCACGCCGCGACGGAGGCCGGGTCTGTCGCCGGGCACGTTCCTCCGGGAACCGCCCGGTTCCGTGCTGCGGCTCCCCCGAGGGGGAGGCGCCGGCTCGGTGACGGCCTCCGCCTGCGTCCAGGTTCGGGGGCCTTTCCCGTTCCTGGGGGTCGGCCATCACGACTGCCAAGGAGCCAGACATCAGCGAGCCTCGCATCAACGATCGGATCCGCGTCCCCGAGGTCCGACTCATCGGTCCCGACGGGGAGCAGGTCGGAGTCGTCCGCACCGAGGTCGCCCTGCGTCTTGCGCAGGACGCCGATCTCGACCTGGTCGAGGTCGCCCCCGACGCACGCCCGCCCGTGTGCAAGCTCATGGACTTCGGAAAGTACAAGTACGAAGCCGACATGAAGGCGCGCGAGGCCCGGCGCAACCAGGCGAACACCGTCCTCAAGGAGATCCGGTTCCGCCTGAAGATCGACCCGCACGACTACGAGACGAAGAAGGGCCACGTCGTCCGCTTCCTCTCGGCCGGCGACAAGGTCAAGGTCATGATCATGTTCCGCGGTCGCGAGCAGTCGCGCCCGGAGATGGGCATGCGCCTCCTCCAGCGCCTCGCCGAGGACGTCGCGGACCTGGGCTTCGTCGAGAGCTCGCCCAAGCAGGACGGGCGCAACATGACGATGGTCCTCGGGCCGGTCAAGAAGAAGGCCGACGCGAAGACCGAGCAGCGCCGCCGGGCGACCGAGATCGACGCGGGCCGCATGACGAAGTCCGAGCGCAAGGCCGCCGAGCGTGCGGCCGAGTCGCCGGAGGAGACGCCCGCCGCCGAGGTGCCGGCCGACGAGTCGCCGGTCGTGGCCGCGGAGCCCGCTGCGCCTGCTGCGGCCGAGCCCGTCGCGGAGTCCGCTCCCGTCGCGGAGTCCGCTCCCGTCGAGCCCGAGCCCGCCGCTGAGCCCGCACCGGTCACCCCGGCCCCGGCCGCGAAGCCCACCGCCGCCAAGCCTGCGGCGGCGAAGCCCGCTGCCGCCAAGCCTGCTGCGGCCGCGACGCCTCGGCCCGCGACCCCCAAGCCCGCGGCCACGCCGAAGCCCGCTGCCCCGGCCCCCCGGCCGAGCGCGCCGCGGGCCGCGGCGCCCAAGCCCGCGGCTCCCAAGCCCGCACCGCGCCCCGGCGCACGTCCGGGCGGCGGAGCGGCGAAGGGCTGACCCCATGACATGGGTCGCGTCCGCGCGGCCCGCACCCGTCGGGCACCGTCTGGTGCCCGGCCAGACCCGAGGAGAGACGGCAGCCATGCCGAAGAACAAGACGCACTCCGGCGCGAAGAAGCGGTTCCGCAGCACCGGGAGCGGCAAGCTCATGCGCGAGCAGACGAACGCCCGGCACTACCTCGAGCACAAGTCGAGCCGCCGCACCCGTCGTCTGGCGCAGGACCAGGTCGTCGCCCCCGCCGACGCCAAGAAGATCAAGAAGCTGCTCGGCAAGTGAGTCCCGGGCCGGCGTGACCCGCCGGCCGGAGCTCGAGCCCCGCCGGGCTCGACCCTCACACCCTGAGCCCCGAAACCCAAGGAGCATCACGTGGCACGCGTGAAGCGGGCGGTCAACGCCCAGAAGAAGCGCCGTACGACCCTCGAGCGCGCCAGCGGCTACCGCGGCCAGCGCTCGCGTCTGTACCGCAAGGCCAAGGAGCAGGTCACCCACTCGCTCGTCTACTCCTACCGCGACCGCAAGGCGCGCAAGGGTGACTTCCGCAAGCTGTGGATCCAGCGCATCAACGCTGCGTCCCGCGCGCAGGGCCTGACCTACAACCGCCTCATCCAGGGCCTCAAGGCCGCTGGCGTCGAGGTGGACCGCCGCGTGCTCGCGGACCTGGCCGTCAACGACGTCGCGACGTTCAACGCGCTCGTCCAGGTCGCCAAGGACGCCCTGCCCGAGGACGTCAACGCGCCCAAGGCTGCAGCCTGACCCGCGGATCCCAGGGGCGCGCGTCCGACGCGCGCCCCACGGACGCCCGGTCGGCGTCCGCACCGGCCCCCGCGCTGCGCAACCCGCGCAGCGACCGGGTGCGGCAGGTGCGGTCGCTGTCCGGGCGTTCCGTGCGTTCGCGCACGGGCCGGTTCCTCGTCGAGGGGCCGCAGTCCGTGCGCGAGGCGGTCAGGTTCGCGCCGGAGCGTGTCGTCGACGTCTACCTGACCGCCGGGGCGGCTGCTCGCTACCCCGAGATCGGTGACGCGGCCCACGACGCGGGCCTGTACCTCCACGAGACCGCCGACGACGTCCTCGCGGCCATGAGCCCGGACGCCCAGGGCGTGCTCGCGGTCGCGCGGACCTGGTCGACCTCGCTCGACGACGTGCTCGCCGGCACGGCCGGGGAGCGGCTCGACCGTGCGGGCTCCGCGCCGCGGCTGGTCGCGCTGCTCGCGGCCGTCCGCGACCCCGGGAACGCGGGCACCGTGATCCGTGCCGCCGATGCTGCGGGCGCGGACGCCGTCGTGCTCGCTGCGGGCTCGGTCGAGCCCTTCAACCCCAAGGTCGTCCGCTCGACCGCGGGCTCGCTGTTCCACCTCCCGGTCGTGACCGGCGTCGCGACCGGCGACGCCGTGGCCGCGCTGCGCGCGTCGGGGCTGACCGTCCTGGCCGCGGACGGCGGCGGCGAGCACGACCTCGACGACCTGTCCGACCGGGCGGTCGGCGTCCGCGACGGGGGCACGTCGACGGCTCCGGACCTGCGCGCCCCGACGGCGTGGCTCTTCGGCACGGAGGCTCAGGGCCTGTCCGACGCCGAGCTCGCGCTCGCGGACGCGAGCGTCCGCGTCCCGATCCGCGGCCACGCCGAGTCGCTGAACCTCGCGACGGCGGCGACCGTGTGCCTCTACGCCTCGAGCCGCGCGCAACGCTGACCGCCGGGGACGCCTCTCGCACGCCCGGTGTCCGGGCCGCTGACCGCGGACCCCGCCCGCGGGCCGGTGCGCCGACGGCCGCGGCGTGCCACGCTGGTCAGGGCACCGACGACGGGAGCCGACCGTGACCGACCAGCCGACCGGGGCCAGCCCCGGCACGTCCCCCCCGGCTGCCCCCGCGCTGGTTCGTGCGGACCGCGTGGGTCGTGCACCGCGGGTACTACCGGGTGACGGGCGGCCGCCGGGGGCTCTGGCGGCCGACGCCGGACAAGTGGGGGACGCTCCTGCTCCGGACGACGGGACGCCGCACGGGCCAGGAGCACGCGGTCATCGTGGCGTACTACGAGGACGGTGCGTCCTACGTGACGCTCGCCATGAACGGCTGGGCGGCGCCCGAGCCCGCCTGGTGGCTGAACCTGCAGGCCCACCCGGACGCCGTCGTCGTGACGAGGGACGGTCCGCGCGAGGTCCGGGCGCGCGAGGCGCACGGGGAGGAGCGCGAGCGTCACTGGGCGGCGTTCCGGCGGCTCCAGGCCGACGTCGACGGGTTCGCGGTGCGCCGGCCCCGCACCGCTGTGGTGGTGCTCGAGCCGCGATAATGGCGGGGTGCGTATCTCGTCGAAGTCCGACTCGGCCGTCCGTGCGTGCGTCGAGCTCGCGGCTCGGCACGAGGCAGGGACCCCGTTCATCAAGGCGACGACGGTCGCGGAGGCGCAGGACCTCTCGCTCTCGTTCGTGCTGGTGATCCTGAACGAGCTCAAGCAGGCGGGCCTCGTGGAGAGCAGGCGGGGCTCCGACGGCGGCTACCGCCTGGTCGCCCCGCCGGACCGGATCGTGGTGGCCGACGTCGTCCGCGCGATCGACGGGCCGCTCGCGAACGTCGCCGGGAGCCACGTCGAGGACGTCGAGTACGGGGGAGCGGCGGGCTCGGTGCGGGAGCTGTGGGTCGCGCTGCGGGCGGCGATCCGCTCGGTCCTGGACGAGGTGACGCTGCACGACCTGGCCGCGGGCACGATGCCGTCCGACGTCGCGGCGCTGATCCGGGACGAGGACGCCTGGCGGACCCGTCCCAACCGTCGCCGTGCGGGCGACGCGCTGACTCGCGCGGAGGGCTCCGCCGCCGCGGAATGAGGCGCCCGCGCGGGCGCGTCGAAGCGTGAGACAAACGTCCGTATCCTGGACGCCTTCTTGAGCCGTCCGGTCAAGAACGGTTGGGTGGTGCACACCCCGGCGCCGCCGGGGCGAACCCTCGAGTCCGAAGGACACGCCATGACCCGCACCCGCCCGCGCCCCGCTGCCCGAGCCGCCGTCGCCGTCGCGACCGCCGCCCTCGCACTGGGACTCGCCGCGTGCTCGGGCTCGAGCTCCGCGGCCGACAAGGTCGCCGTCGTCGGGTACTCGGTGCCGCAGCCGGCGTACGACGCGCTCGAGGCCGCCTTCCAGAAGACCGACGCCGGCAAGGGCGTCACCTTCACGTCGTCGTTCGGCCCGAGCGGCTCGCAGTCCAAGGCCGTCGCGGCCGGCCAGAAGGCCGACTACGTCGCGTTCTCCGTCGAGCCCGACGTCCAGAACCTCGTGCCCGCCAAGGTCGACGCGGGCTGGAGCTCCGACGCGACGAAGGGCAACGTGTCCGACTCCGTCGTGGTCATCGTGACCCGCAAGGGCAACCCGCTCCACATCACCGGGTGGGACGACATCGTGAAGCCCGGCGTGAAGATCGTCACCGCCGACCCGGCGTCCTCGGGCTCCGCCAAGTGGAACATCCTCGCCGCCTACGAGCACGAGGTCGCCACGGGCGGCAGCGAGGCCGACGCCAAGGCGTACCTGACGAAGTTCTTCGGGAACACCGTCTCGCGCGCGTCGAGCGGCGCGGTCGCGATGACGCAGTTCCTCGGGGGCACGGGCGACGTGCTCATCTCCTACGAGAACGAGGCCATCGCCGCCCGCCAGGCCGGCAACGACGTCGACTACGTCGTGCCGGACGACACGTTCCTCATCGAGAACCCGGCCGCCGTCACGAAGACCGCGTCCAAGCCGGCCAAGGACTTCCTCGCGTTCGTGAAGTCCGACGACGGCCAGAAGATCTTCGCGAGCAAGGGCTTCCGCCCGGTGTCGACGACCGTCGACGTCGGCACCGTCGAGGGGGCGAACGACCCGTCGAAGCCCTTCCCCGAGGTCGCGAAGCTCACGACCATCGCCGACCTGGGCGGCTGGGACGCGGTCAACAAGAAGTTCTTCGGCGACAGCGGCCTGGTGACCGCCATCGAGGGTGACGCGTGACCGTCGCCACCCAGGCGCCCGAGCGGCCGGCCCGTGTCTCTCCGGAGACGGGGGCCGGCCCTCGGCCGCGTCCGCACGGGACAGGCGCGGGGCTGCGGCGCCTGCGGCCGGCGACCGCGGCGGGGCTCGGGCTCGTCACGCTGTGGCTCAGCCTCGTCGTCCTGATCCCGCTCGCCGCCGTCGTCGTCACGGGCGCCCAGGGCGGCTGGTCGGCGTTCGTCGACACCGTCACGTCGCCGGCCGCGCTGTCCGCGCTCACGCTCTCGGCCGGGCTGTCGCTCGCCGTGGCGCTCGTCAACGCCGTCGTCGGCACGACGATCGCCTGGGTGCTCGTGCGCGACCCCTTCCCGGGCTCCCGGCTGCTGGACCACGTGATCGACGTCCCGTTCGCCCTTCCGACGATCGTGACCGGCGTCGTGATGATCGCGCTCTACGGGCCGGCGTCCCCGGTCGGCGTGAACCTCGTCGGGACGCGCGTCGGGCTGTTCGTGACCCTCCTGTTCGTCACCCTCCCGTTCACCGTCCGGACCGTCCAGCCCGTGCTGGCGGCGCTCGACCGGGACGCCGAGCAGGCCGCCGCGTCGCTCGGCGCGTCCGGCCGCGTGGTGTTCCGCCGGGTCGTGCTGCCCGTGATCGTCCCGGCCATCGCCTCGGGGGCCTCGCTCGCGTTCGCGCGGGCGCTCGGCGAGTACGGGTCGCTCGTGCTCATCTCGAGCAACATCCCGAAGCAGACGCAGGTCGCGTCCGCGCTCATCTACGGCAAGCTCGAGGACGCGACCAACCCCGTCACGTCGACGCAGCAGGCGGCGTCGCTGGCGATCGTCCTGCTCGCGGTGAGCGTGCTCGTGCTCGTCGCCGTCGAGCTGCTCCAGCGGAAGGGGGCGAGGCGCCATGGCTGAGGCCGTCCTCACCACGCCCGACGACGCGGCGGCCCCGGCGCGCGACGTCGCGCCCGCACCGCGCCCGGTGGGCGAGCGCCGCACCGGCCGCCACGTCGTGCGCGCGCTCGTCGTGGCGTACGTCGCGGTGCTCGTCGTGCTGCCCGTCGGCGTGCTCGTGTGGCGGGCGTTCGCGCCCGGCCTCGACGCGTTCGTGGACGCCGTCACCGACCCGCTGTCGGTCCACGCGTTCCGGATGACCGCCGAGGTCGCGCTCATCTCGGTCGCGCTCACGACCGTCCTCGGCACGATCGCCGCGTTCCTGATCGCCCGGTCCGGCCTGCCGGGCATGCGCGTCCTCGACGCGCTGCTCGGGCTGCCCGTGTCCGTGTCGCCGATCGTCGTGGGCCTGGCCCTGATCCTCGTCTACGGGAGCACGGGCTGGTTCGGCGGGGCGCTCGAGTCCGCCGGGATCCAGGTGATCCTGTCCGTGCCCGGGATGGTCCTCGCGACCATGTTCGTGTCGATGCCGCTCGTCACGCGGGCGATCGTGCCCGTGCTCGCCGCACGCGGCACCGACGAGGAGCAGGCCGCGGAGTCGCTCGGCGCCAGCGCGCCCGTGCGGTTCTGGCGCATCACGCTGCCGGGGATCCGGACGGCGCTCGTGACCGGCGTCGTCCTCGCGCTCGCCCGGAGCATCGGCGAGTACGGCGCGGTCCTCGTGGTCTCGGGGAACATCCAGGGCCAGACGGAGACCGCGACGCTGCGCGTCGACACCCTCTACCAGACGCTCCTCCAGCCCGACGCGGCCTACGCCGTGACCTTCGTCCTCGTAGCCGTCGCGATCCTCACGATCGTCGCGACGAGCCTGCTCCGCCGGTCCCAGGGAGGAACCCGATGAGCATCCAGGTCCGCGGTCTGACCAAGCGGTTCGGCGCGTTCGTCGCGCTCGACGACGTCGACGTCACCGTCCGCTCCGGCACCCTCACCGCGCTCCTCGGCCCGTCCGGCGGCGGCAAGACGACCCTGCTGCGCGTCATCGCCGGCCTCGAGCAGGCGGACGCCGGGACCGTCGTCATCGACGACCGGGACGCGACCCGCGTGCCCGCGCGGCGGCGTGACGTCGGCTTCGTGTTCCAGCACTACGCGCCGTTCGGCCACCTGAGCGTCGCGCGGAACGTCGCGTTCGGCCTCGAGATCCGCAAGCGGCCCAAGGCCGAGATCGCGGCGCGCGTGGACGAGCTGCTGCACCTCGTCCACCTCGAGGCGTTCGCGGACCGGCTGCCGTCCGAGCTGTCCGGCGGCCAGCGCCAGCGCATGGCGCTCGCCCGGGCGCTCGCCGTCGAGCCCAAGGTCCTGCTGCTGGACGAGCCGTTCGGCGCGCTCGACGCCACCGTCCGCAAGGAGCTGCGGCAGTGGCTGCGGCGCCTGCACGACGAGGTCCACGTCACGACGGTCTTCGTGACCCACGACCAGGCCGAGGCCCTCGAGGTCGCCGACGAGATCGTCGTCGTCAACGGCGGCCGCGTCGAGCAGGTCGGTGCACCCGACGACGTCTACGACCGCCCCGCGAACGAGTTCGTCATGCGGTTCCTCGGGCCGACGACGTCGCTCGACGGGCGTCTGGTCCGCCCGCACGACGTCGAGGTCCTGGGCGCCGCGGAGCCGGGCGCCGTCGCCGCGGAGGTCGGCTCGCTGCGGCGGGTCGGCTTCGAGGCCCGGCTCGACGCACGCGTGGCCGGCTCGGGCGACGTCGTCGAGGTGCTCGGCTCGCGCTCCGACCCGGCGCTGCGCGACCTGCGCGCGGGTGACCGGGTTTGGCTGCGGGCCGTCGGGCCGACGGTCGCCGCGGCGTCCGCGCCGCGGTCGGGCACGGGCGGCGCTCCCGAGCCGGACCCGTCGCCGGCGGCGGACGCCCCGGCGGACGTGGCAGCATCGTCGGGTGCGTCTGTTCGCGGCGGTGTTCCCGCCTGAGCCCGTCCTCGACCACCTCGCCCTCGCCCTCGACGCCGTCGGCGCGGGGCTGACCCTCCCCGATGCCCCCGACGGGCGCCGCGGCTCGCCCCGGTGGGTACCGCGCGACGCCCAGCACCTGACGCTCGCGTTCTACGCCGACGTGCCGGAGGGCGCGGTGCCGGAGCTCGCCGAGTCGCTGCGCGGTGTCGCGCGGGCTGCGACGCCCGTCGAGGTGCGGCTCCGCGGCGCCGGCTCGTTCGCGGGCCGGGTGCTGTGGGTCGGCGTCGACGGCGCCACGGACGCGCTCCGCGAGCTCGCTGAGGGCGCGCTGGCCGCGAGCGTCCGCGAGGTGCCCGACGACGTCCGGCCGCACCGCGCCCACCTCACCGTGGCGCGGGCGCGGTGGGGGCGCAGCAAGGTGAGTCGTTCGCGCGACGCCTACCGCTCGCAGCTCGACCCCGCCGCCCGGGCGCTCGCGGTCTACGCCGGCCCAGCCTGGACGGTCGACGGGTTCGCGCTCGTCGAGTCGCGCCCGGGGGAGGGGCCGCAGGGCGGTCCGCTCTACCGCGAGGTCGAGCGCTGGGGCTTCGGCCCCTCCTGACGCAGATCGCGCCGACGAGGTGCGCCGAGTACGAGCATTTCCGCCGAGTACGAGGGGAAAGCGCTCGTACTCGGTGGGAAACCCTCGTACTCGACGGCGCCAGGCCGGGGTGCGGGAGCGCCGTCGCGCGGGAAAGAGCGCCGCGGACGACGAGGGCGTGTGCGACCATGAGGACGTGCACACGGGGGCGGGTCGTCGATTTCCGTGGCCCGTTCGCGGGCCGCGTCGCTGAGCTGCGACGCCGGTGGTGCGAGCGGGCCGCATAGAATCCCCGAGCACCCCCGCCGACCCCGATGGTCCTTGACGGACCTGTCACGAGAGGCACGCATGCCCAGCCCTGACCCGGCACCCCAGACTCCCGCCGTCGCCGGCGAGACTTCGGCCGACGCCGTCCCCGCCCCGTCGCCGCTCGACGAGGCAGCCCTCGACGCGGCGCTCGACGCGGCGCTCGCGGACGTCGCCGCCGCGCCCGACCTCGACGCCCTCAAGGCGGTGCGCACCACCCACACGGGTGACCGTTCCGCCCTCGCGCTCGCCAACCGGGCCATCGGTGGGCTGGAGCCCGCGGACAAGGCCCGCGCCGGCAAGCTCGTCGGCCCGCGCCGTGGCCGGCTGAACCAGGCGCTCGCCGCCCGGCAGACCGAGCTCGAGGCCGAGCGCGCCGCCCGGGTGCTCGTCGAGGAGGCCGTCGACGTGACGCTCCCGACGGACCGTGCGGCCCGCGGCGCCCGGCACCCCCTCGAGCTGCTGTCCGAGCGCATCGCCGACCTGTTCGTGTCGATGGGCTGGGAGATCGCCGAGGGGCCGGAGCTCGAGGCCGAGTGGTTCAACTTCGACGCGCTGAACTTCGGCCCCGACCACCCGGCCCGCCAGATGCAGGACACGTTCTACGTCGACTCCGGCGAGCCCGGCGTCGCGTCGAACCTCGTGCTGCGCACCCACACGAGCCCGGTGCAGGCGCGCACGCTGCTCGAGCGCGGGGTGCCCGTCTACATCGCGTGCCCGGGCAAGGTGTTCCGCACAGACGCGCTCGACGCGACCCACACCCCGGTGTTCCACCAGGTCGAGGGTCTCGCGATCGACAAGGGCCTCACGATGGCGCACCTCAAGGGCACGCTCGACCACTTCGCCCGCGCGATGTTCGGCCCCGAGGCGCGCACGCGCCTGCGCCCGAGCTTCTTCCCCTTCACCGAGCCCAGCGCCGAGATGGACCTGTGGTTCCCCCAGAAGAAGGGCGGGCCGGGCTGGATCGAGTGGGGCGGCTGCGGGATGGTCAACCCCAACGTCCTGCGGTCCGCCGGGATCGACCCCGAGGAGTACTCGGGCTTCGCGTTCGGCATGGGCATCGAGCGCACGCTCATGCTCCGCCACGCGATCGCTGACATGCACGACATGGTCGAGGGCGACGTCCGCTTCTCGGCCCAGTTCGGGACGGAGATCTGATGCCGTACGTCGTCACCGAGTGGCTCGGTGAGCACACCGAGCTCCCCGACGGCCTGACCGCGGAGCAGCTCGCCGCCGACCTCGTGCGCGTCGGGCTCGAGGAGGAGGCGATCCACGGCACGGACGTCACCGGACCGGTCGTCGTCGGACGCGTCGTCGCGATGACGCCCGAGCCGCAGAAGAACGGCAAGACGATCAACTGGTGCCAGGTCGACGTCGGCGAGCACAACGCCACCGACGACGAGGGCAACCGGGTCCCGCGCGGCATCGTGTGCGGCGCGCACAACTTCGTCGTCGGCGACGAGGTCGTCGTCGCGCTGCCGGGCGCGGTCCTCCCGGGCCCGTTCCCGATCGCGAGCCGCAAGACCTACGGCCACGTGTCCGACGGGATGATCTGCTCGGCGCGCGAGCTCGGCCTCGGGCAGGACCACGAGGGCATCATCGTGCTCGAGAAGCACGGCTTCTCCGCCGAGCTCGGGCACGACCTCACCCCCGGCTCGGACGCGATCGCGCTCCTCGGCCTCGGGCAGAAGGTCCTCGAGATCAACGTCACGCCGGACCGCGGCTACTGCTTCTCCTACCGCGGCGTCGCGCGCGAGTTCTCGCACTCGACGGGCGCG
>Ga0180221_1002128_pt1 | contig 11910 bp, 11 predicted proteins | sample eDN5th37CKraftMG_FD_151339 | JGI IMG/M metagenome (GOLD analysis project Ga0180221, IMG submission 151339) | Enriched Miracle-Growth compost microbial communities from Emeryville, California, USA - eDNA 5th pass 37_C Kraft MG (version 2) (version 2) ...
GCCGAGCGTGCGCTCGGCTGAGGCCTCAGGAGGCGCGCAGCATCTCCAGCAGCATCTTGTGCCGGCGGGCGCCGAGCTTCTGCTTGAGCCCGTCCTCGTGCTGCTCGGCGAGCCGCGTCGCCTCGGAGAGCAGGCTTTCGCCGGCGCGGGTGAGCATCAGCGCGTGCCGCCGGCCGTCGCCGCAGGAGCGGCGGCGCACCGTGAGCCCGCGCTGCTCCAGCCGGTGCAGCAGCCGCACCAGCCGCGCCCGCTCGATGCCGAGCGTCGTGGCGAGCTGCGCCTGCGACAGGCCGGGATTGGCGCCAATCACCACGATGACCGAGAACTGCGCCGGGCTGAGGTCGAGCCGCGACAGGCGGCGGATGAAGTCCTGGAACACCCAGACCTGCAGCCGGCGCACGAAATAGCCGAGTCGCTCGTTGAGCGCGCCGAGATCGACCGGCGCCGCGGCCGGCCGCCCCGGCGCGGACTTGCCCCCCGGCTTGCCGGCCGCCCTGGCGTTTGCCCTGGCGGCGGTCTTGGTGCCAGGTTTGGCGCCAGGCTTTGGGCCCACCTTGGCGCCCACTTTGGCGCGCGGCTTGGTCTCGGTCGTACGTGCTGCCACCACCGGCGCCATGCGGCTCCCCGCGCTCATTTGACCGGGCCTTCGTGGCCAGCGGCGAGTTGACGAAATTCGTTGTCCGGGTCAACAATATCCCGCGTTCGGCGAGGACTGCAATCGGCCGCGCGCGCCGTCGCGCAGGCGGCCGTCGGGGGATCGGGTCGTCCGGGTCAGTCTTCTCGCTTGTCCATGCCGGCCGGTATCCGGCATCATGAAACAAATGCCCGCAAGGGCGGCCAGGGAGGAATTCCAATGAAGCGCAATCCGCAGCTCGGCGGCATAAGCCGCCGCACGTTCAGCGCCGGGCTCGGCGCCGCCGGCCTTCTCGCCGGCACCGCCCCGTTCAACATCGTGCGCGCGCAAGGCGCGGCCCTGAAGGTCGGCGTGCTGCTGCCGCGCTCGGGCTACCAAGCCGGCATCGGCCAGGACTGCCAGCGCGGCGTCGACATCGCCGGCCCCATCCTGAAGGACCTCGGCTACCCGGCCCTGCAGATCGTCAACGCCGACACTGAATCGAACGTCGACGTCGCCCGTTCGCGCGCCGAGAAGCTGATCGGCGACGGCGCCCAGCTTCTCGTCGGCGCCTTCGACAGCGGCCAGAGCTCGGCGATCGCGCAGGTGGCTGAGCAGAAGGGCATTCCCTACGTCATCAACATCGCCGCCGCGCCGCCGATCACCGAGCAGGGCTACAAGTTCGTCTTCCGCAACTTCCCGACCGCCGGCATGATCCTGACCGACGCCTTCCTCAACCAGAAGGAAGTGTTCGCCGCCGCCGGCGCCGCGCCGAAGTCGGTGGTGTTCCTGGTCGAGAACGACACTTTCGGCGTCGCGATGCAGAAGGGCATTCCGGCGCTGATGCCGAAATTCGACCTGCCCTACAAGATCACCGAAACGATTTCCTACGATCCGACCGCGCGCGACCTCTCGGTCGAAGTGGCCAAGGCCAAGGCGACCGGCGCCGAGGCGCTGCTCGTCGTCAGCCGCCTCAACGACGCCATCCTGCTCACGCGCGAACTGGTCAAGCAGCGCTGGTCGCCCCAGGCGATCCTGAGCATGGGCCCCGGATGGTACGAGGATCAGTACCTCAAGACGCTCGGCAAACTCGGCGACGGGCCATTGAGCTTCGTGCCCTGGTACGACCCGAATAAGCCGCTGTCGAAGAAGCTCGAAGCGGCGCTCGCCAAGGCGCATCCGGGCCTCAACATGAACACCAACCACGTCTACACCTTCGAGGCGCTGCTGATCGCGGCCGACGCCTACAAGCGCGCCGGCTCGACCGACCCGAAGGCGCTGGCGGACGCGGTGCGCACAACCAACATCACCGACAATGTCAGCCCCGGCCCCGGCATCATGTTCAATGCCAAGGGCCAGAACGACAAGCTCAAGGGCTCGGCGATCCAGAACCGCGGCGGCAAGCTCGTCACCGTGGCGCCGAAGGAAGCGGCCAACGCCAAGGTCGAGTGGCCAATGAAGCCCTACGACAAGCGCGCCTAGCGTCGGCTGAAGCGGTGTCGCGGGTGCGCTTCCTCTCCAACCGGGAGAGGTCGCCCGCCGAAGCATAGCGAAGGCGGGCGGGTGAGGGGTTACGGCCTTTGAGCCTCAGGAGCCCCTTGCCCCATCCCTCTCCCCACAAGGGAGAGGGAGCCCGCAGTGCTCGTGGCACGACAACGAATCCATTTGACGGACCGTCAGGAACGCCCGTGCCGCTCGATGTCTATCTCAATGTCGCCATCGGCGGCGTGCTCACCGGCCTCGTCTACGGGCTGATGGCGCTTGGCCTGTCGGTGATCTTCGGCGTCGTGCGCGTCGTCAATTTCGCCCACGGCGAGATGATGACGATGGCGATGTACGCCGTCATCACCCTGTTCGCGGCGCTGCATATCGACCCGCTGGTGCTTCTGGTGCCGATCGCGGTGGTGATGTTCGCCTTCGGCTATCTGGTGCAGGCGAGCCTCATCAACCCGTTCATCACCCGGCCGGAGCACAGCCAATTCCTGCTGCTCGTGGCCATGGCCACCATCATCGTCAACGTGCTGCTGATCGTCTACGGACCGGACGCGCAGAACGTGCAGGTCGCCTACGCCTTCGACAGCTACCAGATCGGCACGATCATCATCGACGCGACCAAGCTCTACGCCGGCTTCGCCGCGATCTTCGTCGCCGCCGCGCTGTTTGCCTTCTTCCAGTACACGCGGCTCGGCACCGCCATCCGCGCCTGCGCCGACAACTATACCGGCGCGCAGGTGGTCGGACTCGACGTCAAGCGCCTCTACGCGCTGACCTTCGGCCTCGGCGCGGCCTGCGTCGGCGCCGCCGGTACGATCCTGCTGTTGATCTTCGACGTGACGCCGTCGGCGGGCCCTGCCTATACGCTGCTCGCCTTCGTCATCGTCATCACCGGCGGTCTCGGCTCGATGCCGGGGGCGCTGGTCGGCGGTGTGCTGATCGGCTTCACCGAGGCGATGGCCGGCCTTCTGTTCACGCCGTCGGCGAAGAGCATGTTCTCCTTCGCCATCCTGGTGCTGGTCCTGCTGTTGCGGCCGCAAGGCATCATGGGCAGGAGGGCGGCATGATTGCGCGTCTCGTCGAGGGTCTGTCGCCGCGCGCGCTCGTTCTGCTCGCGCTGCTGTTCCTGCTCGCGCTCGCCGCCCCGCTCTTCGCCGGCGATTATCTGCTCACCGTGCTCATCCTGATCCTCTACTTCGCCTACACCGGGCAGGCGTGGAACATCATGATGGGGTTCGCCGGACAACTGTCCCTCGGTCATGCCCTCTATGTCGGGCTCGGCGCCTACGCCGCGGCCTCGCTGTTCATCCATTTCGGCATCGCCCCGTGGCTCGGGCTCATGGTCGGCGCGCCGCTCGCGGCGCTCGCCGGCGCCTTCGTCGGCTATCTCGCCTTCCGTTTCCGCGTCGGCGGCGTCTATTTCGCCATCCTGACCATCGCCGTCTGCGAATTCGCCCGCGTCGGCTTCGACCACCTCGGCTGGACCAACGGCTCCTCCGGCCTGTTCCTGCCGGTCAAGCAGTTCAGCGGCAACGACCTCTGGGACCTGCGCGGCCGGCCGGTCATGTTTTACTACCTGCTGCTCGCCGCCACCGTCGCCGCGCTGATCGGCTGTCGGTTCCTGCTGACCAGCCGCATCGGCTATTTCTGGCTGGCGATCCGCGAGGACGAGGAGGCGGCCCGCGCCGCCGGCATCGATACGTTCCGGTACAAGATGCTGGCCGTCGTGATCTCGGCGGCGATGACCTCCTTCGCCGGCGTCGTTTACGCCTTCTATTACAACAACCTGTTTCCCGAGCAGGTCTTCCATATCTCGCGCTCGGTCGAGATCATCCTGGCGCCGATCGTCGGCGGCATCGGCACCTTGTTCGGACCGATCCTCGGCGCCTTCATCCTCACCGGGCTCGCGGAGACCTTGACCAGCGCACTGCATGCCGTCGGCATCGACATCCCCGGCGCCAAGCAGGTGTTCTACGGCATCTGCCTGCTCGCCGTGATCCTGGCGCTGCCGGACGGGGTGTGGCCGTGGCTGTCGCAGCGCCTCGGGCTGAAGGAGCGCGAGTCATGAGCGCGCTCCTGTCGGTCGACGGCATCTCCAAAAGGTTCCGCGGCCTCGTCGCGGTGGACCGGCTCGGCTTCGAGGTGCCGGAGGGCTCGATCTACGCCGTCATCGGTCCGAACGGCGCCGGCAAGACCACCTTGTTCAACATGATCGCCGGCGTCTACGCGCCGGACGGCGGCCAGATCACGTTCGCCGGCGAACGCATCGACGGGCTCCCGCCGGACCGCATCTGCCGGCGCGGCATCGGCCGCACTTTCCAGATCGTGCGGCCGTTCCCGGCGCTCACCGTCGAGGACAACGTCATCGTCGGCGCGCTCCTCAACCGTCACCACGTCGCCGACGCGCGCACGCACGCGCAGGAGGTGCTGCGGCGCCTCGATCTCTACGACAAGCGCAGCCAGCGCGCCTCAGCGCTGACCTTGCCCGACCGCAAAAGGCTCGAAGTGGCGCGGGCGTTGGCCACCGGGCCGAAGCTGCTGTTGCTCGACGAGGTGATGGCGGGCCTGCGGCCGACCGAGACCGACCGCATGGTGTCGATCCTCAAGGCCCTCAACATGGAGACCGGGCTCACCATCCTGCTCATCGAGCACGTGATGCGCGCGGTGATGGCGCTCGCCTCGCAGATCCTGGTCATGCACCACGGCGCGGAGATCGCGCAGGGAGCGCCGGTCGATGTCGTGCGCGATCCGGCGGTCATCCATTCGTATCTCGGCGCGGAGGACGTGTGATGCTGCGCATCGAGAACCTCGACGTCTTCCACGGCGACGCGCAGGCGCTCGACGGCGTCTCGCTCGAGATCGAGGAGGGGGCGATCGTCGCCATCGTCGGCGCCAACGGCGCCGGCAAGACCTCGCTCATCCGCACCATAGGCGGCATGCACAAGCCGGCACGCGGCCGCATCCTCTATCGCGGCGCCGACATCGCCGGCTGGCCGAGCCACAAGGTCTGCAATCTCGGCATCGGCCAGGTGGCCGAGGGCCGCCAGGTGTTTCCGAGCCTGAGCGTCGTCGAGAACCTGATGACCGGCGCCATGCTGCCGCGCGCGCGCGCCACCCGCGAGCGCACGCTCGAGCACGTCTACGAGATGTTCCCGGTGCTTGCCGCGCGCCGCAGTCAGGCCGCCGGCACCCTGTCCGGCGGCGAGCAGCAGATGCTGGCGATCGGTCGCTGCCTGATGGGCGCGCCGGAACTCGTGATGTTCGACGAGCCCTCGCTCGGGCTGGCGCCGGCGGTGGTGCAGGCGGTGCTCAAGACGGTGCGCGACCTCAACCGCGAGGGGCTGACCTGCGTGCTGGTCGAGCAGAACGTCGCCGTGTCGCTCAAGCTCGCGAGCCACGCCTATGTGCTGGAGAACGGCCGCGTCACGCTCGCCGGCTCCGGCGAAGAGCTGCTCGGCGACGACCGCGTGCGCCAGGCCTATCTCGGGCTCTAGGCGCTCAGCCGGCGTGGCTTCACGAGCGCGCCCCAGAAGCTGAGATAGGCCTGCGCCTTCGCCGGCGAGAACAGCGCGATGAAGTGGCAGATGTCGGACAGCATGCCGACGAACGACAGCTGCCCCTGCGAGGCGCGCAGCTTCTGGCACAGCGCCTCCGCCTGACCTTCGAAGCGCGACTCGAACGCGAAGCGCGGATTCGCGGCAAAGCGGACGAACATCGATGAGAACCATTCGTCCGCCATCTTCTGCCGCTCTGCGGCCGGATGATCGGGAAAGCCGTCGCCGTTGCGGATGAGGAGCGCGCCTTCGAAGCCGCACAGGAACCAGTGCAGCTTGTTGATCGCCGGGTCGAGACCGGCGGCCTTGTAGAAGGTGGCGTCGCGTTTCTGCGCGGACTGCAATTCCTCCCACGGGCCGAAATCGTAGCCGTAGATCAGCTTCGGCAGTTTCGGGAAGCGGCCGTGGAGCAAATAGAGCAGGCAGACGATCTGGTCGTGATAGGACAGGTAGAACGGCATCGTGCGCATGAAGCGGAAGACGCGCTCGACCATGCTGCGGCGCTGCGGCGAATAGGCGAATACGTTGGCGCCGGGATAGGCGAGATAGCCGGCGACTCGCCGCGTGACGTCTTCTGAGTCGATGTCGCGATAGTCGACGAGCCCCGAGCCTTTCGACGATTCGACGACATAGGTGCCGGCGATGCCGGCGACGGCGGGATCGGTGCCGAACCGGTCGATCATCGCCGGCAGGGCGGCGACCGCGTCGTCGAAAAACAGGTCGTCGTCGGCGAGCAGGAAGACGAAATCGCCGCGTGCGGCTTCGAGCAGCGCCGAGTAGCTCTCGAGCGGCTCGCACGGGTCGACGCTGGCGATGGTGCAATGCTCTCGCTTGAAGCGCGCGAGTTGCGCGCGCTTCTCCGCATTGCCGGAATTGTCGCGGACGAGGACCTCGATCGACGGGCTTGCCCAGGAGCAGGCCTGCGCGATGAGGGACAGGGCCATCAGGTCGTGGCGGTGGGTCGGGAACAGAAGGGAGAGCTGCACTTGGCCTGCCGCGGCTGAGGGCACGATTGCTGCCCATGATCGCATGATTCGCCGCGGTGAAGCCCTCCGGCGCAGCGTGCGGCGGCGAAAGGGCTGGCAAGCGGCCGGCGTCGCGGCAAGACTGTCGTCAGCGATTCGTGCGCTGCGGGGCTGCCGATTGCCGTATCTGGCCCGACATTTCGACGCGCCGCCGGGCGCCCGGCAGGCCGAGGCGCTCCTCGCGGACCTCGTTGCGGCGCCGTGTCCGGTCGGGCCCGTGACGGCGGAGCGGCCGCTCGCGCTCTACGGCGCAGGCAATCTCGGCCGGCTCGCGCGCGATTACCTCAAAGCGGTCGGCTGCGACTTCGTCTTCGCCATCGACCGCGCCGCCGACCGGCTGCAGGGCGATCCACAGTGGGCGGGCGTGCGCCTGCTGACGCCGGAGGCGGTGCCGGACGCGGTCAGGCGCGATGTACGGCTGGCGGTCAGCGTGGTGACGTCGCCCTACGTGCCGCTGGCCGCCTCGCTTGCGGCGGACGGGTTTGAGGACGTCGTGCCGTTCTACGATGTCACCGAAAGCTTCCGCCATCTGCATCCGCTCTCGAACGGCTGGTTCGCTGCGCCGCTGACGGCCGACGACCGCGACAGCACGGTTGAGGTTCTGGCGCGCTGGGATGACGATGTGTCGCGCGCGCACCATCTGCAGTTCCTGGCCTGGCGGCGGCTGCGGCAGGAATGGAGCTTCGCCGGCGCGCCGGTCGCCAACGACAACCGCTTCTTCATCCCTCAGGTGCTGGAGGTGCTGCGCGATGACGAGGTGTTCGTCGACGGCGGCGCCCATCATGGCGAGGTGAGTGCGGCCTTCGCGAATGCGGTGGGTACGTTCCGCCAGATCGTCGCCATCGAGCCGGATCCGCAGAGCCGGGCGCAGCTCCTCGCCAATTTCCGCGCCAGGCTCGACGACGCGCAGGCGATCATTTGCGACTTTGCCTTGGCCGATGCCGAAGGCGAGGCGCCGTTTCACGACGGGCTCGACTACGCCTCGCAATTGTCGGCGACCGGGCGGATGCGGGTGATGCGCCGCCGTCTCGACACGCTCGATTTTGCGCCGACCCTGCTCAAGCTGCATCTGGAGGGCGCCGAACTGCCGGCGCTCGAGGGCGCGCGCGACACCCTGCTGACGCAGCGGCCGCTCGTCCTCGCAACCGTCTACCACAACGACGACGGCATCTGGCGCACGCCGCTGTGGCTGATGCGCACGCTGCCGGATTACCGCTTCCTGTTCCGCGCGCATTCCTGGTGCGGCACCGGAGCAGTCGTCTACGCGATCCCGCAGGAACGCGGCGCGCCATGATCCCCGATCTCGCCCGGATCGCGGAGATGGCCGCGCGCGTGCGGCACAGCGTGCCGGACCCGGTGACGCGCGGCGAGGCCGAAGCCGGGCTCTACGGCTACGGCTTCCTCGGGCGCTGGGCGCTGCCGCAACTCAAGGCGCGCGGCGTCAAGGTGACGGCCTGCTACGACGCCGGAGTCGATGCCGCGCGCACGACCGCGTGCGGCGTGCCGCTTTGTCCCGCGGCCGCGCTCGACGGCGCTCGCCCCGATTTCCTGTTCGTGACGGCGCGGCACGCGGTGCGATCGGTATCGGCGATGCTCTCCCGCCGCGGCATCGCGCATGCATCCTACGACGCCTGGCACGTCGCGCAGGATTTCGACGCATTCCGCAGCGTGCACGACCGGCTCGGCGATGCGCGCTCGCGCGAGACGTTGCGCGCGGTGCTAATGGCGATGCTCACCGGCGACACGGCCACCTGCGCCGCGGTGCGCGAGGCCGACCAGTATTTCTGCCTGCCGCCGTTCCGCGACGGCGATCGCCAGATCTATGTCGACGCCGGCGCCTATGTCGGCGACAGCGCCGAGCGCTTCATCTGGGCGCACAACGGCGTGTTCACGCAGATCCTCGCCTTCGAGCCCGGCGCGCGGCCGTTCGCGGCACTGCAGGCGCGGATCGGGCGGCTGCGCGCGGAATGGGCGCTGGCGGAGGATGCGATCGTCGCTGTCAATGCCGGGCTCGGCGAGGCGGCCGGCGTGACGCGGCAGGCGAGCGGCGGTGGGGCGATGACCAGCGCCGCGCTCGGCGGCGACGACGGCGCCGCGGTCGCGGTGACCTCGCTCGACGCCTATTTGCAGGGCGCGCCGATCACGTTCCTCAAGGCCGATGTCGAGGGCATGGAGATGGCGCTCCTGCGCGGCGCGCGCGACACCATCCTGCGCCACCGGCCGAAGCTCGCCATCTGCGTCTATCACTATCCGGCGGACATTCCGGCCGTTTGCAACTACCTTGCGACGCTCGTGCCCGACTACCGATTCGCGTTGCGGCATCATTCGCCGCGTCTCATGGAAACCGTTCTCTACGCCTGGATCGAGGAAGGTCCCTGACATGCTCGACAAACGCAATGCCGCAGACCCGGTCGAGGATTTCCGCAGCCGCGTCGCCGCCAGCATCCGCGGCATGGGGCAGGACCGCGACTTCCTGGGTCTGTCGAACATCTGGGTGCGCGAGTCGATCCGCCACAACTACGCGCAGAACTTCACCTGGCTCGGCCGGCCGATCATCCAGGTGCCGCAGGACGTCTACGCCATCCAGGAACTGATCTGGGCGTGCCGGCCGGATCTCGTCATCGAGACCGGGATCGCCCACGGCGGCTCGCTGGTGCTGAGCGCCTCGATCCTGGCGCTGCTCGATTACTGCGACGCCGTCGAAGCCGGCGTCGCGCTCGATCCCATGGCAAGCCGGCGCAAGGTCGTCGGCATCGACATCGACATCCGCCCGCACAATCGCGCCGCCATCGAGGCGCATCCCATGCGCCACAAGATCAAGACCATCCAGGGCTCGTCGATCGCGCCGGAGGTTTCCGCGCAGGTGGCCGCCGAATCGGAAGGCTACGAGCGCGTGATGGTGATGCTCGATTCCAACCACACGCACGCGCACGTGCTCGATGAGCTCGAGCTCTATGCGCCTTACGTCAGCAAGGGCTCCTACTGCATCGTGTGGGACTCCGGCGTCGAGGATTTGCCGGCGGACATGTGTGCCGACCGGCCCTGGGGCAAAGGCGACAACCCGAAGACCGCGATCTGGGAGTACATGAAGCGGCTCGACGGCGAAGGCCGCACCGCGCGCGACGGCGCCCGGCTGCGCTTTGACTACGACCGCACCATTGAGCACAAGATCATGATCACCGCCTCGCCGGACGGATTCCTCAAGCGAGTCTGACCGGACCCACGGCATGTCGCGTCGCAGACGCAGCGTTTTCGAAAGTCGAGATTTTGTCCCGTAAAGACAGTTTTTTCTACCCGTCGTCGGGCGATGAATCGTATTACGGAAAACTGGCAGAGGTGACCGAGCGGTTTCCGCACGCGCTCCGGCACTATCTCGACTTGTTCGCGGTCTATGCCAGCCGACGCGCCTTCGTGCGCCAGCTCGCGCACTACGAATTGTTCAAGAAGACGGTCGATCTGCCCGGCCATTACGCCGATTTCGGCGTATACTTCGGTAAGTCGTTCTTCAGCTGGCACAAGTTCATCGAGGTGCTGACGCCGACGGCCACGCACAAGAAGGTGATCGGCTTCGACACCTTCGCCGGCTTCCCGGCGCTCGCATCGGAAGACGGCTGCGGCGACGTGACGATCCAGAAGATGCCGGGCGGTCTCAGTGCCGCGAGCTTTCTCGAGGAGTTCTCCGAGTTGCTGGCGCTGCACAACGCGGACTCGGTGCTGCCGGCCGAGCGCGGCTGCATCGTCGTCGGCGACGTCTGCGAGACGCTGCCGCGATGGCTCGACGACAATTCAGAGGCGCGCTTCTGCCTCATCAACCTCGACGTCGACATCTACGAGCCGACGACCGTCATCCTCGACCATTGCTGGGACCGCGTCGTGCCCGGCGGCATCGTCATCCTCGACGAATACGCGACCAGCAAATGGCCGGGCGAAACCAAAGCCTGGGACGATTTCGCCGCGCGCCGCGGCCTGCGCGTCAGCCTGCAGCGGTTTCCCTGGACCAACGCGCCGGGCGCTTATCTGATCAAGGACTAAGGCGTCCGCGGCGCGGCGGCCGGACGCTCAGGCGGCGTCGGCCCTTAGCCGCGCGAGCGAGCGGTCGTTGGGGAAGACGTGCTCGAAATGCGCGATGGTGCCCTTCGAGGGCGGCGCATCCGCCTCGAAGACCGGCGCCCACGGCGCGCCGGGCAGGCGCTGCGTGGCGGCGTACCAGTCGGCCGGCCGCGTGCCGATGGCGCGCGTGAAGTCGTGCCGGCGCGGCGGCTCGGCGGCGAGCGACTGCCACAGCGCCAGAAATGCCTCGGCGCTGCGCAGCGGCGTCCGCGTCGCGGCCATCGCCGCCGCCGCGTTGCGCGACAGCCGGTCGCGCAGGCTCGCCGAGGTCAGGAGCGACTGCAGCAGCGCGACGCAGTGATCGATCGTCTCGCCGATCAGGCCGGTCTCGCCGTCCTGCACGATCGCCGCCTCGGCCGGGTTGTTGAGCACGACGGGCACGAGGCCGAGCGACATCGCCTCGACCAGCGCGTTCTCCGCGGTGCCGTAATGGTGCGGCTGCAGCGGATAGAAGAAGATCTCGGCGTCCGACAGGGCCGCCGCCGGCGTCGCGGTCTGGCCGCGGAAGCGGATGCGTTGCGGGTTGTCCATCGCCAGCGCACGCGCGACGACCGGCGTCGAACATTCGCCCCACACCGAGACGCGGGCATCCATGTCGAGCGCGTCCACGACCTCGAAGAAGCCGGGGTTCATCTTGACGAAATCGACGGTGCCCAGATAGGCGAGCTGCGGCAGCGCCTCGCTCGCGCGCTCCGGCAGCCGCGACGCAAAGCCGAACCCGCTGTCGATGACGGCGATGCGCTCTTCCGGCACGCCGTCGCGCGCCGCGATCGAGAGCGAAGCCCCGGTGGTGAACACGAAGCGGCCGGCGCCGGCGATCAGGCCGGGCGGGATCACAGGCCTGAATAGGCCGGAGATGTGCGACCAGAACACCGTGCGCATTGCCGGAAAGTCGGTGTGCGCGAGACACGCGAACAGCCGCGGATGATTCCAGAATTCGAACTGGACGATGTCGGCTTCGCTCGCCAGCCGCGCGACCTCGTCGAGGTCCTGCGCGACGCGCACCTCGGCGCCGCCGGCGACGATCAGGTCTGCGTAGCGGCGGTCGAGCGGCGGCTCGAGCAGGAGAAAAGTCTGCTCGACTTTGCCGGCAAGCGCAGTCCTCAGGGCGGCA
>Ga0180221_1002129_pt1 | contig 11907 bp, 9 predicted proteins | sample eDN5th37CKraftMG_FD_151339 | JGI IMG/M metagenome (GOLD analysis project Ga0180221, IMG submission 151339) | Enriched Miracle-Growth compost microbial communities from Emeryville, California, USA - eDNA 5th pass 37_C Kraft MG (version 2) (version 2) ...
TCTTCGAGTCTCGCACGGCTCCAACTGACAAAAAGAAGATGCGGGTTCGGGGGAATTCTTTCCCCCGATCTTGTGTCTGCCCACGATAACGGGAGCCGAAGCCCGGCTCGCCGGTTTGGTCTCCATCGCCAGCCTCTCTATGCTGCCGCCCGCACCGTCCGATGGAGACACCCCCGCCCGATGCGCTTCCTCCTGCTCGCCCTGCTCAGCCTCTGGCTGGGCCTCAGCCATGCCCAGGCCCAGGCTCCGGCGGCTCCGCCCGCCGCCACGCCGCCGCCAGAGGCCTCGCTGCAGGAGCTGGTGCGGGTCCTGGAAGATGACTCGGCGCGCGCCGCCCTGATCGCCCGGCTGCGGGCGGCCGAGGCGGCGCAGCAGGGCACGGCCGGCACCGCTCCCACCACCGCCCGTCTGCTGGCGCCGGAACCGGAACCGACTTTCGCCCGGCAACTCGCCGAGTATAGCCGCGGCGTGGCCGAGCAGGGCGCCATCATGCTGCGCCGTGTGACTGATCTGGCCGGTGGCTTCGTGCGCCTGGCCGGTGAGGCGGCGCGGGCCGACCGGGATGTGCTGTGGAGCGGTGCCTTCACCATCCTACTGCTGATCCTGGTGGTCGGCGGTAGCTTCGCCCTGCTACGGCTGCTGGCCTCGCCGCTGCTCGAGGCGCTGGGCCGCCGCGCCGCCGGCCGGAGCCGGCTCGTGCGGCTGGCCCTGCAGCCGGTCGTCCTGCTGATCGAGATGGGAACCGTGCTGCTGGCCTGGGGCGGGGGCTATCTCTTCGCCCTTAGCTATGGCGTCACGGGCGTCATCGCCGTGCACCAGACACTGCTGCTCAATGCCTTCCTGGCGGTGGAGGGCGTCAAGGCGGTGATCCGCACGGTGTTCCGCCCGCGGCTGCGGGCCCTGCGGCTGCTGCCGCTGGGCGATGCCGGGGCGCGGGCCTGGTACTTTTGGCTCAGCCGCGCCAATTCACTGATTGGCTATACCTTCATGCTGCTGGCGCCGCTGCTGAACGCCAATGCCTCCTGGGCGGCGGCGCGGTCCCTGCGCTTCCTGGTCATGCTGCTCGTCCTGGGGATGGGCATCCTGGCGCTGCTGCGGCACCGGCGGGCGGGGCGGCACTGGATCGAGGCGCAGCGCCACCGGCGCGGCATTCGTGTCCTGGGGCGGGTCTGGGTCGCCTTCGGCCATATCTGGCACCTGCTGGCCACCATCTATCTTGTGGCGCTGTTCCTGGCCTGGGTGGCCAATCCGCGCGAGGCGCTCGGCTTCATGCTGCTGGCCACGCTGGAAACGCTGGTGGTGATCGCCGTGGGGGCGCTGATCCTGCACGGGCTGCGGCACCTCGTCTCCGGCGGCATCACCCTGCCCGAGTCGGTGACCGACCGGCTGCCGCTGCTGCAACGCCGCCTCAACGCCTTGATCCCCGCCATCCTGCGCGTGGCCGCCGTGATCGTGCTGGTCCTCATCGTGCTGGCGCTGTTGCAGGTCTGGGCCTTGTTCGACCTGCTGGGCTGGCTCGCCACCGCGAATGGCCAGCGCTTCGCCGGCGCCGTGATCTCCGCCGGGCTGATCGTGCTGGCGGGGATGGCAGGCCATCTCGCGCTCTCCTCCTGGGTGGAGTACCGGCTGAACCCGAATTACGGCACGGTGCCGACCCCGCGCGAGCGCACCCTGCTGTCGCTGTTCCGCAATGCCGCCACGCTGACGCTCCTGGTGCTGGTCACGATGCTGGCGCTCAGCCAGATCGGCGTGAACATCGGCCCGTTGCTGGCTGGCGCCGGCGTGGTCGGTCTGGCCATCGGCTTCGGCGCCCAGAAGCTGGTGCAGGACATCATCACCGGCGCCTTCATCCAGATCGAGAACGCCATGAATGTGGCCGACACCGTCACCGCCGGTGGCGTCACCGGCACGGTGGAGAAGCTGACCATCCGCTCCCTCACGCTGCGGGACGGGAACGGGACGCTACATGTCATCCCCTTCTCCTCGGTCAGCACGGTGGCCAACATGTCGCGGGATTTCAGCTTCTATGCCACCGAGGTCGGGGTCGCCTACCGCGAGAGCATCCCCGAGGTGAAGGCGGCCATGCAGGACGCCTTCGAGCAGCTCCAGAAGACCGAGCACGGCCCCTTCATCATCGGCTCGCTCGACATGCAGGGCATCGTCCGCTTCGCCGATTCGGCGGTGGTGCTGGGCGCGCGCATCAAGACCGAGGCCGGCAAGCAATGGGGTGCCGGGCGCGCCTATGCCGAGATCCTCAAGGAGGTCTTCGACGCCCGCGGCATCGAGATGCCGTTCCCCCATGTCACGCTCTACATGGGCGAGGACAAGCAGGGAAAGGCGCCGCCGTTGCGCATCCTCGACGAGACGCCGCGCCCGGCGGCGGCGCAACCGTCGCCGCGGACGTTGCGTTCCCCGTCCGAAGGAAAAGTTGCGGCGGAGAATGATGCAGAAGGCATGGTGGCTGATCCGCCAGACGGTGCTCGGCTTCATCGAGGATGAGGCGCTGAGCCGCGGTGCGGCCATCGCCTTCTACACGGTCACCTCGCTGGCGCCGGTGCTGATCATCGCCGTCGCCATCGCAGGGCTGGCCTTCGGCGAGGATGCGGCGCGCGGCGCCATCGTCTCGCAGCTCGGCGGGCTGATGGGCCGCAACGGCGCGGAGCTGGTTCAAAGCATCATCATCAACGCCTCCAACCCAACCTCCGGCATGGTCGCGAGCGTCTTCGGCATCGTCACCCTGCTGATCACCGCCAGCGGCGTTTTCGGCGAGATCCAGGCCAGCCTGAACATGATCTGGCGGGCGAGGCTGGAGGGCGGCACGGTCTCCCGCCTGATCCGTGCCCGCGCGGCCAGCCTCGGCCTGGTGGCCACCCTTGGTTTCCTGCTGCTGGTGTCGCTGGTGGTCAGTGCGGCGCTGACGGCGCTCGGCAACCTGCTGCATGACCGGCTGCCCGGCATCGCCATCCTGGTGCGCCTGGCCAATATGGTGATCTCCTTCGTCCTGATCGCCGTGCTCTTCGCCGCCATCTACAAGTTCCTGCCGGACCGGGAGCTGGAATGGCGGGATGTGCTGGTGGGCGCCGTGGTCACCACCCTGCTGTTCAACCTCGGCAAGACGCTGATCGGCCTCTATCTCGGCAGCACCGCCATCGGCTCCACCTATGGCGCAGCCGGCTCGGCGGTGATCGTGCTGCTCTGGATCTACTACTCCGCGCAGATCTTCCTGCTCGGCGCCGAGTTCACCAAAGCCTATGCCATGCGCCGTGACGCCGAGAGCTGGGCGGCGCGCTCCGCGGGCGGCGCTCCCGTCGAGGATTCGCCCGAGCGGCCGCCGATCGGCCTGCCGCCCGCCGGCTGAACCCTTCTCTTGGCGGCGCGGGGACGGTAGGTCATGCCTCCATGAGCATGCCCATCCCGCTGCCCCTCCGATGAAGCGAAGCCGCCAGCGCACCGCGCCCTGGCTGGCGCTGATTGCCGCCGTGATCGGCCTGCTCGGTGCCTCCCAGCTCACCGAGGGCGACCTGCTGCGCGTCGTCCGTGCCGCCTGGCGGGCCGTCGAAAGCCTGCAGGAGCCGCCACAGCGCGGCGGCCGCTCCACGCCGCAGGACCACCCGGCAGGCCAGCCCTTCTCCGGCCATCCGCGCGTCATCGACGGCGACACCTTCGACCTGGACGGCACCCGCGTCCGCATGCAGGGCATCGACGCGCTGGAGCACGATCAGCAATGCAACCGCCGCGGCGGCGGGCGCTTTGCCTGCGGCGCCGCCGCGCGCGACGCGCTGAGCGAACTGATCGACGGGCAGGAGGTGACCTGCACGCCCGATGGCAGCCTGACGCATGACCGCACCGTCGCGGCCTGCACGGTGCGGCGGGCGGATGGCACGGTGCTGGACCTGAACGAGGCCATGGTGCGCTCCGGCCTCGCCTTCGACTGCCCGCGCTTCTCCAAGGGGCGTTATGCCGGGGCCGAGGCGGCGGCGCGCGCCGAGGGCGCGGGAGCCTGGGCGGGGCGTTTCGCCTATCCCTGGTCGCATCGCGACCGCGCCGGCGCCTGCGGGCGGTGATGCGGCCGCGCTGGCGAGGCTGGCTGCGGCGCGCCGTCGCGCTGCTCCTGCTGGGGCCGCCGCTGCTGATCCTGCTGTTCCGCTTCGTGCCGCCGCCGGTCACGCCGCTGATGCTGCTGCGCGCCGTCCAGGGCTACGGCCTCTCGAAGGACTGGGTGGCCTATGACCGCATCGCGCCGGCCCTGCCGCATGCCGTCATCGCCTCGGAGGACAATACCTTCTGCCGCCAGATGCTGGGCTTCGACTTTCCGGAGCTGCGCGGCCAGGTGGCGGCGCTCCTGGCCGGCGAGCGGCCGCGCGGCGCCAGCACCCTGACGATGCAGGTGGCGAAAAACCTGTTCCTCTGGCCGGGGCGGGACCCGCTGCGCAAGCTGCTCGAGGCCTGGCTGACACCGCAGATCGCCCTGCTCTGGCCGAAGCAGCGCGTGCTGGAGGTCTATCTCAACATCGTCGAGTTCGGCCCCGGCCTCTATGGCGCCGAGGCGGCCGCCGAGGCCTTCTTCCACCGCCCGGCGGCACGCCTGACCGAGGCCCAGGCGGCGCGGCTGGCGGTGGTGCTGCCCAACCCGCTGGAATGGTCGGCCAGCGATCCGGGCCCCTATGTGCGGGAACGGGCCGCGCTGATCCGGCGGCGCGTTGATCAGCTCGGGCCACTGCTGGATTGCGCGGGGTAAAAAAGCCTGGGGGATGAATTCCCCCAGACCCCCTTCTTTTTTCTTCGAGTTTCTCGCGCGGGCGGCCAGCGCAGCCCCGAACCGACAAAAGGAAGATGGGGGTTCGGGGGAATTCCTTCCCCCGACTTTCTTACGGGCTCAGCCCGCGCAGCAGCAGGTCGAGATGCGCATCCCGCAGCCCCTCGGGAGCGGGCGCATCCGTCTCGCCCAGGATCATCCGCCAGACCGAGGCCATCAGCACCGGCGCCAGCACCACCTCCGCGAGTCCGGGCATCTCCGCCACCTCCGGGCGGAACTCCCCCGAGGCGGCGCCGGCCCGCAGCACGGCGCGCGCGATGCCGGTGGCGCGCGCCAGCATCTCCTCGCGGTAGAAGCGGGCCAGGTCGGGGAAGCGCTCGGCCTCGGTGATGATCAGGCGGAACAGGGTCCGCTCCTGCCGGTCGGCGCTGATGCGGGCATAGCCCATGCGCACCAGGGCGCCGAGGAGCTCCCGCGCCGATCCCGCATGGCCGGCGAGCTGGCGTTCCGCCTCCTCGAAGAGGGGCTGCGTACAGGCGTGAACGGTGGCCTGGAACAGCGCGTCCTTGGAGGGAAAGTAGTGGTAGATCAGCCCCTTGGCGATGCCGGCGCGGCTCGCCACCGCCGCCATCCGGGCGCCGGCATAGCCGCGCTCGGCGAACTCATCGAGTGCGGCGCGCAGGATCTGCGGCGTGCGGGCCTCGGGTGGCAGCCGGCGGCGACCCGGGGAAGGGGCGGTGGGGTCCAGGCTCGCGTCAGGGGTAGCTCTCATTCCCGTTCCACATCGGGTTCTTGATCTCGATCCCGGTTTTGCCAGATAACAACCAGCTACTGACCATATGGTCAATAAGACAGCGCGGCGCACAGGAATCGGTATGCCCGACCACAACTCTCCCGCCCAGGCCGCCCTGCCGCCGCCGCGGTTGCGCCGCACCCCATGGGGGCGCTGGCTGCTGGGGCTTGGCCTGTTGCTGGCTGCGGGCCTGGGTGCATTGGCCGTGCCGCGCCTGATGATGGAGCACGACGCGCCTCCGGCCGCCACCGCGCCGCAGGAGCCGCCACCGGCGCTCACCGTGGCACTGGCCGTGGCGCAGCGGCGGGACCTCGTGCGGCCGATCATCGGCGATGGGTCGGTGGTGGCGTGGCAGGAGCTGGTGATCGGCAACGAGGCCGGCGGGCTGCGCGTGCGCGCCGTGCCGGTGGAGGAGGGCGACCGGGTCGCCCAGGGCCAGCTTCTCGTTCAACTGGACGACGCCGTGCCGGCGGCCCAGCTGGCGCAGGCGGAGGCCGCGCAGGCCGAGGCGGAGGCGGCCCTGGCGATCGCCCAGGCCGACCTGCGCCGCGCCGCGCAGCTTTCGCGCAGCGACAATGTCGCGCGGCAGGTGCTGGAGCAGCGCGAGGCCGCCGCCCGGCAGGCCGAGGCCCGGCTCCGCGCCACCCGCGCCCAACTGCAGGAAGCCCAGGCGCGCCTGGCGCAGACCCGTATCCTGGCCCCCGCGGCCGGCATTGTCTCGCGCCGCAGCGTGCTGCCGGGCGCGGTGGTGCAGCCGGGGCAGGAGATGCTGCGGCTGATCCGCGGCGGACGCCTGGAACTGGACGCCCGCGTGCCGGAGCTGGACCTGGCCGGGGTCGGGCCCGGCCAGGCGGTGCGCGTCCAGCATGGCGAGCGCGAGATCATGGGCACGGTGCGCGCCCTGGCGCCGGTGGTGGCGGGCGAGACGCGACTCGGAGTGGTACATGTGGCGCTGCCGCCCGAGTCCGGGCTGCGGCCCGGCATGTTCGCTCGCGCCGAGATCCTGCCCGCGCCCGCGCCCGCGCTGACGGTGCCGCAGGAGGCGGTGGTGTTCCGCGACGGCAGACCGGTGGTCTTCGTGTTGCCCGAGGGTGCCGAGCGGGTGGCGTTGCGCCCCATCGCCACCGGCCTCCGGCGCGAGGGCGTGGTGGAAGTGGCCGAGGGCCTCGCGCCGGGCGAGCGGGTGGTGGCCACCGGCGCTGGCTTCCTCTCCGAGGGCGACCGCGTGCGCGTCGCCGCGCCGCGCTGAGGAGAGGCCGCCATGCCCGACCTTCAGCGGACGCCCGAGGGCCGTGACCTCTCCGGCTGGAACATCTCCAGCTGGGCGATTCGCAACCCGATCCCCACGGTCGTGCTGTTCCTGTTGCTGACGCTAGGCGGGCTGGCGGCCTTCCCGACGCTGCGCGTCAACAACACGCCGGATATCGACCTGCCGGCGGTGGTGGTGACGGTGATGCAGCCCGGCGCCGCCCCCTCCGAGCTGGAGACCCAGGTGACCCGCCGCGTGGAGGACGCGGTGGCGGGGCTGGGGGACGTCAAGCACATCACCTCCATCGTGCAGGACGGCACCTCGACCACCATCATCGAGTTCAACCTCGGCAAGGACCCGGACCGCGCCACCAACGACGTGCGCGACAAGGTCTCGCAGATCCGCGCCGACCTGCCGGCCTCGATTCGCGACCCCGTCATCAGCCGGGTCGAGATCACCGGCGGCGCCATCCTCACCTATACGGTGGCGGCCTCGGGGCTGAGCACGGAACAGCTCTCCTGGTTCGTCACCGACACGGTGGCCAAGTCGCTGCTCTCCGTCCCCGGCGTGGCGCAGGTCAACCGCGTCGGCGGGGTGGAGCGGGAGATCCGCGTGGCGCTGCGCCCGGAGCGGCTGCGGGCGCTCGGCATCACCGCCCTGCAGGTGAACGAGCAACTCCGCGCCGCCAACCTGAACCTGCCTGGCGGCCGCGGCACGCTGGGCGAGAGCGAGCAGAGCATCCGCGCCCTTGGCTCCGCCCCCACGGTCGATGCCCTGCGCGCACGGCCGATCATCCTGCCCGGCGGCCGCACCGCGCGGCTGGAGGAGATCGCCGAGGTCACCGACTCCACCGCCGAGATCCGCACCGCCGCGCGGCTGGACGGCGAGCCGGTGGTGGCCTTCGAGGTGATGCGCACCCGCGGCTCCTCGGAGGTGAAGGTGGCCGAGCAGGTGGCCGAGCGTGTCGCGGCGCTGGAGGCGGCGCATCCGGGCGTCACGATCCGGCGCGTCACCTCCACCGTCGCCTTTGTGGAAGCCGGCTACCATGCGGCGCTTGATGCGCTGCTGGTCGGCTCCGCCCTGGCGGTGCTGGTGGTCTGGATCTTCCTGCGCGACTGGCGGGCGACGCTGGTGGCCTGCGTCGCCATGCCCCTCTCGCTGATCCCCACCTTCCTCGTGCTGCAATGGCTGGGCTATGCGCTCAGCAACATCACCCTGCTCGGGCTGACGCTGGTGGTCGGCGTGCTGGTGGATGACGCCATCGTCGAGATCGAGAACATCGTCCGCCACCTGCGCTCCCGTCCGCAGCAGGGCGCCTACCGCGCCGCGCTGGAGGCCTCGGCCGAGATCGGCCTGGCGGTGATGGCGACGACCGGCGCTATCCTCGCCGTCTTCGTGCCGGTGACCTTCATGCCCGGCATCCCCGGCCAGTTCTTCCGCCAGTTCGGGCTGACCGTCGCCGCCGCCGTCACCTTCTCGCTGCTGGTGGCACGGCTGCTGACACCGCTGATGGGCGCCTATCTGCTGAAGCCGCATCGCCAGGCCCGCTCCGAGGAAGTGGGGGATGGCGCGGTGGGGCGGCGCTATCTGGCGTTGCTGGACTGGTGCCTGCGACATCGCTGGACGACGCTCGCCGGCGCGACCGGCTTCTTCGCGCTCTCGCTCGCCCTGGTCCCGCTGATCCCCTCCGACTTCATCCCGGCCGCCGACCGCGGCCGCTCCGCCCTGGCCATGGAGCTGGCCCCCGGCTCGACCCTGGCGGAGACGGATGCGGCGGTGCGGCGCGCCACCGCCATCCTGAAGGCGCGGCCGGAGGTGGAATCGGTCTTCGCCTCGCTTGGGACGTCGAGCATCGTCGGCGGCCCCGGCATGGGCAGCGCCACGGCACAGGGCGACCCGCGCAACGCCAACCTGATCATCACCCTGAAGCCGCGCGCCGAGCGGACGCTGACCCAGCAGCAGTTCGAGGCCGCCGTGCGACCGGCGCTGGAGGCCATCCCGGGCCTGCGGGTCCGCTTCGGCGCCGACGGCATGAGCGGTTCCAAGGCCAGTGTGACGCTGGTGGGGGACGACGCCGCGCAACTCGCCACCGCCGCCCGCGCGCTGGAGCAGCAGATGCGCGGCATCCCGGCGCTCTCCGGGGCACGCTCCACCGCCAGCCTGGAGCGGCCGGAGCTGCAGATTGTCCCACTCGAGGCGCGCGCTGCCGAGCTGGGCGTCTCGGTTGCCGCCATCGGCGAGACGGCGCGCATCGCCACCATGGGCGACATCGACCAGAACCTGGCGCGCTTCAACCTGCCAGACCGGCAGATCCCGATCCGCGTCATGCTGGAGGAGGAGGCCCGCAACGACATCGAGACACTGCGGGCGCTGCGCCTGGCCGGGCGCGCCGACCTCGCCGTCCCCCTCGGCGCGGTGGCGGAGATCCGCCATGGCGCCGGCCCGGCGCAGATCGACCGGCTGGACCGCGTGCGCAAGGCAACGGTGGAGGCGGAGCTGAACGGCCTGCCGTTGGGCGAGGCGACCCGGATGATCCGGGCGCTGCCGATCATGCAGAACCTGCCCCCGGGCGTGCATGAGCGCGAGACCGGCGACACCGAGGTGATGCGCGAGCTGTTCGGCGGCTTCGTCATGGCGCTCGCCGCGGGCGTGCTGCTGATCTACCTCGTGCTGGTGCTGCTCTTCGGCGGCTTCCTGCAGCCGCTGACCATCATGTCCGCCCTGCCGCTCTCGCTGGGCGGCGCGCTGATGGCGCTGCTGCTGGCGCAGAAGGCGCTCGGCGTCTCGGCGGTGATCGGTGTGCTGATGCTGATGGGCATCGTCGCCAAGAACTCGATCCTGCTGGTGGAATACGCCATCGAGGCGCGGCGGGCCGGCCTCGCGCGCGGCGCGGCGCTGGTCGAGGCGGCGCGCAAGCGGGCGCGGCCCATTGTTATGACCACGGTGGCGATGACGGCGGGCATGGTGCACATCGCCGCCGGCGTCGGCGCGGATGCCGAGTTCCGCGCGCCGATGGCGCTGGTGGTGATCGGCGGGCTGATCACCTCCACCCTGCTCAGCCTGGTGGTGGTGCCGGTGGTCTATACCGTGGTGGATGATGTGGGACGGCTCTTCGTCCGCCTTCTGCGGCGCGGGACCGGGCTGCGGCCCCGGCCGGCGCTCGACCACTGACGCCGGCCGCCTCGAGGGTGGGCCGGCCCGCGCGCCGGCTATTCGGAACGCTGCGGGACGCCCTGCCAGAGCCAGTTGGCCAGGTTGAAGACCACCCCGCAGGCGGCGATGCGAACCAGCATATCGGCCGAGAAGCCGAAGACGCCGGCTACGAGGAGGGGCATCAGCCAGACGGCACCGGCCTCGGCCAGGGTGGAGCCGCTGATTCCGCGGCGGGCGATGAGTGCCCAGGCCAGCAAGGCACCGAGACACTGAAGAAGAATGAAGGGTGCGACGTACAACACCCCTCCTTTACGCCACGATCCCCCGGCGGTTGCAACAGCGGCGGATTGTTACACACGGCGCCCCTCGCCGGCACCGGGGAACCCGGGGCCGGGAAGGGACGGCGCGCCTTCAGCGTGGCGGGCGGGCCGTTGCGGGCGCCAGTGGCTCGCCCGGCTCGGCGGCGGCGGCACGCTCGGCTTCCTTGCGCTCGGCCACCTCGTCCACGGCACCGAGCCAGGAGTGCAGCAGCCCGGCACAAACCGCTCCGGCGATCGGTGCGATCCAGAACAGCCAGAGCTGGGCCAGCGCCCAGCCGCCGACGAACAACGCCGGGCCGGTGCTGCGCGCCGGGTTCACGCTGGTGTTGGTGATGGGGATGCTGATCAGGTGGATCAGCGTCAGGCACAGGCCGATGGCGAGCGGCGCGAAGCCAGCCGGCGCCCGCTTGGTGGTGGCGCCGAGGATGACCAGCAGGAAGAAGAAGGTCATCACGAACTCGGTCAGGAAGCTGGCGGCCAGGGAATAGCCGCCGGGGGAATGCTCGCCGAAGCCATTGGCGGCGAAGCCCGCGGCGGTCGAGAAATCGCCCCGGCCGGAGGCGATGAGATAGAGCAAACCCGCGCCGACGGCGCCGCCCACCACCTGGGCGACGATGTAGCCAACCGCCTCCGACCGGCCCAGCCGCCCGGCGGCGACGATGCCTAGCGTGACTGCCGGGTTGAAGTGGGCGCCCGAGATGTGACCGACCGCATAGGCCATGCTCAGCACCGTCAGACCGAAGGCCAGGGCGACGCCGACGAAGCCGATGCCGACCTCCGGGAACTTGGCGGCGAGCACGGCCGAGCCACAGCCGCCCAGGACCAACCATAAGGTGCCGAGGAATTCGGCCATGAGTTTGCGGGACATGGCAAACACCTTCTGCCGGAATGTTGTCCGCGCAATATGAACCGAAGTCGAAACTAATTGGCTGGGGAGAATTCCAACGCTCGCGCTCATGTGTGTGCACAACCTGAAGCGGCAGCGCGGGATGGTGCCGGTCCGTGCCGGCCTTCCTTCCCTCGAAGGCGTCCATCCCTGGATGTGGGGGTCTGGGGGAATTCAATTCCCCCAGCGGGGAGCTCCGGGAGGGGTGGAACCCCTCCCGGCCCCGGCCGGGCCGCTTCAGGCGACCCTGTCGTCCAGTTCCCGCAGGAAGTCGGCCAAGGCGGCATTGAACGACTCGGGCCGCTCGAAATAGGTGGAATGGCCCGCTTCGGCGATTTCCACATGCCGCGCCCGCGGCATCTGGGCCATCAGGTGTGGCACCGTGGGGGAGGGGAAGACCACATCCTCCGCCCCGGTGATCCAGAGGGTGGGGGTGGCGATGGTCGCGAGGTCGCTGGCCGGGCGGGTGCGGGCCTCGTAGAGGCGGCGGCGTAGGGCTTCCTTGTCGAGCGTGACGCTCATCTCGTCGATGGCGCGGTAAAGGAAGTGCAGCGCCGGCTGTTCCACCGCGCCGCGCGCGCCCATGGCGGGATGAACACCGCGCGCCGCGTTCTCCTTCTGCTGCGGCGCCACCCCCTCCGACCAGCGCACGAAGGCCGCGGCGGCGGCCTCGCCGGAGCGGCGCGGGTCGATCGGGCCGGAGGTCGCCGAGAGCACCAGCCCCCGGAGCTGGCCGGGATGGGCGAGGGC
>Ga0180221_1002130_pt1 | contig 11903 bp, 9 predicted proteins | sample eDN5th37CKraftMG_FD_151339 | JGI IMG/M metagenome (GOLD analysis project Ga0180221, IMG submission 151339) | Enriched Miracle-Growth compost microbial communities from Emeryville, California, USA - eDNA 5th pass 37_C Kraft MG (version 2) (version 2) ...
ACGCGGCCCTCGCGGGCGAGGCCGTCGGCGAGGCTCCCGGCCAGCGAGCCGACGCCGGCGATGGCGGTGACGCCGAGCGCGATGCAGGCGATGAAGACGTAGAAGCCGCGCAAGCCCCCGCGCAGCTCGCGCAAGGCGAAGCGCAACGCGAGCCATCTGCTCGTCCGTCCTTTTCCCTCCCTGTGAGGAAGAGCGTTCGCCGGCCTGCTCACGCGGGTTGTCCGTCGATGCGGCCGGAGCGCAGCCGCACGGTGCGGCCGCAGCGCGCGGCGAGCGCGTTGTCGTGCGTCACCAGCACCAGCGTCGCGCCGCGCCGTTCGTGGCTGGCGAACAGCAGGTCGATGATCTGCCGGCCGGTCGTCTCGTCGAGATTGCCGGTCGGCTCATCGGCGACCAGGATCGCCGGGTTCGGCGCCAGCGCGCGGGCGATCGCGACGCGCTGCTGCTCGCCGCCGGACAATTCGGCGGGGTAATGATGCAGCCGCTCGCCGAGGCCGACCGCCGCGAGTTCGTCTCTGGCGCGCGCCTCGGCGTCCTCGGCGCCGGCGAGTTCGAGCGGCACCGCGACGTTCTCCAGCGCGGTCATGGTCGGGATCAGGTGGAACGACTGGAACACGATGCCGACATGGCGGCCGCGGAAGCGCGCCAGCGCATCCTCGTCGAGCCGGCCGAGATCCTCGCCGGCGACCGCGATGCTGCCGCTGTCGGCGCGTTCGAGCCCGGCCATCACCATCAGCAGCGTCGACTTGCCGGAGCCGGACGGGCCAACCAGGCCGATGGTCTCGCCACGGCCAATATTCAGGCTTATGTCTTTGAGGATGTGGACGCGGGCCGCGCCGTGGCCGAGCGAAAGATTGACCCCGGCCAGCGCGATGGCCGGCCCGGCCTGGGAGACGTCGTTCATGCGGGCTTTCCGTTCACCACCTCGCTCATATGGGACAAACGTGGCCAAGGTCCAGCGCCCGCGCCTCACATTTGCTTGGGCGACCGTTTGGGTGACGATTTTCGCGGCACTGGCCGGCGGACCGGCGGCTCCGGCGGCGGCCGACACGCCGGTCAGGATCGTCGCGCTCGGGGATTCGCTGACCGCCGGCTTCGGCCTGCCCGGCAGCGACGTCTTCCCGGTGAAGCTCGAAAAGGCGTTGCAGGCGAAGGGGATCGCGGCGACGGTCGCCAATGCCGGAGTATCGGGCGATACCGCCTCGGGCGGGCTCGCCCGCCTCGACTGGTCGATCCCCGAGGGCACCGAGGCGGTGATCCTCGAGCTCGGCGCCAATGACGCGCTGCGCGGCATCGATCCGGCGGTGACGCGCAAGGCGCTCGATGCCATCCTGACCCGCCTGGCCGAGCGCAAGATCCCGGTGCTGCTGTGCGGCATGCGGGCGCCGCCGAACATGGGCGCCGACTATGCCAGGGCGTTCGACGCCATCTTCCCCGCGCTCGCGGAAAAGCACGGCGCGCTGCTCTATCCGTTCTTTCTCGACGGCGTCGCCGCTGATGCAAAATTGAATCAGGGCGATGGAATCCATCCGACGTCGGGCGGCGTTGATGTCATTGTCACGCGAATCATGCCAGACATCGAGCAGTTGATCGCTCGCGCGCGGGCGGCGCGCGGGTCATAGAGCGTTTTCGAGCGAAGTAGGTACCGGTTCGCGTGAAGAAAACGCGACCAAGCAAAAAGCCAGAGCCCCGGCCTTGATTCCGTCAAAGCCGGAAGGAATCCGGGAGGCCGTCATGCCGCGTCTGTTCACCGGATTGGAAATTCCACAGGACGTCGCTGAGGCGCTGGCCATGCTGCGCGGCGGCTTGCCGGGCGCGCGCTGGATCGACCCGGAAAACTATCACCTGACGCTGCGCTTCATCGGCGACGTCGACGACGTGACCGCCCACGAGATCAATTCGATGCTGGAGCGGGTACGCCGCCGCTCGTTCGAACTGCGGCTCGACGGCCTGTCCTCGTTCGGCGGCCGCAAGCCGCGCGCCATCGTCGCCACCGCGGCGCCGACCGCGACGCTCATGGAAATCCAGGCCGAGCAGGAGCGCATGATGCAGCGCATCGGGCTCGAACCCGAAGGCCGCAAGTTCACGCCGCATGTGACGCTGGCGCGGCTGCGCGATGCGTCGAGCCATCAGGTCGCGGATTACCTGTCGGCGCGCGGGCTGTTCCGCACCCCGCCGTTCCAGGTGTCGCGCTTCGTGCTGTTCTCCTCGCGCGCCTCGGTCGGCGGCGGGCCCTATGTGGTGGAAGCGGGCTATCCGCTCGCCGCGAGCTTCACGCCGGCTTGAGCAGCCGCGCCTGGGCGTCGAAGATCGCCGACGTCACCGCATGGCCGTCGGCCATGATCTCGCGGGTCAGCGACATGAGCGTCGAGCGCGGCGGATCGACCTCGCCGGTGACGCTGCCGAAATCGAAATGCAGATCGGCGTCGAACTTGCGGGCGAGCTGCTGCATGCGCTGGTTGTCGGCAAGGCAGTGCATGCACAGCGACTTGACGCCGCGGTTGCGCGCCGCGAGCAGCGTGCGTTCGAGCAGCACCGAGCCGACGCCGTGGCTCTGCCACGGCTTCTCGATGCTGAAGGCCGCTTCCGCCTCGCGGGTGAAGGGCGAGGACGACAGTCGCAATTCGCCGCAGCCGCGCAGCGTGCCGTCGATGAAGAAGCCGTGGATCACGGCGCCGAAGCCGCGTCCGCTGTCGGCGTAACCGCGGATGAAATCGTCGGACACGCCGCCGCCGAAGCGGCGCTGCCGGCTCTCGGCATCGAGCCGCAGCAGGTGGTCGCGATAGGCGTCGGTCTCGCCGACCCAGAGTTTGCGCACGACGCCGTCGTCGGGCAGGGCTTCGATCATAATGGCCTCGTTCTTGGATCCTGGGCGCGGCCGGGTCATCGCCGCGAATCGCCGGCCGGCGGCGCGAATGTAGTTGTTGCATTGCAGCAAAAAAGCGACACGCCGCATGCTGCAGGCCTTGTGCGCAAAAACCGCATGGCTACCAGAGGGTTAAACAGGCAAACTGGCTGAATGATCGGCACCCTGCAGCTTTTTGCGGCGCGGTTGACCGGGCTGGTCTCAGCGCCCGGAGCGTTTTCAGCCGGAGGGGATACCGGTTCGCGTGAAGAAAACGCGACAAAACAAAAAATGAGAGCCCCGGCTTTGATTCCATCAAAGCCGGAAAGGCTCTAGGTGTGAACCGCCTGCATCCGTTCCCCTCTCCGACCGTCCTCCGTCATGCCCGGCTCGATCCGCATCCGCTATCAGGCGCTCGCCGCGACCGGCGAGATCGAGGCCGACCCGGCGCAGGAGGCGCTGGTCGACCGCTTCGTCGCGCTGGAGGAGCGGCTCGCGCAGAAGCGCCTGGCGCGCAAGTCGTCGTCGCTCGGCTGGCTGTTCGGCGGCCGCAAGCAGACCGCCGCGCCGCTGCGCGGGCTCTACGTCTATGGCGAGGTCGGCCGCGGCAAGACCATGCTGATGGATCTGTTCTTCGAGACGACGGCGGTTCAGCGCAAGCGCCGCGCGCATTTCCACGAGTTCATGGCCGACGTCCACGAGCGCATCCACGCGTTCCGGCAGGAGCCGGCGCAGAACGGCGGCAACGATCCGATCCTGCGCGCCGCGGCGGCGCTCGCGGACGAGGCCTGGCTCTTGTGCTTCGACGAGTTCCACGTCACCGACATCGCCGACGCGATGATCCTCGGCCGGCTGTTCACCCGGCTGTTCGAGCTCGGCGTCGTGGTGGTGGCGACCTCGAACATCGCGCCGTCCGGCCTCTACAAGGACGGGCTCAACCGCGCGCTGTTCCTGCCGTTCATCGCGCTGCTTGAAAAGCATGTCGAGGTGGTGCGGCTCGAGGCGCGGGCGGACTTCCGTCTCGAGAAGCTGACCGGCGTGCCGACCTGGCATGTGCCGAACGACGCGAAGGCCAAGGCCGCGCTCGACGACGCCTGGCGCAAGCTCACCGGCTCCGATCGCGGCGCGCCGCAGGAACTGATGGTCAAGGGCCATGCCGTGCATGTGCCGCAGGCGGCGATGGGCGTCGCGCGGTTCTCCTTCGCGGACCTGTGCAGTGAGGCGCTGGCGGCGAGCGACTATCTGCGCATCGCGCACGACTTCCATATGCTGATCGTCGACGACATCCCGGTGATGGATTACGACCGCCGCAACGAGGCGAAACGCTTCATCATCCTGATCGACACGCTCTACGACCACGCGGTGAAATTCATCGCCTCGGCGGAGGCCGAGCCGGACGCGCTCTACCGCGCCACCGAAGGTTACGAGGCGCTGGAGTTCAATCGCACCGCGTCGCGGCTGATCGAGATGCGCTCGCAGGATTATCTCGGCCTGCCGCACGGTCCGCGCCACGGCAAGCGCTCGCCGATCGAGCACATCGTCGAGACCTGAAGGCGGCCTCATGGTGGAGCCCGCCGGAGCCCGAAGGGCGGCGACGCGGCGTCTCGAACCACAGCGCTCCGCAGCAGCGCGTTCAGAACACCACAGCGCTCCGCAGCAGCGCGTTCAGAACACCATAGCGCTCCGCAGGAGCGCGTTCAGAACCATGATGCGCCCGTACTCCATGCCGTCATTCCGGGGCGCGAGCCATAAGCGAGCGAACCCGGAATCCAGAAGCAAGCGCCGGCATGCGGAACTGGATTCCGGGTCCGGTCTTTCAGACCGTCCCGGAATGACCGCAAGAAACTTGACACACTCTCAGCAATAGGAATATAGTCCATAGGCTCGATTCAACGAAGGGCGCTTCATGAGGCGTTCATGCAAGTGGAATCGGGTGCGGTGCCCGCGCGGGAACGTTCGCAGCGTTCCGCCCGGGCGGCCCGGAATCCCGCCCCTCCGGCACTACGACCGGGGTGCGAGGAGCTCGCTGACGGACGACCCGGACATCATGCCGGGCGGCGAAAAGCGCGGTCCGGAGCTGAAAAGTCGCCGCAAATAATCCGCCGAGGTTCATGCCGTCAGGCCTGAGCGCAGGCGGATGGAGCGCCGAGAGGCGCCGCGTTCTCGAAAGGGAACGCGCACGACACCAACGGCTGCGCCTGTCGGCGCTCCGCTCCCTTCGCTTTCAACGAAGCGAGGGGGAAAGAGGATCGGGAAGTCCGGCGTGCCCCGCGCCGACAAACAACAGGGGCGATTTCGTGCGTCCCATGCTTGTCATCACCGGGCTTGTCCCGGTGATCCACGTCTTTCTTCCGGTCAAAGACGTGGATGCCCGGCACAAGGCTTGTGCTCGGGCCGGCCATAAGCGCGTTCACGCGCGTCTTCGACGCGCTATGGCCGGACCCGAGTGCCGGGCATGACGGGAGAAATGAATTGGCCCGCACCCGCATCCGCTTCGCTCCATGCAGGCTACGCACCCATAAACATAAAGGAGACAAACCTGCCGCGCGTTTTTTCGTTGCCAATCGCGATGGCGCAAGCGACATCTGCGCGCGGGCGACGACACGACAGGAGCCGCGCATGGCCGACCAACCGTTTCCGCCAGACAACCCGGGCCATCCGCCGCCGGAGGGGGCAGCGAGCCACTCGGCGACCGACAACGGCGCGCTGGCGGTGCGCGCGCGGCGGCCGCGGCCGACCCGCTTTCGCTGCATCATCTGCGGCAAGGAAAAGCCGGCGCGCGACATCGTCCGGCTCGACGTCGTGCGCCCGATCCTGCTCGACCGCATCAGGACGGTGTATCCCGACCTGCCGGCGGAAGGCTTCATCTGCATCGACGACCTCGACGAGTTCCGCGGCCGCTACGTCACCGAGCTGCTGCGCAGCGAGCGCGGCGAGCTGACCCGGCTCGAGCAGGAGGTGGTGCAGAGCCTCGCCGACCACGAGACGCTCGCGGAAAACATCCAGGCCGAGTTCGAGGGCCACCGCACCTTCGGCGAGAAGCTGTCCGACCACCTCGCCAATTTCGGCGGCAGCTGGTCGTTCATCCTGATCTTCCTCGGCATCCTGCTGCTCTGGATGGCCTTCAACGTGATCGTGATCCGCGAGCAGTTCGACCCCTATCCCTTCATCCTGCTCAACCTGGTGCTGTCCTGCCTCGCGGCGCTGCAGGCGCCGATCATCATGATGAGCCAGAAGCGGCAGGAGGCGAAGGACCGGCTGCGGTCCGAGAACGACTACCGCGTCAACCTGAAGGCGGAGTTGGAAATCCGCCACCTCCACGAAAAGATCGACCACATCCTGACCCGGCAGTGGGAGCGGCTGGCGGAAATTCAGCAAATCCAGCTTGAAATGATGACGGACGCCACGCTGCGAAAACGTTGAGTCCGCCGCGCGAAAGGGCTGGACTCTCGCCGCGGCTTACGCTGGTATAATGTATACACGGTCGGCGCGGCGAGGTTTGGAGCCGTCCGGTTTTGTCTCTGGAGCGCTCCTGATGGCCGCCTTGTGGTGCAGTGCAAGAGGGGGTACGACCGCGCTGCCGCGTCCGGCGGCGTCCACACCAGTCGAGAGACATTTCCATCATGGCGCGTAACAAAATTGCATTGATCGGCGCTGGCCAGATCGGCGGCACGCTCGCTCACCTCATCGGCCTCAAGCAGCTCGGCGACATCGTCATGTTCGACGTCGCGGAGGGCATCCCGCAGGGCAAGTCGCTGGACATCGCGCAGTCCTCGCCGGTCAACAAGTTCGACGCGAAATTCCTCGGCACCAACAGCTACGAGGCGATCGAGGGCGCCGACGTCTGCATCGTCACCGCCGGCGTGCCGCGCAAGCCGGGCATGAGCCGCGACGATCTGCTCGGCATCAATCTGAAGGTCATGGAGCAGGTCGGCGCGGGCATCAAGAAATACGCGCCCAATGCGTTTGTGATCTGCATCACCAACCCGCTCGACGCGATGGTCTGGGCGCTGCAGCAGTATTGCGGCCTGCCGAAGGAGAAAGTGATCGGCATGGCCGGCGTGCTCGACTCGGCGCGCTTCCGCTATTTCCTCGCCGACGAGTTCAACGTCTCGGTCGAGGACGTCACCGCCTTCGTGCTGGGCGGCCACGGCGACACCATGGTGCCGCTGCCGCGCTACTCGACGGTCGCCGGCATTCCGCTGCCGGACCTCGTCAAGATGGGCTGGACCACGCAAGGCCGCATCGACGAGATCGTCAAGCGCACCGCCAACGGCGGCGGCGAGATCGTCTCGCTGCTCAAGACCGGCTCGGCCTTCTATGCGCCGGCGGCCTCCGGCATCGCGATGGCGGAAAGCTATCTGCTCGACAAGAAGCGCGTGCTGCCCTGCGCGGCGCATCTGAGCGGCCAGTACGGCATCAAGGACCTTTACGTCGGCGTGCCGGTGGTGATCGGCGCCAAGGGCGTCGAGCGCGTCGTCGAGATCGAGCTCAACGGCGGCGAGCGCGATGCGTTCGAGAAGTCGGCGCAGTCGGTGCAGACGCTGGTCGAAGCCTGCCGGAAGATCGCGCCGAATCTCGGCTGATGCCGACGGCAAAGAAGGCCGCGGCGGCGAACGCCGCGGATTGGGGGAAACGATGAACGTCCACGAATATCAGGCGAAAACCGTCCTGCGTGATTTCGGCGTGCCGGTGCCGCGCGGCATCCCGGCGTTCACGGCGGACGAGGCGGCCGACGCCGCCAAGGCGCTCGGCGGCCCGGTCTGGGTGGTGAAGGCGCAGATCCACGCCGGCGGCCGCGGCAAGGCCGGCGGCGTCAAGGTCGTGAAGTCGATCGACGACGTCAAGAAGGAAGCGACGCGCCTCCTCGGCTCGATCCTCGTCACGCACCAGACCGGTCCGAAGGGCAAGCAGGTCAACCGCCTCTACATCGAGGAAGGCTCGGCGATCGACAGGGAGTTCTACCTGTCGATGCTGGTCGACCGCGAGACCTCGCGCGTCGCCATCGTGGTCTCGACCGAAGGCGGCATGGACATCGAGCAGGTCGCCCACGACACGCCGGACAAGATCGTCACCATCTCGGTCGATCCGGTCGCCAATATCTGCCCGCACCATGTGCGCCGGGTGTCGAAGGCGCTCGGCCTCGACGCCGACCTGCAGAAGCAGATGAGCCCGCTGCTGACCAATCTCTACAAGGCTTTTGTCGACTGCGACATGAGCATGCTCGAGATCAATCCGCTGGTCGTCACCAAGGACAAGAAGCTGGTCTGCCTCGACGCCAAGGTCGATTTCGACAACAACGCCCTCTACGCGCATCCCGATATCGCCAAGCTGCGCGACGAGACCGAGGAGGACCCCAAGGAGATCGAGGCCTCGAAGTTCGATCTCAACTATATCGCGCTCGACGGCGCGATTGGCTGCATGGTCAACGGCGCCGGCCTCGCCATGGCCAGCATGGACATCATCAAGCTCTACGGCATGACGCCGGCAAACTTCCTCGACGTCGGCGGCAGCGCGACCAAGGAGCGCGTCACGGCGGCGTTCAAGATCATCACGTCCGACCCGAACGTGAAGGGCATCCTGGTCAACATCTTCGGCGGCATCATGCGCTGCGACGTCATCGCCGAGGGCGTGGTCGCCGCGGTGAAGGATGTCGGCCTCAAGGTGCCGCTGGTGGTGCGGCTCGAAGGCACCAATGTCGAGCTCGGCAAGAAGATCATCGCCGAGTCGAAGCTCAACGTGACATCCGCCGACGATCTCGACGACGCCGCGCAGAAGATCGTCAAGGCCGTGAAGGAAGCCGCCTGATGTCCATCCTGATCGACAAGAACACCAAGGTCATCTGCCAGGGCTTCACCGGCAAGAACGGCACCTTCCATTCCGAGCAGGCGATCGCCTACGGCACCAGGATGGTCGGCGGCGTCGCGCCCGGCAAAGGCGGCCAGACCCATCTCAACCTGCCGGTGTTCGACACCGTCGCCGAAGCCAAGGCCAAGACCGGCGCCGACGCCACCGTGATCTACGTGCCGCCGCCCGCCGCGGCCGACGCGATCGCCGAGGCGATCGAAGCCGAGATCCCGCTGATCGTCTGCATCACCGAGGGCATTCCGGTCGCCCACATGGTGAAGGTGAAGCGTTCGCTGTGCGGATCGAAGTCGCGCCTCGTCGGGCCGAACTGCCCCGGCGTGATGACGGCGGGCGAATGCAAGATCGGCATCATGCCCGGCAACATCTTCAAGCGCGGCAGCGTCGGCATCGTGTCGCGCTCGGGCACGCTGACTTACGAAGCCGTGTTCCAGACCACGCGCGAGGGCCTGGGGCAGACCACCGCGGTCGGCATCGGCGGCGATCCGGTCAAGGGCATGGACTTCATTGAAGTCCTCGAGATGCTGCTCGCCGACAAGGCGACCGAATCGATCGTCATGATCGGCGAGATCGGCGGCTCGTCGGAAGAGGACGCCGCGCAGTTCATCAAGGACGAGGCCAAACGCGGCCGCAAGAAGCCGGTGGTCGGCTTCATCGCCGGCCGCACCGCGCCGCCCGGCCGCCGCATGGGCCATGCCGGCGCGATCATCGCCGGCGGCAAGGGCGACGCCGAATCGAAGATCGCGGCGATGGAAGCGGCCGGCATCCGCATCTCGCCGTCGCCGGCCCGGCTCGGCAAGACGCTGGTCGAGGTGCTGAAAGGCTGATCCCGCCTCCCGCGGCCCGGCCGGCACTCCACCCGAAAAATATTTTTTGCGCATGCCCTCGGACCGCAAGGGTCCGGGGGCTTTTGGCCTCTCCCTCCACGAGCCTCGCATTTGCAAGCGCAAAATGCATTTAACGCCCATGTTCAGCCTACTTCCGGCATGGGGTAAGAATGAATTGATATTCAGTCTTTAGTGGTTTGTTGTCTTACAAGCGTCCTAAATAGGTTGAAGGATCAAACCTAGGGATTGGGCCGCCGCGCGACGGCGGTTCAAGGACCGGGGCGCCCGCCCCGTCAGGATCAGGATCTCCATGTCACGCCAGGATGCCAACGCGACGTTCGCCCGTACATCGTTCCTGTACGGCGGCAACGCCGCCTATATCGAAGACCTCTACGCCCGCTATCAGAACAATCCCGGCTCGGTCGATGCCGAGTGGCAGGCGTTCTTCCAGGCGCTGAAGGACGATCCCGGCGCGGTGGCCAAGAGCGCGCAGGGCGCCTCGTGGCGCAGGCCGAACTGGCCGATGCGCGCCGCCGGCGATCTGGTCGCCGCGCTCGACGGCCAATGGGCCGAGGTGGAGAAAGGTCTCGGCGACAAGATCAAGTCCAAGGCACAGACCAAGGGCTTCGACATCTCCGCGAGCGACGTGCAGCAGGCGACGCGCGATTCGATCCACGCGCTGATGCTGATCCGCGCCTATCGCGCGCGCGGCCACTTCCACGCCAAGCTCGATCCGCTCGGCCTCGAGCCGGAGAAAAACGAGGAGGAGCTCGATCCGAAGTCCTACGGCTTTGCCGAAGCCGACATGGACCGCAAGATCTTCCTCGACAAGGTGCTCGGTCTCGAATTCGCGTCGATGCGCGAGATCGTCGCCATCCTCCGCCGCACTTACTGCGAGACGGTCGGCGTCGAGTTCATGCACATCTCCAATCCGGCGCAGAAGGCGTGGATCCAGGAGCGCATCGAGGGCAAGGACAAGGAGATCACCTTCACGCGCGAGGGCAAGCGCGCGATCCTCAACAAGCTGGTCGAGGCGGAAGGCTTCGAGAAGTTCCTCGACGTCAAGTTCACCGGCACCAAGCGGTTCGGTCTCGACGGTGGCGAGGCGCTGATCCCGGCGCTCGAGCAGATCATCAAGCGCGGCGGCAATCTCGGCGTGCAGGAGATCGTGCTCGGCATGCCGCATCGCGGCCGCCTCAACGTGCTGACCCAGGTGATGGGCAAGCCGCACCGCGTGCTGTTCCACGAATTCAAGGGCGGCTCGGCGACGCCGGACGAGATCGAAGGCTCCGGCGACGTGAAGTATCACCTCGGCGCCTCGTCGGACCGCGAGTTCGACGGCAACAAGGTGCACCTGTCGCTGACGCCGAACCCGTCGCATCTCGAGATCGTCGATCCGGTGACGCTCGGCAAGGTGCGCGCCAAGCAGGACCAGCACGGCGCGACGCCGGACGACCGCACCATGGTGATGCCGCTGCTGATCCACGGCGACGCGGCCTTCGCGGGCCAGGGCGTCGTCGCGGAATGCTTCGGGCTGTCGGGCCTGAAGGGCTACCGCACCGGCGGCTCGCTGCACTTCATCGTCAACAACCAGATCGGCTTCACGACCTATCCGCGCTATTCGCGCTCGTCGCCCTATCCGTCCGACGTCGCCAAGATGATCGAGGCGCTGATCTTCCACGTCAACGGCGACGATCCGGAAGCGGTGGTGTTCGCCGCCAAGGTCGCGACCGAATACCGGCAGAAGTTCCAGCAGCCGGTCGTCATCGACATGTTCTGCTACCGGCGGTTCGGCCACAACGAGGGTGACGAGCCCTCGTTCACCCAGCCGCTGATGTACAAGAAGATCCGCGCGCATGCCTCGACGCTGGAAATCTATTCGAAGAAGCTGGTCGCCGAGGGCGTCGTCACCGACGCCGAGGTCGACAAGATGAAGGCCGACTGGCGCGCCCGGCTCGAGGCGGAATTCGAAGCCGGCACCAGCTACAAGGCCAACAAGGCCGACTGGCTGGACGGCCGCTGGGCGGGCCTCAAGGCCGCCGGCGACGTCGAGGACCCGCGCCGCGGCAACACCGGCGTGTCGCTCGAGGTGCTGCGCGACATCGGCAGGAAGATCACCACGGTGCCGGAGGGCTTCAAGGTCCACCGCACCATCCAGCGCTTCCTCGACAACCGCGCGAAGTCGATCGAGACCGGCAAGGACATCGACTGGGCGACGGCCGAGGCGCTCGCCTTCTGCACGCTGCTCAAGGAAGGCCACCGCGTGCGGCTGTCCGGCCAGGACAGCGAGCGCGGCACCTTCTCGCAGCGCCACTCGGTGCTGTTCGACCAGGACACCGAGGAGCGCCATACGCCGTTCAACCATC